>ENA-UONZ01000625-UONZ01000625.1-human-gut-metagenome-genome-assembly--contig:-C93old-NODE-625-length-53843-cov-8.730590_pt1 | contig 53843 bp, 57 predicted proteins | sample MGYA00242468_ERZ724015 | MGnify/ENA metagenome assembly ERZ724015
TCAGAAAAAGAATTATCTGCAGAATAAAGTCTCTTAAAATATAATAACGTTAAGCCGCCAAAAGGCGGCTTTTCTTTTTTTATTTAATAATCAAGATATAAGTTATCCACTTAGTAAATAAAATAAGTGATTTTTTGTTTTAAATCTCATATAAATGAATGAATTTTTAAGATTTCCTATATATATATTTAAATTAATACCGTATAATTTTTTATATAATGTTGACTTTATAAAAAACATCATTATAAGTACAAATGTAAGGTAGTACAATAAGGAGAGTAACTCTATGGGCATGGCAGCATCACAGGCAAGATATTTAGGATTGACTGCAAGAAAAACAAACGTTGAATATGAAGGGCAACAGATTAACCAGGCACGTACTGCGCTGGCTAACCAGAGTGCGAATACCTTTAACGAACTCCTTGCATTAGAAGTTCCTACAGCTCCAAGTACTCAAGATTATACAACATTGCAGTATTCTTATACAGAAGGTACTTATGATGAAACTATTACAAGTATGACTGAGATTACCGATGATCCTGATTATAACTATTTGATTACGCACTATCATTATGCTGATGTTTATACCGGTATTCAAACTAAAAAAGCTAATCCTCAGGTCAAACTTGATACAAAAGGTACAGAAGGTACAATAAACAGAAATGATGTAACTTATGATGCCGCAAATGATGTTTATAACGTTGGTGCTACGACACTAAATAAATATGATCCTCTAATCGAAGAACAAAGAAATAATTTTAACAAAATTTGTGAAGATTATCCGGAATTAAAAAATGAAGATTTGGATAATTTGTTTGTCTACAATGACACTGACGGTACAATGAAGTTTACTACACGTGATGAACTCAATAAAGCGGTAGCAGGTACTGATGATCCGAAAAATTATTCCGTAGAATCAGGTGTTCCGACTTATGTTGGAAACTGTGAAGTTTCAGCTTATGATCCGACAGACGTTGAACAAAAAGCTGCATATGAAGAGATCTGCAAACAGTTCCCTAATGAAAACTTTGCAACTTCTGATGATATTTATACCTGGGAATATCAGGGCACAAGATATTTTGCAAGCCTGGAAGATTTAACAGCATCAGCTATATCTGCTCAAGATCCTTCTAAACCAACAGAAAATCAAAATAAATTGACTTCATATTATGCAGAAAATGTTAAAACAAAAATTGAAAGAACTCAAAGAGCTTTTGTTGATTTGGATTCATCAGGACGCCCTCAGTCAATCAGATATGAGGATTCAACAGCAACTTATGCTTTGAACACTGAAACTATTACTGATGAAAATGCATACAATGATGCTATGAACCAGTATAACTATGATATGCAGGTTTATGAAAAAGCTATTGCGGATATTAACGCAAAAACAGAAAAAATTCAGGAACAAGACCGTACTCTTGAACTTCGTTTAAGACAGCTTGATACGGAACAAGATGCACTTCAAACAGAAATGGAAGCGGTTAAGAAAGTTATAGAAAAGAACATCGAATCTACATTCAAAACTTTCGAATAATAGAAAAGATATTAAGAGGTTCATATGGCTTACAAAAACGACAGTTACTTAGTTATAGCAAATAAATTCGGTTCGGCAAGCGGCGATGCCAAAGCTCAATTGTGGGAAACTTATGACAAACTTCGTGATTTAACTGTATCAGGAAGCGGTCAGGGTACAGGTTTTGAAGCAACAGGCGGATTTTTATATAATATTGCAAGCTTACTAGCACCATCTTCTTTTGCAACAGTTTTTGGCGCATCTGAATCTATGAATATACCCGGAACATCTTATGCTTCCAAATTCAACGGAGGTTCTTCTTACGGTATTGATTCACTTTATAATTATTCAGGTTTTCCGGGCGGTGCAGCTCCTGTTTCCTGGGGATTGGGCGAAGGTTATGCAACAGGCGGAGCTTCTTCTATTTTAAACGGCTGGGGTACTGATGCCGGTGTTGCAACAGGTTATGCATCCGGTGTAGGCGGTATTGCAGATGTAGCAAGTGCTGCTGCTTACGGGCTCGGTGCTGCTAACGGTTACGGATTTTCAATGAAAAATATAGTATTGCCTGTGGCAGGTGTAATTTCAGGCTGGGGCGGTATTATGCAGGCTGCAGCTCCTTATCTGGGAGAATACGGACTTCCTGCAATTGTAATGGGTAACTTGATGCAGGGTACGTCTTCTGCTGCTCTGGCAGCTTATCAAAATGTAACAGGCAACATTACTGCTAACGCTGATACTATTCTTTCTAACAAGGTTAGAAACATTGAAACTGTTTGTAAAATGTTAGATACTCAGGGCGACGTTGTTAAGAAAATGTTGAAAGAGTCTATTGAAGGCGACAGCAAAGCTATTCAAAACATGTAATATTTTTTTACAAAACCTGTTTTTTATTAAAGTTCGGTTATAATTTATCCGTAATATAATAGTGTGAAATAACTTTAGACAGCATGTTTAAGACATGTTAAGCAAATGTAAACAAACATGGCAATAATTATATGCGAATTGTTTTTATATACATGTAGGTCTAAAGTGTAAGGAGAAAAATGCTTCGTGATACTTTAGAGATGAATATAAAGAGAATTCTCGATTTCTTAATATATTCAAAGAACTTTCTCATAAGGAAAAACCCTATCAAAACAATGTCCGCTTCATTTGTAGACGGAATAAAAGAATTCCTCACAATGAATAAGAAACGAAAAATGGCACAGTACAGACTGAATTATCACCGCCATCAGTTTCAAAGGATGGAACAGCTGATAGCAGAAAATAATCAGCACACGTTCCTGAGGGGTAATAACCTTAATGAAACAAGGTAAAAGGAAGATTAGAAATGGGATTAATTACCTCACAAATCAGATTATTGTATCTCCAACAGTCAAGGTTAGATCTGGAATATAAAATTCAGCTGATAACCCAGACTAAAATGGGATTAATGCAATCAACAAGCGATTTGATGCAGGTTGGAAACGATTATGATCCCGAATCTCCTACGACAAAGCTTTTGCAGCAGCGACAGGCGAAGCTGAAGGTGCTTGAACAAAAATTAGATATGCAAATGCAGCAATATCAGAACAGGTTAAAAATGATTGAAGCAGAATATCAATCCTGTCAAGGATTACTTGATAAAAATATTCAAAGTTCATTCTCTTACAGATAATAAAATAAAAAATCTCGCTACAGGCGAGATTTTTTATTATGGTGGAGGCTAAAGCTTCCTTTTATATATTTGTTTGAATAAACAAGCTGATTATATCGTTTAATGCAGAGTATTGTCTTTGGAATTTTTGTGACTGTTTTTCAAGTACATTAATTTGTTTTCTGTATTCCATAATAGAAGCCTGACATTCTCTTTGAGAATTGTTTAAGCTTTCCTGTACCTGTTGAGCCTCTTGCAGAACACTTTTCATTGATATTCCAAGAGCTTCCATTGTTTGTTTAATGATTAAAGCGCCTGTTTGTTTTGAAACACCTGCCGGAAGCTGGTTAATAAGCTGTTTTAAAACGGCAACATTTGTAGGGATTTCAAAACCTTCAAGATCATTAGCAAAAATTTCTTTTTCAATAACAGGCGAAGGTGCAGGTTGACTAAAAGACATAGTATTAGGCATTACAAAAGGCTGCTGCATTACAGGAACATCTTCTTCCTGTTCGGTTGAAAAATCATGTTCATGCTGAAAACTTTCGATATGAGGTTCTTCGAATGAAGGTTCCTCCGGTGATGTAAATTCTATTGCCGAAGAATTATCTGTCATTTCTTCTTCAACAGGTGCAGGGTTTTCAACTACTGATTGAATTTCAATATCTGATTGCTTTTTTAAGGCTTCAACTATCTTTTTACCAACGCCTTCAGTCATTCTGTTACTTACCATATAATCCTCTTTTTGCCTAATTATAATATGTGGAAAAAATTATTTCAAGAAAAACTAAAAATAGTTACGAAATGCTAAGAACCCCCCTGATTTTTAGAATTGGTGATATAATGTAAGAAAAAGTTATCGAATAGGGGAAGACAATGAAAAGACGTGCATTTATAAGTGTTTACGACAAAGTAGGATTAATTGATTTTGCAAAAAACTTAACAGAAAAATTTGATTATGAAATTGTTGCAGGCGGTGATACCTATGAACTTTTGAAAAGTGCTGAAATAGAAGTTATTAATTTAGCCGAATTTTCGGGATGTCCGGCTTTGCTTTCAGGTGAATTGAACGCTTTAAATGAAACAATTTTTGCAGGAATACTTGCAAACAGTTCTGATGCAAAAGAGTTGAACGAACTTGAACGATTTGCAGTCAAGGCTTTTGATATGGTTGTTGTAAATTTGTGTCCGTTTGAAAAAATTATATTTGAAAGCAATGATGTCGGGGAGATGATTTCAAAAATTGACATTGTCGGCTGTGCGTTGTTGAGGGCAGGTGCCAAAAATTATAAAAATGTTACCGTAATTACGGATAAAGTTGATTACTATGTAGCATTAAACGCAAATGATTTCGGCAGACTGAAACTTGCAGCTAAAGCATTTAACCTGACTTCTAATTATGACAGACTTGTTTCTTTAAAACTTGCCGAGCAGACGGGTGAAAAGCCTTTCAAAACTTTTAACTTTGAAAAATTAAAAGATTTGCAATATGGAGAAAACCCTCACCAAAAAGGTGCGATTTATAAAACAGAAGGTATGGTTGATTATGAAGTTGTTAACGGCAAAGAATTAACATTTAACGACATATTAAATATTACTGAAGCAACAAATCTTGTAAGTGAATTTTATGATGTAAACGCAGTTTCTATCATAAGACACACAAAACCTTGCGGAGTAGCTCTGGGACGTTCGATTTATGATGCCTATACAAAAGCTTTTGATTGCGATCCGGTGAGTTCTTTCTATGGAACAGTGGGATTTTCAAAAACTGTTGATGAGGAGGTTGCAAAACACTTAAATTCAATGTCTGTGGAAGTTGTTATAGCACCTGATTTTGATGAAAAAGCAATTGAATTGTTTAAAGATAATTCGGAAATAAAACTTGTTAAACTGAATACTTTACTAAAAGATTACAGAAAAATGACCTGTGAAGAAGTTATAATGTCGCCGTTTGGTGCACTGGTACAAGACAGTAATAACAGCGAACTGGATAAAGATATGTTCAAAGTTGTAACAAGAGAAAAACCTACAGCAGAACAGATTGAAGATGCGATTTTCGCCTGGAAAGTTGTAAAACATGCGAAAACTAATGCGGCTGTTATAGCAAGAGATTTTAAAACTTCTGCAATTGCTCAAGGTCAAACAAATGCACTTGCAGCTGTGGAATGGGCATTAAATTATGCTTGTGACAATTCAAAAGAAGCTGTTCTTGCTTCAGATTCTCCTATTTTTGCAGAAGACTGTATTTATTCTGCAATTCAGGGAAGAATAGGATTGATTATCCAGCCTGGCGGTGCAATAAAAGACCAAAAAATAATTGAAACCTGTGATAAATACGGTATTGCAATGATTACTACCGGCGTAAGAAATTACCGACAATAGATGTAAAACTTTTTTTATCTTTTATAATATCTAAAATTTGCGGATAATGATTAATAATGTTTGCTAACTGAATATCATTTCCGCCTTTTTTATTGGATGCAAATAAAGTTAACTGATTAGTTAATCCTCTTTCTCTGTCAGGATTTACATAAGTAAGTACTCGTACTCTGTCTTCTGCAATGCAAATAGGAGTATTATTTAATACAGCCATTGCCCAGAACCATATATCATCAGCTTTTGGGGCAAGTTTCATAAACAGTTCGATTTTATCAACGTCTTTATAAAGGCTTTTAGGAGGGTATAAAACTCCGCCTGCTCCGGTGAAGAAGTTTAAGAATAATTTTGAACCGCCTCTGATTTTCTTTCTCCATTTTTTATAAGGCGCAATGTTTTCATTTTCTAATTTAATTTTATGAGCTCTATGGCAAATAATACAATCAGGTTCTTTTAAATGAGTTTCGTATAATTTAAGAAGCCATTTTTTCTCATAAAAAATGTCATCATCTGCAGTAACAATAATACAATTTTTGTTATTATATTCTTTTAAAGTTGGAATTAATTTTTTATAAGAATACAAATTATCACACCATTTTATTTGCAAGCCGTTTTCTTTAAATTTTATGACTTCATCAGGCAAATCCAATTCTTTATTAGGAAATTCTTCTTGAGAAAGCCATAAAATAATCTCATCTGGTTTAAATTCCTGATTAAGGAGTGAATAAAGAGTATAATGAACATCATCCATTCTTTCAGGAAAAGAAGTTAGTGAAACAATAATTTTTGTATCACGTTTATTCTCAGTAATTCCTAAAGCTCTGAAATTCTTTATTTTATAATCAACACCGTTTTTGTCTATACTTTTTAAGTTTTTCTTTTTACCTTTAAGTAAATTAAACATAAGTTAATACTATGATACAAATAAAATATTTGCAAGAGTTTCATTTTGATATAAAATAAATTTAGTTAATAAAGTTATAAGGAATAAGATATGGAAATAAAATCTTGGGAAGATTATTTTTTAGATTTAGCTAAGACTTGTGCAAGCCGTTCAAACTGTATAAGAGCCCAGGTAGGTGCAGTAATAGTAGGCGACGATAAAAAAATAAAGGCAACAGGATATAACGGCACACCTTCAAAGGTCGAATCCTGCTATGAACGTGGGGAATGCTATCGTATTAAACATAATATAGAATCAGGTACAAGATATGAAACCTGCCGTTCAATTCATGCTGAGCAGAATGCAATAATTCAGGCAGGTCAGGACAGATGCAAGGGTTCTACAATGTATATTTACGGTCACAATTTTATTTGTATCTTATGCAAACGTTTCATTGTTCAATCAGGAATAAAAGAAGTTTATTTGAGAAAGGAAGATGGAGCCCCTGTTGTTCATGTATCTGTAGAAGATATCAGAAAAGAGCTTGAAGAAATTCAATAAATAGTTTATAATTATAAAAAGAAGTATAAGGAGCAGGATTATGAAAAGATTTATTAATTTCGCATTTTGCGGGGGGGGGGCAACCGTTTAAGCTCCTGTAGCAGTGCATTCACGCTTGCGGAAATTTTAATTACTTTAGGTGTTATCGGTGTAGTTGCGGCAATGACATTGCCTGGCGTTATTAATGATACAAGAAACAAACAATTTGAAGCGGGTTTTAAAAAAGGATATTCCGTAATTTCTCAAGCTTTTAATATGTATCAGGCAGACACAGGTGTCACCATCACCGCAGATACTTTTTATGGAACAACTATGAAAGATAAGATTATGCCATATATGAAAGCTGTAAAAGATTGTGGTCAAGGTCAGTTCTATAAGAATAATATATGCATTCCTGCCGGCGACGATCCTTACAAAAGATATGATGGTACTCAAGGTTTTGGAATTTTTGCTTACTACGCAGAAGAAGGTTCTTTTATTTTATCTGATGGAAGTTTTGTAAGAATTTTTCATCAAGTGTGGGGAATTACATGTATTATAGTAATTGATGTAAATGGTCTTGGCAAAAAACCTAATCGTGCCGGATTTGATTTGTTTGCATTTGAACTCACAAAAGATGGAAAAATTTTACCTTGCGGCAGTCCGGATTCAACATATGTTTATGACAGCAGCTTGTTTGACGGGCATGTTAGTAACTTATGCAGCCGTAAATATAACAACAATGGCTCAAATGGTGTTGGCTGTGCATACAAAGCTTTAACCGATAAGGATTATTTTAAAAATCTGCCAAAATAAATGTAATAAATATGTTGTTTTATGTGACTTTTGGGTAAAAATCATTAAAGTCTGCATGGCAGGTAGTAATTCTGTGCTAAATTCATGGTTTTTCCTACTGAATTTAGATGATTTTTTACCTGTCAGCTATATAAATTCTGTGAAAATACGATAGAATAAATATAAGAAAGGCAGGCAAAATGTTTAACAGTTTTTATCCTCAATATGACTTAGCAGGAAGAATTCAGCATACAAAACTTGATACAGGTGTCGGTCAGATGCCGTCTGCAAGAATGTCAAGAGTTGAAACTCCTGAAACTGCTGACTTTAAGCAGGTGATGTCAGGATTGGTGGAGAATTTAAACACTGAATTGAATGCGCCTGATAACCTTTTGAAAGATGTAATGTCAGGAAGTAATAACGTTGATATTCACGATGTTATGACTGCGATGGCAAAATCTGAAATAAGCATTAACGTTGCTACCCAAATTACGGGAAAAGTCATCCAAGCGTATGACAAAGTTATGCAAATTCAGGTGTAGAATGTAATTAGAGTTAGTTAACTTTTATAAACAGACCGGGGCAAAACATAATGCCGGATAAACAGGGCTAATGTTTGCAAAGAGGGTAAAGAATGGACTTTCAAAAATTATTGGAAAACAAAGCATTATTATACGGGATAATCGGGGCAATCGTAATTGTACTGGCACTTGTAATGACAATCGGGATTGTTAAATCTTCTAACAAGCCTGCAAACGGAGTTGAAGTAACAGGCGAACCGATTAAAGAGAATGTTGATTTGCTTACTACCGATAATTTGGGAAAAGCTATAGAAATTCAGGCATTGCTTGCTAAGTACGATATTGCTGTAAGCAGAAGAATAGACGGTACTAAATCTATTCTTTATCTTAAAAAAGGCGATTGTAAAACAGGCAGAAAAGCTTGTTATACATCTGACAGGGATACTGCATTAATCCAAATCGTTCAAAGCGGTTTGATGGACCAGAATATCGGTCTTGAAATTTTTGATAAAGGCGACTTTACTTCAACTAAAGAAGATAAAAAAATAAGACTTTCAAGAGCAATAAACGGTGAATTATCAAGACTTATAAGAAGAATTGACGGTGTTGATAATGCTTCCGTATTTATTTCAATACCTGAACAAACAATGTTTACATCTATGCAAAAGCCTGTAACAGCGACAGTTCAGCTTACTCTTGACAAAGATGCCACAAAACTTGACCAATTAAAGATTAAGGCTATTACAAATTTGCTTCTTGGCAGTGTCACAGGCTTAACGGCAGATAACATTGCTATTACGGATACAAACGGCAATACTTATCACAGTATTATGGATGCAGAAGATGAAATGCTTCAAAAGATTGAAGAAAATGATAAGTATATGACCGCAAAAGTTAATCAGCAGTTAGACAGACTAATCGGTCAGGGAAATTATATTGCTACAGTCAGCACTTTTCTAAGACAGGCTCCTATTGAGAAATTTACAATTGATTACGACCCGAACAGAAAGGCTTCCGTAACCGAGCAAACTTTCTCTGAAGGGTTGGGTGATCAAACTACTGATTCTAATAAAAATGTCAATGCCGTAAGTGTTTATCTTCCTAACGGCTTGCCAAACGGTGCATCAGATTCAAGCCAGAACAGAAACTATTCACGTACAGCAAGAGAAACCCAATATGGTGTAACAAAAACCCAAACAAACGAATACATTAAACCGGGTGTAGTGGAAGAAATATCAATTGCTGTAACTCTTGATAAAAATGCACTTCCTGCAAATACAACACTTGAAGAATTAAAAGATTTAATTGCAAAAGCAGCAAGTCCTAAAGTATCAGCTGAAAATGTTTCAATTGCATTTTCGGATTCAACTGATCCATATCTTGCATCAGACAGACCTGCAAATCTTCCAAAACCTGACGAAACAGGAAATCCTTGGTGGATAGCAATTGCATTGAGTGCAATAGGTTTAATAATAGTATTCAGAGCTGTATCTAACAAGGTTAAAGCAGCAGAAGAGGCTAACAGACGTGAAGTTGAAATGTTAAGACAAAAAACAGCTCAACAGGAACAAATATTAACCGATATTAATAACAGAGCAGCTCAATTGACTGAAAGACAATCAGAATTGGCTCAAGGACTTCTGGAACAGCAGCAAAGAGAATACATAGCTCAGCAAAGCCCTGAACAATTGATGGATACGCTTTCTAACCTGTCAGCTGAACTTTCAGATGCTGATGATGAAGAAGCAGGCGAAAAGATTAAGAGCTGGATTGAACAAGGGTAACTGTGGTGTAGAAAATGGCTATTAATGGTTTTGATTATAAAGGTTTTGCACAAAATCTGGCGCAGCAGGCAGTAGAACTTATTCCTGCAGATTTTAACGATATGCAGAAAAATTATGTTGCAAATACCCTTTTAAATTTTTCTACAATAGCAGGTCAGTCTTTATATGATGAAGGTCAATTTGACCTTGACACTGCAATAATGATTACCCAAATAATTGCCGAATGGTCATATCACAAGTCTGTAGATTTAGTTCGTTCAGGAATTCCGCAGCAGTATTGGGATCCTGTGATGCAGAAAATTGCATTTACTATCTTTGAGATTGCCAAAAATGCTTTCGGACAAAACCTGCCGCAAGACCAGATTTTACAACTGATTGAACATCACGTTAAAAAAACTTATCTGGATTGTATTGCAGAATTAAAAGAGAAAAATCTTATTGATGAAGGCTTAATGGAGCAGGCTGCAAGCCAATCAAATATTGATGCTATGCAGCAGCAAATGCAGGAGCAACAGCAACAGCAGCAAGCTGCTGCATCAATGAACCAGGGCGCAGGTCAAATGCCTGCACAAGGTAATGTTCCTATGCCTCAGCAGGGCGGTCTGCCGGTTCCTCCGGGTACTGACACAAAAATACTTAAACTTGCAACTCTTGCGCTTCTGTTCCAAAAAGTAAGACAGGAAAAAGTTCAAACTATACTTAATAAGTTTGATCCTAATGATGCCCAGTCAGTGATTAAATTTATGGAAATGCCTGACTTAGGGCAAAAAGTTGATGCAAGTATAGCATTAAGATGTCTTCAGGAAATCAGAACAAATTTACCAAAATCACGCTTAGCTTTAAGTCCGTCTAAGGTGGTGGCGAAAGTTCAAAATATATCACAATTTGTACAGCGACCACAGCTTGAACAAATGTTAAAATTGGAACGTCCGAAAGTCAGAAAATTTGTTTTTAATGCTTTGGAAGGAGAATATTATGAAATTCCTCCTAAAGTTGCAAATATTATTGCCACACACATAGAAGATGGTGTATAATAAAATTAATCATGATTATCAAAAAGAAAATCCAGAAACCGGTGGAGGTAATAGAAGAAAAACCGGCTGTTATTGAGCAGGAAAAACAGGTCGATGAAGATAAAATCGACTTATTTAACCTGGATAATATTGATTTCAAACAGCGTCAGGAACGCCGCAGAGGCGATAGAAGACGTGGTTTCAGAAGAATTGATGACAGAAATCTTATCTCAAGAGCACGTGAAGAAGCTCAAACTATTAAGGAAGCTGCCGCAAAAGAGGGATATCAGGCAGGTTTGGAGCAGGCTTCAAATGATATTGCCGATGTTAAAAATGCTATAACAGCTTTCCTTTCTGCAAAGCAGGAAGTTTTTGAGTATATTGCCCCTGATATTTTGGAAATCAGTGTTGATATTGCTAAAAAAATTATTAAAAGAGAGATACAGCAAGAGCCTAGAGTAATTCTTGATAATATTCTTGAAATATTAAAAGGACTATCTAAAGAGGAAACAAAGATTACTTTGAGAGTAAATCCTGAGCAGGTATCTTTACTGAAAGCTGAAATTCCTGAACTGATGAGCACAGCAGGTTTAGATGCAAAAGTACTTGTAGTTCCGGATGAAGAATTAATGGAAGGCGGTTGTATGGTTACAACTACAAACGGTGTAATAGATGCGACGATTGAAACCCAATTGTCGGTAATAAGTGAGGCTTTGAAAGAAATTTAATGGCGCAGGAACAGGCACAGGGCGGAGGAGGTAACAGTTTAAGTGAAGTATTTATGGCAATATTCGTATTGCTTCTGATTGTCCTGCTTTTGTGCGAACTTCCAAACTGGGTTGTTAACATTTGTATCTGTTTGAATATTACGCTTGGTATTGTTCTGATGATGATTTCTTTATATGTAAGGAAAACTCTCGAACTTGCTTCATTCCCGTCAATTATTTTGATTGGTACAATGTTCCGTCTGGTACTTTCAATTGCTTCAACAAGGCTTATTCTTTCAAAAGGTGAAGCGGGTGAGGTAATCCACGCATTCGGTACATTCGTAACAGGCGGCAACATGATTGTAGGAGGTGTAATCTTCCTTATTATCACTGTTGTTCAATTTATGGTAATCACAAAAGGTGCGGAACGTATCGCCGAAGTTGCTGCAAGGTTTGCCTTGGATGCTATGCCGGGTAAACAAATGACAATTGATGCTGACTTTAACGCAGGATTAATTTCACCTGAAGAAGCAACTAAAAAACGTGAAGATTTACAAAGAGAGTCAAACCTTTTCGGTAGTATGGACGGTGCGATGAAATTCGTAAAAGGGGATACTATTGCCGGTATCATTATCGTGCTTATTAACATTATCGGCGGGTTGTGTATCGGCTGTTTGATGAACCAGATGCCTATTGCAGATGCTGTTTCTAAATATACAATCTTAACCATTGGTGACGGTCTTGCATCCCAGCTTCCATCTCTATTGATGTCAATTGCAGCCGGTATATTTATGACACGTTCTTCTGCGGCAAATTCATTAGGTACAGATGTTACTTCTCAGGTTGTAAGCAAGCCTAATGCATTGTTCCTTTCTGCAAGCTTCTTGATTTTACTTGCTGTTACGGGACACTGGACTGGGTTACCGTGGGTTCCGTTCACTTTATTTGCTGTTGGTTTGTTTGTAGCAGGTTTCTCTACTTTAATCAATGCGGATGTTCAATCGCAGTTGGGGCAATTGGAGAATGTTCGTCAAAATATGCAAGACCTTGTTAACCCTAACAGAATGTATGAACGTTTGGGGGTTGACGTTTTAAGCTTGCAAGTAGGCTCAAATCTTCTTGTAATTGCCGATCCTGATCAGGAAGGTCAATTGCTTGCTAAAATTGCGGCTTTACGTCAAAGAGTTACCGATGAACTTGGTTATATTCTGCCAAACATAAGAATTATGGATTCATCAGCTCTTGATGCAAATGAATATATGATTTCAATTCGTGGTAACACAGTTGCTACAGGTTATGTATATCCGGGCAAATTAATGGTAATTGCTGATCAGTGGGATGCTATGCGAAAAGAAGTTCCTCAAGATGCAATTATCGGTATTGACCCTACTTATCAAACACAGGCTTACTGGATAGGTCCGGAAGATGCTAAAATGGCACGTTCTGTTACTGCTGTTGATTCTACAGACGTTATTGTTACTCACTTGCAAGAGTGTGTAAGAAAACACGTTGATGAAGTTATGACAAAAACAGATGTGTTAAAACTTATGGAACTCGTACGTTCTCAAGATCCTACGCTTGTTAATGACCTTGTTCCAACAATTATTTCTACAAGCGATTTGAGAAAGATCTTTGTTAACTTAATTCGTGAAAAAGTTTCAATAAAAGATATTATCTTTGTTTTTGAAAGACTTTGCGATTACGCAAGATTTTCAAAAGAGCCTGATATTTTATCTGAACGCTTGAGGGCAGCATTAGGTCGTCAGATTTGTTTGTCCAATGTAGGTGATGATAAGGTTCTGTATGCATTAACACTGTCGCCTGAGTGGGAAAAAACTCTTGATGACAGCTGTCAAAGAACAGAGCTTGGTACTATGTTCCTGCTAAACCCGATGCAGGTTCAGGAACTCATTGAAACAACCGCTACTACATTGATGAGAGCTCATCAGGCATGCGGACAGCAGCCTGTAATCCTTTGCTCTCCAAGAATAAGACTGCCGTTGTATCAACTGCTTGAACGACATATTCCGACAATTGTTGTAATTTCTTATTCCGAATTGATTACTGATATTAAGGTTGAAGCTATAGATACAATCGGTGAATCTTATGCAATGGAGTAGGAGCGTAGCCGCTGGACCCGTCACAGTAATTTACAAGTGAACATATATGAAACAATTTATTTTATTTTTAATTTTAATTTATCAAAAAATTTCAAAACATACGCCTGCTGTTTGCAGGTTCTATCCGACATGTTCGGAATACACCCGTCAGGCAATCGAAAAATACGGCGTTTTAAAGGGAGGTTGGCTTGGTATTAAAAGAATTTGTAAATGTCATCCTTACCACGAAGGCGGATATGATCCTGTGCCTTGAAATTACTTGAAAAATGGTTTATAATATTTGTATCAGGTCAAGAAATGAAAGGAGCAATTAATGAAAAGATTTGATTTATTCGGGGGGGGGGCAACCGTTTAAGCTCCAGTAGCAGTGCTTTTACCCTTGCAGAAGGCAGTACGTGCGTAGCCATTTCTAACTGTTATCGTAAAGCTGCGTTTACCTTAGCGGAGGTTTTAGTCACACTCGGCATTATCGGTGTAGTTTCCGCAATGACCGTGCCTTCATTGATGCAGAATTACCAGCGCCAGAGTTATGTAACCCAGCTGCATAAGGTTTATAATGAACTGATGCAGGCTACAGAAAGGTATATGAATGACAATAATGCTGTTAATATGCAAGAAGCAGGTCTTTCTTCCAATGCTGCATTAGATAATTTTATCAAAAGTAATTTTAAGATTGTTCAAGACTGCGGAGATACAAGTACTCCTTGTTTTGCCCCGAATTCCCAATACAGAAAAATTAATACATCTCCGGGAAGTGTAGGAACAAGCCAGAAAGCTTTTGTAACTCTTGCAAGCGGTGCATCTTTCGGTTACGGATATTTAAATAACAATGAAGTATATGGTGAAAAAGTTGCAGTTATAGATTTGGATATAAATGGTCCTAAAGGTCCAAACATTGCAGGTCGAGATGTATTTATCCTCGCAATATTTAATAACGGTATGATTGATGAATATAGTGCTATGTCAGCACCGGCTTCCACTGAAGTAAGAGAAATGTCATTCAATAACGGCTGTATTTCAGCAAATACAACCTGGACAGGATGCTTTGGTAAAATTCTCAATGACAATTGGCAGATGAATTATTAAGTGCCTGTTATTTAACCCACTTGAAACTTCTAACGTAATCTACACCGTTGATATCACCGTCGACATCAACCATAAATATTCTGTAAATATCTGTTGCATTTTTGATGTTAGGAATTTTTCCGATTTCTGTTTGCAGCAGTAAAGTTTCTGTTGAGTCGTTAATACCGGGTATTGTATTAAATAATGTATTCAAAGATGCATTTTTAATCTTTCCGAATACTGTTGTGATATTCTTAGACAAACTTCCGTATATTTCCATATCTGCAATAGAAGTTACGAGATTGTAAGTTCCTGTCATATACATATTTAAATCATTTCCGCTGGAATAAATATTGATTTTGTCGGCAATACCGTCAGCAATATGAATGTTACCTGATATGCTTTCAAAATTACCTGTTTTTAACGGTGTAATTAAGTCTATTATGCTGTTAATGGACAGACCTGTAAAGCCTCCTCTAAGCAGGTTTCCTGCTTTTAAAAGGTATTCCAGAGAACCGAGTTTAGGCATTCTTCCGTCAGCAATTTTGAAGGAGCCTTCTCCCGCAAGTGTCTTAAAACAATTTTCCTGAGTGTCGCCTGTACAGCTGAGAGTAAAGTTACCGTTGACAGACCCGTAAACTTGACCTTTCAAGTCGAATAATGCTTCTGACATTATTAATGCGTTTGCTTTGTCTAAATTAATATCCAGATTAGTTTTGTGGTTTTTGATGTTATGTTTAAAATTACCGACAACAGAGCCTTCTGCAATGTTAAATTTGAATTTGTTAACATCAACTATACCATCTTTATTAAGGTTCAGGTTAGCAGTAAAATCGTCAGCGTTAATGTTTCTGACTTTAATTTTGCCCGCCTGAATGTCAGCTTTTTGAATAATTAATTGTGAAATATCAAATTGCTGTATATTGTTTGAACCTATAGAAGGATTTCTTGTTGCTTCTGCTTCAATATCCCTTAATGTATCGGTGATTTTGTTAATATTTAAGTCTGCAAGTTTTACGTTAATATTTTCAATTATAAAAGGCGGGGTTAACTTATTTTTCATTACTGCATCAAGATAAACGTCGTTAGTAAGGACAGTTCCACGGCTTGTAATAATGATTTTATCGTTTTTGAAATCGAGATTAACATCTCTGATTGTAGAATCAAAGAAAGGTATATCAATACTTGTAATATCAAGTTTTCCTTTTATTTTCGGGCTTAAAGATGTTCCGTTGAGAACCAGATCAGATGTAAAAACTCCCTGTTTCATAAACGGTTTTCTGAATATTATGTTAAATATTTTTGCATCAGTCGGACTTTGTGTTTTGACTTTGAAGTTATTAAACCCTACATTATTGTCGCTTAAAAGCTGCATTGTACCTGATGCGTTCAGCTGCGGTGTAACAAAAGGTTTGTTATTTTGGGAAAGTATAATTTTATCATACTGTAAGTTGTTAATTTTTATTCTGTCAGGAGAGTAAGTGTTATCAACAGTTATTCTAACAGGGTTTTCAATGTCGCCTATTGATGCGCCCATGTAATAAAGACTGGAATTTTCCTGAAGTTTAAGCTCTGATTTTGTATTTAAATAATTTAAAGTTCCAACAGCTTTAGTCGATAAAATAGCATCACCTTTTAGTTTTATAGGATAAAGTGCGTTGTTATTAAAGAATTGGTCAAAGAATTCCTGTTTAGGTTTTGCGTTTATATAAAGGTTCATGTCTGGTTTTTTTTGTACATTTGCAATTCTTCCGTCAATAAATAAAGGCATTTTACCGAGCTGTGCGTTAATTTTGTTAAGATGAAGCAAGTCGTTTCGCAGGAACATGTTTCCGCTGTTAATAGTGATTTTCATATGTTTAGGCTTATAAACAAGACTAATGTCATCAAGCACAGTATATGCGTTAAGGTTGTTGTTTCTTATTTTTGCACTAAGATTTACTTTGCCTTTCAAAAAGTCGATATTTTGGAGTTCTTTTGCTGTTTCAGGCGGAAGCAGAATTTGAACGGCGCTGTCATTGATAAGATTTAAATCCAGAGAATTAATTTTGCAGTTTCCGTTTACAATCCTGTTTTGAGAAAAAGCATCATTGACGAAAGCCGTAATATTAAAAGGACTGTTTTTAAATGTACCTTTCAGTAATGGCAGTTTAAAGTTTGAATTGTTTAGTTCAAAGTCGCTGTTGTCAACGATTAAATAACTTTTTGCTCCTTTATTTGAATATATTTTTCCTTTTAAATTCAGTTTGTTATAGTCAATATTTTCGATACTTCCGTTATATTTAGCGGTGAAGCTGGTATTTATGCTTGAAATATCATTTTGATAAGGAATTTTAGTATTTGGCGGAAGGGTTTTTATCCCGTCGCCTAAATTGAATTTATTTGAAACCACTTTTATATTAGCAAATAAATCTTTAATTTTTCCGTTTATGTTAAGCTGTGATTTGTTAAGGTTTGAGGTAAGATTAAAATCTGCATTTAAATTGTCAAACTTTATATTACCGGAAGTTTGGCTTATTGCAACCGGTATTCCTTTTAGCTTTATTGTATTTGAAAATAAGTCAATATTACCTTTTGCAAATAAGTTTTTATTGAAAACAATATCTTTAGGATCTTTTACCTGACCTGTAAGGTTTAATTTAAAGTTTACCTGTCCGTTGCCTTTTTCTACAGGTTCAACTAATTTTTGTATATCTGCAAGCATGGGTGAGGTTTTAACAATCTTCAAAAGATTTTCAATATCTTGTCCCTGTGTAATCACGTCAAAATTAAGAATTCCGAGAAGCGAACAGGTTCCGTTAACAGAAACAGGTTTCCCGTATAATTTTGCGGATTTGGTTTTGAAAATTGTATTTTGGTTATCAAACTCAAGTACTCCGGAACCGTTAGTTAAAGTCATATTTTTGATATCATTAAAAGATACTGTTGCATCGTTAAACCAAAACTTACCCCATCCGTGAGGATTTTTAGTTGTTCCGATTACATGTAAATTAATCCCGCCTTTGCCTTTGATATCCATAATTGGAACAGGACCTATATCAAAGTGAAGAATTTCATGCAGTGGATTTAAAACTATTTGTGCTGTTTTTAAATCAACATTATTTGTGCTTGTAATAAACAACTCGGCACTTCTGTCTTTGTCAAGATTAATCGGACCTTTAACGTAAACAGCTTCTGTTTTACCTGTAGGAACAACTACATCGAGGTTCATTTTTTCACCGATATAAGAAAGTTTTATTGTTGCTTTTTCGGCATTAGGAATAGGTTGTACGGCATAAGCATCGGACACCAGAATATTTCCGTATACATTAGGGTAATCAGCTTTGCCCTTCACTTCCAGATTTCCCATTACATCACCCCAGAAACCTGTTTGTTTTAGTATAAGCAAGTCAATATCAGGCGACAAATCAGGTTCGCCGGGCAAAATAGAAATGATATTTTCTGCACGTGATTTATTAATATTTATTTTTAAATCAACAGTAGGAATTTTTGCATTTAATCTTGTTACTTTACCTGAAGAGAATGCACTGATGCCTTTTCCCGTAATTTTCATTTCATTGATTTCAATGCCGTTTTTAATAGTGTTTATATCGGTTTTAATTTCAAGTTTATCTTTACAATGAATAGATGAAGCAAAGTCCTCTTTAAATATTCCTAAATTTTTAACGATAAGTTTAGTTTTTATCTGTTTATGGTTATCTGCTGTAAGAGCAGTGTTTGCCGTGATATTAACAATACCTGAAAGGGATTTAATCTCATCTTTGGAAAAAGCCTTTGCATACTGTGAGAAATCCGATAAATCCAGATTTACAACATGACCTGAAACCTCAAGCTGGTCATCGGAAATTCTGTTTAAAGGAAGTTTTAAATCAATATCAGTATTAATATAAGCTTTTTTATTACCTGTAGTAAGCTCGGCAATTGTAGACAAATCAACGTGTTTGTTGTCAACGAAGTTATTTATGTTTAAATATTTTCCATCAAGAATTATTTTTTTGTTTTGCAGTTTGTCGTCAAGGTTTACATTGTAATCTCCGATTTTAACAGCAGCGTGTTTCAACTTTAAAGGGCTTTTGGGAGGTTCGGTCAAAAGATATTGACCGAGCATAAGCTTTGAATCTTTTGTAAAAATAAGATTAGCGTTAACACTGTCTGCGGAAAGATGTTTAATGTCAATATTTTTAAATATTAAAGGCAGTAATTTAACACTTATGTAAGGGTTGTGGATATTTAAAGCTTTTGAATTATCATCATTCAGCACGGCAAAATTATCGGCTTTAATCCATACAGCCGGTAAAAGTCCCATTTTCAAAGACGGATTTGTAAGGGATACTTTGTATCCCGTTTCTTTCAGTACAGTCTGTTCTATTAAATCAGTCCTTGAAGGAAGATTGATTACAGCAGGAATTCCCCAATAGTAAGTCCCGTACAAAACCGTTAATGAAAATATAGTTATTAAAAGTTTTAAATTCCTACCCATATCCAATTAGATTATACGATTAATATCGCTAAAAAAAAAGGATTTTGGTAAAATGTTACAATATTAATAATTCTCACAAAGCACCTGAAAATAGCTTTGAGGATGGTGGCAGTTAGGGCATTTCTGCGGAGCTGATTTACCGTGATGAATGTAGCCGCATTCTCTGCACATCCAGTCTGTTTCGTAATCTTTACTGAAAACTGTTTTGTTTTTAACGTTTTCTAAAAGTTTTAGATATCTTCTTTCGTGGTGTTTTTCAGCATCAATTACATAATGAAAAGTATTTGCAACATCTTCAAAACCTTCTTCTCTTGCAATTCTTTCGCCTTCTGCATAAAGTTTTGACCACTCTTCATTTTCACCTGCAGCAGCACTTTCAAGGTTTTCTTCAGTAGTGCCGAATTCAAACGGATAGCTGCCGTCAACATGACCTTTTGTATCACCTATAAATTCATAAAAAAGTTTTGCGTGTTCTTTCTCATTTTCTGCGGTTTCGAGAAATATTGCAGCAATCTGTTCGTAACCGTCTTTTTTAGCCTGTTTTGCAAAATAAGTGTATCTGTTTCTTGCCTGGGATTCTCCTGCAAATGCGTTTATAAGATTTTGTTCCGTTTTTGTGCCTCTTAATTTATTTTCTGACATATAACCTCCTTTTTAAGCTATTTTATGGAGGATTATGGACTTTAGATATTAGCCTGTATAACTATTAAAATTTTTTAAATATACTACTTTACTCGGATTATAGTAAGCGCAAAAAACATAATAATAGATTATGTAGTAGTAGGGAATTGAAATATGAACTTGTTAGATTATACTAAAAAATTATCTGAAAAAATTAAGTTTTACGATTCTATAGCGCAAAACACATTTTCCGGTATACGTATGTCAAATCCGTTTGCTCAGCCTGTTAATATTACGATAGTCTGGGTGGAAGAAGATTGCAGAAATAACGATGATAATTATTTATAAATTCTCTTACCGTCTTCTTTATTGAAAAAATATAAATCTTCAGGATTTATACTTAATTCAAGAGTTTTTCCAATATTATAATCAGCCGGAAGTTTAGCAGAACATTTTTTATCGCCTATATTAAAGTAGGCGATTTTTTCACTTCCTAAAAGTTCTGAGATTTCAACATTTACAGTCAATTTAATATTTCCGCCGCAAATCATTTTTTCCGGTCTTATGCCGATTAAAACATCTCCGTTTGTTTCGTAAGGAAAATCTTTGCTGTCTATAAAATTCATTTGAGGTGAACCCACAAAGCCTGCAACAAAAGTATTTGCAGGGTTATTATAAATTTCTTCGGGGCTGTCAACCTGCTGAATTTTGCCCTTGTCAAGAACAACAATTCTGTCCCCCATTGTTAATGCTTCTGTTTGGTCGTGGGTTACGTAGATAAATGTTGTCTGCAATTTTTCGTGAAGTTTTTTTATTTCAGAACGCATTTGAACACGCAATTTAGCATCAAGATTGGATAACGGTTCATCCATTAAAAACACTTTTGGGTTTCTGACAATCGCACGCCCCAAAGCCACACGCTGTCTTTGACCGCCAGAAAGCTGTTTAGGTTTTCTGTCCAAATATTCGCCTAAATCCAAAATTTCAGCAGCTTCCCGTACTTTTTTCTCAATTGTTGCTTTGTCGATTTTGCGCATTTTAAGTCCGAAGGCAATATTTTCTCTGACTGTCATATGCGGATATAGGGCATAGCTTTGGAACACAAAGGCAATATCACGGTCTTTGGGCTGAACATCGTTAACTTTTTTGTCGCCGATAAAAATTTCACCGCCCGTGATATCTTCCAAACCTGCAATCATCCTTAAAAGAGTTGATTTACCGCAGCCTGATGCACCGACAAGGACAATAAATTCTTTGTCCTCAATTGTTAAGTCAACATCATCAATAACCTTTTTTTTATCATAAATTTTAGTAACGTTTTTTAAAACAACACTGCTCATTAAGCGTTTGCATCCTTTTCTACAGGTAAAATAATATAGAAAGTAGAGCCTTTCATAACTTCCGAATCAACCCAAATAGCTCCGCCCATACGTTTGACAATTGTATAAGCAATTCCGAGTGTAATTGATCTTACAATAGTTTTTTTATTGGATTTGTCTAACTGTGTATAAGGTTCAAATATACCTTCTATTTCAGACTCAGCCAGTCCCATACCTGTATCGGTAACTGCAATTCTGATATATGATTGGCTTTGAGCTGGAGATACTATTTTTACTCCGCATTTTTCAACCAATTCCATTTCAGGGTTGTCTGCTTTTATGGTAATACTGCCCACATCGGTTAATTTGATTGATGTTTCAAGAACGTTTTGCAAAATTCGTTTAACTGCGGTTTCATCACTGTATATGGTTTTCTTGCAAAGATCTTCAAAATCAATATTTATTGTAAGATTTTTTTCGTTAATTGCATTTTCATTATTTTTTAAGACAAGCTGAATAGCGTTAATAAGGTCAAAAGTTTGGTATTCGGTTGAAAATAATGATGATTCAGCCTGTGCAAACTCAAGGAATTTATCCATAAAATATAATAATTCCGTAGCGTTTTTATTAATAATTTTCACATATTTGTTTTGTTTTTCTGTAATCTCGCCTCCAAGACCGTCAATTAACGCCTGTGAAAAGCCCATAATTGACTGTATCGGAGATTTAATTTCATTGGACAGTTTAACAAACATTACATTTTTTTCTTTATTCAAACGTCCTGTTCTTTCAGCAATAGTAAGGACATTTGTCATAGCCGTAACATCACGGATAGTAATAAAATACTGTTCTACGAATTTTTTAACATTCATTTCAATAAAAAATTCTTTACCTTCGGGGGTAAAAGCACCTGTTACAACAGAATTTCTTCTTGAATACGACTGTTCTGCAAGAGCGAGCCCGTTGGCAACGACTTCATCAAAATATAAGCCTTTTAACAAGCTTGCTTTTGCCTCAAAAATTATAGAGGTTTTATCATTCACCCAAACAATTTTACCGTCTGCTTCAATGACGAAAACTGCATCAGGAAGGTTTTGTAGAACTTCTTTAGGATTTATGTTACTAAAAATATTAGTAAAATTCATTATTGCATTACTTCCCTTAATGTTGTATACTTTATATAATGTATATATATTTATACAAAATGTGTTATTATTTATAAATATAGCATAAAAAGTTTGTAAAGAAAGGTTATATATTAATTTTTGTAATTTTTTTTTAACAAACTAGCAAAAAAAAATGATTTTGTGTTTTAAAGCATAAAACGAGAATATAGAGTTATACAAATAAAAGTTATGGTTAGTTGCCGTAACCCCGAAAAAGAAAAGAGGATGTGACTATGAACGAAATCCCTAAAAACTCGCAAGGTCAAAGCATTCCGCAACAAACACAAGCACAGGCTCAAAAAGTTGAACAGGTAAAAACAGAAGCTGTTCAAGATGCAAGAACGGCTGCTAATGCAGAAGTTCAGGCTAAAGAGATTAAAGAAATTCCGGAAAACCCCGCAGATCGTTCTGCTGTAAAAGTGGATAACCTTGAAAATGATATTAAGGTTTTTGCTGCTAATCCGGAACTTGCTAAACAAGCTATGGATGTTGCCGAACTTGCTGAAAAAAGATTTCAAGCAGCAGGTCTGGAAAATCCTGAATTAAGAGCTCTTGCTGTCGGAAAAGCTTTTGTTGAAGAATTTCAAAAATAAATTTAAACCGGAAACGTCATTGCTCAATTGCAATGACGGCAGTAAACAAGAAAGATTTTTTTATTCGTTGTTGTCTGATAAATAATCGACAACTGCTTTCAGCCCCAATTTATAACTGTTTAAACCAAATCCTGATATCTGACCTATGCATACAGGTGCCAGATAAGAATGGTGTCTGAATTCTTCTCTTTTATATATATTTGTAATATGAACTTCAACAGCAGGAACATTTACGGATGATAAGGCATCTCTGATTGCAACACTGGTATGAGTGTATGCACCTGCATTTATTACTATGCCGTCAAAATTGTCTTTTGCATTGTGGATTTTTTCTACAATTTCGCCTTCAAAGTTGCTTTGGAATGTTTCAATATCAATTCCGATTTCAAAAGAAAAAGCATATAAATCTTTTTCCAAATCCTTTAATGTCATGGTGCCGTACTTTTCGGTTTCCCGTAAGCCAAGCATATTCATATTTACGCCGTTTATTACAAGTATTCTCATATTTATACCTCTAAGCATTATTATAATATAAAATCAAGGAATTGTAAATTTTTATTAACTTTGCTGGTACATGTGTAACAAAAAAAGCATGCTTGCATTATCATGCATGTACAACTATCCCCAAATCTCCTCCCAAGATTATTGTTCAAAGCTGTACAAAGACGTACAGCTTCTTTTTTATTTAATATTAATTACCTTGACTTATATAAAAAAATAACTAAAATAGATATTGTAAGACATTTTACGGGGAAGTAGGATGAGATTAATAGAGAAGCTCAAAGAGTATGAAAATCAATACATGTTTATAAAATGGGCAACCGGCGGCGAATACGGCAAGCTTGTTTATGCAGGTGATGATTTTATAGAATTTAATATTATAGATGTTGACACTATGGAATATAGTGAAACAGTTTTAATCCATTCTCCGTTAATTTTGGAAGTAGCAATCGGCGGTGCGGATGTTCAGCGTATTGTAGCTGAAGTTTCTTCTAAATTGACTTTAGAATAGTTTTTATTTGCATTTAGTTTTATCGTTCCAGTTTAAATCGTCACAATGTAAATAATCCATATTCTCATTTGCTAATACCCATGCTCCGCAGCTCAAGCCATAACCTGAGCCTTTGGTTTTATTGCAGTGTAGTGAAAAATTCGAGACATCCTGTTGTGTTCCGTAGGGTACTATTCTGTCCTTTTTCAATGAAAATACAAAAAAGTCTCTTCCGAATTGATTCGGTCCTTTGTAGTATCCGTTTGTATCTACAAATATTTCTGCGCAATTGCTTTTCTGAGAGCAGTTTTTGAATTCGGATGAAACATGAAATATTATAAGGGTACCGTCTGCTAAAAGAACATGTTTATAACTGTTCTGCCCTGCATATGATATATGAGGAGTTCCGTTTAAATATTTATATTTTTCGTGTCCTATGCAGCTCGACAAATTTAAGCAATCATCAGCAATTTTAAAATAGGGTTTAAAATAGTTATCAACTAAAATTTGAGAACCGTTTTTAGAATCTCCTTTTTCCAAATCCCATTGATCAACCGTTGTACCGCTTTCATCTATAGCACTGACAAGTGCCTGACCTAATATGGAGTTAATTTTTTTTAATTTAGCAACAGTTTCTTTTTCTTTGTGGTTTTGAATAAGTACCGGCATCGTCATCGCCGCAACCACACCGATAATGCCGAGAGTAATTAGAACCTCAGCGAGTGTAAAAGCCCTTAACCCCTTAAAATAATGCAAACCTTGCTCGGGGGGGGGGCAACCCTTAATGCTTCCTGTACCATAATTTCAGCCTCCTTTTTTTTAAATATTAAAACTCTTTCTGGATCCTTCTTCATGATAAAAACCGCCGCCGCAAAGAGTTTCGATTACTTTCAGAACGAATTCTCTTGGTGCATCTACCTGATTAAGATAGAATTCTCTGTTAGGCAAATGACGGATTTTCATTATTGAATTTTGATTTGTTTCCGGTGGTATAAACAGTGATGCTACTTCGTTATCAAGCAGTTTTACCATTTCTTCGTCATGGTCTGTTACACCTTTCATAAGTTCGTAATAGTTGCCTCTTATAGCCATAATTCGGCTTGAGAAAAGATGCTGACCGTCTTCTCTGTATAGTGCCTGCGGCTGATAGTTGCATCTGGTTGTGAAACTCATTTTGTGCCATAAAATGTTAACAATTACGACCGATTTTTGCGGATCTGTATCAACGTAAATATTCTGAGTTGTTACTCCACGGGAAGAAAAACCTTCTTTAAGTGTTTCTGCAACTGCTTGAAGATTATCTATCATTCTTACAAATATTTCATTGGTATTAACGTTCGCATGCTGATAATCAAGAAACTGCTTGTACATATGAGTTGATACAAGCCCTATTCTTTCCTGTATCAGGGAAGATTTTCTTGCTGATGTTTCAGAGTTATCAAAGCTTTCATAATTGTTTAGCAATTTTACCGTTCCTTATACCGTCATGAAATAATAAACATGTTTTTATGTAAACATTATATGTTTTTTCTTTACAAAATTGAATACTAAAATGGATGTATTTATTTTGTTTCAAATTTTTCTGCATATAAAAATTATTGGAGAGTAAGTGAGAGTTATTTGCGGATATCGTGATTTGTAATTGTCACAGAATTCTTTAACCTCTTTAAAAGTCCAGTGCTGTGCAGTTAAAGAATTCACTCCTGTACTTTTCATATGTGCAAGAAGTTCCAGCGGATTGGAGAAAGTAAGAGTGTGAGAGAATTCTTCTGTGTATAAAGTTTCATAATTTTTTTCAAAAATATTTTTTATTTCATCAAGAGGTTTATATTCCAGAGAAAGCCCTGTAAGTTCTTTTATTTCGTGGAAATTTTCGGGTGAAAAAGTTGAGAATGCAAGTATTCCGTCTTTGTTCAAAATATTTTTGTAATGTATACTAACCTTTTCTAAATCATTAAACCATTGAAACATTGCGTTTGAAATAATTAAATCCATTTTTTTAGCCGGTTTAATTCTCTGTGCATTGCCGCATAAAAAAGTAAATTCTGGCAGAATATCTTTCAAATATTTTTGCGATTTGTCTATTAAGTCGTTAGCTGTGTAGGATTTAAAATTTACTTTTTTTATTAATTCTTTTGTTAAAAGCCCTGTTCCGGAACCGAGTTCAAGAATATTTATGAAATCTTTTCGGATTATAGCAGTTTGTTCAGCCAGTTTTTCTGCCGAAATTTGTTGTACGACAGCATTTTCGTTATACTTATCCATGCTTTTTTCAAATTGGTTTTTAATGAGTTTAGGGTTTATCTGCATAATATTATTTCGTTCCAATCATTAAAATTATAGAATGGAAAATGTCCGCTTGCAAGATTTATAATATCAGCTTTTCCTTCCCAAAAATTATGCTGATTTTTTGTCGGTATAATTTTGTCATTGTCACTGATTATTGTCTTATCATAAAACTTATTATAATTAATATCGGTATTTTTTATCAATTCATAAAGACTTTTAAGTTCGTCTGCACGGTTGTCAATTGTACGTTCTACGGGAGATTTTATGTATTTGTGATATTCTTTTTCATCTGTAAATATGTTCTGATAAAATTTTCCTTCCAGTCCTGTTTTAGCGTGTCTGAGTGTAAGCAAAAATGTTTTTTCGGGAATTCCGTATTCATTATTAACAGGAAGCGGGGTGCCGTTAATTGCAATTTTTTCCGTAAACAAAGGGAGTTTATCCTTTAACAAATATGATGTGAATACACCCATAGACCAGCTTACAAGATAATAGTTTTTATATCGTGGAATTTCAGGAAGCTCTAAATTGTTGTAATCGTAAAGCATCAATACATCAAAATCTGCGCACTTTAGAAATTCAAAAGGTTTATAATCAAAGCTCCAACCTGCAAAAAATATTATAAGTTTGTCGTTATTTTGTTTGTTTAGCCAGTGAAATTGCATCAAATAATTCCTTTTCGTTAATTTCTGTTGTGAGTGATAATCTTAATCTTGATGTTCCTTCAGGAACTGTCGGAGGCCTTATCGGAAGCGTAAAATATCCGTTATGGAATAAAACTTCACAGATATCAACGGTTTCTTTGTTTCCTCCGATAATTACCGGAATAATATGGCTTTCGCTTCCGGCTTTTCTCCCTAAATTAAGCATTTGCATTCTTTTTTCATAAGATTTTGGAAGTTGGTTTTCAATAATCCATTTTGAAAATGCTATATTTATTGGCGGGAGTGCTGTTGAAAATATAAAAGAACGGGCTTTGTTTATAAGGTATTCAACAAGTGTTTTTTTGCCTGTTGCAAAAGCTCCCGTAGAGCCTATTGCTTTGCCGAAGGTTCCTACAATTAAATCAACATCATTAATTATTCCTAAATCTTCGCAAACGCCAAGACCTGTTTTGCCGAAAACTCCAAATGCATGAGCTTCGTCAAGAATAAGTATACAGTTATACTTTTGTTTAAGTTCAACAAGTTTCTTTAAATCTGCAATATCTCCGTCCATACTGAATACACTTTCAGAGACTATTACTGCATTTTTAAAATTTTTTCTTTCTTTAATTAAAAGTTTTTCAAGATTTTCCATATCATTGTGAAGATATCTGAAAAATTTAGCTTTAGAAAGCTGCATACCGTCAATAATGCTGGCATGATTAAGTTTATCGGAAAAGATTACGTCGCCTCTTGAAGCTATAGTGCTGTTAATCCCTACATTTGCGTGGTATCCGCTGTTGAACAGCAGAGTCATATCTGTGTTATAAAGTTCGGTAATAAGGTTTTCAAGCTCTTTATAAATTGGTAATGTACCCGTTAGCAGTCTTGCGGATGCACTGCCGAAAGAGTATTTATTACCTGCACAGTTCAAAAATAACTCTGTAATATTTTTATTGTCTGCAAATCCTAAGTAATTGTTAGATGATAAATTAAGCAGTTTTTTGCCTTTAAAATGAATATATTTTTCGTCTTTTCCTTCGAAATTTTTTATATTACGAAAATGAGAGTGCTCTTTTAAATCTTCTAAAATGTAATTATAATCTTCAAGCATAGTTGTAATTTATAATAAAATAAATAAAAAGTCCAACATGGGTTGCAATATCAGATAAAATAAGTTATAATGGTTATCATTTTTTAATTTTTCTTTATATAAATGTTAAGAAATGTATTATATCGGGTATATATCTAATATATGTATTGTTAAATGGAGAAGTCTTTTATCCATAACGATAGGAGGCAGCTGGTCTTATGAGTTGTATAAAATTTAAAAAGCATTCAGGTCTAACAATGTCAGAAGCATTATTCACTCTGGCAATCATCGGTGTTATTGCTTCTTTAACAATATTTGGTTTGGCCGCAAAAATTGGTGATACAAAAAATATTTCAGCATTAAAGAAAATTTATACAGCCTTAAGCCAGGTAACGATGTTTGTTATTTTGGACAGATCTTCACCTAATTTCTGGGGATTAGATGAATATTCTCAGGATTCTTCTGCTCTGGCTTTTTCATATTACAAGCCTTACTTTAAGGTAGTAAGAGAATGCTCCAATCAAACAGGATGCTGGCAGTATCCTACAAAATTCCTCAGTGGTAAGGTATATTTGAAAAGAGCACAGATGTATCAGTATATGTTTACACTTGTTGACGGAATGAATGTATTAATCAATGTTTACCCGAGAGATATCGTGCGTTCCGAGTTCGGTGTAAATGTTGAAAAAGATTCTATAGTATTCATTGTTGATGTAAACGGCAATGCAGCTCCAAATCAACTTGGACGTGATACTTTTGCATTTGTGCTGGATGACAAAGATGTTGTTCCAAGCGGATTTGATAACAGTTATAATTGTAATAAAGCAGCATCAGGATTGACCTGCACGGCACGTGTAATCAATGACGGCTGGAAGATTACATATTATTAATAGAATTCAGCTCCTTTCATCTTTCATAAAGAAGACCGGATTTAAGCCGGTCTTTTCTTTTGCAGTCTTGAAAGTAATTCAAAAAACTGTTATAATGATAAAGTAATAATTAATACAAGGAGCAATTTATGAGAAGATTTATTGTAAGAGCTGCTTCGTCAGTTGGAGAAATTATGCCAAAGCTCCAATGTGATGGGTCAAGCGGCACCGCTTGCGGGGGGGGGGCAGATTTTTAAGCTCCTGTAAAGCGTTTTTCAAGGGTTGTAAAAAATTAAAAATCTGTTATAATAGTGATATATTACATCACAAATATAGCGGAGTTTTTATGAAGAGAAAATATGGATTTACCCTGGCTGAGGTTCTTGTCACACTTGGGATTATTGGCGTTGTATCAGCAATGACCGTCCCTTCATTGATGCAGAATTACCAGCGCCAGAGTTATGTAACCCAGCTCCATAAGGTTTATAATGAGCTTTCACAGGCATTGGTCAGATACCAAAATGATAGCAATGCACTGAATATTAAGGAAGCAGGGTTGACAAATCAGGCAGCTATAGAAAGTTTTGTTAAAAATTATTTTAAAGTAATAAATGATTGTGGAGAAACTAAAACTCCTTGTTTTGCTTCGGAATATAAAAAATTGACAGGTACTGCTGTTGCTACCTGGAACCCTAAAGCTCATTATACTATATCAAGCGGCGCCTCTATCGGTGTAGGAACAGTTATGACAGGTGATACACTATTCAGAGTTTATGTTGATATTAACGGTCAAAAAGGACCTAATATATGGGGCAGAGATATATTTATAATGTATATTTATAAAAACGGGCTATTGGATGATTCTACTCTTAGTGAAACTTCCACTGCTCCGATGACAGAAGCTGACAGAACAAGTATGTTTAATACTAACTGTAATACATCAACGACATCAATTCACGGGTGTTTCGGCAAAATTCTGAATGATAATTGGGAAATGAAATATTAAAAAAAGACCGGCATTTAAAGCCGGTCTTAACTTTTCTAATCTCTATGCCTCATAGTCGGGAATGCTATAACATCTCTTATTGAAGGAGAATTTGTTAACAGCATAACAATTCTGTCTATACCTATTCCAAGTCCGCCTGCTGGAGGCATACCGTGTTCAAGTGCACAGATAAAATCTTCGTCTATTGACATAGCTTCTTCATCACCGTTTACTTTAGCTAAAGCTTGTGCTTCAAATCTCATTCTCTGGTCAATCGGATCTGTTAATTCAGAGAACGCATTTGCAATTTCCCAACCGTTTACACGTGTTTCAAAACGTTCTGTTAATCTGTCATTATCTCTGTGAACTTTTGCTAACGGTGATATGTCACGAGGATAATCAATAATGTGAACAGGCTGAATTAGTGAAGGTTCAACTTTTTCTTCAAAAATCAAATCTATTACCTGTCCCCAGTTATCGCATTCATCAGCGTTAACTCCGACAGATTTAGCTTTTTCTTTTGCATCCTGAACTGTGAAGACGGTATTAAAATCAATTCCTGTAGCTTCTTTAACGGCTCCAAGCATTGTTTTTCTGTCCCAAGGAGGTGTTAAATCAATTTCGTTTTCACCGTATTGAATTTTCATAGTTCCAAGAACTTCTTGAGCTACAGTACTTACAAGGTTTTCTGTTAAAACCATCATATCATTGTAATCAACATAAGCCTGATAAAGTTCCATCATAGTGAATTCAGGGTTGTGTCTTGTATCAATACCTTCATTTCTAAAACTTCTGTTAATTTCAAATATTTTTTCTGATAAACCGCCAACCATAAGTCTTTTTAAATATAATTCGGGAGCAATTCTCAAGAACATATCCATATCAAGTGCGTTGTGGTGTGTAATGAACGGTTTAGCATTAGCTCCGCCTGCTTGTGGATGAAGCATAGGAGTTTCAACTTCCAAAAAGTCTTGAGCAGTTAAATATTCTCTGATTTTTTGAATAATTTTACTTCTTTTTCTGAAAGTATCTCTAACATCTTCGTTTACAATTAAATCAACATATCTTTGGCGATATTTTGTTTCAACGTCGGTTAGTCCGTGAAAGTTAGATAATTCTTCCATTTTTTCTTTGCTGATTTGTTTGTTAGGCAAAGGCAAAAGAGCTTTAGATAAAAGCTTCAAAGACTGAGATTTAACAGAAAGCTCACCTCTCGGAGTTCTTCTTATTGTACCTTTAAAACCTACTATATCGCCGATATCAATAAGTTTAAGAATTTTCATATCATCTTCCGACAAATTTTCTTTGTGAGAAAAAATTTGGATTTTACCTGAAGCATCCATTAAGTCGATAAACATACCTGTGTTGCGTATAGCCATAACTCTGCCGGCAACAGCGTACATATCTTCAGTTTCAACTCCTGCTTCAAGGTTAGCATATTTTTCCTGAAGTGTTGCAGCATCGATATCCTTGTCAAAAGAGTAAGGATAAGGGTTAACTCCTTTATCTGCCAAATCAGTCAATTTTTGAATTCTTGTTTGTCTTATTTGTTCTTTAGTAGAACTTACTTCATGTGTTTGTTGTGCCATTTTATACTTCCTTTATGTTGTAAGTCATTATAATAAAATTTTAGCACAAACAAAATTAAAAATATTGAAAATGTCAAAAACATGGTTTATAATATATAAAGCAAGGAGGCAGCTAAGCTGCTTTCCGTATTGGTCAAAATCTTATAAATAAATGAAAGGAGCAAAAATATGGAAAAGTTTAGTCACGTTGGGGGGGGGGCAGATTTTTAAGCTCCAGTAGCAGTGCGTTTACCTTAGCGGAGGTTTTAGTCACACTCGGCATTATCGGTGTAGTTTCCGCAATGACCGTGCCTTCATTGATGCAGAATTACCAGCGCCAGAGTTATGTAACCCAGCTGCATAAGGTTTATAATGAGCTTTCGCAGGCTCTTGTAAGATACCAGAACGATAAAAATGCCGTTAATCTAAGTGAAGCGGGGCTGACTTCTGTTTCATCACTTTCGGATTTCTTTTTAAATTATTTTAAAGTTGTTAATAATTGTGAGAATAATAGTACTCCTTGTTTTGCAGCATCTTACAAAAAGATGTCCGGTACAAGCTCCAACTTTAAATGCTTGCACAACTGTATGGTGCTGGCAAACGGAGCATCTATAGGAACTGTTAATGAATTTGTATCGGGTAATACTATTATCACGCAAATTGTAGTTGATATTAACGGTCAAAAGGGTCCAAATATCTTTGGTAGAGATGCTTTTTCATTATTCTTATATAAAAACGGGGTTATTGATGATCTCATAGGTAATGATACCTCAGATGACACAAATTATGAATGGGGAGTTGCAGAAGCGCCTTTATCAAAAGAGCAGAGAGAAGAAAACTTTAGCTATGGATGTACAAGTTCTGACGGAGGTCGTTACCATGGCTGTTTCGGTAAAATATTAAATGATAACTGGCAGATGACTTACTAAAAAAGGAACCTTAAAAGGTTCCTTTTTTTTGTTATTGGTTCATTAAACGTTTAAGTTCATCAGGTCTTGAAGAACGCTGTAAAGCATCTTCAATTGTAATCAAATTTTGTTTATACAATCCTGCAAGAGCCATTTCAAGGGTTTGCATGCCTATTGCCTGGTTCATCTGGATTGTAGAATAAATTTGAGCAGCTTTTGCTTCACGAATAAGGTTTGCAATCGCAGGAGTAACTATCATAATTTCCTGAGCCATTACACGACCTTTTTTAGTTCCGTCAGGCTGAATTTTTTGTAGAAGTGTTTGTGAGAATACAGCAACAAGAGAGTTTGCAAGCTGTACACGAATTTGTTGTTGTTGACCTTCAGGGAATACGTCGATAATACGGTCAATAGTTTGTGCCGCAGAAGAAGTGTGAAGTGTTCCGAACACCAAGTGACCTGTTTCAGCGGCTGTTAATGCTAATGCAATAGTTTCGTGGTCACGCATCTCACCTACCAGAATAATATCAGGGTCTTCACGGAGTGCGGATTTCAATGCGTTTGCAAATGATCTTGTATCCATACCTAATTCACGCTGGTGAATAATACTTTGTTTAGATGTATGCACAAACTCTATCGGGTCTTCAATTGTTAAAATGTGTTCTGCTCTGTTTGAGTTAATATAGTCAATCATCGCAGCAAGTGTTGTTGATTTACCTGAACCTGTAGGACCTGTTACAAGAACAAGACCACGTGGTTTATCAGCTGTTTTTCTTACGATTTCCGGTAATCCCAGTTTATCAAATGATGGAACTATGGAAGTAATTGTTCTGAATGCAGCTGCATAGTTGCCTTTGTCTTTGTAGAAGTTAACCCTGAAACGGCTTAAACCTTCAATACCGTATGAAAAGTCAAGCTCCCAGTTTTGTTCGAGTGTACGTCTTTGTTCATTTGACAACATAGGGAATAACAGAGTTTCAACGTCATCCGGACTTAGAGGCGGGTAATCATATCTTTTAAGTTTACCGTCTATACGTGCTGCAGGCGGTAAGCCGCTGGAAATGTGTAAGTCGGAGCCGCCATCGGCAACTAATTTTTCTAAAAGTTCTTCAATCAGCATAGTCTTTTTATCCTTCCTGGAAATTCATTATTGAATCATTATCTTTCATTGCAAGTTCTATAAGGCTGTATGTCATATATGCACCTAATGCAACAGCTTTCGGATCTAAGTCTGTTTTGTTTGCAGCTTCAATTATAGCTGTATTAATCTCGGGATTTTCTTCCTTCAAGTAGTGAATCATTTTTTTGCGCCATTCAGGCACATCTTTAAAAATTTCACTAAAAGCTATTGCCGCATTCTCTTCTGAAATAATAGGTAACATATTAATTCCTTATAATTCTACTAAAATATTATATAAAAAATTTTAACAATAGTCTATATATAATTAAGAAATCATATATTTGGGGTATAATTTTTTTATGAGATTAAGGGATTTAAAGCTTAAAAACTACAGAAACTGTAAGGATTTAGAACTGGATTTATGTTCCGATAAAGTTTTAATAATAGGCAAGAATGCACAGGGAAAGACGAATATACTTGAAAGTATTTATTTTTTGTCTGCCCTAAAAAGCCCGAGAACCTCAAATAATATTGAACTCATTAATTTTGAAGCTGAACGTGCCGAAATTAATGTGAATTTGATTAAATCCAATACTGATATTGAGCTGGATTATATATATACAAAAGAAAAAAAACGTGAGCTGAAAATTAATAAGGTTAAAACAACTCCTAAGAATTTTAAAACTGTATTAAAAACTGTTTTATTTTCAACGGCAGATTTGCTTTTGCTTCGAGGCAACCCCTCTGACAGAAGGGATTGGCTGGACAGAGCAATTTCACAGGTCTATCCTGCCTACGATGAAAGGCTTTCCAAGTATGATAAAATCAGGATACAAAAAAATAATTTATTGAAAGATTATCTTAAAACGGGAAATTCCAATGATACTCTGTTGGATGTTTATAACGAACAGCTTGTTATAACCGGCAGCAACATAATATATTTAAGGAAAAAGTTTTTAAAAGAAATAGAGAAAACAGCCTGTGAAAAACATCGCATAATAAGCGAAACAGAGGAATTAAAAATTGATTATGATTGTTCGTTTTTAAATGATGAATGTGAGCTTGAAGATATTGCATCGGCTTTTAAAACATCACTTGAAGAACGCAGAACGGAAGAAATGCGCCGTGGTCAGTCCTGTGTGGGACCTCACAGAGATGATATTATTTTTTACATAAATAATAATGAAGCAACAAAATATGCTTCACAGGGACAACAAAGAACCATTGTTCTGGCTTTGAAGCTTTCCGAACTTGATATTATTACGGCAAAAACCGGCGACGAACCTGTTCTTTTACTTGATGATGTACTTGCAGAACTTGATGATTTGCGTCAGAATTATCTGTTAAAATCCATTAATTCAAATACACAGACTGTTATTACTTCTGTAGATACTGTTCTTTTTGAAGAAGAATTTCTGAAAGACGTTAAAATTTATAAAATAGAAAACGGAGCCGTAAAATAATTATGATAAATTTAAAAAGGCTGTTTAAAAACATTGTTTTAAATATTTTAAAATCTTTAAATGTAATTACAGCGCCTTCAAAAGCAAAGTTGGGAATTTCATACAGTGTTTGGGACGGCGAGGAGCTTTTGGAGGCTTCAATTAAGTCTGTCAGAGAAAACGCTGATTATATAAATGTTGTGTGGCAGAGAAAATCCTGGCATGGAGCAGATTGTAATGATGATTTGGAAAATCTTTTATTTAATTTAAAAGAAAAAGGTTTGATTGATGAAATTATATTGTTTGAACCTGACTTTAGTCTGGCTCCTCAGCAAAATGAAGTTAATAAGAGAAATGTTGGTTTGAAAGCAGCCGTTAATTCGGGATGTTCTCATTTCCTTTTAATGGACTGCGATGAATTTTATGATAAAGATGAATTTAAAGCCGCAAAAGAATTTATTTATAAAAATTATATAACGCACAGTGCCTGTATTATTGAGGACTATTTTGCGATAAACTATCGTTCCACAGTTGTCGGAAAATATTATGTCCCGTTTATTTATAAAGTTGATAAGCTCTCAAAGCTTGATGTAAAAGCAAATACGCATTTATGCTGGAAGATAGACCCTACAAGAAAAATTGCATTGAAACTTTTTCATAGATGCTGGTTTGCAGATAATTTGATTATGCATCATTATACAGGAGTACGTAAAAATAAAAAACGTAAACTCGAAAATTCCAGTGCTTTGCTTGATAAAGAAAGTGTTAATTCATTCCTAAATGCATATGACAAGGAAAATTACAAAGAGATGATTAATGACGGAAGACTTATTTATGTTGATAATAAGTTTAATATTCCCTCTATAGACTGATATTTTTAAGATGATTTATTTGTATTTCAGGTTTTAGGGTAATTCCTATCACATCAATTCTGTAATCTTTTATCTTGTTTTCTGAAAGATAAAATTGAACACCTTTTTTGATATTTTCATACTTGGTTCTGGTAATTGCCTCAAAAGGAGTGCCGAAACTGTCGGTTTTGCGTGTTTTGACTTCAACGAAAATAACAGTTTTTTTTATTTTTGCAATAATATCAATTTCGCAAAATTTTGAATAATGCTTGTTTCTTTCTAAAATTTCATATCCTTGTTTTTCCAGATACCGGCAAGCTAAATCTTCGCCGGCATCACCGAATTTTCTATTGTTCATTCAGATTGTCCTTTTAATAACAAAACCCCGTTTTTTACGGGGTTTTATCAATTATAAATTTAACTGTTTGTTATGCTATTTCTTCGTAAGCTGCCGGATTATTTAATAAATCATAGTTTATTTCGTTTTCGTTATCCGCAATAGCAGCTACAACAACCGCATCAGAAGTTACGTTAACAAGTGTTCTCATCATATCAGTAACTCTTTCAATAGTAAATAAGAATGCAAAGCCTGCAACCAATTGTTCAGGACTTAATCCCATTCCGTTGAGGATTAATGCAATTGTAATCAAACCTGCACCCGGAATACCTGCACAAGTTGAAGATGCTATCATTGCAAGAAGACATATTTGAATGATTAAGAACGGAGTTAAAGCAACACCGTACGCTTGTGCGAGGAATATAACAGCAACTGTTTGAAGCAATGCTGTTCCGTCCATGTTTAAAGTTGCACCCAAAGGAAGTACGAAACTTGATATTTTATGAGAAATACCACGTTTTTCGCAGCAGGCAATTGTTAACGGTAAAGTTGCAGATGAACTTGCTGTTCCGAATGCAACCATCATAGCTTCCGCAATTGCAGAATATAACATTCCGATATTTACTTTTGAGAAGAATTTTAAGAATAAAGGATATACTACACAAAGCTGTAGCATAAATCCGATAAATAAAACTAATAAGTATTTAGAAATGCTTGCAAATATATCAATACCGAAACTTGAAACAGCGCTTGCAGTGAGTGCAAATACACCCGGAGCTGCAAAGAACATAATCCAGTCGGTAATTTTCATTGTTGCGGCAAAAACGGATTCAAAGAATGAAACAATTGGTCTGTTTACATCGCCGACTTTTGCAAGTGCTATAGCAAATATTAAAACAAACACAATGATAGGCACCATATCACCTGCAGCAAATGAATGTATAGGATTGCTCGGAATAAATCCAAGGAATATATTCAAAATATTTCCCTGCTGTTGAGCCATTGCGGTAGCTACGGAAGCTTGAACTTCACCGGCAGCATTTTCTGTAATATAATGAGCCGCACCGATTCCGGGTTGAAAAATCAAAGCCAGAGCCGCACCGATTGCAACTGCTGCTGCTGTAATAATTCCATAGTACACAATCATTTTTGTGCCAAATTTCCCAAGCTGTTTGTTATCGCCGACACTTGTTATTCCGATTATGATTGCAGAAACAACCAACGGTATAACAACCATTTGAATCAGTCTGATAAATACCTGACCGATAAATGTTAATACTGTTGAAACAAGCGGAAATTCGTGTCCATGTAAGAAAATTCCGACAAATATCCCGAGAATAATCCCGAAGAAAATATGCCAGTTACGCTTAATTCCGAGACCAAGCGCAATTAGAATTTGCATGTGTAATTTCATATAATGACCTCTTTTATTCTTCTCAATAGTTACCCGTTAAGTATACAACTTTTTATTGAAAATTTCAAACATTTTATACAAAAATCATTGAATTGAGGGAGAAGAAATTACAACTGTTTCAATAAAAAAGACCGCTAGTTGCGGTCTAAATAATTTATAATTGCCTCTGCAAATTGTTCACTCGACTGATAATTTTGGGCGGTTATAAGATTATCGTCTTCAATAACATTGATTTTGCCTTCGGACTCCTGCATGAAAAATGCACCGGCATCTTTTAATGCATCTTCTAAAAAGAAAGGTACAAGGTTGTTCATTTTAGCCATAGCTTCTTCATCGTTAGTAAATGCTGTTACTTTTCTTCCGTTAACAAAAGGTATGCCATCATCTGTTTTAGCTGATAACAAACCGGCAGGACCGTGGCAGATTGCAGAAATAAGCTTATGTCGTTTGCTGAAATCTCTGATTATTTCACCCAAATCTTCATCCTTGTAAAGATCTAAAACAGGACCGTGACCGCCTGGTAAAACCAGTGCATCATACAGAGTAAAATCAACAGAGTTAATCGGAACGGTATCGTTTAATGCTTTTTTTGCATCTTTCCATTTTATATCTTCTAGTATATGTTCGCTTTTAGGATCAATAGGGGCTGCTCCGCCTTTGGGCGATGCAACGGTTACAATATAACCGTTATCCAAAAATTTTAAAAACGGCACTGCAAATTCCTCAAACCATACACCTGTTTTATGATGGTCATCAAATTTGCCGGCACTTGTTACTACCATTAGAATTTTTTTAGGCTCATGTGGTGTGCAAACTTCACAAACTTCTACATCAAGAATTTCTTCTTCCATGTCTTTATCTTCATCAAACATAATTTTCCTCCTTTATAAAAAAGTAAAACGTTAACAGGATATTAGTGCATCAGTAAACAGAGGAATACGGTTTGATAATTTTTTTATTACTGGCAAAACTTTTTTTTCTGTGTTTTAAATAGAATATAATTAAAGGAGAAATAAATGCAACTACAACCTGTAAATAATGCCCCGAATTTTGAAGCAAACCGATTAAGAACAGCTGAGAAGATAAGCGAAAGAATTTGTCATAATAAAAAAGTATTAATTGCCGATAATATTACAATTTATTCAATTAATAAATCTGATAAAAACTTAATTGATAATTTGCTGTCGAAGCTTGGCGCAAAAAATCGTTCCGATGCAAATGCAGTAAAAGAAAAGAACACTGTAAATGATACAATCAGCTATGTTTTGAATAAAGCATTACACTTGGATGAAAAAGTTAAAGACGGTGTGTATATAGCTGTAAAAAATGATAAACAAATTACAGGTATTTTGGACTTCACAGACGGCGGTATTCCTTTGCTTAAGAATTTAGTTGTTTGGGGCGGCGGAAATAAAGAAGCAAGCAGAGTAAATCTGTTTACCCAATTTTTAAGGTCAGTTGAAAGAAAAAACAAAAAAGCATTAGAGCAGGCTGATATATTTGTATATGCAGAGCCGAAAACAAAAGGTAATAAATGGCTGAAAGAAAGCGGATTTATATCAACGGAAAAAGGTAAAAAAGTAATAAGAGAACGCCTTAAAATGGATGCTTCGGTAATTTTTGCAAATGCACGAAATCGTGAGTTTGATGTTGAATTCATAACAAATATGCATATTAATAAAAACATGAAGCATGAAAAGGTTGAATTAAATCCTAATCTTGGAATATAATAATAAATACATTATTCAAGTTTAAGGTATAAAATCTCTAAACTAGCCTAATATAAAAGTTATTGACTAAAAAAATAAAAATGTTATATAAATATAATATGTTCAAAAATATTATAATATTAATGTTATTGTTATTGGTTATACCATCTGATTATGTATATGCTATAGATGCAACTATAGCATATAAGTGTATCATGGATTCAGGTGAAGGTTATTCTGTTTTTTATATTGATGAAGCAGGGAAAAAGGCTTATTTTAAAAATATTGTGAATCAGAATGTTGCTTTCGAAAAGTTTAGTTCAACAAATAATACTTATATTCTGGAAAGTTATATACTTGATGATAATACTAATGTAAAGAAGTATACAATTGATAAAAAATCAGGGTTGCTAAAAGTTACAAGAAACAGATTTCCTAATCGTTTTGAAACTGGTAAATGCAGAAAGTTAAATTAGTTATAAAAAAATCGGAACGACAGGATTTGAACCTGCGACCTCTACCACCCCAAGGTAGCACGCTACCAAGCTGCGCCACGTCCCGATTAATAAAATTATTAAATTTTCAATTATATTTTTTTATATCGGGATGACAAGATTCGAACTTGCGACCCCCGCGACCCGAACACGGTGCGCTACCAGACTGCGCTACATCCCGACGATTGATTTTTAAGTTTTCAGATATAGTCTGGTAGCTGCGCTACCCCCCTTCTTTTTCGATACTCAATCGAAAAAGCGGGTTCCCTGCTACATCCCGAAAATATATTAAATTTTCAAATGTTTCACATTTGAAAGGTGCGCTACCACCTCTCGGGAAACAATTCACAGGATTGTTTCACTCGGCAGAGTGCTACATCCCGATGATGTTGCTCTGACTTTTTTATTATACCACCTCAAAAAAAATTTGTAACCATGATTGCAATTTATATAAAAAAATGTTAATATCATTATATGGATATTATTAAAAATTTTAGAAAAAAAATATTTATGAATTCACCGTATTTTAACTTTTACACTGTAAAAGGAAATACTGTTTTACGTGGAATTTTAAAAGAAATTGGTTATCGTTATGCAATTGAATTGCCTAAAGAAAAATTAACAGAAGTAAATAAAACTTACAGAAAGATGAATACAATTTTAAACAGTCTTGTTGCGGCTGAACTTCTTTTGTATATTTATCTTGTTATTTTTCCGTTCTTTACTGAATTTATGAAATTGCCGTTTATTGCGGTTATAATTATACTTTCATTAATTCCGTTAATGTGTTTATACCTCACATATATAGTTGTTAATTATTTATATGAGTCTTATTTGGCTAAATATATCGGAACTTTTCAAAAAGTTAAATTTCAGCCGGATTTGAACAAAATAGATGAGGCTCAATATCAGGAATATAAAACTACGTCAAGAAAAAGCTCTTATTTAATGGCTCTTATAGCTGTTATATTCTTTGGTTATGTTTGTACTCCTTTAGTTTTAAATTCCATGCTTAACGCTGAAAAATTTAAAGGTGCTTCTAAACTTGCTTCGGCATATTTGACTTTTGTGCCTATTAATCCTGAGGTTTACGCACAACGTGCTTTTGCAAAATATAAACTTGAAGATTATAAAGCTTCTGTTTCTGATTTTGAAAAAGCTAATAAATACAGTTTTTCAGATAGTTTTGACAATGATATTTTAGCAGTAAAGGTTAATTATCTTGATAAAGCACAGATGTTAAAAGAATTTGATAAAGCGATAAATCTTGAAACGGATAGTGTGGTTAGAGGTTATATCTTGTCAGAAAAAGCAGAATACCTGCTAAAACAAAAAGATTATAACGCATCACTGAATATTTATAATTCACTTCTTGCAGCATACAGAAAAGGTGATAAGGTGTCTTTCTCTCCTGAAATGGCATATTACTACCGTTCTCTAATAAAAAAAGCAACAGGTGATGTTTCAGGAGCAAAGCTTGATTACGCAATTGCATCAAGAATGTGTCCCGAATGCGAATATCCTAAAATGCGGGTTCTTAAGGTTAGAAAACCATAAGATTTAACCTGATATGCTATTGAGTTTTTAATTCTTTTAATGTATCCTCTTACTCATAGAGGAGAGACATATGGTTATTTTAGAAGATTTAAAAGAAATTAATGACGTTATAAAAGACCTGGCTGAGTTTGTTCAAAATGACAGTGTTGTTAAGCCTGATTTTGAAGAATATATTAAAACAGTCGGACAAAGCGGTATGAATTATCAATCTGCCTGCTTTACTTATATTTTTGAAAGAAAGCTTGATAACAAAACTATTTTAGCTCTATTTCTTGAAAATACCAAAAAGCTTCCGGCTTCTTCAAAAAAGATTGTTAAAGCCTTAATGAATTCAATTTCATCAATTTTTGAAATAAAAAGAGTTTTACAAAACGGATTTGAATTTAATAATATAATTAACGAGAAAAATTATAACGTGATTTCTCTTGTGAAAATGACTGCATTCAGAGGAATGGGAGCCGGTCAGTATGTTGTTGCACGTATATTTAAATTTGATAATTCATATTATTTGCTTGAAATTTCAGGTGTTTTACCGTCATCCAAGCGTGATGATGCTTTAAGATATTCTGTTGCCAAGATTATTCAAAATCCTGAGCTTGTTTACCTTGACAACCCTGAAAAGCAAAAGGAAATAGAAGAAAATATTGAAGCTATTTATAATAAATTTATTGAATTTTTCGGTAAAGACGAAATCGTTACTACAAATAAATTTGCTGATGACGTAATCGGTATGTTTAATGATTTTGCAGAAGGCGGAGATAAAAATGACTTTTCTGATAAGATTGTTTTACCGGAAGAATATAAGTATTTTAATGTTTCAGAATTCAATAATTCATACGACAACTTCTTAGAAAATTCGCTAGGCGGTTTCTCTTCTCATAAAGAAGTTTACGATGTCGGCATTGTATATGACAGAGAACTCGGTTTATATGCTGTTCCTTTCTATGAAACATTTAATAAGATATTTGAAATGCCTGAAAAGATCGAAAATGCAAAAGAATGTGTGGAATTTTTCTTAAACAATGATAAGTTTTCTGCAAATATTATCAAAAGAGTTGCAGAACGTCATGAAAACTTTACGGATGTTGTAAATAATCTTCTGGGTACTAAAATGACGTTTGAAGAGCTTCTTGAAAAGTATAAATCAAGATATTTGGAAAATAAAATATTCTCATCAACTACTGTTTTATATAAATCAAAAGCATTTTCAAAAACTCTTGGTATTATAGAAGAAGAAAGCGAAAAACCTGAACTTGAAGGCATTGATTTGAAAAAAATAGGCCGTAATGATCCTTGTCCTTGCGGAAGCGGTAAGAAATTCAAAAAATGCTGCGGTGCAAATTTATAAAATAAAAAACAGGGCTTATCCCCTGTTTTTTTATATGACTGAAAATGCTGCTTTTAATAGTTTATAAATCATTATTTTATTGTTTTTATCTTGTGAGCAAATCAAATTATTCAGCTCATCATCAATGTTATCCGGTATATCGACATTGGTAAACTTAAAAAATTCTACAAGTTCAATTTCTAATACAGAAGACATTTTGTCTAACACATGCAGTGACGGAAAAAATCTGCCTGATTCAATACCGCTTAATGATGATGTTTCTATATCTATCATCTCGGACAGCTGCTCTTGAGTTAGTCCTTTATATTTTCTTATTTCTTTTATGCGTTTCCCAAGTAATTTTTTATTATCCATAAATTTAATAATACCTTTTAATAGAGCATAAAATAAGCGACATCAACACTTGTTTTGTTTAAAAATAAGTAATAAACACTTAAAACTACTTGACAATCACTTAAAAATGGTTTAAAATAAGTGTACAACTAAGATTTTTTCAAAAAATCAGACTTATGCATATCCCTACATGGAGATTTAGAGTACATAGTTATTGTTTTTACGGGGTTGAGCATAAGCAGTTTTACGAAAAGACGAGAGTGTTTAAAACAAAAGAAAGGTGAAAAGATTATGACAAAACATTTAGGTTTTACTTTGGCTGAGGTTTTGATTACCTTAGGTATTATCGGTGTTGTAGCAGCTATGACAATGCCTACATTGATGAACCAAACAAACGGTGCACAATACAAAACAGCTTACAAAAAAGCTTTATCAGCTATGTCTCAAGCTGTAGTATTAAACGTTGCATTAGATGATTACAACATGGCTGATACTGATAATACAGTAGCTGGTCAAAACTTTATTGATATCTTCAAAAACAGAATGAATGTTGTAAAAACTGCTGACGGCACTTTAGGTTATGCTGTATTAACTCCTGATGCTTCTTCAGGTGCTACAGCTGCAAACTTTACAGGTGCTTCAAACTATACATTATTCTTTAATGATGGTATTGCATTCAGCTTCCCTAAAACAGCTCAAAAATGTACAATGGATGAAACTAAAGGAACTTTCCCGGCAGATTGTAAAGGTATTATTGACGTAAACGGTCAAAAAGCTCCTAACAAAGTTGTAAAATGTGATTCTGGTCAAAGAGGCGGCACAGGAACTAATGCATGTCAAGTTACTAACCCGACTGACATCTATCCGATCATTTTCTATGATCAAACAATCCTTCCAAACTCAGATGCAGCAAGAGCTGTACTGTATGCTAAATAATAATATTTAAACAAAAGCTTTGCCTGCTGATTTTGGCAGGCAGGCTTTTAAAAAAGTTCGAATCTTTTTGTCGGCGGAGTTTCACCCCGCCGTTTTTTTTTATTGGAGCTTCTGGAATTCTAACAGTTTTTTTAAAGAGGCAGAGCTCATGCCTATAATATTTTCCAAATCACCAGTATATGATTTAATATAGCCTTCGGGCATTTCTTGTATTCCGTACGAGCCTGCTTTGTCAAAAGGCTTATATTTATCTATATAAGAGTTTATTTGTTCATCAGTAAGGTTTTCAAATGTGACATGACTTGTTGTAGAGTTTTTTTTGCACTCTCCGGTTTCAGAATTTATCACAACTATACTTGTCACAACCTGATGAGTTTTACCTGATAGTTTTTTCAGCATACTAAAAGCTCCGTTACGTCCGTCAGGTTTGCCTAAAATTTCATTATCAAGAACCACAACCGTGTCGGCTCCGATTATTATTGAAGGCGCTTCAACCAGTGGAACAACTGCTTTGGCTTTATTGTAAGCTAAATTCTCTATAAATTCATAAGAAAAAACCGTCGTCGTATGATCTTCGATATACGGTGACGGAATGATTTTGAATTCTACATTTGTCTTTTTCAGAATATCGGCTCTTCTGGGAGAAGAAGAAGCCAGGATAATTTTTCCCATCGTTTTGTTCTCGCTTTCTTTGATAATTCTATCAGAAAAAACGGGAACAGAAAACTAATATTGCTGTTGTGGCGAACGATTATATCTTGCTGTTCTTGCATTAATTGCATAACAAGCTATGTTAAGTCGTTGTTTCAAGTTCATCATATTACGATACATGCTTGCGTAATCATTCATAGCGCCCATCATTTTTTCAGGGTCAACCATTGATTCAACATTATCATGGTTATCAACTTTTTCTTCTGCGTATTTTTTGACCAGCAGTTGGTCAATGTAATCCTCAGCACCTATTGCCATTGGTGTCCTCCCTAAATTTAATTGTGTGTGATCCTATTGATGAGAAAGTGTGTTAAGACTATCCTAAATATTCCTTATGTATATATTAAGTATTTCTTTCCCGAAAAATTGCCTTTTTTGTCAGCTTTCCTTAATATATGTTAACAATCTCATAAAAAAAAGACCCTGAACGAATTCAGAGTCTTTTTTTATATGTTTGTTATCCAAACTATTTAGCGTATAATACAGCTCTAGCTGCATCTGAGTTTGGAAGAATTGTTTGATCATAGAAAATGATTGGGTAGATGTCAGTCGGGTTAGTAACTTGACATGCATCAGCACCTGTACCACCTCTTTTACCAGAGTCACATTTTACAACTTTGTTAGGAGCTTTTTGACCGTTTACGTCAATGATACCTTTACAAGTTGCAGGGAATGTTCCTTTAGTTTCATCCATTGTACATTTTTGAGCTGTTTTAGGGAAGCTGAATGCAATACCATCATTAAAGAATAATGTATAGTTTGAAGCACCTGTAAAGTTTGCAGCTGTAGCACCTGAAGAAGCATCAGGAGTTAATACAGCATAACCTAAAGTGCCGTCAGCAGTTTTTACAACATTCATTCTGTTTTTGAAGATATCAATAAAGTTTTGACCAGCTACTGTATTATCAGTATCAGCCATGTTGTAATCATCTAATGCAACGTTTAATACTACAGCTTGAGACATAGCTGATAAAGCTTTTTTGTAAGCTGTTTTGTATTGTGCACCGTTTGTTTGGTTCATCAATGTAGGCATTGTCATAGCTGCTACAACACCGATAATACCTAAAGTAATCAACACTTCTGCAAGTGTGAAGCCGAATCTTTTTGTCATAATCTTTTCACCTTTCTTTTTGTTTTAAACTTTCTCGACTTTTCAAAATGCCCTACGCTTTTATCTCTCTATCCTCAACTATGTACTCGAACTCTCCATGTAGGGATATGCATAAAAAACTTTTGAAAAATCTGTTCTTTTTCCCTTATTTTAAAGTATTTATTAAAAATTGTCAAGTGTTTTGAAATTTTTTATTAAAAAAATTAACTATTTTTAACTAATTCTAAAGAATTAGAAAAATTGATTACGCATCTGTTGAAAAAAAAAATAGCTCATGATACTATCGTTTTGTTGATATTTTAGGAAGAAGGGGTAATTATGACTTGTACTTTAGAAAAACAATCTAATGTTTTAGACGAAAAATCGAAGAAAACAATAAAAAAAGCTTTAAAAGCTCTTGGTAAAAAAAATATAGCTTTTATCATGCATAACGGAAGTTTCCCTGCAGCACAAAATCAAAATACAGGTTTTGGAAGTATTAATAGCGAAGGAGGCAGGGAATTTATCGAATATGCATCAGGGTTGTTCGATGCAATACAGCTCGGACCTGCAGGAAAAACCAAGGGATGTGACTCTTCTCCTTATACAGGAACTATTTTTTCAGATAACCCGTTGTTTATTGACTTAAAACAACTTACAACAAAGGCATGGAATAAAATCCTTTCTGAAGAAACTTATAACCGAATTGTAAATGAAAATCCCAATAAAGATACCAACAAAACTGCTTATTCTTATATATATAAAAAACAAAATGAAGCTTTGCAGGAGGCTTGGAATAACTTTAAAGCAAATCCTGTTAAAAAATTGGAAAAAGAATTTAAGCAATTTAAGAGTGAAAACAGCTTCTGGCTTGATAAAGACAGCTTGTATGAAGCTTTGTCTATAGAACATGACAACGATTACTGGCCTTTATGGAATTCTGAAACGGATAAAAATCTGTTTAATCCAGAATCAATTGAACAAAAAATGGAATTCGCAAAAAGGATTGAAGAAATTGAAAATAAATATGCTGATGAAATTGAAATGTATAAATTTATTCAATTTGTTATCAGCAAACAAAATGAGGAAACAAGAGAGTTTGCCCAAAAACATGACATTAAAATGATTGCTGACAGACAGGTTGCATTCTCCGACAGAGATACCTGGGCTTATCAGTCATTGTTCTTGAAAGGCTGGTGTCTTGGCTGTCCTCCTGATTACTTCTCAAAAGACGGTCAGGCGTGGGGATTTCCTGTAATGGATCCTGAAAGATTATATAACGCAGACGGTTCTTTGGACGAGGGCGGTCTATTATTGAAAAATCTTTACAAAAAAATGTTTAGAGAAAATCCCGGCGGTGTCAGAATTGACCATATTGTAGGTCTTATTGATCCTTGGGTTTATAAATCCGGTAAAAAACCTAAAATTGAGCAGGGTGCGGGCAGACTGTATTCTTCTCCGGAACATCCAGAACTTTCAAAATATGCAATTGCAAAAATTGAAGATTTGGATATGGAGCTTACCGCTGACAAAGAAAAAAGAGTTAAGACTTTGAGCAAACAGCAAATTAAAGATTACGGAAGATTGATTGAAAAAATCGTAATTGCAGCTGCTAAAGAAGAAGGTCTTGATAAAGATGCAATTGTCTGCGAGGACTTAGGTACACTTACAAATCCAGTAGCAGCAGTTATGGAAAACTATGGACTTCAGGGAATGAAACTTACACAGTTTGTAGAAGCTGATAAACCTGAAGATCCTTACAGATGCTGTAACATTAACAAAAGAACATGGGCTATGGTAGGTACTCACGATAATGAACCTATTAAAATGTGGGCTGATCAAAATATACATACTCATACCGGTTACCTGCATGCCAAAAACCTTGTAGATGATTTGTTTGCAGAAGCTGATAACAAGGATGATATTATTGTAAGATTAACTGACGATGCAGAATTTCTGGCACAAACAAAGTTAGTTGAACTTTTTGCTTCTTGTGCGGAAAACATACAAATCTTCTTTACGGATTACTTTAATATCTATGATGTTTACAACAGACCGGGTACATCCGGCGATGCAAACTGGAGTTTAAGACTTCCTGACAATTACAGAGAGCTTAAATCAATCAATCTTGCAAATATCTTAAAATTAGCTATAATTGCAAGAGGACATGAGTTTGCAGAGAAAAATAAAAAAGTAATCGAAAAACTTGATGAAGTGATATGCTTGTAAAATTTTACGGTGCTATAAAATGAAAAAACTTTTAATAACATTATGTTTATTGGCTAATACGGGTTTTGCAATTGCTGCTGAACCCGTTCAGCCTTATGAACCTCCGGCTGAGGCAAAACTTGAATATAATATGGGCGTAGATTTTTATAAAGTAGGTCAGTATGACCGTGCAATGGCTTCTTTCAGACAGGCTATTAATATTGATCCCAACTATATTGATGCTTATTATAATCTCGGCTCAATTCTGGAATACTTGCATCAGGATGAAGCGGCTCTGGCTGTTTTCAAGCAAATTATCGTAAGAAAGCCTGACGATTATGAATCTGTTTATAAAGCTGCGAAATTGAGCAATAAGCTAGGTCAGCCCGATAAAGCAAAGACATATTTGTCGTTAATCCCTGCTGAAAGTACTGCGTATACAAGGGCGCAAGCTCTTGCATCGACACTGAATACAGATATGCAGACCATAAAACATGATGCTGTTCAAAAGCAGCAGGAAGACACTTCTAAAATCGAAGAAACAAACGGGATGTATAATAATATTGCCAGTCCCACAGGGATTACAAGCGACAAAAACGGTAATATTTATGTTGCCTGCTTTGCTGACAATATGATTTATAAAATTACACCCGACGGTAAAAGAGTTATTTTCTTAAAAGATTCCAGAGTTAACGGACCTATCGGCATGGTAAGCGACGAAAACGGTAATATTTACGTATCCAATTATAACAGCAATAATGTTTTAAAAATTACGCCAACAGGTTCTGTTTCAGTGCTTATCTCAAACATTCAAAAACCTTACGGAATGCATGTCAGCGGTAATTTACTCTTTGTTTCTTCACAGGGGTCAAATTCAATTTTGAGATATAAATTGTAATTAGTCTTCAAAGAATTTGTTCAACAGTATTGTTACAAATTTGGAATGAAGTGCGCTTAAGTCAAATACAAACTCGTTTACGCCTGCTTTGGCAAGTTCTTCAACGGCTGCGAAGTTTTCAAGAATTTTATCTTCAAACATGTGCATTCTGCAAAAACCGTCGCAGGTAAACGGGAAAAGCTTATCAAGTGACGGATCATGCAGTGCAAATCCGCCTCTGTGGCAAGGGGCTTTGCAGGATAGTCTTGAAATTATTGCACTGTCGTTGTTAAGCGGGCATAAACCCTGACTTGGCACTCTGATATTGCCTGCAATTGTGTATTTTTTGTTCGGTATGTCATTTTTAATCTTTTTAATAGTTTTCATAGCGCAATCCATGTCCGGGAATGACGTAAAATCAACCGTGTTTATCGGCGCCAGATTGTTTAAACACTTAATAGACATACTGTTCAAAAGATTAATGCCCTGACCGATTTCTATTGGAATATTTTTTAAATCGTTATCGTTTACAACAGTCCAAAAATATCCTATATTGTTGATTATCAGCGAATCCGGTGCAGGATTTGTAAGCAATATTTGTTTTACGTATTCATAAACCCTGTCAAAATCACGTTCTATGAGTATTCTTGGGGTTGAAAGCTGGAATTTTATTCCGTATTTTGTACAGAATTTTTTTACTTTCATAATTATTTCGTGAAAACTGCTTGTTGCAAGGTCGCAGGTAGAAAGGATTTCACCGTATTCTATCGAATAAATCGGGTTTATATCTGTCTTTTTAATATATTTTTCAAGCTCTTTAAGCTGTGCCAGCTCTGATAAACGAAGGTTTATTTTATATTGGTCTTTTTTTGAATAATCGTTATCTGTCTTAATTCTCGGGCGTTTAATTTCCCATTCAAAATTCTTGATGTTTTTACTGAATTTAAAATCTTGTCCCTCTGCGCTTACTACTACGCCGAGAAAGTGATTAGTCTGATAAATACTTTTTCTGACGTGTTTAAACGGAAGTTTTTGATGTTTAAAAAGTTTTGGTTTTGCAAGGATTTTTTCAACCAGCTCAATCCCTTCGAGTATCTCGTCCGAAGAATTAAATTTGCCTTTAATTACAACGCTGTCAATAGCTTTCAGTTTTTTAATATCTTCGGCGCAGTAAGGCAGATTATCGCTGTCTATTGCAAGAGGAAGCTTTGTATATTGCTTAATTTTTGCAATATTTTTCATATAAATTTCTTCTGTAATAATGATTTCGTCAACTTTGTGGAAGTTATTTACAAAGTCGATGCCTGCAAGGTTGTGAATATCAAAGTAAGAATCAACGATTACTTTAAACGGCAGGTTAAATATTTTAATTGCCTCAAGGATTGCAAAGCTGTTAATGAAAATCCCGTCTATGCCAGCTGTTTTTAAAAACCTGAGCATTTTTTTTATTTCCGGAAGATTTTCTTCTGTAATGTCGTGTTTGAAGTTAATATAAATAGCGCAGTTGTTATTTTTTGCAGTATGTACAAATTCGTTAATATAGTCAAAATTATTGTTTAAAAATTTTTTATAATAAACGTAATAATCTCTGCAAGAGGTTTCTTTTGCAAAAACTTCGATATCTTCAGGTTTTTTAACAGGAGCTGTAATCTTAATATTTTCCATAGAGCAATTATATCATATTTTTGCTATTCTTTCACGCCGCCCTGTAAAATATCTGATATAAAATATTTTTTTCCGAGTAAAAATACGCCTATAACAGGTATTGTGCAAATAACCGAACAGGCTAAAAGTTCTCCCCACAGAGTTATTTCCCTGAAGCTTCCTTTGTAAATTGCAAGTCCTACAGGAAGTGTTCTCATTGCTTCCGAATTTGTAACAATTAAAGGCCACATAAAGCTGTTCCAGGTTGTTACAAATGTGAAAATTGCAAGAGTGGCAACAGTCGGCAGTGCAAGAGGCAGAGCAATTTTAAAAAATGTTTGAAAAAGATTGCACCCGTCGATTTTTGCAGATTCTTCAAGGTCTTTTGGCAGTCCCAAAAAATACTGGCGCATCAGAAATACTCCGAAACCGCCGAATAATGCAGGCAGGATTAATGCCTGATAAGTGTCAATCAGATGTAATTCTCTCATTAAAAAGAATAACGGAATAATATTTACCTGAGGCGGTATAAGCATTGTAATCAAAATTATTAGAAATAATGCGTTTTTATATCTGAACTTCATTCTTGCAAAAGCGTATCCTGCCAGTGCTGCAAATATTACCTGTCCGACTGTCGTAACAGATGCGACAATCAGGCTGTTTAAAAAATAGGCGCTCAGGGGAATTTGATGAAATACACTTTTGTAGTTTTCTAAGGTTAAATTCGTGTGGATTATTTTTCCTGCATTTGAAAAAATTTCGTTGTTGTTCACGAAAGATAAATTTAACATCGCCAAAAACGGGTAAAGCATACTGATTGCTATTAATATTAAGGTTAGATATCCCAGAAATACACGAACTTTTCTCATAAAATGATTATATCATTAAAATAAAAGGTTGAACGTTGAAAAAAAGTTCTTTTTCTCTATGTAAACTTATATTACAAAGTATAATAAAGCGAACATAAAGCAAAGTGATACAGAACTTAATACAAACCAGGTGTGCATAACAGGGTGTTGGTATTCCCAGATTTCTTTTAATGTAGTTGCAGCATTTTCAATTGTTTGCATAATCTTTCTTCTCCAATAAACATATAAATCTATTTGAATTTCTTTATATATATATCTTATGCATTAATCATAAAAGGGCATCACCTAATCGGTTGATTATTTGTATTCTTTAGGATAATATACAGTTATGCGAGATGTAGAACTATTGATGCCGGCGGGCAACATTGAAAAACTTGAATACGCAATTAAATACGGAGCTGATGCTGTTTACCTCGGAGTTGTTGATTTCAGCCTTAGAGCTATGAGAAAGGGTGAATTAATCACGCTTGAAAACTTAAAGCAAGCTGTTGATTTGGCTCATTCACTCGGAGCAAAAGCGTACGTGACTTTAAATATTTTTGCGTTTAACAATGATATAAAACTTCTGGAAAGCTGTATTGACAGGTTTAAAGATGCTGCACCCGATGCAATAATATTAAGCGATTTCGGGGTTTTTAACCTTGTAAGAAAGTACCTTCCCGAAATTCCAGTTCATATAAGCACACAAACTAACACGCTTAATTACGAAAGTGTTAAGTTCTGGCGAGATTTGGGGGCAAGCAGAGTAATTCTTGCAAGAGAACTTGCAATTAAAGATATTGCAGAAATAAGAAAACAGGTGCCTGATGTTGAATTGGAATGTTTTGTTCACGGTGCACAATGCGTTTCTTTCTCTGGCAGATGCCTTTTGAGCGATTATTTTTCAAAAGGTGAAAGAAAAGCTAATCACGGAAACTGTTCTCAGCCTTGCAGGTGGAGTTACAAACTTGTTGAAAGCACAAGACCCGATGAATATTTGGAAATTAATCAAGATGACAGGGGGTCTCATATTCTCAGCCCTAAGGATTTATGCCTTGTAAAACAGCTGCCCGAATTAATTGAGGCAGGAGTAGATTCATTCAAGGTTGAGGGAAGAACAAAAAGTTTATATTATGTTTCTGCTGTTGCAAAAACTTACAGACAGGCAATAGATGAAGTTTTGAAAAATCCTGATGCTGATTTGGAAAAATACTTTATTGAACTGAAAAAAGTCGGTAACAGAGGATATACAACAGGATTTGCTCTCGGTGAAAACAACGGGGAAAGCTACAGCTATAATATTTCAAAAGGTCTTGCAGGTGCAGATTTCTTATGTGAATTTAAAGGCGAAAAAGACGGTGATTTTTTCCTTGTAAAAATAAAGAATAAGATGCTCCTTTCTGATGAAGTTGAAATTATAACTCCTGAAGAACAGTTTACGGCAGTCGTTGAAAGTATTAAAAATGAAAACGGCGAAGAGTTGCCGCTTGGCAATACAAATGATGATGTTTATGTGCGATTTTCCAAATCACCTGTTAATTACAGATATGCAATAGTGCGTACAGTAGGAATAAAAAATATTTAAAAAATAGAAATAGGAAAAGATGTTTATTAAACCTGATTATAACTTAAAAAGTATCTATGATATTGATTTAGCTGCACTTAAAGCCGCAGGAATAAATGCGCTTCTGTTTGATTTGGACAGTACTTTAATGGGCTCTAAAACAGGTTTTTATACGGAAAAAACTCTTAAGTGGCTTGAAAATGTAAAAAAAGATTTTTTTGTGGGAGTTGTTTCTAACAATTACAACCCTGAATATATGAAAAAAGTTGTTTCCGTATCAGATTTCCCTGTTGTATTTGAGGCGAAAAAACCTGATACAAAAGTTGCCGCAGAGTTTATGGAAAAGCATAATATAAAAGCAGAAACAACTTGCTTTGTTGGTGACAGACCTTTGACCGATGTATTATGCGGAAAGAATTTGGGCTGCACAACAATTCTTGTTGACTCAATTACAGCTGATACAGAAAAGCTTATAGTACGTTTAGCCCGCAAACTTGAAAGAATAACAGTAAGACGATAAACTATTGGAATGTTTTTAAAATTTCAATAATATGTTTTTGTTTGTCCGGACTTAGATTTTTGGAAATGGTTGAAATCTGGTATGCATACTCGTTTTCTTTGGTTAAAGTGTCTGATTTGAAATCAAAAAGGGCATACGGTTCTACATTTAATACTGAACAAATATTTTCTAATGTTGAAGAATTTACAAAATTTCTACCTGTTTCAATTAATGTAATAGTAGTTGGAGTGAGGTCAAGTTTTTCTGCTAATATTTCTTGACTAAACCCTGCTAATTTTCTATAATATTTTACTTTTTTCCCAAATTCTAATAACAAATTGCCCATATCAATAGAATATTATTAATTTGATAACTA
>ENA-UONZ01000648-UONZ01000648.1-human-gut-metagenome-genome-assembly--contig:-C93old-NODE-648-length-52249-cov-52.098594_pt1 | contig 52249 bp, 38 predicted proteins | sample MGYA00242468_ERZ724015 | MGnify/ENA metagenome assembly ERZ724015
CCCGTTTCTTCAGACTTATCCTATAGGTTTCAAACCGCTTTTCATCAATCACATAGGCTACACAACCATCGTCGGCAGCAAACCATAATCTGTTTTTCGAATCAAGCAATAGGGTGTTATAATTATGTGTAAACAGTTCCTTCTGGTGAAACAACACCTCGGATTTCAAGGTCTGTTTATCCAAACTCACAATAGCGGATGTTGTCCCGACATACAATTTACGAGGAGTATCCGCCAAGGCAAACAGGGCTTCTCCTACACTTTCTTCTCCAAGCGGTTCGAGATTATAGATATCATTCCGATAGTTATTAAGATGAAAACAATTCACCTTATTGGTAAAGTCGGCTGCAATCCATAAGCAATTATTAGCCTCATCAAAAACAACATCTTTCAGGTAGTCCGTACTGAAATGATATCCCGTATGCGCATTAAAATGCTTGAACTTTCCCTGTTCCGGTTGATATAAATCTAATCCCCCTCCTTCCGTACAAATCCAGATATTCCCGGCTTTATCTTCTGCCATAGCACCGACCACCGGAAAAGACAATCCGGTGTCCGAAGCATGATAATGCACAAAATGCTGATATTCCGGAGAGAAGAAGTTTACCCCTCCCCAATAAGTCCCCACCCAAACAGTTCCTTGTTTGTCCGTATAAAGAGACGTCACCGAACGATTGGACATAGCACCCACCCGGTTAGGATCAGCCTGATAATGGAATATTTTCCCGGTAGCCACTTCAATCTTACTCAATCCACTTCTGTAGCCTACCCATATATTCCCTTCCAGATCCTGACATAACGCTCTCGCCATATCATCCCGAACCGTGTAAACACTCTTGTCATTATATTCATAGTGATGTATGATCGTACCTTGAGGTGAAAAACAGAAAACACCCTGATCCTGCGAACCGATCCAAATATTCTGGTCGTTACTTTTTATCAGTTTCATCACTTTAATTCCGGGCAAGTGAAGTGACATCGATCCGCAAGTATCTACACGCATCACCCCGCCCTCTTTCAAAGCAATCCAGAGACTTCCTTCGGAACCTTCCACCATCGTCGGGCCACTATCCGGCAGCTGCAAATCGGCATACATCGGTTTCAAGAGGCGGGTATTCTTATTGTATAAGAACAGTTTCCCTCCTTCTGCAATCCACACTCCCGTTTTTCCTTTGGCAAGAGTGGAGGGAGAAGTCACCGGAAGAATATAATATTTTTCTGTTTCAAGGTCGAACTGGAAAAGTCCGGTAGAGGCCAACAGGAAAAGACTTCCCTGACCGTCTTCCACCATTTGAGTCACATATAAATTACCATAACTGATAGAGTCGTTATGAAAGTGGTTGAAGACTTTGATGTGATTGCCATCGAAACAATTCAGCCCGTCCAGAGTGGCAATCCATATACGCGATTTCTCATCCTGGCAAATATCGCTCACCGTTATTTGCGACAATCCATCTTCCACACCCAATGTTCTGAACTTGTATTCCTGTGACCGGAGTGGAAATACAAATCCAAAAAGAGATAGCAGAATAAAAAAATGGATCTTAGATAGTCTTTGTTCGCGCATATCAAAAATGATGGTTTATAGCACACATTAATCTCCCACAAAAGTAACAGTTTTTATGATATTCCCCAAATTAGATCAAGGCAAACGCATCTAATTATTGATAAGCTTGCTCAGACAAGAGTTATCTCATCCAGCTTTTAACCTTTCTCTTTAGCCCTTTTGTTTGTTTTTCATTTTTAAGTAAATTCAGGGCAATTCAATTAAGCATAGGGAGGTCTTGAGTAGATTTTCTGCCATGAGCTTCATTAAAAGTCCCTGACCCACTGTGTGTGAATGAAATAAAAAGAACCCATTCGGTTATGGCATAGCCATAACCGCTCGTTTTTCATTTTTCTATCATATATCATTTATCATATCTTTGTTGTTAGCAAGTAAGTAAGTCAGAGCACTAATGAATTTTCAAGTTCAATTAAAAGTGTGACACTGCAGGTCTGTAGAATGATTATTGGCCGATAGATGCCATATGGAAGAGCACCTCACATTCCGAAAGACTGCAGGCCTGCCTATTCTTCTTACAAATACTTATAGACTATGACAAGAAATACGAAAACGATCAAGTCCCCTGATGGGAACAAACTGGCAATTGTAAATCCAGATGCTGCTGGTATTGATATCGCTGACACAGAAATGCAAGTATGCGTTCCGGAAGGCCGAGATGGAGACAATAACCGTAGATTCGGTAGTTTCACCTGTGAGCTCAATAGTCGTCCCTTAAAAAGCATATTTCAGCGAAACATTCCGAGTGGAGATGCTTTCGCTGAAATATGCTTTTTAAGGGGCGACTACTTAATGTATCTGAATGATTCGTTCCACTCTTCCCAAAATCAAGAATCCGGTTTTGCCCACCACGCGAAAGGGCAATCTCATCAATGCAGGCGTAAGCACCGATGTTTTACTCAAACAACAGCCATCATTTGTACAAAGAAACAATATCAAGATGTTCTGAGAGTTTCTGACGAATCGCGCCAACTATTTTATTCAAGTTTTACAAATATACCACATGGATTCTCCTCCTTCGAGAAAGAGGAGAATTCATGCGGTATATGACTACTTGCGAAACTTTGAATATCTGATTAATGCTTCCAAGAAATAATAATCCGCATATATCAATGGAACATCTACTTCATTATTTCCAGGAAGATTGCCTACACTATGTTTTAAAAGAAAACCATGGTTTTCTTTTTCTTTCGCCCTATAATAATTATTACTTAGATTATTCAATATTCTTATACCCATATCATAATAAGTTTGTTTCTTATTTATATCTGAAACATAGCCACACAATTCAAATAAAGCAGAAGCCACAATACAAGCCGCTGAAACATCGCGAGGAATCACTTTATAATCCGAGGAAACATATTCAAAATCAGGATTAAAACCTTTTTCGCCAGCATTAAAATCCCAATATGGAATGCAATCATTAGGCAGATTCTTATGATTCAGAAAAAAATCGGCCATATTTATGGCTGTCTGCAGAAAACGCTCATCTTTGGTATATCTATAAACCATCGTAAACGAATAAATTCCCCATGCCTGCCCACGAGCCCATGTAGAACTATCAGCATAGCCTTGAGCAGTCTGCCTATGTAATATTTCCCCAGTGTCAGGAGCATAATTTACTACATGATAGGAACTAAAGTCTGATCGAATCTGATTTTTCATCGTTTTCTCAGCGTGACTTACCGCAATATCCCAATAAACAGAGTCATTTGTAGCCTGAGTTGCCCAGAACAGCAACTCCAAATTCATCATATTATCAATTATTACAGGATACTCCCAAGTATTTTTCCTCCCAATCGACTTTCTTGCATTCCACGATTGAATACATCCCACATTATACGAGTATCGCTTGCATAAAGACTTGACAGATTGAACAAGTATGGGAATATATTTCGGATTAGCAGTCAAACGAAAACCATTACCATAACTGCAATACATCATAAATCCAACATCGTGATGACCAACGAAAAACTGAATATCTTTCAGACTATGAGTCCATTTCATTGCTTCATCTTTCCAACGATTGTTCTTTGTATACTCATACATATACCACAAAATGCCCGGCCAAAAACCGGATGTCCAGTCCTCAGCCGGTACACACCATAATTTATCTTGTTTCACCGTACGAGGAAAACAGGTTATATCCATAGCTTTCTTGAGCATAGCTTGATATTGAATCTCTGCTAATTCAAAGTTCTTTTTTACAATATCCTGACTTTTAGCCTCCCATCCAATGGAAAAAAAAGCCAAAATTATAATTGCTAGTTTTATTTTCATTATTACACTCTTATTTTCGTTCGTTAAACAATGGAAACATCAAAGGCTGCACGTTTTTTTCTTCTTTTGCCTCCGAAATCACAACCCATTCTCCTGGCTCTAGTATAACTTCTTTTTTGAACGGCTTACGAATCAGCATCCTAGATTCTTTTTCTCCTGCATTAAATGCAATGATTGAATCACCGTTTTGTTGTAAGACAACATCTGTCAAGTCAGGGAAACGAAAAGCAAACATCTTATCTTGATAGTCTGAAGCACCCCATATTCCTACACTTACCAAATCTGCATACACTTTACTTTGCCTAATAACTACGCCTTTACCAACTATATCAAGATTACCGATCAAAACTGATTGGAAACTGAATGCAGACAGATTATTCCTTTTATCTAATACTACCTCAGCCGTTTCTTCGTCTGTAAAAATCCGTTGTCCCCAAATCATATATTCTGACCTAACATCTATATTTTCCGTACTAAACATTGGACTTACATTTTTATACGGATATAAGAACGTAGCAAAAGACGCCGGAGTTTCCTGTTTTTTACGAAAACGTACAGTTGGGATAGCACGGTGTTCTATTGGATACCAGCCTAATAAAGGCGTATCCTGCCCTTGAATTATTTCCGTTTGCAAATTCTCTTTATCTATTGCATATATACCTATTTGTACGCTATCATTTCGCACACTATGCACGTAATGACCATCAGAATTTAATGCAGCTGTCGGTGCATCAAGATGAAAATGTGCATCAAATACATGTTCTCCACTACCTTCGAGCTGGTCAATAATCAAAGCATAATAAGGTTTAAGATACAAGACATTCCGAGTATGTGTCACTGTTGTGTCCCGATCATTCATCCATATTTGAGGCTGGTAACTTTTCTTCGGGTTATATACATTAGTCACATATCCGTCGGTATAACTGGAGGAAACGTAATCAAACAAAGGCGTCGTACAAAAAAGATTATCTACCGGAGAGAATTTTTCAGGTATCACCTTCTTTCGGTATTGCCATTTTCCATCTACTATGATAGTATTGTGCGAAGGAGTATTAATTGAAAAACGCCTCCAGTCGGACTGATCATAAGGATATTTGCCCGGATCAAATAATAATGTTTTCCCCCACGCCTTCAATACTATCTGAAGTTTTTCCTGTTCGACATGACCAATTCCCTGCGGTCCCCCTCTGAAGAATAAAAACATACCATTGCCCCTCCATCCACTTCTCATCATATAAAATCCCGCATAATTCAAAAATGTCGTACTAGGTAATTCCTCACCTTCTTTCCCATCCGATACTACCCATGCCAATACCGGATCATAACCAATCTTCAACCCTTCTTTTGATATCTCTTTAATCTTTTTCAAACTTGAATCGTTAGTCCTCACATGGTCTCCCCATTGATCCATAAGTAAGACTGGCGCCCGATACATATCCAACAATCTGGATGTAAATGACTCCGGTAATCTGATATCATTTATTTTTGCAATATCATACAATTGTTTATAGGTAGCTACCACCCCATAGTGATAACTAGGCGATAATTCGGCCTGCAACCCGTCAGGAGGCACAACTTTCTTTATTTCATCCACATACCTATTCATTGCGACTGTACGCCATTCTTCTGCTTTTGCAAATTCCTGAAATACACAACCCATGGTAAATAATGCCGCACACTCTGTCGTCACGTGATTTCCCGTACGCTCAAAATCCCTTAACAGTGTATTTTTAAGATGCTCTGCATGTTCATAAATCAACTTTAAATAAAGCGTATTGTCTTCTGCAGTAAATCGTGCAGAATTCCTAAAAGTCAAATATGTATTAAGCCATGTCCGTATTCTTATTGCTGTATCTAAAGTTCTCCAAATAGGTTTCACTGTCAAAGGATTATCTTTCGCAAAGTCATACATAAACCACCTCCACTTCTCCAGATACTTTTCGTTTCCTGTCTTTTTATATGCTACTACAAGTTTATTTAAAAAATTGATTCGCGAAACACAACTATAAGTCCATTCAACAGTATAATTGGGGTCACCGCTTTCCCTAGGATTAAATAGCCAGTCGAAATGTTCTCCCATATATACCCTTCCCTCTACATAAGGTCGTTTCAAATTTATATCATCATAAATATAATGCATACAAACACTATCAGCTGCAATATCTGTTTCGTCTGATAGTCGCTCAGCTACAAATGGTTCCATGAACCATTTTCCACCACCAGCCAACCTTTTATATTGAAGCAAAAGAAATTTAGCTGCCGAATAGTCGCCTTTTTCCACACTGTTCCTCACATTCAGCATATCCGGGATATCAAGTCTGAGTGAACTAAAAAAGAGAGAATCGGAAGGCAACCAGTCATGACTATATATTTTGTATGGAAGACAAACTCCCATACAAAATATTAGAACCAATACTTTATTCTTCATTTTTACAAGTTAGGATATTTAGACATCTTACGATCGGTAACTCTCATTAATGTTGCAAACGTCCACCCATGATGAGATACCCTGTTTCCTTTATAACCTCCCAAAACTGGTTGAAAACTACCGACAAATGATTTATACTCATCATCAAAATAGTCATTCATAGCCTCATACAAATCAGTAGGAGCATCTTTACTCCTTACCTTATCTGTTGTAAAAGTCCAATGTGGCCATTCTGTGCGATTTAACTCATAATAAAGTAAGTAATCCAATGCCTTTTTTAATGATTTTTCTCCTGACTGCCATGTAAACAAATTCGTTTCAATCGTATTATATGCTAATTGAGCAGACAATGTTATGGGCGTCAGCGCATAATAAGTATACCATAACCCATTAGCTTCTCTTCTTGTTTCATTAGGCATTGCTCCATCAGCCGATATACATTTAGGAAGACGTGCCGGTATTCTATCCAGTTCTTCCTTAACTTTATCGTTCAATTCTAAAATATGATAAGCCATAGCAGTGGCAAAAAGTCCCCAATCTCCCCAATTATTAGATTTGGTTCTGATTAATCGGAATGATTGTGGCAAAGCCACAGATTGTATCCACGTTTTGAAGGCTGTTTTTTCTGTAACAGCCCAAATATCTTGTCCCAGCAACAAATCTGCCGCAATCATCATCTGTGAAATCAAGTTTGCAGCAGTGAGTACCGTCCCTGTATCATTGCCATCTTTATCATTCTCTGTTATAGTTTTATTTATCGCAGCCCATGCATTCAAAAAGTAAATAGCTTTATTTCCATATTTCTTATCACCGTTCAATGCATATGCTAAAGCATTGGCATATGCCGCATGGCTATCAAGAGCCAAACCTTGCTTAGCATCAATATTCTCATCCTGTCCACCATAAAAAGCAGGAGTATGAAAATCTTCCACAGCCTCATGTTCTCTATCCTGATAAAAATCAGCTAACTCGATAAGTTTATTATAAGCGCTTTTCCAAGGTTCTTCTTTTTTATTGATTTTTCCGGCAACAAATTCAATCTGAGCCTGTGTATGGAATCTAGGAAATTGCGTACTTTGAGAAATTGGTATAATTAAGTCATTTTCACCCGGTTCCTCAGGCTCCTCCGGTTCCTCAGGTTTGGGTTCTTCAGCATTTGCATACTCTTCTATCACAGGAACTTTAAATTCAGCACAAGATTCAAAACTAAACGTTAACACTACGATGAGTAGTAGATTTATATAAAAATGTATTGTTTTCATATACAGTATTATTTATAAGTTAAAAATGTAGTTGCTTTACAGCTTTTATTCACAGAAAAACGTATCCACCTTGCCTGGAAGCTATCTGGAAATTTAAAATTAAACGATTTGCCTGCTTCCACCTTTATCTTTTTGTAAGTTATCCATTCTCCATGTCCGATAGGATTTACTTCTAAGGTAAATGTCACATCCGAATTGTGATTATGAGAAAGAACCAATTCTTTTTTATCATAGAAGCCTATTAAATAAGGATCAGAATATTCGTCTGCACTAACTTGTGCATTTTTCCATGGACCGCCATGTCCAACAGGCTTTCCAAGTGTCCAAAGATCATCTATCGTTCCGGCCCATAGCATTGCCTTGCCATCCGATGAACATATGACATGGGGATTGTTTTGAACCTCATATGGATTCAATCCACTCATAACCAGTAATCCCCTGTATGATGCATAGTCATGAATACGAAAATTGTGAGAAGATATCGGACGTATCTTAGCAAATCCATCTGCATTCTCTGCCGGTAATTCAAAGAAGGTCCCCATACAGTTAAAAAGATCACGTTCGGTGGCTACCTCACGACAAATGCGCAAAGTTCCGGCATCAGTCAGTGGCTTATAAGCTTCATTGCCTAAAGGCAGACGCCAACGACGATTATTGTCATCAACAATGAGCACAGAGGATTCTTCGATTGAAATCACATTCTGAGGTATGGCAAAACGGGTACGGATAAAGTTTTCGGTTTTCACATCCACTTTTTTCTCTAAACTCATATTACCATCCAATTCGTAATATCCCGATTCTACAAATTTATCTCCATGAAATGTTCCGGCCAACACACCTAATACCCGACGATTATCTCCCAAACCGTACAAAAGAGCTCCAGCAGATGTATTATCATTTATTACTGAAATTCCCTCAAAGCTATCATTATTCTCCATACTACGTTCATTCCCCGTATATGCAAATTCTAAGCTCAATATTACAGATTTATCAGGGGTGGCACGTATCCACTCTCCCTTTTCCGAGTCTGTAAACTCTACAAAAACAGACTGTCCGGCAGGTACATTAACCGTCTTCAGTTTCTGCCATTGATTATTACCTTTTTCATCTACTTCCAATAATATATTTACAGAAACTTTTCCCGAGTTTCGGAGCCATGCACATCTTTTCTCCCAACCTGCAAATAGAAAAGGCTCTGAAACTTCACCACTCTTCACCAAATCATCAATCCATACTGCGCCTATTGCAGTTGTACTACCCAGTTTATCAGGTTTATCGACATCAGTAAACCAAAGATTAGAATTTGATTGTCCGGGACCTTCAATATCTCCCTTCACCGTACGCTTATTTAGAAATTCCTTATGAGCAGAGTCATCACAACCAAAAACAAGTTTATCATTCCAACGTGTAAAATCTCCGATAACCTTCAAATAAGCCGACCGAGGACGTATACCTACCGTTTGATCCGCAGAAAATGTTTTTGGGAATCGCCAAAACATTCCATGCATAGTCATCAAATAGTCAGGATTATCATTTGTCCCTACATTTCTTATTCTTGGCCATTCAGTATTCCAGCCATGCGCACCATCATAACTATTGCTTGCTTTTGGCAAACGGTAAAATGCCCATGTACCTTTATCTCTCACCCCAACCAATATGGAGCGGGAATCCCAGCCTGTCACCCAAATCGGATCTGCTTCCGGATTTGCACTACCATAAATACCTCCGGGGCCACTAACTTCAGTAAACTGATTACGACGAACCAACTTCCAATTCTCCCCATCCCATTCGCATAATCCTCCGGAAGTGAGATTAAAATCGGTTAATGCCCTTTCATCCGCCTCTCCGTTATTTGAATAAACCACTACTCCTTGCCCCGAATAGAACCCCTTTCCATGTGCTCCAGGCAATAATGGATTAGGTTTATTAGCTTTTGTATCATCTTCATGTGCATTCATCACATTTCCATCCACATATAAAGTTTTCACCGCCAAGGTATTTACATCGACTTCATAAAATCCTTCTTCCATTGTAGCAATATACAGTTTATTAGCCGGATCAGACAAATGACGGGCAATTCCCGTATAACGTCCCGGGTATTCAGTGAGAGGAATAACTCTTACATTGCGCTCTTTATCTATGGCATATGGACCTATGAATAACTGATTACTCTCTTTATGAATAAATCTGTTAGCAGGTGTACCACCAATACTTTCCTCCCTCACTATTTGTTGTAAATCAGAAGTAATTTCATACAATTTATCTGAAGAGCCGTAAGGCAAATGAGGTCCATAAGTAATTACCCATAAACGATCTGCCCAGTTTACAACAGCTCCCGTTCCACATTCACCCTCATTATTATAATAGGCTAAGTGAGGATAAATACCACTGAAACTAGAGTGTATCGGTTCATTCTGTTTACTGCTCTGACATCCAGTCAAGAGACAAACTATTAAAAATAAGTAACCTATTCGTTTCATATTATTCATGTAACTTTAGTTGAGAAAAGTATCTTTTCTAAAACAAAGCATTTTTCCCCAAGAATTAGTTTATCTGTTAATAATTAGGATTTTGATTTAAGTTAGAATTTACAAGAAGCTCACTACTAGGGATCGGCCACAAATACTGCCGTTCTTTATTGAAACTTCTTTCCCCCAATATTTTACAATCATTAAGCATTGAAGTATAATCGGGGATACCATTTTCATCAATAGTAGGAGTTCCCGGAAAGGGCCATTTCTTTCTATCTTGATTAACAGCGTCAGGCATACCCAATACAGGTTTAGTCAATGCATCCTCTGCTATTCTCCAACGAATTAGGTCCATATACCTCAAGCCTTCTTTTACGAATTCAACTCTCCGTTCTCTTTTTATTATTGTACGAAGTTGTTCTACATTGGTTGTTACAACCTTTGGATAATCAGTAGCTTCCACAGTTGTCTTATAAGCTCTAGCCCGAACTTTATTTATAGCCTCCAAAACTGATGAGTCTACTTCGCCCAGTTCTATCTTCGCTTCAGCATATGTCAACAGCATCTCAGCATAACGTATAATTATCAAATCAACATCATCGACCTTTCTATCAGCCATCGTCTGATCATATCCTTTTTTCCATACAAATCCGGTATAGCTTGCATAAGAATCTTTTCCTCTCGAATCCTTATTATCAACTAATTTATTGTCTTTATAACTCCTCACCTTAAGAGTGTCCGGATGAGGCTGATATCGGAATTGAAGCCAGTCAGAACCATGTTTCACGATTGTTTCAATCAATCTCGGGTCTCTATTATCAAATGGCTTCTGAGGATTGTAAAGAGGCGATTTATCTATAGGCAAACCATCGGTACATTCGTAGGAATCTATAAGTTCTCGAGTAGGCATCACCGAACATGTAAATCCAGCCGTACGTGTGAGATAACGCCCCAACACCGTAGCTCCCGCGTTCACTACCCCGTATGTTTCTGACCGAGGATTACTCATTATTATTTCTTTATTATTTTGTCCTTCCGACAGAAACAGCGTCCTGTAATCAGGATGCAATTGATAAATCCCTTTTTTCTCCAGTTCCATAACTGCGCTTGCTGCAGTTTTAGCTATTTCCCATTCGCCTGCATACAATGCCGTTCGTGCTTTTACAGCTAATGCTGCTCCTTTGGTAAACCGTTGTTGTTGATTCGTAGCATATGTTTCCGGAAGATTGTTTGCCGCCCAACCTAACTCATCATATACAAAATCCAAGATTTTATTCTTACTAGTTCTTCCCATTTTGTATGAATCTTCTAAGCTTATATAGTTGGTGAGAAATGGTAAATCACCAAAATGATTAACTAATACAGAATATTGATATGCTCTGATAAAGCGAGCTTCCGCTTCAAGCCGGGTCATGACATCAGGATCAGTATTGTCTTTAGCCTGGTCTTTATAAAGCATAAAACTATTTACTCTCGCTATAGCTTTGTAACTATTGGTCCATAAATCGGCAGAACCTGTCCAATCACTATTTATAGTTCCCGTCACCACAGCATTACTAATGGTACGAGTAGTCATATTATCGGTCATTAATTCATCATCTACCGAATAAAAAGGAGAGCGATATAAATCATTGATCGCCATTTCCAGTTCTTGTTGATTAGAATAAAAATTGCCGGTAGAAGATTCGGACAATGGATTCAAATCCAGATTATTACATGACGTTAGAATCAATGCCATCATCCATACTGAAAATATTCTTATCTTTTCCATATTCATGTGTATTTTAAAAATTAAGATTGAAACCTCCCATAAAAGTAGTAACAATAGGATAACCAGTTGCAGACGATTCCGGGTCCCAGCCCTTCGGATACTTATTTATGGACAACAAATCGTTTATACTTACATAAGCCCTTATATTTTTAATATACTGGCTTAACATTCTTCCAACAGGTATTCTATATCCCACAGTTATGTTCTTTAACCGAAAATAAGAGCCATCTATCAGCCAGAAATCCGACATCGTATAATTATTTGTGGCACTAGATGTTGACAAGCGAGGATATCGGGCAGCCATATTCTGCTCTACGGAATTGTTACGACTCCAAAACTTTCCATCAATTATTTTAGGAACATTTCCGATTCCCGACTCCATAAATGGTTGAACCTGAACATTAGACAGTCGGGACTTCATTTTTCCCACGCCTTGAAATGCCAACGATATATCTAAATCTTTATAACCTAATGATATATTGCCCCCATACGTATATCGAGGAAGAGAACCACCCAGCAATACTTTATCATAATCAGATATTATCCCATCAGGAACTCCGTCAGGACCACTAATATCTTCATAACAGATATCACCTATCTGAACAGACGAATTCATCTTCGGAAGATTATCCACTTGTTGTTGATTTTGATAAATTCCTTTTGCACGGTATCCGTACCACTCGTCAAACTCTCCTCCTTCTATTTTTGCAAGATTCCCTTTTTGTTGAGTTCCTTTCAAGTCATCAATTACAGTCTTTGCATCCGATATATTAAAAGAAAATGAATATTTAAAATCTCCAATCTGTTCTCTCCACGACGCTTCAAGTTCCCAGCCTTTAGTACTTATTTCTCCTGCATTCTGGTTAGGGTTTGCATATCCAAGATAACTCGGAATATCCAATTTAAGAAGAATATTTTTAGTCCTCTTCTTATAATAGTCTGCCGTTAATTTTAATCTCTCATTAAAAAACATCATGTCTACTCCTATGTCATAAGATTCTGTCGTTTCCCATGTGATATCCCGAATAGCATAAATCGTCTGAGCACCAGTTTTGCTTGATACAATTTCTCCATTTTGCCAAAAAAGAGCATCATTATGAGTTATTGCCGCCTGATATGGATAATCTCCTATCCTCTCATTCCCTACTTGCCCCCATGATCCTCTTAATTTAAGATAGGACATGAATGAAATATTCTTCATAAACTTTTCTTCTGATATAATCCATCCTGCAGAAAAAGAGGGAAAAAACGCCCACCTCGAATCTTTATGAAAACGAGAAGAGCCATCATAGCGGGCATTTGCCTGAAGATAATATTTATTCTTATAATTATAATTGATACGCCCAAAGTAAGACCTTAAAGCTGACTCCGAAGCAGAGCCGCTATTATCTCTCAAATCTTCCGCTCCCAAATCAAGATATGGAAATTCTGTAATCAAAAATCCTTCACGTGACGCTTTCAATGCTTCAGATTTTATTGTATTTTCTTCGTATCCCAACAAGAAGTCTAAATTATGCACTTTGGCAAATGTCTTTTTGTAATTAGCCAAGAACTGGCCATTAAAAACAGTACCATCAGCCCTTGTTTCATTTAGAGTCGTTTTTGGACGACTAGTGTATAGAACTCTGGAAGGATCGTTCTTATCTGTATACTCAACAACTTTGGCAAAGGCCTTAAATTTATTAAAGTTCAACGTAGGAGCAAGTACAGCTTTCAATGACAACCCTTCCAATGGCTTAAAATCTAAAACAAAACGACCTACTAACTGATTGTATATTTTTTCATTTACTCCCCCATCATTCACCTCTGCCAATATATTCGAGCCATCTTTTCCCAAAGCATAACGACCATCATCATACCTATCATCATATATCCCTGGCATTACCCGAGCCATATAAGCCACACTTCTTGAAGAAATATAGCTATCTGCCGGAGATTTGTTGTTCGACCTTTTAAATGATACATCCAAATTTGCAGAAAGCATCTTATGCAAACGAATATCATTATTCACACGAAACATGTAGCGTTTATAGCCACTATTAGTATATAAACCATCTATATCGACATATCCTAACGAAGCCTTTGTCTTCACTTTATCCGTCCCCACAGTCATAGTAAACTCATGCCGATGCCTGGGAGCCTGTTTCTTATAAATAACATCTTGCCAATCCGTGGCAGGATAAGAGTCCGGATCCTGCAAATGATTATTCCAATAACTGTTAATAAAATCGGAACCATATACCGAGGAACCTCCATCATTCATCTGCCTTTCATCTACTAACTGCATATAACGTACAACATCTACATACTCAGGCATCTCTGTCGGTTTTTCAATACCAAATTCATAGTTATAATTGAAAGTAGCCTGCCCTGATTTTGCCCGTTTAGTTGTGACTAATATAACCCCAGCAGCAGCACGAGAACCATATATAGAACTGGCAGCAGCGTCTTTAAGAACTGAGATATTCTCTATATCATTAGGATTTATATTATTAATATCATCGGTCGGTATACCATCAACTATAATAAGAGCATCATTGTTTCCAATAGTCGTATTCCCACGTACCCGAATCGTTCCACCACTACCTGGAGCTCCTGAATTACGAGTTACATTCAATCCGGCAACCGCACCTTGCAATGCATTCGAAATCTGTACAGCCTGTCGGTTCTCTATCATCTCACCACTTACAATACCAACAGCACCGGTAAGATCTTTCTTGGTACTTGTTCCATAACCGACAACAACGACCTCACTAAGAGTCATTGTATCATCAATCAGCTTTATGTTCAAATAGTTCTTGTCTGCAGTAACGATTTGCGATTTAAAACCAATGAAGGAAATTTGTATAGAACTTCCCAAAGTAGCGTTAATTGCAAATCGTCCGTTTATATCAGTTATTGTACCTATTGATTGACCTATAACACTTATATTAGCACCTATAACAGGCTCTCCTTTTTCATCGTTTACAACACCTGTTATATTCTGAACTCGTTGTTGCACCTTATCAGCCTTACTAATAGACAGCATTATATAATCATTATTAAATTGATATTTTATATTTGTCTTAGCAAAAGCCGCTTCCAGAAAAGTTACAACTTTCCCCGATACATTCTGCATTACTACCGTACGATTTACATCTATTTCCTGGTTGCTGTACACCACCAAATAGTCTGTTTGTTTTTCAATTTCCGATATCAACTGCGCTATAGACAAAGACTTAGATGCAACTTTTATTATAGCATTTTGAGCTTCTGCGTTTACCGCCATTAGTTGGAAGGTACACACAAATAAGAAAAAGAATGAGATTTTCATAATTCTAAAATAATCTTTAATGCATTGTTTTTTGACAATAAAGAGTGATAACAAAGGATTTATTTTCATATCTTTGTACAATGTATAAAGTGAATACTAAGTTGACTCATGTGTTTACTTTCATCCGGCGACAAATGGTGGTACATTTGTCGCCTTCATTTTCTAAAGGTCATTAAATTTATGTTTTCATGGCATTCATATTTTTTAAGGATTCGACAATCGTTATTAGTTTAATGTAAAAGTATTCTTCTCTTTATCTTTATTTATTTTAAAGTGGTGAATTTGTTGTATAACTTTCAGTATCTCATCAATGCCATCTCTTTGCCTGAATTTACATGTATATCTGATATCTCTCAATAATTGGTTAGAAACAACAATCTTTACATCATAATACAATTCGAGTTTTTTGGTAATATCAATCAAACGTTCATTATTAAAGCTATATATCCCCTCCTTCCAAAGTAAAGCATCGGGAAATTTTATAAGTTCAACAGTCATTTTCCCATTTTCTACTGTCACCTGCTCATTGGGCTTTAAAACAACCTTCTCAGTACTATTGTCGCAACTCACTTGTACTGCTCCTTCAACCAAACTCGTTCGGGTTATCCCGGTTTCAGGATAACTATATACGTTAAATTTTGTCCCTAGTACTTGCATCTCTGCATTTTGAGCAACTACATAAAATGGTTTCTTTTCATTCTTAGCTATCTCGAAAAAGGCTTCTCCCATAATCTGTACCTTTCGCTCCGATCCGGAAAAATGTGAAGGATAAATTAAAGTAGACTGTGCGTTAAGCCAGACAAGGCTTCCGTCCTGCAGGGTGATACAGGCACGCTGTCCTGCTGGTACATATAATGTATTAGTCTCTGCAAGAAGACTATCATCCAGCAAACTTGAAGAAGTCCATAATGTCAACCAACATGTAGAAACAATCACGAGTATAACAACTGCCGCATATTTCATTAACTTAATCAGAAATTGATGACGTTTTCTTGTTGCAATCCATTGCTTAAAATAACTATATTTATTTTTTCCCTCATCAATATTCTCACCGTACGAAGACAGGTTTATCAAAGCACATAGGTTTTGATACTCGCTAAATTGCTTTTTTAAGATATCATCTTTCCTGATCTCTCGCAGAAGTTCTAGTCTTTCAGCGGCATCCAATTCATTTTGAAAGTATTTCAATATTCGTTCGTCCATCTTTTATTTCTTCTGAGTTCATTATATAAACGAACCAACAGAAAAAATCCGCTAAAAGAAAAAACTTTTTTTTATTTCAATCATCAATAAAGTAAAAAAAGGAAAAGGGGAAAATAGTCTTTCAGTTCAGTTTTAAGTTTCTTGTAAGCGATTCCCATCTGCGTTTCAACCGTATTTATAGAGATATTTAATTCTGCAGCAATCTCTTTTTGCTTTTTACCCTCGATTTTATTTTTAATAAAAATTTCCCGGCATTTCTCTGGCAGTGCATCAATCGCCTTTGATAAAATTTGTTCTATACTTTCTTCCTCCAAGATGTCCAAGTCTAGATATTCCAATGAGTAATACTTCGCTTGTAAAGTGAGACGGTACTCTTCTTGCAACTTATCCTCAATATCTTTTATTAATATTTTCCGACGTAAAAAATCAACGCATCGATTTTTAATAGCAGTGAAAAGATAAGCTATAATATTAATTGGCAGTTCCAGTATTTCTTTTCGTTCCCAAAGTTCTCCAAAAACATCTTGCACAATGTTTTCGGCATCTTCATCCGATAGAACATATTCCTTAGCAAAATGCTTCATCTTGGAAAAATAAGCAATATAAATTTGCTCAAAATCAACAGGTTGTTTTTCTTGTATCATTCCCATTCAATCAGTTTTATATTGCCAAATATAAGGGAATAAAAGATTCAATGCAACCAAAATAAATATAATTTTAAAACCGATTTATAACACTTAATATTATTCAAATCCCCAGTTTCATATTTCCTCTCCCATTAAACAATCCTTAAACGCCAATATTTTTATTCTTCCCGCCCGAACGAACGATATTCCAGCGGAGTAAGCCCTGTACGTTTCTTGAAAAAAGAGAAAAAATATTCGGTAGACTGGAAACCCAGGAAAAAAGAAATCTCTTTCACGGATTGGGAAGTTCCTACTAACATTTGTTTGGCTTTACGAAGTTTCAATTCCTGGAAATATTTGGCAGGAGCATAACCTGTATACTCCTTGAAAACACGTCGAAACCATGAATAACTGATATTAAGCCGCATCGCCAACTCTTCCGGATCTACATTACCGGAAATATTTTCATTCATGATGATTTTTGCCTGTTCTATCTTCTGATCCACATCACTCATCTCGAAAACTTTATTCTTGGAGACGGAGAGAATCATACCTATCATGTGAAGCACAATCCCGGAAAGGTATTGTTGCGCGGAAATTTTATCCGCTTCAGCTACAGCAAGAGCACGGGAGAACAAGGAAACCAATTCTTCATTAATACCAATTTCCAATATTTGCTGCTCCTGCGACAAAAAAGCATCATTAACGATGGCATCTATCATTGGTCCCTCAAAGCCAATGTAATACTCCGTCCAACCCGTCTGCCGCAACGGACGGTACGTATGCCATTGCCCGGGAAACAACACCATCAACCGGCCTTTACAAACTTGCTTTTCGGAAGTTGAATCGGATGAAAACAAACCGCGCCCCTTCGTAATATAAACTAGCTGGTATTCACGAAGTACTCTTCCCTTTTCCGCATTAAAAAAGTAACCGGAAGGATGTTCTTTCAACGGGTAAGGTGAATCAGGAGGAATAGACTGATAGCCGACAGTATTTACCCATAGACCAAATTTCCGGTCCATGTCATTTACAATCAGATATTTAAATTCTAATCCTAAACTATTATCCTCGATCATATCAGTGTGTTTTCACGTAATTGAGTTGGACAAAAATAGGAATTATTTTTAGAAAACACACGCAAGGGTACAAAAAAACATCCGGAGTGTACCTTTAAGTATCTCCGGATGTTTATACAAAAACTAATTTTATTATGATGAGATTTAGAATGCTTTATGATACAGAGCTTCGATGTCTTCTACTGAAGTCGGACGAGGATTACCACCCGTACAAACATCATTGAAAGCTGCTACAGCCAATGCAGGAATATCTTCTTCCTTCACATTGATTTCATGCAATTTCTGCGGTATATTGATGCTGATAGAGAGTGCTTTCACTGCTTCAATAGCTGCTTTTATTCCCTCTGCTTCACTCATTCCAGTGGTGTCTACTCCCATTGCTTTCGCAATATGGATATATTTTGAAGCTGCCGGAGATTCAGCATTATACTCCATCACATACGGCAACAGCAAAGCATTGGCTACCCCATGAGGAGTATCATAAAATGCACCCAGCGGATGAGCCATCGAGTGAACGATTCCTAAACCAACATTCGAGAATCCCATACCGGCAATATATTGTGCCTGCGACATTGCTTCGCGGGCCGCCACATCCTTGCCGTTATCCACAGCCGCCTTCAAATTCTGTGCAATCATTTCAATCGCCTTCAATTCAAACATATCACTCATAGCCCAAGCACCCGGAGTAATATAACTTTCGATGGCATGAGTCAAGGCATCCATTCCCGTCGCAGCAGTCAGCCCCTTCGGCATGGAGTACATCAACTCAGGATCTACGATAGCCACAGCAGGAATATCGTTCGGGTCTACACACACCATCTTCTTACGTGCATCTTCATCGATAATCACATAATTGATAGTAACTTCGGCAGCCGTTCCGGCAGTAGTAGGCAGTGCGAAAGTAGGTACCGCTTTATGCTTGGTATCAGCCACACCCTCCAAAGACTTCACATCGGCAAAATCCGGGTTATTCACAACGATACCGATTCCTTTAGCAGTGTCAATAGAAGATCCGCCGCCCAAAGCAACGATAAAGTCTGCACCGGAAGCTTTGTAAGCAGCCACTCCGTTCTGTACATTAGCAATAGTAGGATTGGCTTTTACATCACTATAAAGTTCGTAAGGTATCTGATTGTCGTCAAACACTTTAATGATTTCGGCAGCCACACCAAACTTGATCAGATCCTTATCCGTTACAAAAAAAAGCTTTCTTAAAGCCACGTCTGGCTGCTTCTACAGCAATTACACTCCGGCAGCCTGCACCGAAGTAAGAAGTTTCATTTAAAATAATGCGATTCATGGTTGTTTATTGGTTTATTTTATTTAGGAAGATTGAAAGCAACAGTCATTTCCTTCATCTGTTCCTGACTCATACCATCCGGTTCGAAGCCCATGTTCTTGGCTGCAATATAGATCAAAGCAGATTTATTCAACACATCAATCTGGTCGAATGCCTGCATCGCATCGCAATCTACTGCAAATACGCCATGTTTTTCCCACATCACAACGTCGTAATCCTGCAACTCCTTAATGGTAGCTTCCGCCAGTTCTACAGAACTAGGCAATTTATAAGGAATGATACCCAAGCCACGCGGGCAGAATGCCTTTGTTTCGGGAATCATGCTCCACAACATATTGGTAGCCACATCTTTTTCCAGGAACTTCTTACAGTGTGTCAGGGCAATCAGCTCAATCGGGTGCGTATGCACAGATGCCTTATAAGGAGAGTTTTTGCTCAACAGGTCATTGTGCACACTCAGGTGAGAAGGCAATTCCGATGTCGGAGCCACCGCCTCATCAGCGATAATCACATAGCTGGCACAGTCATCCAGAATACGGATAACCGAGCCATTCTCCATCGGCCAACGAGCCAAATCGCGCATGCGCTTATTAGTTCCCTTGCAGTAGAAATAGCATCCTTTCAGATAAGGAAGAGTCACACCGATAGATTTAACTTCACTGATCGGTTTCATCTGACGGATTTCATCGTCTACAAACTCTGTGATATTAACAGTGATATTACCACCGTTACGTTCAGCCCATCCTTTCTGCCACAAGTATCCGGCAACTTCTGCTACCTTGTTTACTTCTTTGGCAAGTCCCGGACGATTCTCTAAAATTGATTTCATTCTATATATAATTTTAATTAGGCATGGATTACACTGATTTCGTCGCAAGTTATAAAAAAACCGCGTAATCCATGTAATCCACACCTAAATTTTTTAAAACAAATTTGGGAACACTAATGAGAAGATAAGTACGATCAGACCAGCTATCAGCACAGTTATAGTCTTATTTGATACTCCTTTCCATTCCTTCAAAATGATTCCCCAAACATTACTGAAAGTTACATTCAATGCCATCAGTATACACCAGGAAAAAGCCAACAACACAGGACTTTCTGTCAAGAAATTTTTACCCATTTCCAATCCGAAGAATTGCATATACCACAACACACCTGCCAAGGCGCAGAACACCAGATTATTGCCCCACACTTTTCCTTTGGCATAGTCACCCATTGACTTATTAGCCACATTCTGTTGCAGACAATAAGCGGCATTCGTCAGAAATCCGCCAAGAGTAACCAGGAAGATTACCGGAAGACCGGCATAAAGCCCTTCCACTCCACCGGCTAGAGCCGCATTCTTGATAGGAGTTCCCGCATCCAACCCCAAGGCAAAGCAAGCGCTCATGACACCGGCCAGGAGGGCAACCAACAACCCCTTTGTCAGCGCAAAGTCTTTTACGGCAGCACGTTTTTCTTCTTCACTCATGTTTTGTGCACGCAAGCTACCGGCATAGCCGATAATAGCGATACCCGCCAATGTGATGCAAACACCCAACAACAGAATCAACCCGTTACCTTCAAATAAATTTGTGCCTGCAAAAAGAGCTGGAAGAAGAGTTCCGAAACCGGCACAAGTACCCAACGAGATACTCTGCCCTAGCGCAACCCCCAGATAACGCATGGAAAGTCCGAAAGTCAATCCTCCTACTCCCCACAATATACCATAAAAGATGCTCATACCGGCACCTCCCGCTCCCCACAAGTCGAGCAGACTGCCTCCTTGCGGTACGCCCAGCAGTGAGCCCAAGAATGGGAACACCAACCAGGCAAATACACCTTGTATCAACCAGAAGCTTTCCCAGCTCCACTCCTTTACCTTTTTAATAGGTACATATGAACTGGACTGGCAAAAGCTACCGATGGCTATAATCAACAAGCCGATTAAAATATCCATAACTTATCGTTTAGAAGTTACTTCGGCTTCGTACTTTTCGATTTCTGCGATGAAATCTTCACCTACAGGAACATTGTTCTTCAAGCAGAACATATCCCAAACTGCATTCCAAGGCAACGCTTTTTCTTCTTCAAGCAAAGCCAGACGCTGGAATCCCTGTCCGTTTGCTTCGTATTCACGCAATTTCGCAATCGGTTCGAGCAAAGCACGGGTCATACATTTCTGTGCGGCACGGCTGCCGATCACGTATGCACCGATACGGTTGATGGAAGCGTCGAAATAGTCAAGACCATAATGTACACGGTCCAAAGCACCGCAACGAACGATTTCGCTGAACAGTTCCATAGTCGGATCATCCATGATAGTAACGTGGTCTGAATCCCAACGAACCGGACGGCTTACGTGCAACATCAGTTCGGGAACATAAAGCAACAATGAAGATACTTTATCAGCTACGCTTTCTGTCGGGTGGAAGTGACCGGTATCCAAAGTGATCATCTTATTGCGAGAAGCACCGTAACCGATATAGAAATCGTTGGAACCTACCGTATAGCTTTCCAGACCGATACCGAACACCTTAGATTCGATGCAATCCTTCATATTCTTATATTCTGTAGCGAAGATCTGATCCAAAGAATCTTTCAGCAACGCACGATACTTCATACGGTTTACAGTGATATCCTTGCTTCCGTCATGTACCCAAAGGTTCATAATACACGGATCACCCTGCGCCTTACCCATTTCCTCCGCAACAGCACGACAGCGTTTGGTATGTTCAATCCAGAACTGACGGATACCTTCATCAGGGTTGGAGAGTGACAAATCGCCCGATTTCGGATGAGAGAAAGAAGTAGAGTTGAAGTCAAGCTTCATGTTATGTTCCTTACCCCATTCAATCCAACTCTTGAAGTGTTCCGGTTCTACCTGATCGCGGTCAACCACCTTGCCTTGGAAATCTCCGTATATCTCATGCAAGTTCAAGCGGTGAGTACCCGGAATATAAGAAGCGGCTTTCAAGATGTCGGCACGCAACTCATCAATGTTACGAGCTTTGCCCGGATAATTACCGGTTGCCTGGATACCTCCGGTCAATGAACCGGCCTGTACTTCAAATCCTGCAACGTCATCAGCCTGCCAGCAGTGAAGTGACAGATGAAAATCCTGCATAGTTTTCAATACTTTTTCGGTGTCTACACCTACTGCTGCATAACGTTCCACAGCAATTTCATACGCTTTCTGAATCAGTTCTTCTTTTTTCATGATATTCTATTAGTTTTAAAAATGATTATTCTGTCGATCGTTCTATTTATTTCCGAACGCAATTTTTAAAATGGATATAAGCCGCATCCCAAGCTTCCGTGTCTTGTGGTTGATAAGTCTTCAACGGGATAGAACGGTTAATTAACTGCCGCATACCGGCAACATCCGTCGCTTCGCCTGCCGCCATGGCCTGAATCATCACATTACCGATGGCTGTTGCTTCAGATGGACCGGCTACCACAGGAATTCCTATCGCATTGGCAGTAAACTGGTTCAGCAAATCATTCCGGCTACCTCCGCCAATCACGTGCAATGTTTCAATCGGACGGGGAGAAAGTGAACGCAAATTCTCCAACACCTGGCGATAACGCAAAGCCAAACTTTCAAAGATGCAACGCACTACTTGTCCGCGTTTCTCGGGAACCGACTGTCCGGTAGCCCGGCAATATTCTGTAATAGCTTTTTCCATGTCCGCAGGATTCGCGAAACAGTCATCATCCGGATTAATCAGACTACGGAACGGTTCACAAGCATCCGCCTCACTGATTAATTCAGGATAACTTGTATCTCCCCAATTCAGACGGCAACGTTCCAGCAACCACATTCCACAGATATTCTTCAATAGACGGATAGTTCCTTCCACACCACCTTCATTGGTAAAGTTCAACGCTTCCGTTTCAGCATTAATCACCGGAGCATCCGTTTCAACTCCCATCAGTGACCAGGTTCCGCTACTCAAATAAGCAAAGTTGCGATCCAATGCCGGAACGGCAGCAACAGCAGAACCGGTATCATGGCCGGCTACCGCAATCACAGGAATTGCACCCAGTCCGGTTATCTTTTGCACTTCTTCCGTCAATACTCCCACCTTTTCACCCGGGAATACAAAACGGCCGAAATTCTTCTCACTCAATCCTACCGCTTTCAGCAACTCCGGCTCCAAACGTCGTGTCTGTGCATTCACCAGCTGGGCTGTCGAAGCAATCGTATATTCCGTCACCATCTCTCCGGTAAGCATATAACTCAACGCATCCGGCATAAACAGAATTTTATCTGCCGCCTCCAACGCACTGTCGTGATTGCGACGTAAAGTATCTAATTGGAAAAGTGAATTAAAATTCATAATCTGAATACCCGTTTTACCATACACTTTGCTACGGGAAATACGGGAGAAAAGAGCCTCCGGTGCTCCTACTGTATGCGGGTCACGATATGCATAAGGCTGGCGAAGCAAGTTACCGTCTTTTCCGACACATACAAAATCCACTCCCCAGGTATCGATACCGATAGAAGCAATGGATTCGCCACGATGAGCAACCAACTTCAATCCGTCAATAATGTGACGATATAATGCATAAATATCCCAATAGAAATGTCCACCTACTTCAATCAGGTGGTTAGGAAAACGATTAATCTCTTCCAGATTCAATCCGCCTTCAATGAAAGTTCCTAAGATTGTACGGCCGCTCGTTGCGCCCAGGTCGACTGCAAAAAAGTTCTGTTTCATGGTATTCTGTACTATATATTTAAGGTATCCATTTACCTACATGGCAAAGATAGGCGATTCCTTCCTCCTGTCCCTTACGCATTTTGATTGAAAGGGTATACATTTTGACACAAAACAACATCCCCGTTTCCTTCCGTTTAGCACTTTTTTCACTTTTATGCAAAAAAACTTTGGTTTTATGCATCTTTTCTCCGAAATATTGCATACTTTTGCGCCATTCTTAGAATAAATATACAATGAAGAAGAAAGCAAATCGGTTAGATGCCATCAAAATGATTATCTCAAGCAAGGAGCTCGGTTCGCAGGAAGAACTGCTGCAAGAGTTGAACCGCGAAGGCTACGAACTGACACAGGCCACCCTCTCCCGCGACTTGAAACAACTGAAAGTAGCCAAGGCTGCCAGTATGAACGGAAAGTATGTATATGTATTGCCCAACAACATCATGTATAAACGTTCCACCGACCAAAGCGCCGGTGAAATGTTGCGCAGCAACGGATTTATCTCTTTACATTTCTCCGGCAACATTGCCGTCATCCGTACCCGTCCAGGCTATGCAAGCAGCATGGCATACGACATTGACAACAATGAGTTCAGTGACATTCTGGGAACCATTGCCGGTGACGACACAATCATGTTAGTTTTGCGTGAAGGAGTTGCCCCAAGCAAGATACGCCAGCTTTTGGCAGTCGTCATCCCGAATATCGAATAATTATACCTATATTATATAATAAAGAAATGGACACTCAGCAAATAGATGTTATGGTAGCCGACGCCTCACACGAGGTTTACGTTGACACTATTTTGGACACTATCAGAAAGGCTGCCGCAGTACGCGGAACAGGAATCGCAGAACGTACCCACGAATACGTAGCGACAAAAATGAAAGAAGGAAAAGCGATTATCGCACTTTGTGGAGAGACATTTGCCGGATTTACCTACATCGAATCATGGGGGAACAAGCAATATGTAGCAACTTCCGGTCTGATCGTTCATCCGGATTTCCGTGGTTTGGGACTGGCAAAACGTATCAAACAGGCTTCTTTCCAACTGGCACGCCTCCGATGGCCGAAAGCGAAAATATTCAGTCTGACTTCCGGTGCGGCCGTAATGAAGATGAATACGGAACTGGGCTACGTTCCTGTCACTTTCAACGAGCTGACAGACGACGAAGCTTTCTGGAAAGGATGTGAAGGATGTATCAACCACGACATATTGGTTGCCAAGAACCGTAAGTTCTGTATCTGCACAGCCATGCTGTATGATCCGACAGACCCACGGAACATAAAAAAAGAACAAGAAAGAAATAACATTTAAAATATACACACTATGGAAGAAAAGAAGAAAAAAGTAGTGGTGGCATTCAGCGGCGGACTGGACACATCGTTCACCGTCATGTACCTCGCCAAAGAAAAAGGTTACGAAGTATATGCAGCTTGTGCCAATACAGGCGGTTTCAGCGCAGAACAACTAAAGACGAACGAAGAGAACGCCTACAAACTGGGAGCTGTGAAATATGTAACGTTGGACGTCACTCAGGAATACTACGAGAAGAGTCTGAAATACATGGTTTTCGGTAATGTACTGCGCAACGGCACTTACCCTATCTCAGTAAGTTCCGAACGTATCTTCCAGGCATTGGCAATTGCACGCTATGCCAATGAAATCGGTGCGGACGCCATCGCTCACGGTTCTACCGGAGCAGGTAACGACCAGATCCGTTTCGACATGACTTTCTTAGTGCTGGCACCGAACGTGGAGATTATCACATTAACCCGTGATATGGCATTGAGCCGCCAGGAGGAAATAGACTATCTGAACAAGCATGGTTTCAGCGCAGACTTCACCAAACTGAAATACTCTTATAACGTAGGCCTTTGGGGTACTTCCATTTGTGGCGGCGAGATTCTTGATTCCGCACAAGGACTGCCGGAATCGGCTTACTTGAAACACGTTCAGAAAGAAGGAAGCGAACAGCTCCGTCTGACTTTCGAGAAAGGCGAACTGAAGGCTGTCAACGACGAGAAGTTTGACGACCCGATCAAGGCTATCCAGAAAGTGGAAGAGATTGGCGCAGCTTACGGTATCGGCCGTGATATGCACGTAGGTGACACGATTATCGGTATCAAAGGCCGCGTAGGATTCGAAGCTGCCGCTCCGATGTTGATTATCGGCGCTCACCGTTTCCTCGAAAAATATACATTGAGCAAATGGCAACAATATTGGAAAGATCAGGTAGCCAACTGGTATGGTATGTTCCTGCACGAAAGCCAGTATTTGGAACCGGTCATGCGTGATATCGAAGCGATGTTGCAGGAAAGCCAACGCAATGTAAACGGTACGGCTATCCTCGAACTTCGTCCGCTTTCTTTCTCTACCGTAGGCGTAGAATCCGAAGATGACCTTGTTAAGACTAAATTCGGAGAATACGGTGAGATGCAGAAAGGCTGGACGGCTGAAGACGCCAAAGGCTTTATCAAAGTGACTTCTACTCCGTTGCGTGTTTACTATAATAACCATAAAGACGAAGAGATATGATTAAAGCAGGAATCATTGGTGGCGCAGGATATACAGCAGGCGAATTAATCCGTCTGCTGCTCAACCATCCGGAAACTGAAATCGTATTTATCAACAGCAGCAGTAATGCCGGAAACAAAATTACCGACGTACATGAAGGATTGTACGGTGAGACAGATCTGAGATTCACCGATCAATTGCCTTTGGACGAAATCGATGTTCTCTTCTTCTGTACTGCCCACGGTGACACAAAGAAATTCATGGAAAGCCATAACATACCGGAAGACTTGAAGATTATCGACCTTTCCATGGATTACCGCATCAAAAGTGACGATCATGACTTCATCTACGGACTGCCGGAACTGAACCGCCGCGCCACCTGTACGGCGAAGCACGTAGCCAATCCCGGTTGTTTTGCAACCTGTATCCAGCTTGGCTTGCTTCCGCTTGCCAAGAATCTGATGTTGACAGACGACGTGATGGTAAATGCCATTACAGGAAGTACCGGAGCCGGCGTAAAACCGGGAGCTACCAGTCATTTCAGCTGGAGGAACAATAATATGAGTGTGTACAAAGCATTCGAACACCAGCACGTACCGGAAATCAAGCAGTCACTCAAGCAATTGCAGAACAGCTTCGATGCAGAGATTGATTTCATCCCGTACCGGGGCGACTTTCCACGCGGTATCTTTGCCACTCTGGTAGTAAAGACCAAAGTATCACAGGAAGAGATTGTCCGTATGTATGAAGAATATTATGCCAAAGACTCCTTTGTACACATCGTAGACAAGAATATTGACTTGAAACAAGTCGTCAATACTAATAAATGTCTGATACATCTGGAAAAGCATGGCGACAAGCTATTGATTATCTCTTGTATCGACAACTTGCTGAAAGGCGCCAGCGGACAAGCTGTTCATAACATGAACCTGATGTTCAATCTGGAAGAAACCGTAGGCCTACGTTTAAAGCCGAGTGCTTTTTAAAAATAACAGAATTATGAAATTATTCGACGTATATCCTTTATATAATATCAACATAGTCAAAGGGAAGGGTTGTCACGTTTGGGATGAAAACGGCACGGAATATCTGGACCTTTATGGAGGTCATGCCGTTATCTCCATCGGACACGCACATCCGCACTATGTAGAAATGGTCAGTAACCAAGTAGCAAACTTGGGTTTCTATTCAAACTCCGTCATCAACAAGCTGCAACAACAGGTAGCCGAACGATTGGGAAAAATCTCCGGCTACGAGGACTACAGCCTGTTTCTTATCAACAGTGGCGCGGAAGCCAATGAGAACGCTCTGAAATTGGCTTCGTTCCATAACGGACGTACCAAAATCGTTTCCTTCAACAAGGCGTTTCACGGCCGTACGTCTCTGGCGGTAGAAGCTACCAACAATCCGTCGATTATCGCACCTATCAACAATAACGGTCACGTGACCTATCTCCCTCTGAACGACATCGACGCGATGAAGCAAGAATTGTCAAAAGGAGATACCTGTGCTGTTATCATTGAAGGAATTCAGGGGGTAGGCGGTATCAAGATACCGACCACTGAATTTATGCAGGAACTCCGCAAAGCCTGCAGCGAAACTGGAACGATACTGATTCTCGACGAGATTCAGAGCGGATACGGACGTAGCGGTAAATTCTTCGCCCATCAATATTGTGACATCAAACCGGATATCATCACTGTAGCCAAAGGAATCGGAAATGGTTTCCCGATGGCAGGCGTCTTAATCAGCCCGATGTTCAAACCTGTATACGGACAACTGGGAACGACTTTTGGCGGAAACCACCTCGCTTGTTCTGCGGCTCTTGCCGTAATGGACGTCATCGAACAGGAGAATCTCGTAGAGAATGCGGCTAAGGTTGGTAACTACCTGCTGCAAGAACTTAAGAAATTCCCGCAAATCAAAGAAGTGCGCGGATGCGGACTCATGATCGGACTCGAATTTGAAGAACCGATCAAAGAGTTGCGTAGCCGTCTCATTTATGACGAACATGTATTTACCGGCGCAAGCGGCACGAATGTACTTCGCTTGCTTCCCCCTCTCTGTCTCAGTATGGAGGAGGCCGACGAATTCCTCGTCCGGTTCAAAAAAGTACTCTAACCGTTCATATTGATTAATAAACAGCCAACGATAAAAAGCAGCCTACCTCAGAATTTTATTTCTTATCCGGGCTGCTTTTTGTTTTTTCGCAATTAACCGTTACCTTTGTCTGTAACAATTCATTAAAAACAAGCGTCGTATGAAAATAGCTATTATCGGTGCAGGCAACATGGGTGGCTCTATCGCCCGTGGTCTGGCAAAAGGAAGTCTGATAGAAGATTCGGACATTATCGTATCCAACCCCAGCGCCGGCAAGCTGGAACAGCTGAAGAAAGAATTTCCGAACATCTCTACAACTCACAATAACGCGGAAGCGGCAACGGGAGCGGACATCGTTATCCTCGCCGTAAAGCCTTGGTTTATGCAGCCGGTAATGCGCGAGTTGAAGCTGAAGGGCAAGCAGATACTTATATCCGTAGCTGCAGGAATCAGTTTTGAAGAGCTGGCACATTATGTGGTAGTACCGGAAATGCCGATGTTCCGCCTCATCCCTAACACCGCCATCAGCGAACTGGAAAGTATGACACTCGTTGCCGCCCGCAATACAAATGACGAACAAGACAAGTTCATCCTCCGGCTATTCAGCGAGATGGGCACAGTCATGCTTATCCCCGAAGACAAAATAACAGCCGCTACAGCGTTGGCTTCCTGCGGTATCGCATACGTTCTGAAATACGTTCAGGCAGCCATGCAAGCGGGTATCGAAATGGGTATCCGTCCGAAAGACGCCATGACTATGGTGGCACAATCTCTGAAAGGAGCCGCCTCATTGATTCTGAATAATGATACTCATCCCAGCGTGGAAATCGACAAAGTGACTACTCCGGGAGGAATCACCATCAAAGGAATCAACGAGCTGGAACATAACGGTTTCACCTCCGCTATCATTAAAGCCATGAAGGCCAGCAAATAATGGCTGCTGCAAATCATTAATCACTAACAAACTAATCACTAAATAACATGAATGACCAGATTAAACAAATAGCAGAACGTCTCCGTGGATTGCGGGATGTGTTGGAATTGACCGCTGAGGACATCGCCCGCGACAGTGACATATCCGCCGAAGAATACCGGCTCGCAGAAACAGGCGACTACGACATCTCCGTCAGTATGCTGCAAAAGATAGCCCGCACTTATAACATAGCCCTTGATGCGCTGATGTTCGGTGAGGAACCCAAGATGAGCAGTTATTTCGTAACCCGTGCAGGCAAAGGTGTCAGTATAGAACGTACGAAAGCCTACAAATACCAGTCATTGGCTTCCGGATTCATGAACCGCACCGCCGATCCCTTCATCGTGACCGTTGAGCCGAAAGGTGATGACGAGCCGATTCATTACAACAAGCACAACGGACAAGAATTCAACCTTGTGATCGAAGGCCGTATGCTTATCAACATCGAAGGGAAAGAAATTATCCTTAATCAAGGAGACAGCATTTATTTTAACTCCAAACTTCCACATGGCATGAAAGCGCTCGACGGCAAAACGGTACGTTTTCTGGCTGTAATTATGTAACAATATCATGGTAGAAAGATTTTTAGCAAAGACTAACTTTGCCTCACAAGAGGATTTCATCAAGAACTTAAAAATAAACGTCCCGGAGAATTTCAACTTCGGTTATGACGTAGTGGATGCTTGGGCTGCCGAGCAACCCGACAAGAAAGCCCTGCTTTGGACAAACGACAAAGGCGAAAGCCGACAGTTCTCATTTGCCGACATGAAACGTTATACGGATATGACGGCTTCTTATTTCCAAAGTCTGGGTATCGGACGCGGGGATATGGTAATGCTGATTTTAAAACGTCGCTATGAGTTCTGGTATAGCATTATCGCACTTCATAAACTGGGAGCGACCGTCATTCCCGCCACTCACCTGCTGACAAAGAAAGATATAGTCTACCGTTGCAACGCCGCCGATATCAAAATGATTGTGGCTGCCGGCGAAGGAGTGATTCTCCAACATATCAAGGAGGCTATACCCGACTGTCCCACTGTGGAGAAGCTGGTCAGCGTCGGTCCTGAGATTCCCGAAGGTTTCGAAGATTTCCATCAGGGAATTGAGAATGCCGCTCCGTTCGTACGTCCACGCCATGCCAATACCAATGATGACATCTCACTGATGTATTTTACTTCCGGCACGACCGGCGAGCCCAAAATGGTAGCACATGACTTTACCTATCCGTTGGGACATATCGTAACCGGTAGTTTCTGGCACAATCTGAATGAGGAAAGCCTCCATCTTACCATCGCCGATACCGGTTGGGGAAAAGCTGTTTGGGGAAAGCTCTACGGACAATGGATTGCCGGAGCGAATATCTTCGTTTATGACCACGAGAAATTTACTCCCGGAGATATCCTGCAAAAGATACACGACTATCATGTCACTTCACTTTGCGCACCTCCCACCATTTTCCGCTTCCTGATTCATGAAGACCTGACGAAATACGACTTGTCCTCACTCAAATATTGCACCATTGCAGGCGAAGCATTGAATCCGGCCGTATTCGATACCTTCAAAAAATTGACTGGTATCAAACTAATGGAAGGTTTCGGGCAGACTGAAACAACACTGACCGTAGCCACGATGCCATGGATGGAACCGAAACCGGGAAGCATGGGACTGCCGAATCCTCAATATGACGTTGACTTGATAGACCACGAAGGTCGTTCCGTTGAAGCCGGAGAACAAGGACAAATCGTAATCCGCACCAGCAAAGGTAAACCCATCGGTCTCTTCAAAGAGTACTATCGTGATGCGGAACGTACTCGCGAAGCTTGGCATGACGGTATTTACTACACCGGTGACGTTGCCTGGAAAGATGAAGACGGTTACCTCTGGTTTGTAGGCCGTGCGGACGATGTTATCAAAAGTTCCGGTTATCGTATCGGCCCGTTCGAAGTAGAAAGCGCTTTGATGACGCATCCGGCAGTCATTGAATGTGCTATCACCGGTGTACCGGACGAGATTCGCGGACAGGTAGTAAAAGCTACGATTGTTCTTTCGAAAGACTACAAAGCCCGTGCAGGTGAAGAACTGATTAAGGAATTGCAGAATCATGTAAAAAAAGTGACCGCTCCTTATAAGTATCCGCGTGTGATTGAATTTGTCGATGAACTTCCGAAGACAATCAGCGGTAAGATTCGTCGCGTAGAAATTCGTAAGAATGATGAGAAATAGGTAAAAAAGCCCTATTCATCGATAAAATCCTCCTTCAACTGTCTTTAGGCAAGTGAAGGAGGATTTCTTTTGTGAACAATGATACAAACTGACCAATTTATATAAATTCTGATTCAATGAATCATTTGTATACCATATATGAAACAAAATTGCACTTCTATTTTATCTTTCTGACTTATCTTTGCCACAGTAAAATCAAGCACAACGCACTATTATATTATTAAAGATTATGATTACAAGTAGAAAGGTTTCATTAGGTTTTAGGTTTACATATTAATTTGAAGGTTTTTATTGTCAGCTGACGTTTTTTCTTGAATAGCGCAATGATTATCAACCGCTTACCTGCTGACAATAAGCCCTGACAATAGGCTGACAATAAGAAGCTAGAACTTCTATTGTCAGCCTATTCATTTATACTAATGCACCGACATTGCCAACTTGTCACGGCCGTGGTGAGATCTTCCCACAGCCGTGGTAGGAACTCATCACAGACGTGGAGAGATCTCACCACGGCCGTGACAAACTAAAGACACCGATACCTTAGCGGAACTATATCGGCACACAAATGGAAATACATCCGTGTGATAGTGGAAGTATATCCGCTTCTTATCCTCCAAAAGCTTATTCTTTATCATGATAAAAGCCAAATAGCTTGTTTTACAAGTACCTTATCCGTACCTTTGAAACCTATAAACAAACACTTACAACTCTATAAAATTTAAGATAAATAGAAATGAAAATTACACAAATCAGGGAAAATGGAGATACGGAAGCATTAAGTGTGGTAAACATCGACCTGTTGATAGAGAAAATGAAAAGAGAGACCAAGCTCCGCCCGGTATCCGAACTACGCCAAGCCCTGCATTTTGTTCTACCCGACGAACCTTGTTCACTCACTGGCAAATTGCCGCGAGTGATTCCTGCCGCAGCTTTCGGGCGAGTGAACGGAGTGAGACAAATGAAAACCTACAATGGGATTGTAGAACTGACCGTCGGTCCGTTAGCCGGAAAAACAGAAGTGGAGATTGTGAAGCAAAAGGCTGCCGAACTTCCTCAGACAATGCTGGCTTTCATGGGAGCAAGCGGCAAAAGTGTCAAGATATGGACTTGCTTCACCCGACCGGACGGCACTTTGCCGCAAACAGCGGAAGAAGCCAAAGTGTTTCAAGCACATGCTTATCGACTAGCCATCAAATGTTATCAGCCTCAACTCCCTTTCAATATCCTGCTAAAAGAGCCGAAACTGGAACAGTTCTCACGTCTTAGCTATGATCCGGACTTGATTTATCGTCCCACCCCTGTTCCTTTCTATCTTTCACAGCCTATCGGTATGCCCGGCGAGATGACTTATCATGAGAAATCGAGCACAGAAGCATCGCCATTGAATCGTGCCCTGCCGGGATATGATACGGAGGATACAGTGGCACTGCTTTATGAAGCGGCATTGCGAAAGACCTTTGAAGAAATGGACCAAGCCTGGCATCGGGATGATGATTTGCAAATATTAATAGTCCCGCTTGCCGAGAACTGCTACTACTCAGGCATTCCGGAAGAGGAGGCAACCAGACGCACCATCATCCGTTATAACAAAAGAAAGAATCCAATGTTGGTACGTGAAATGATAAGAAACGTATATAAGGAATGTAAGGGAGTGCCGAAAAGCAACTGTCTGACCAAAGAGCAACGCCTTAGCCTGCAAATGGATGAATTTATGAACCGTCGTTATGAGTTCCGTTACAATACGCAAATTGGAGAGGTAGAATATCGGGAGCGTTTCTCGTTCCGGTTCTATTTCCATCCCATCGACAAACGGGCACAAAACAGCATTATGCTGGATGCGCAATCCGAAGGAATCGGAGTATGGGACAGGGACATAGACCGTTACTTGCACTCCAATCGTGTGCCTATCTATAATCCGTTGGAGGAGTTTCTGTTTCACCTGCCACATTGGGATGGAAAAGACCGTATCCATGCGTTAGCCAACAGGGTTCCCTGCAATAATCCGCATTGGGAATTACTTTTTCATCGCTGGTTCCTTAATATGGTTTCGCATTGGAGGGGAGTAAACAAAATGTATGCCAATAGTACATCGCCTATATTAGTGGGAGCACAAGGAACTCATAAATCTACTTTTTGCCGTGAAATGATTCCTCCTGCACTCCGGGCTTACTATACGGACAGTATTGATTTCAGCCAGAAACGGGATGCGGAACTGTACCTGAATCGTTTTGCGCTCATCAACATTGATGAGTTCGATCAGATTACGCTGACCCAACAGGGGTTTCTGAAACATATTCTCCAAAAACCGGTGGTCAACCTTCGAAAGCCACATGGCCGCTCGGTGCTTGAATTACAACGGTATGCTTCATTTATCGGTACAAGCAATCAGAAGGATTTGCTGACCGACCCTTCGGGGAGCCGTCGCTTTATCTGTATTGAAGTGACGGGAAACATCGACACTACACAGCCGATAGATTATGAACAGCTTTACGCGCAAGCCATGCACGAAATTTCTCATGGTGAGCGTTATTGGTTTAATAGTGAAGACGAGCAGATTATGACCGAGAACAACCGTGAGTTTGAACAAACACCGGCTATGATCCAACTGTTTTATCAATACTTTAGAGCTCCACAAGAGGGAGAGGAAGGAGAATTCTTTACTCCGGTAGAAATACTGAATTACTTGAAGAAGAAAAGCGGCATTTCATTGTCCGACAACAAAGTATATCACTTCGGAAGAATGCTTCAAAAGTGCGGAATTGCCTCGAAACATACTTATAAAGGTACTGTATATCAGGTAGTAAAGATATTATAGGATACAAAAGCAAGGCTGACAATAGAAGTTGATATCTTTTATTGTCAGCCTGTTTTCAGTGGCTATTGTCAGACAGTAGCTACCTGATATTCATACGTTTAGATATTATATTGACAATTTGACAATAATACAGGTACAAATCACTGTGAGATCTAAATTTGATATTTTTGTTTCATAGATGAATAGAGAGTATCTCCTATTTTATCTCCACTTTCGTCTGTAATCTGATGTCATCAGAAGCAGCACCGATCATTACTTGGAAAGTTCCCGGTTCTACCACCCTTTTCAAATTCCGATCGACAAGTGCAAAATCCTCTTCGGACAAAATAAACTTCACTTCCTGTTCTTCTCCACACTTCAAAAAGAGGCGTGCAAAGTGTTTCAATTGCTTCAACGGTTGCACTACTGAAGCATATTCATCTCTCAAATAAAGTTGAACAACTTCTTCACCATCGTACTTTCCGGTGTTCCGGATTTTGCATGAAACTTCGAAAGAGTGTGGTGTCAGAGCCGACAGATGTAAATCTGAATATTCAAAAGTGGTATAACTCAAGCCATATCCGAAAGAATAAAGCGGAGAAGCAGACATTTCTACATAGTCATGGCTTTGGGGAGCCTTCTTATTATAGTATACCGGAACCTGTCCGACGGAACGGGGCACAGAGAATGGTAATCGCCCTGCCGGATTAAATTCACCGAATAAAACATCAGCAATGGCATTCCCCCCTTCTTGTCCCGGGTAATAGGCCGTCAGCAGTACATCTGCATTTTCTGATGCCCAGTTTTTATCCAAAGGACGCCCTTCAATGTAAACTACTATTAATGGTTTTCCGGTAGCTTTCAAGGCTTTGAGTAATTCCTGTTGTTTTCCTAATAAAGAAAGCGTTGCACGGTCGAAGCCTTCACCACATTCCATATCGCTGATTGTCTTTTCATCAGCAATGGCCGCACCTGTTTCTTTATAACTGGTTTTGAAATCACGGGCACTGGAGCCTCCTACCACAGCAATAACGACTTCGGAACGCTGGGCGGCTGCAACGGCTTGTTCAATATCAGACGTCACGGTATCACGAATGGAACAGCCTTTCACATATTCCACCTGTGAGGAAGAAAGTTTTGCTCTGATTCCATCCAGTACGGTCTTCACATTTTCTTCTTCCTGCGGAGCGGTGTAATCTCCTAACATATTATAGCGGTTATCGGCATTAGGTCCGATCAGTGCAACTTTCATGCTCCTGTCTAATGGAAGCAGCGAGTGTTCATTTTTCAATAAGGTGATCGAGGCTTGTGCCACTTGGCGTGCCAGAGTAACGTATTCTTTGCTACGAACTTCTTTCTTCGCTTTTCCGGGATCCACATAAGGATTTTCAAACAATCCCATCTCGAATTTTAATCGAAGTACACGACTCACGGCTGCATCAAGGATTTCTTTACTTATTTCCTTCCGGTTCACCGCATCCATAAGATTCATATAGGCATCGCCCCCCAGATCAATATCGACCCCGGCAGATAAGGCCATTACAGCCGCTTCGTTCATTGTAGAAGCAACAAAATGGCTTTGATGAATGCCTTCGATACTGTATAGATCGGAAACGACAAACCCTTTAAACTTCCATTCATCCCGTAGAAGTTCGGTCAGGAGATAATGATTGGCTGTACAAGGAATACCGTCCATCGAATTATACGAAGTCATTACGGATAATGCTCCGGCATTGATAGCTTGTCTAAATGGTGGCAGAAAGTTTTCATGCAGTTCACGCATACCTGCAAAAGAGGGATTCCCGTTCTGTCCGCTTTCCGAGATACCGTAAGCGAGGAAGTGCTTGAGGGTAGCCAGCGTGCTGTATGGACGTGACAAATCTCCACCACCTAATCCTGCCACCATCGCCTTTCCTATTTCACCCGTCAATACAGGGTCTTCACCAAAAGTTTCTTCCATGCGAGACCAACGGGGATCACGGGCCAAATCGAGCACAGGTCCATAGCTGATATGTCCGCCTTGAAGACGTATCTCTTTGCCGATTGCTTTACCTACCTCATTTATCAGTTGGGGTGACCAAGTTGCAGCCATCCCGATTCCGGTAGGAAAAACGGTTGTACCAATCGCCATGTGGCCGTGCGGCGCTTCTTCTGCCAGGAATAAGGGAATCCCCAAACGGGTATTCTCCATCACATATTTTTGCAAGGCATTTCCTGCCTTTGCAGCCAATGCGGGATTCAGCCCGGTTGCTAATGTTTTCTTTGTCCACGGATCGGCACGATAGGTTGCCCATAGCATTCCGGCATTTCTGTCTTTTATGAGTTGTTTGAATTTATCAGAAGGGAGCACATCGTTACCTTTGATTTCATACATCTCCCAACCCAAAGGACAAAGGAGTTGACCGACTTTCTCTTCTAATGTCATACGGGATAGTAAATCCGCAACTCTTGTTTCTACGGGTAAAGTTGGATTTTTATATGGAAAACCAGATGATTGTTGAGCAAATAACACTGTAAACGCACTTAGTACTGCCACTAGAAAAGACAAATATGTTTTTATCATAGTGAGTATGTTTTTAGAAAAAGAGGCATCCCTATTCCACAACGCAAAACAGGATGCCTCTTTCTGTTAATATTTAAATCTAATTATCCCTTATTTTAGAACGGACATTTTTGGTTGTCTACATAAGTGATACTACCGTAGGGTTTGGCATTGTGTCCATGACCTGTCATATCGAGTACGCTACCGTCTTCCTGTGTTTCGCCATCGAAACGCCAATAAGAGATCAAACCTTCACTTGTCGGATCAACATAACAAATACCGTCTTCAAGCTCGGCTGTAGTACGAGCCACATTCCATACGCGACATTCACTGATATAACCGTCAAAAAAGCGCGCATAACCAGCAGAGCGGCCGATAGCAAATGTATCTTCCCACGTATGTCCATCATAAGCCATACTCAAGTTGATAGTACCACCATTTCTGGTTTCTACGAAGTGAATCTGTTCGCCATCCAAGTAAAGCCGAAGATATTGACCGTCGTAAACAGCAGCAAAGTGCAACCAATGACCGGTTTCAAATTCTTTTTCCACCCAAGACTCGTAATGGTCTTTCTTATCCGGGTGAGAAGCCGCGCCGATTGAACCTTTCACAAATTGAAGTTTATTAACCGGGTTCCCGGCACCGTCGCCGAAACGGAAAAGAAAGTTTTCTTCACATCCACACAATGAACTAATGCCATTAGCACTCTTTTCCTGCCCGACTGGAAAGGACTTGGGAAGAACTTTCATCTCTAACGTCATTTGCCCGAGTGCTTTTACCGGACTATCTTCCCCACCAAACGAAGGAATATCGAAACAACCTTTCCGAGCCAGATAAGCAGCCTTAATGGTAATTACTTTAGTAAGCATTACATAAGCGGTACGTGAACTTTCCAACACTTCCAGATCACCTCCTTCCACAGAAGTTATCGATACCGGCAGACAATAAGAAACACCTTCCTGTAATTTTTCAGAATTTGCGCTCACCTTAATCTGTGTAGATTGAGATTTACCGGCATCGATAACAACCCCTGTTCCTTCTATCGTATAACTACCTTCGGGCGGCAGTTGACAATTACGACCAGTAGACGCATTGAATGCATCAATTAATCCAGGATTAGCTTGTAGTGTAATCTTGATATCTGTATCAGCTTTAGTGGTTGATGTTACCGTAAGACCGATACTTGACTGACCATCTACCAGGAAACGAATATTAGATGAGGTCAATGTTCCTGTCACATAAAGCGCATCGCCAAAGTCCGGTCCATTTTTACAGCCTGTCATACAAAGTAGCAAAGCGAAAAAGGATAATAATGTATATTTTTTCATAATGTTCTATAGATTATCAATGATTAATTACATCATTTTTTATAAATATTGAAAGCACCGGCAAATAGGGTTGTGTTTCTCCCTGTTTTAGGACGTATTATTCGGATGTATCGGGTTGTCAGAGGTTCATAGAAGACACAAACTTTTGAAGTAGCAGTTATCTCACCTACTGATCTCCAGGTAACACCATCATTACTAAGACATATAACTGTACCAGCATATAATCGTCCTGTGGATGTCCCCTGATAAAGTGTGATTGCATCAAATGTGTATGATTGCCCCATATCAATGTCCAAATTAATTGCATCTGTGTGACGTATATAACTATAGGTTGCTCCGTTTCTATCAAACAGAGTCTCAAGTGGATAATAATAACTGCTAGTCTGCAATGTCCCATTAGTCGTAGCAGACCATCCAGTTTGATCCTCGACCAATACACCGGAGATATCGTTCTCAACAGCTTCATGATTTATCTTATCTTCTATAATATTAACAATCAGATAAGTCGAAGAAAAGTTCGAACTTGGTTGAGAGTTTCCTCCTTCGGTCATTGTAAGGCGTAGAGGGATAAGATACCCATATTGACTTCTAAGTTTTTTGACAGCATCCTCATCTTCCGAAAGAGTAATGCGAAGAGTTTCTGAAGTAACCATGGCTTCTACCGGAATATTCATGACAGTATTCTCTATTGTAAGTGCCGATGCAGGCATCTCTTCATAATTAGTCCCATGTTCTTCATTGTAAGCAGCAATCAACGAATTGTCGATTTCCACAGTAGCTCTGATAGGTTCGGTAGCTTTCTGTGTACACTTCAAGAAAGTTTCAAATTCCAGAGTGCTTACAGCACCTACAGGAGTTTGGGTTATCTTATAGGAACTTGAATTATCCGGCATATATACACGATTATATGGATCACCGGAGAAATCATAAGTTTCTTCATCACTACAGGCGGCAAGGCTTACAGAGCAAAGAGCCAGCATAACTACATAAAATATGTTTCTTATATTTTTCATTTCTATTCTTTAATTAAAGTGATTAATTAATGAATTGCAGGGTTTTGAATCTGAATACATTCACGGAACCGTTTATACGGGTACGGATTATTTTCGTGTACATTGTAATCACGATGAATAAAGAATGCTCCAAAACCACCTTTTCTGCCCGATGCCGGTTTATAACGAGCCTGATTATACATTGACTCCATCGTACCTTGCCAATTGTCACCCATATTACAGCAATAGACTACTTTCTCGTCCGGCCACGAACCGGCTCCAGTTCCACCGCTATAGGCCTGCAAGAAACAATAATTGCTATACGGAACAAGGCTGGCCATTTGATTAGCACTGGTTTGGTCGATATTGAGCATTTTGTCACAGATACCTTCCTGCGAAGCAATTTCCTTACCGTAGCGTTCTTCAATAAGCTTCAAACGTTCTTCTTTAGTTATGTCAGGATTCGGTCCCATATACTTTGCCATATGCTTATAAAAATATTCAAAGTTAGTATCGCTCAAAAAGTCCCCCTCAGGTTCATAGTCGGCATCAAATCCATCAAGATCATTCAAAAAAACTTGATCGAGAAAGTACTCGGCATACATCTCAAAAGAACGATTGAGTGCTGCTGTCCGTTCTTCACCATCCGGCATTGCTTTCGCCTCATTATACGCTTTCTTAAAATCATGATCGTCCGTTTCTGCATCAATACGTGTAATGGCTACCGCAAGCATTTTGGTTCCTTTCACTTTTTGTACAAAACGTATCTCTTCCCAAATATCAGTGTTTTCCTTTGCCGGAATACCTCCCCACATTGAACAAATATCAAGGCTGTCCGGCAGTCCCATAAAACGTACTCCCATTGAGTTCTGTGCTCCATATTGCGCAAACCATCCAAACGATATTTCATGGTCACTCGCTTTAAAGTCACGCAAATTCTGATAATATAAGTCACTGTAAGTATAAGGGTGCTGAATTGATTCTGACTCGATATCCGTATCACACGAGACCATCAGTCCCCCCATCCCTACTATAAGAGTCAATAAATAGTTGATTGTTCTCATATTCAGATTAATTGTTTATTATTAGACTTGTTGTTATCTCCTCACATCCCACCAAAGTCTTGTTCCAGCAATGTCACCGCCACCACCTAACAATGATACGGCTGCTTGCGTATTTTGGCTGTTATCGGAATATTCTGTCGTTGGGAACTTCAAGCGACTGATAAGTTCATTGCTCTTGACTTCATTCGTATAATTGTAAGAACTAATTCTTACAAAACCAGGATAGCCGGTACGACGCATTTCACTCCATGCCTCTTGTCCGTCTGGATAAAGAGCGAGCCATTTCTGAATCATAATACGTTCCAATTTGATTTCCTCACTCACGTCTTCTTCCCAGGCAATGCCTCTTTGAGAAAGAGAGCTACTCACTGATGTTCCACGATTGGTCGTTGGATCGGTATATGTCTCTAATGGACGACTATCTTTATCAGCAATATAAGCATCTGCCCCAGTGGCACCTTTCGAGGAAAATGAAGTACGAATACCTTCTTCATAATATGTTTGTACTGTTTCCGAACCAAGACCGAGTCTTAGTTTCGCTTCTGCAAGCAAAAAATAAGCTTCTGCCGCATCCATCCATTGCATATTGCTATTTTCATCAAAGTTAAGCCCTGATGCCGCCTCCTTATAAGCATCTTTTGATATTCCAGTCAAACCATTTCTTACACCATGATAACCGCCATTCTTTACTGTCGGCCGGAAATATCTGGAAAGACGCGGATCATTATAACCATTCAAATAACAATCCATCGTGGCTCCCATACGCATATCATGAAAACTCTCGCTCACTTCCCACAATGGATTAGTAAAGGTGAAAGAAGTCATTTGGTGAAGAATGGCTGAATCACTTGTAGAAGTCATCAAACCATAGCTATGCCCAATAGCAGCAGTAGCTTCTTCTGTAGCTTTTGTCTTATCCACAAAAGAAATACGCATAGCCAAACGAAGGCGAAGCGTGTTGGCAAACTTAATCCATTTGGCTACGTTACCACTATAGATATAGTCATACTGTTCCATATAGTTAGCAGAGTTGGCATTACTATATTCTGTCAACACTTTAATAGCATCTTCCAATTCATCAAAGAACTGATAGTATACATCCTTTTGGCTATCATAAGGCACCTGAATAGAAGTACCGAACTTACTATAAGGTATAGGGCCGTACATATCAGTAATACGACTCATTCCTAAAACCTTTACAATAGTAGCCATCGCTCTTGCCGGAGATGATTCGTCCGTCTTTTCGACAATAGACTTCCACGGCTGCATGACATTAGTATATGCATCATTGAAAGGAGCATTATACCAATCACGATAGAGAGCATAGTGGTCATTATGATAAGTGGTGTAGCTATATGTGTTTATATTGGCGATATAGCTGGCAAAGATATCACCGGTTAGCATTTCCGTGATCTGGTATCTTCCGCCCAAACCTACACCATCCGCACTTTTACCTACGATAAATACCCCTTTTACCATTTGAGTAAAGTATGCACCAGTATTCAGGTTGTCATATGTCATCTGCTCTGGTGTCACTTCATTAGGATTGATATTCCACTTTTCAAACTGATCGGTGCAAGAAGTGAAAAGTAAACTTCCTGTAAGGAATGCACCGCTAATAAATTTTGTATATTTCAAAATCTGTTTCATCTTCAAAGTTCTTTAGAAGTTAAGTTTAACAGAGAAACCAAGGTTACGCAAACTCGGCAACATGAAATAATCCATACCGCTGAAATGAGTTCCGGTACTCGCAGTCAACTCCGGATCATAAGGAGCCTTACAATAGAACATAAAAAGATTACGTCCGGTAAATGCTACATTCATGCTTTTGATCCAAGGTACAAGTTTTGTGACAGGAACATCATATTCCGTATTTATATGTAGTTGTTAATCAATAGTTTATAGGCAATAAGTCAGAAATATGGTCGTAATCTTTAATGGTATATTCTACAAAGTGAAGATTTAACCCTTTTATTAATTCTTAACTCTCGATATATTAAACTGGACGAACATTTCTCTTTACATCGCAAATGTTTATTCTCTCCATTAATGTCCTTGTTCCCAATTACGAAGAAAACCTAATAAACGAGTTTTTACTGATGAATATTTCGATAAAAGTTGTTTGAAGTCTTCGCCAAAAGTGTTATTTGGGGAAATAGAATTGAGCCAATACATGCATAGCATAATTGCTAATAAAGAGTTTGTTCACGGAACGAAAAATCGGTTATCCAAATGATAGATATATTTACTAGCATCATTGGACTTTACTGGAAAGACCCAAATCAACAGTCTTAAGTAATGAGTACAACAAATTGAAGTACAGAAGGTACTCCAAACTTAAAACTGTATGACAACCTGTGTCCCCTTGTTCAAAGTGGAAGATATATGTATTTTTGCATTATAGGCTTTCAGTATCTGTATGGAAAGCGTAAGCCCAACACCGTTTCCTTCAAAGCCACGGGCGTTTTTGCCTCGATAAAATGGTTGGAAAATTTGTATGATATCCTCTTGGGAAATACCGATTCCTTCATCTTTGATAACGACTTGTTTCCCCCTAAGCTCCATAACTACCGTTTTTCCTCTTGAATATTTGCACGCATTGTTCAGGATATTACAGATGGCAATCTTCAATAAATGAGGATTTGCCTCTATCACGGCATCCTCTCCCAATTTCTTATATTCAATTGAAGGGGTAACAAGCCCTTGCAAAAAATGGTCCAAGTGTATAGGTTCAACCGCATATTTTTGTAATTCTCTTTCTTTTTGAGCGAGGAATAACAAATGTTTCATCAAATTAGCGATACGTTGAGTTTCTGCGGATATACGCAGTAGTGCAGATTTATATTCATTGGAATTGCGTTCTTTCATCAGGCTGATTTCACATTCGCCCTGTATAGCAGTTAATGGATTGTTTATTTCGTGCGAAGCATTACTGATAAATGCCTTTTCGCGGAAATAAGCCTCATCGATGCGATTCACTAAACGACATGCGTACAATTTACCTACGCCATAAACCAGGACAGCTGTAATTCCTAAAGCTATGAGCAATAACCATTTCATGCGAAACAAGACATCCATGCCATATCTATTGTTCGAAAGAACTAGGATGATAAAATTTCCCTCGTTGTCCGGATAGTAAATAGCCACACCTTGCCCGTTATCCAGACTGGTAGAGAAATGTACTATTTCGCCTTTATAAAGATCGGATATTTGATTGTTGTTCAAATATTTGGTCAGCGTGGTTTGGGCTTTCTTTATTGAATCTGCAGTCAAAACGATTTCCTTGGATGGCACTAGCGAATGTTCGTAACGCCTCTTTACTTCCTCATAACTCTCAGCATCCAGCTCGTCCTCTTCCCAATACTTCTCGGCAGTAGCATAGGCCCGTTCTGTCAAATAGTCCTGATACAGGAGATTGACAGACCGCATGGTCAACCAATAGAACATGCAGCCGACAATCACTACTAATGTCATTATTAAAAAAGTATATATCCAAGCTATTTTCGTTCCTGTTTTCATGGTTTCATCATATAACCGAATCCTACAATCGTATGAATAAGCTTTTGTTGGAAACATTTATCCAGTTTAGCACGCAGATAGTTGACGTATACATCCACAATATTCGTGTTCGTGTCAAAATTTTTATCCCAAACCTCACGAAGCAATTGCAGACGGCTGAGGGCTACGCCTTGGTGCATCATAAAGTATTTCAACAGGCGATATTCCTTGGCCGTTAAGTCTATGGCCTGACCGTTCATGGAAACTCGGTGCTGTACTGGGTCAAGAATCAGATCTCCACATGACAGCACTCCTTGAGATACACCTCCATCTCTTCCACGCAACAAGGCACGTATCCGTGCCTGAAGTTCTGCAAAGCTAAATGGTTTGGAAATATAGTCATCCGCTCCTGCATCCAGTCCTGCAACAATATCTTCGGTTGTTCCCAGTGCCGTTACCATCAATATGGGAACAGAGAAGCCGAACTCATTTCGAAAAGCGTGGCACAACTGAATTCCATCCATACACGGCATAATAATGTCCAAAATCAACAGGTCGAACTTCTCTTTTTGCACTTGTTTCCAACCTGCCAATCCGTCAGGTACTACAGTTACTTCATATCCGCTTTCCTTTAATCCTCTTTCTATAAAAGACGCGATATTCTCCTCGTCTTCCGCAAGTAGTATTCTTGATGCCATTTTTTCTACAAAGTTACAATTTCTGCTGTTTTAAATTCCCATCTTTGTCAAATAAAACACGGCGATAAACGTTCTCGACCATTAACGGGAAGACAAAGAGGGTAAAAAAAGTAGCTCCGATCAGCCCGCCTATAATGACTATAGCCAACGGGCGCTGGCTTTCTGAGCCAATACCATGACTTAACGCAGCAGGAAGCAAACCGATTGTTGCCATCATAGCGGTCATCAATACCGAGCGAACACGCGAACGCACACTATTTCTTACAGAATCTCCAATCGACAGCCTGTTTTTTAAATTATCCTTTATGTCAGTTACCATAATAACGCCATTTTGAATACAAATACCAAACAATGCTATGAAACCTATACCAGCCGATATGGAAAAGTTAAAACCTGTGATAAGTAAAGCCAAGATGCCGCCTACTGCCGCATAAGGCACATTGAGCAGCACCAATCCAGCATCTCGCGAACTGCCAAACAACATGAATAGAATCAGGAAAATAATAATGATACTGACAGGAACAACTTGTGCCAAACGTTTTGTGGCACGCTGTTGATTCTCAAAATCACCCGTCCATTTCAACGTGTAACCATCTGGAAGTTCTACTTGTTTGGCCACTTTTTCCCGAGCCTCAGCGACCGCACTTCCCATGTCCCTGCCTCGTACTGAAAACTTAACAGCACAAAAACGAGCATGATTATCGCGATATACTATCAAAGGGCCAGTGATTGTACGAATATCCGCCAATTCTTTGATTGGTATCATGGAGCCATTGCTGGTAGGTACTAGGATTTTACCTATTTCCTCTTCACTGCGCCGGAACTCTTCAGCATAACGAACCATAATATGAAATTTCCGCTCATCTTCATAGAGGATAGAGGCACTTTTTCCCCCTATGGCCATTTCAATGATGGATTGTATGTCCTCTTTTGACACTCCATAGAGAGCAAGACGGGATTCATCCAATTCTATGCGTAATTCTGGCTGACCGATGTTTCGGATTACGCCGAGGTCTTCGATTCCCTCCACGGTCTGCAATATTTTATAAACTTCAACAGCTTTCTTTTCCGCTTGATACAGGTCTTTGCCGAACACTTTAACAGCAATTGAACCTTTCACCCCACTAGCAGCTTCTTCTACGTTATCTGTAATCGGTTGAGAAAAGTTAAAGTCAACTCCGGGGTAAACAGACAAATCATGTTGCATTTTCTCGATCAACTCTGCTTTATTTAATCCGCTTTCCCATTCTTTTTCTGGATAAATGTCCACATGAAACTCTATGTTGTAAAAACCTGTCGCATCAGTACCATCGTTGGGACGCCCTGTTTGAGATAATACTTTGCGAACTTCCGGATAGGCAGCTAGTTTCTGACGCATCTCATTCGCCAAGTTGACAGATTCCTGCAACGAAATACTTTGCGGCATGGTGGCACGGATATATATGGAACCTTCATTTAATTGAGGTAGAAACTCAGTCCCTAATAAAGTAAAACTTCCCAACCCGATGACAGCGACAAAGGATGAAAGCATTATGACTCTTCCTGCATGGGCATGGCATATACCAAACCACGAAATGGCATGACGGTTCACCCAATTCAGAAATGGATTGCGTCTTTCGTAAACGTTCTTTTTTAGCAACAAAGCAGACAGTACCGGGACTAAGGTCAAAGTAAACACCAATGCCCCCAACAATGCAAAACCCAAAGTATAAGCCAATGGGCTGAACATTTTCCCTTCTACTTTTTGAAACGCAAATATCGGAATTAATGCCGTGATGATAATCAGTTTAGAGAAAAAGACCGATTTAGCTCGTTCCTTTGCTGTATGCCGGATAAGTCCCATCTTGCTCATCTTATTAAAGGCTGGCATACCTACTGCTTTTGCTTTCTTGTCCAGGACGACAAACAGTCCTTCGACCATTACCACTGCACCATCTATGATGATTCCGAAATCAATAGCTCCCATCGACAAGAGGTTCGCGCTCATTCCCATCATTTTCAAACAGATAAAAGCAAATAGCAAGGCTAATGGAATAATGATGGAAACAATAAATGTCGTGCGCCAGTCTGCCATAAATAGCAAGACAATAAGTGTAACCAATATGACACCTTCGGCTAGATTGTGGGTAACGGTATGAACAGCCAAATTAACCAAGTCTTCCCGATCGTAAAAAGGTACTATCTTTACATCTTTGGGCAAAGCTGTTTCTTGGATTTCTTCTATTTTGGATTTCAGGTTGTCAATAACGGTTTCCGGATTTTCACCTTTGCGCATAACAATAATACCTTCTACCACATCATTTTCTTCCATTCTTCCCACTTGTCCCAAACGAGGGAGGCAAGACTCGTGTATTTCGGCAAGATGTTTTACAAGAATCGGTCGTCCATTCAAATTTTTCACCACAATGTTGCCTATCTCTTTTGCATCGTTGATCAGTCCGATGCCACGGACCACATAAGCTTGTGAACTTTTTGTAATTACATCACCGCCTACATTCAAGTTACTTTTGGAAATTGCTTCATACAATTCTAATGGCGTAATACCATAACTTTTCAATTGGTTAGGATTGACGCTTACTTCAAATGTTTTGACTTCACCACCGAAGCTAACAATGTCTGCGACTCCTTGAACCGCACGCAGTTTACGCTCAATGACCCAATCTTGCAAGGTTTTCAGTTCCCTTACGGAACGACTGTCGCTTTGTAATGTATAACGGAATATCTCGCCTGTCGGTCCGTACAATGGCTGCACTTCTGGAGTAACTTCATCCGGAAGGTCTGCATCATTCAGCAGGTTATAGACTTGTTGACGAGCAAAGAAATCATCCACATTATCATCAAACATTACATTTACGACAGACAAGCCGAACAAGGTAGTGCTTCGTATATCTGTTTTCCCTTGCACGGGATTCATCGCTACTTCTATTGGGATTGTGATAAATTTCTCCACTTCTTCCGCACTTCGTCCTTGCCATTGGGTGATGATTGTTACTTTCGTATTGGTCACATCAGGAAAAGCATCAATCGGTGTATGAATGAAACAGAAAATCCCGGTAATGGATGCCAATGCTGTGAAAAGGAAAATCATGAACTTGTTCTTCAGCGAGAACGAGATAATATTATCAATAAACCGTTGCATACGTCATGTGTCATTTTAATATGTTATAGATTAACAAGGCATTGCGTCCAATAATGATATCGCCAGCCTTTACTCCGTCCGTCAAATAACAATATTCAGGTGTTCTTTTGCCTATCGATACTTGCTGGAGACGCAGTTCTTTTCCTTTGACCGCAATTACATAATGTTTTCCATTTTCAAAAATAACAGACCGGGCATCCACTCGAGGAACTTCCTTATCTCCTCTGTCTGTCCGAACATATACATTAGCGAACATTCCGGGTTTCAACAGATGCTTATCATTCCTTAATTTTATTCTGATATTCATCGTTTTACTCTCATCATCCAGCGTCTGGTATACTCTATCTATTGTGCCGTGGAACTCTTGCTCTCCATAAGCTAATGTCGTAATGCATACTGGCATATTTTCGTGTACTTTACTAATGTCGCTTTCATAAACATCCGCCATTATCCAAACTTGTTCCAATCCGACAATCGTGAATACCGCTTCTTCAAAATCCTGCCGAAGCTGTATGTTCGGATTAATCCTTCTTTCTGTGATGAATCCGGAAACAGGAGCCTTTATCGTATAGAATACCCCATCCTCTGTGGAATAAATGGAATAACGTTTACTGATACGTTCCAAATCGGCTTTGGCATCTATGGCTTCTTGCTGCGCTCTCAACAAATCCAGTTCAGAAGCCACTCCAGAAAATTTCATGTCTTCGGCAGCTTTCAAGTTTCGTTCTGCCACGACTAATGCTTGGCGGGCTTTGTCCAATTCCTTTGCCATGTCTGCAACCTCTTCACTTCGTATGGAAGCAAGCGGTGCGCCCTGCTCCACATAATCACCTGCTTCGACATAGACCTTTTCCACACTGCCACTGAACATAGAATAAACATGTGCCACCTTTTCCATGTCAAAATCAACTCGTCCGTTGAGCAATAACTCTTCATGCATAACATGACTGCATACCGTATCGACTGAAACCGTATTAAAAAGCGTGTCGGTCAATACGCTTTTTTGTTCGAGTGGAGCTTCTGGTGTACCTGTGGATTTTCCACAAGATACCATCAGTAAAGAAAACGACATTAATACGGGTATCCATTTTTTTTTCATGATTTTCAATATTTAAAAATGTTTTGTCCTGTGATGATATTCATATTCTCTATGGCCTGCAGCAATTCTTGTTTAATCTGATTTAATTGCAGACAAGTTGTCTTATATGTCTCATAGTAATCAATGAATTCCAACAAGTTGATATTATGTGCTTGGAAATTCCGGTTTACACCTTCCAAAATAGTACTGAAATCCGCTTCCAATGACGTGTCTGTTTTCTGATACAACGTCCATGCTTTTTGTACACGCATATACCCGGCATAAAGTTCACTTTCAGCCTTTTGACGGACATATAATTCTTTTTGACGGTTTTGCTCAACACTCAGTTTGGCAGCCTTGATGTTTCCTTGATTTCTGTTAAATACAGGCAAAGAAATGCTGAATCCAATAGCCCAATAATCATTTATGAAATTCCCAGCCTTATCATATTTTCCGACCACCTTAAACTCCGGAAATGCTAATGAGCGTTGCAGCCTGACATCTGCCTGAGCTGCTTTTATTCCCGTCTGAGCTAATTGGATGTCCGGCCTTCTATGTACAGATTCCAACAACTGGGCAAAAGAGATTTTGTCTAGGCCGATGGCTTGAAACATTTTCTCGTCCAATAGAGGAGAGAAAGTGACTTCGCCTTTCAAGCCAATCAACAATTTTACAGCTTCTTGCAGGGATATTATTTGGTTATCCAATTCATTCTGTTCTTTCTGAAGTGAGAATAGTAAGGCTTCTATGCGACTTTTGTCAAGCAATGATAAATTTCCTTTCTGTTGCTGCTGTTGATAAACCTTAAGCAGTTCGGTTAGCGAAGCAATTTGTTTATCATAGATGGAACGAGATTTCTCAGCAAAATAAAGTTCAACGAATTGTTGCTTCAACTCGCTGCGTAACGTACGTGCAACCTCTTCAAATTGATATAAAGCCATCTCTTTATTTATTCTTTCCAATTTGACACGTTTATTCCGTTGTCCTGCCAGATTAATCAACTGTTCTACTTCGATGGCTGTCTCACCTTCTGGACCAAAGTCGAAATAACGACCGTTTGTCCGGTTATAGACATTTTGTTCAAACGAGAAAACGGGGTTGTCAAACAACTTTGCCTGCAAAATAGCTGCATCTGCTTTGGAGATTTCGTAATGTTCAGCTAGCAAAAGAAGATTATGCTTGTCAAAATACTGCTCTGCCTCTATAAGTGACATTCGCAAAACATGTTCTTCGGCCCTAACTTGTATAACAGCTCCAATGGTTAAAAATAAGATTGCAATTTTTCGTATGTTCATGACATCTGCTTTTTGGAGTGCAAAAATAGAATGTTAAATACGGATTGAAGAAGAAAACTAATTAGAAGGCATACAACATAGATTAGAATATGATTAAAATGCACTTGCTTAGTTTGTATGATTGATACAACTAACTGGTTATCAACAAAATTATCCTTGTTTGTCTTAGTTTCCTATTTTTATTATGCGTTCTTCCATTCCATTTCTTCTGAATTGAAAAGCTTTCTTGCGTATGGTTAGCAGTAGATATACAATGTCTATTTTTGAGATATTGCCATGTTATTTTTGATATTCCCATTGACATTCTTCTTTTTTAGAGCATCAGGTCAGAGAACCATATAAACCACATTTCAAGAGTAATATGGTTCTCTGATTTTTTTTGCTGATAAGGTAGTTTTTTCAAACTATCTTCTCATCGAAAATCCTCTTTTCTGCTGCTGGTCATAATTTCCTTCCACCACATTGTCAACCTCCCGTCTGGCTTTGATTTGCTCCCGGTTGTCAAATTCACCCTTTTGCCTGGCTGTGAAATACAGGAAATCCCCTGCCGCCTGATGTGATTGTCTGTCATCCCCGAACAGGTTAAGGGCGTTCTTGATGTCCGATACCTGTTCCGTGTCAAAACGTGGTTTGTAATAATCACGGGCGAAACGGATGATACTGTGTACCGCCTTACGGAAGATGTCGCTCGTTTTGAGCAGAAGGTAACTGAGACAGCCGATGATATGGCTTTGCCATGCAATCCGGTTTTTAAGCCTTGTGGTTTCCTGTGCATGTTCCGTTTCCTTGCGGTTCAGTTCGGCCCGGTGTTTAGCCTCCAGTTGCATCAGTTCATGGCTATGGTCATCCTGTATGGTCTGGATTTTATCCTGCAACCGTTCGATGGTTTCCTCGTGAGTGGAAACCTCACAGCGCAAATCCTCTATTTCATTTTTCAGGGCTTTCGATTTTCCGGTAGCCCAACCGACAGCGGCGTTCAGAAGCTCGCTTCCTTTTTCCTTGTTCAGTCTGGAGCGTTTCTCGCAGATAACCCTGTCAAGGTCTTCACTCTGCCGTTCCTTTTCATTTGCCTTTTCGATAAGGGTGTTGGTAATGCTTTCCGTTTCCTGCATCTTTTTGTTTGCCATTTCCAGCTGATGTTCCCGGTATTGCCTCGTGGCATCAAGCCGCTTCATTTCCTCCTTCTGCTTCCCAATGATAAAGTCGTTACGTTCCTGATGTTCCTTGCCCGTAACAGCCTTTGACTGCCCACGCTCCATAAGGAGTATGTCGGATGCCAGATCCTGCATTTCTGTCATATCCTCGTCATTGAGCTTGCGGCTCTTGCCTGTGTCATGGTTCATCCAGTCGAAAACGATATGGGCATGGTAATTCGGCTTGAACCATCTTTCGCCGACTTTGAAACTCTCCCTATCCCCGGCTTCGGGCTGTCCGCTAAGCCAGTGCCCCTCATCCTTGTGCAGGAAGATCTGGAGCGGAGTGATGCCCCAGCGTCTCTGGCACTCCTCGCCAAACTTGCGTACATCTGCCAGTGTCGTGTCCGGTCTGATGAGCAACACGCCCTCACGGATTGGCGAGCATCCAGCCACCTTGGTAATTTTCCCGTTCCTGCCTTTTCGTTCACGCTCCTTCTCTTGCATCGCACGTCCTGTCTTTTCCTTGACCATACGTTTGATGTAGTCATAGTGCGCCTGCAGGTCGGGATTGCCGAAGCCCGGGTTTATCCACTGCTCGTTACCGGCTGTCAGTTCGGGCACGATGTAGATTTGAGACTTGCCGATATTGCGCATGTACTCGGCAGTTCTCCGGTTATGAGCCCCGCTTGAAGTGACTCTGCAGGGCTTGATATGTATGCTTGATTTTGTTGCCATATTCTTAAATTTTGATTCAGGTTGTCTGACTAAAGTTGTTAGCTGATGTCCGCTCATAACCGCACAGGGTTCTTAGGGGTGTAACCCATAAGCGGAGATTGCAAAGAGAGGGTCACTCTTTGCTCGGGGT
>ENA-UONZ01000649-UONZ01000649.1-human-gut-metagenome-genome-assembly--contig:-C93old-NODE-649-length-52237-cov-15.698038_pt1 | contig 52237 bp, 41 predicted proteins | sample MGYA00242468_ERZ724015 | MGnify/ENA metagenome assembly ERZ724015
ATTGATGTTTAATAATTAAACCCTTGTCGGAGAATTTTTCTCCGGACACTAGTGACTTAATTTATAAATAATCATGGGACATAAGATTTTTATATCATATAAATATGGTGATACTTCTGTGGAACATCTTGAAAGAACACCTTGGTACGAATCAACCAAAGTTCGTCACTATGTTGATGAGCTACAGGATAAGCTTGAAGATGATGATCACATTAATAAAGGAGAACTAGATGGTGAGGATCTATCCAATTTTAAAGACTCCACTGTGGAGTCAAAATTAAGAAACAAAATTTTTGATAGTAGCATTACTATTGTACTTATTTCTCCTAATATGAAAGAATTAAATAAAAGCGAAGATGATCAATGGATTCCTTGGGAAGTGTCTTATTCTCTAAGAGAGACAACTCGAAATGACAGAACCAGCAGAAGAAATGGTATACTGGCAGTCGTTCTTCCTGATATTAACGGTAGGTATGATTATATGCTCGAACCGAAGAGATGCTGTCAGTCAGGATGTATGTTATGGCATACAAATAAACTATTTAAAGTTTTACGAGCGAATATGTTTAATCAAATAGAGAAAACACATTCAATTTGCAATATTGGCGATAATGTTTACCGTGGTTATGTCAGTTACATACATATGGTTAGATGGGATAGTTTTATTAACAATGTTAGCTTTTGGATTAATGAAGTTAAAAAGATTCAAGACAAAAAAGACGAATACGATATTCACGTTAATGTTACAGATTAAAACCATTTTTACTAAGCAATAAAAACTCGAAGTTTATTACTCCTATTCTTGGACTATGATTATTCCTATAAACGACCTTGATTGTGTTTGAATCATTGACAATAACGGGAACATTATGGTATCAATTTGTAGATAGGACCTCATCATTGGCCTTTGTATCAGGGTTATACATAATTATTATTGGTTCAAGCGTGGAACTGCAATGCCACGTCTTTGTTGAAGGTCGTAGGAAAAACCTAATGAAAATTTCCTACGTTTTCAACAACAAGATAAGCATAACGCTTCTTTCTTTTCAATATGTCATGGAAAGAGTATTCTCAATCCAAATACAAATATACGAAAAATTTCATAATACAACACTCATAAAGCACTTAACATCATAAATTTTATTTTTGATTTAGAGTTTAAAGAGATCTTTGCAAACTTTTGAGAATTAGAACTCCCATATTGCGCTCATACGCAAAACTATATGAATTAATAAACAAGAAAAAGTATGTATAAAAAAACACCGCTATTTCCAAAGCGGTGTTTACTGTTTCTTACCTATATATCGTAATAAGGAAGCATCAATAGTCTTACTTCAAACGGGCGAGGACTTCTTTCATACGGCGCATGGCTTCGGTGATATTCTCCTCAGAAGTGGCATAAGACAGACGAAGATAATTGGGAGCCCCGAAAGCATCGCCCGCCACCGTTGCGACATGACCTACTTCGAGGATATACATCGCCAAATCGGAAGAGTTGTTTATCTTGCGTTCGCCGTCGGACTTCCCCAAATAGTGGCTGACCTCGGGGAAGAGATAGAATGCTCCTTGCGGATCGTTTACTTTTAAGCCGGGTATTTCTTTTGCCAAACGTACGACCAAATCGCGACGGTGTTGAAATGCTTGTCTCATGGTTTCTACGCAACCTTGCTCTCCGGCAAAAGCGGCAGCTGCGGCTTTCTGTGCGATAGATGATGCTCCCGATGTGTATTGTCCTTGCAATTTATTGCAGGCTTTGGCAATCCACAACGGAGCAGCGATGAACCCGATACGCCAACCGGTCATCGCATAGCCTTTGGAAACCCCGTTGATAATGACTATCCGCTCTCGAATAGAGGGGAATTGCGCCAGACTTTGATGGGCTCCCACATAATTGATGTGTTCGTATATTTCATCGGAAATGACGAATACCTGCGGGTGGCGTTCCAAAACGGAGGCCAACGCTTCCAACTCTTCACGGGAATAGACACTGCCGGTAGGGTTGGAGGGCGAACAGAGAATGAGCAGCTTGGTCTTGGGCGTGATAGCGGCTTCGAGTTGGGCTGGTGTCATCTTAAAATCCTGTTCGATGCCCGTCTCGACAATCACATTCTTTCCTTCGGCGAGTTTAACCATCTCTACATAACTTACCCAATACGGGGCAGGGAGGATTACTTCGTCTCCCGGATTGACAAGGGCAAGAATCGTGTTACAAATGGATTGTTTGGCTCCATTCGAAACGACAATCTGTTCAGGAGTAAAATCGAGTCCGTTTTCGTTTTTGAGCTTCGCACAAATGGCTTGCCGCAAATCCATATATCCCGGAACCGGCGAATAGTGCGAAAAATTATCGTCTATCGCTTTTTTCGCGGCATCTTTAATATGCTGGGGTGTATTAAAATCGGGTTCTCCCACACTCAGATTAATCACATCTACTCCTTGGGCTTTCAGTTCACTACTTTTTTGTGACATCGCAAGCGTTTGCGAAGGAGCAAGAGCTGCCAAACGATCGGATACTTGATTCATGAGAATTATTTTTTATATTGTTACACTATGCAAAGATAACGCAAAGATGGACAGTGACCAATTTATCCGGCCATACCGAATGCTGTCTATTTTGCTTCTTGCGCAAAGATACGTAAAGGAAACCAATTCGACAATAATTAACGACATTCTATCGCAAATTTCTTTCCCAGAATAATTTTTCGGAGCAAATAGCCAGAGTACCCACAGGGCGAAGGGGTTAGATTTTACAATAAAAAATCCTATACGCTGTCTTTTTTTTAACCCCTCTCTTCGGCGCTTTCGCGCCTCTGTGTCTCCCCTATATTTTGCGTCGCAAAACACAGGGGAGAAGGTTAAATACAATCCATCTCATTCGCTAAAACAATGCGACAGAAAGTCATTAAAATCTTTCCCATACCATGCCCCGCAGCATTACGGAGTCTTTCTGTGTAATATAGGGAAGAAGAACAAACACGATACACCGAAAGGTATTACCCTCTTCCTCTGCTCATCATAGATAAGATAGGGGGAGCACCCGATAACAGTAACAGAACTGTAAATCAAACTCTCCGAAAAGACTGGAATATAGTTATCGACAAAGGTTTCATCGCTAAAATTCAGGTCTACCCCACGGATTTTCTACTAAACCAAAATCGGATTTATTCAACCGAATCATAAAAAACTCCCTCTATTCGAAAATTATGAAAGCCGAACAGAGGGAGCCTAAAAAATACATTAATTCAGTAGCATATCTCTTGGTTATTATTCTAAATAACTTAAAACAAAGAGTTTACTTTACAATAATTTCTAATAACAAAGTAGTAGTATAAGTAGTAAAAATCCGTTATGTCCCAGAAGTCACTAACGTTGCGATTGTCTTTACGGCCTCGCCTTCATAACTCATCGGAGACATAACCGGCTCATAGTCAAACGGTATAAATTCAGAAACTTGTGCTGTCGCAAAATTATGATCCGCATCGATGAATAAAGTCAATTTTGCCCCAGCCTTGTGGCCTACCGCCCGCTGTAACGTATCGATAGATTGAAAATTACCCGACTCTACCATTTGTTTTAACCGTGAAACTTCGGCGCTTTCGAAAAGTAGTTCATATTTTTTCAACACTTTTCCAGTAGCCCGACAAACAGCTATCTTATTCCCCACTGCAACTCTTATCAATCCATATATAAGGAGTCCCGCACCCAACACAATCAAAAAGAGTTTGAGGGAGGACTGAGGATCGGAAACAGCAGATGAACCTACAAAAGCGAGTATAGCAATTACCAGTGCAACAATACCATTTACAGAAATTTTCTTTTTCATTTCAATATAAGGATTTTCCATAAATTTAGAAGAAACAGTTTCCTTTTCTATATTTTCCATTTGATGATAAAACTAATTGAATCGTAATAAAATAATTAATAATTAAAATTCCACGAAACTATTTTGATTGCTTAAATCGACAAATCTCAAAATAGGTCCTAAGTGCCGAGCCCCAGATAGCATATGTAACCAAACCGAAAAGACGATATCTCTGCCGAATTTCCATGTCTCTGAATCTGCGAGCTATCTCTTTTCTATCGCATTACAGCAAAACAGGAATACGAATATACGCACACTCCATACAGCCAGAGAATCGTATCATTGGGATACCAGACTATTCCTATTATATGTATATGCAGGCTCTTTCTCGCCACACTCATACATGCGACAAGAAAACCGGGTGAGGCACTCGACTCCCCGTGAACAACAGCTACCCACCGTTATTCCGCTAAATCAACATTTTACAAAGGGAATATAGATAATGTCCGTCATAGCACAACTGTGCCTTATATTTATCATAACAATCCTCGACGACCTTCTCCCAAAGGTCTACTAACTGACAATATAATTGCTGCTCATATAAAAATGCGATATTTTCTCCTACTTTCCCTGTTATCGGAGAAGACGGAAAGCGTGAAACATTCACGCATAGCCCTCTTTCCACCGGAATAATCGCCGTAAAACTCTGCATAGGCAGGGACTGTGCCCGAACATCGATAAGGCTATAAGGATAAGAGGGGTCTTGCGGTTTCACAAGCTCATTGTCGGCTCCTGCCGACAAAAAGATGGCAGAAGTAAGCCCGAATATAACGGCAAACAAGAAGGCTACTATTTTTCTCATGAAACCTTTCATGTGACAAACGTATAAAAAATCTTCGAGATTCACAAGAATCGGTTCTATGATATATATTTACATTAACGCACGTGTAATCAAATGACATGACTAAACGGGCGATCGGTATGGTCGAAAAGGAAGAAAACGGAGTTTAATACGGCTCTTTCTATTGACTTTGAGACTGCTCCCCAAATCCCAACCGAAAGGTTATCTTTTCAAAATTGAATTTCACCCCATTGCAAGGATATCCTTTTCTCGCCTCTCCAATGAATATTTTCTCCCATAATCATGCGATATATCCTCGCAAGCGGACTTCTCGACAGAGAGCAACACCGTGCAGCATCATATTTTCAAGATATGCGAGCCTGTCGAAGTGGTTATACGCACAATGCGCATAGCTCCTTCGGGGATATGAACAGGCTCCACGGGCCGATTTTTCCTCTTTAAAACAGTACCGTCGACAGCAAACACCTCTACACAAACGACTCCTTCACCGATAATAGCGATACTGCGTGTGAAGGGATTGTAAATATAGGGCACGGTGTTTTTGCTTTTCGGTAGCTCTACCCCTGCCAACAGCGACTCCATACCGGTTTTGGCATCGATGTGAGATCCGGGGGAGCCGATGAGCTTTCGCACGAGATCGAAGTCGAGCCGAGGATTGGCTTGCAACCACAATGCCATAATGCCGGTGACTACCGGCGTCGCCATCGATGTCCCGCACATTGCCCCCCAATAATTGGTACGCCCGGGAATCAGGGCATCGACCTCGGTATAAGCCAAGTCTTCGCGATTTACATTGTAAGATGCCGCATAATTATTGATCGCCGAAATTATGTGTGCACCCGGTGCAAGCACATCGGGTTTATCGCGTCCATCAAATGTGGGTCCCATACCGGAAAGGGGATACCTCTCGCCCACAGTCCAATCGGAACTTCGTTCCGTACCTTGTAAATTGGTAAACTTGTCTCGCGACACATAAGCACCCACCGATATGGGAATTTGCCCACAAGCGGTCGCCGCCATCGTGCTCGCGTTGGAGCCATTATCAAGTTCCCCGTAATCGCAACATGCAATGTATTTTCCGGCAGCGCCCGTCACTGAGAGGTTCCATTTCTGCCCGTCTTTCAACGGGGCATAGAGGTTGATGCTCACACCGCGCTGCAAACCATCGGCATCTTTCATAGGGGAAAGCGTGACGAGCGAATAGTCTTTTTCGCCGGTTATATTCTCGTGACTTACCGATTCGGAAACATCAGAGCTAATCGAAGTTTCAAAAGCGACTCCATCGCTACCTACCAACGAGAGGGTCACTTGAAATGCAGATGTGGTCGAACACCCGATAAAGATATTTTCGCGCATGTGCGATGGCGGAGTAAACGATGTGTTAATCACCTCACCCTGCCCCGTGGCCTCGGTCACAATCGTGGAGTTGCGATGCCCCTCGTTACCGGCCGCAATCGCCATAAGGCATTTTTTGCCGCTTTTGTCGAGCAGCTCGTCAATCATCGACGCGATAGGATCAGTCCCATCTTTGAAGCCTATGACCGTACCCATACTAAGATTTATAGCCATCGGTTTCTTCTCTTTCTCGGCATAATCGAGCAGATAGGCAAGGGCATCTATAATTCCGGATTCGCTCTTGTCGGTCGCCACTACCACAATGTCGGACTCCGGCGCCATACCTTTATACACATCGGCCGAGGAGGCTGCAATCGCAGCCACATGAGTACCATGAGTGTCTCTCGAAACATCATGAGCCGCAGAGCGAATCAGTTCCGGGGTATCGAATACCACACCGTATCCCATAGAAGGAGTATTTCCGTTCCTACCGCTCTGATCCCATACATGAATAATGCGACTATTGCCCTCGGCATCGCGAAATGCAGGGTGCATGAAATCAAAACCCGTATCAATCACTCCTATCAGCACGCCCTTTCCCGTGAAACTGCGGGGGAAATCGGGAAGACCTCCGTGAAGAGCATCCACTTGCGAATACTCACGCGCGAGGTCGGTCATAGCTCTCACCGTATTTCCGGCATCAACATTCTCGACGTCAGCATCTTCCGCAAAAGCCACCAACGATCTCATCGGGATTACCGCTGTGGCTAGGTTACCCGTCACCACATTGAACGCCACTCCATAATCCGCAGCAAGCCTGTCGAGGTCGGCCTCGTCGCAAAGTCTCACTATGGCATGTATATTCTCATCGGCAGACCGCAAGGCCGATGCTCTCTGATGAACACGGGTAATCGTGGAAGCGGTGAGCTTCGAAGGATAATATACCGATTGAAACGGCTGCGCCGAAGCCATAAAGGCCAACGCAGCCGCAACCATACATGTAATTTTTTTTCGCATTATCATAAGTCGATGATATTATAATGCAAAGAAAACGAGGGGAACCGACAGCATGCGATTCCCCTTCACTTTCTCGTTACTTTTTAGAACAAAAATTTATGGGTCGTACGATTGCCATCGTCTGTAACAAGCGAGGCTATACATACTCCTTTATCGTGCACCGTAATGCAATCGCCATCGGTGACAACAGCCGTCACGATCACTTTACCGGTAATATCGTAAACACTAAGGCGAGCTTTTTCACCTGTTGCCGATACAATCACCAAGCGGTCGCCCTCTTTAACAATCTCAATTCCAGCTGTCGCACCGACAGACTCGATACTGCCCGTTCCGTCGATTTCCCACAGAAGAGCCGGGAAGCCGTCGGCCCCTACACCCCACGCATTAACAGACAGATTGGCATTAAGTTTAGCAATCATATCGGCAGCTTTCATTTCTTCCTCCGTAACAGCGGTCACACCGATCTGCTCGCTCAAAGGCTTACAGCCGGTGAGCGCTTCGACATAGTAACAATCGGAAGCCGAAGATTTTTCCAATTCTGCACAAATGGGGCTTTTACCGGGCAAGAAAGACGAACCGACTTCCGCCTCGATGGAACCGATAGCATAACAGTTGTAGACTGTGGATTGCTCGGCCCAACCAACAATACCAGCCACCCAATAGGCCGATGGGCACGAAATTGTAGCCGAAGAATAACAGTTTTGAACTTTCGATATACTGACAGTCCCAGCAATACCACCAGCAAACGAATGCCCTACCAACCTACCGGTATTTACACAACCAGAGATTGTCACAGTCGCCTCGGCAACACCCACGATACCCCCAGCGTTCATACTGCCCCCGTTCACCAAACCCATGAAGCGGCAATTTTCCACCTTGCCCCCCGAACTATAACCGATAAAACCGCCTACATTGTCGAATTCACTACCTTCAACGGTAACACCCTGCCCGAGAGTGAGATTACAGATGTGGGTTTCGGGATAAGAGACTGCAAAAAGTCCCACCCCACCGAGATTGACATCGGCATTATTATTTACGATTGTGAGATTATCGATGGTATGGAAATCGCCATCGAAAGTTCCACGGAATACTTTTGACTCTCTGACCAACTCGGGATTCTCTTGTGTCGTATAGTCATTATAGTTACCAATCGAAGGCATTTGCTTGCCACCCATGTCTAAATCGGCTGTCAAGCGGAAAAATTTTCCTTGATAGGTTTCACCGGCTGTCACCGTTTGCTGCAAATGCGACAGTTGTGCCTCGTTCTCTATCAAGAACGGATTTTGTTCCGAACCATCGCCCTGTGTCCAAGCAGTTGCATCACCGTTCCATGCGGCATAACTTGAAAGGGAGATGCCCATAACCATTACAAACGATAGCTTTTTGTAGAAATTTTTCATCATAATTTAAATTTAGTTTATGTATAATATTTGTAAAAATATAGCTCAACAAACTATTTGATTCTTAACCAGCATTTTAGATAATATCAATTTGAATATCAATATTTTATATTCGAATTTCTAACAACTTTATCGGCCTATATCAAATTATGGAATAAAGCCAGACCGATCTTATTTTTATAAGCGAAGGCAAGTTATATGAAATAATATTAATATACAAGAAAGAAAACGAAAGTTTTATCATTATAATAATATATAAATATTGCTTTTATTTTTCAAAAGCCAATCTTAATAAATACTTTGAATAAAAATCAAAAAAGTTTTCTGTGGAATTTATTTTATCAACGACAAGCCATACGAGTTCCATATCCACCCACGCACAATTTCTACTTGCCCTGTATTACAAAACGACAAGACACTCCACAACAGAATATTATGGATAAAACGGCTTTACCGGAAGGGACATACAAAAAGGTAATCGATTAATCTCGAAATGAGTGATGCCGAAGAGGTTACAAAAAAAGGGAGTCTCTTCGGCATATCTTTTCCGGAACGTTTCAGAATTTCTGCATATCGACCAAGCGTTTATAATAGCGGTCGAGTTTTATCAATTCGTCATGACGACCCCGTTCCACAATTTCGCCTTCGTGCATGACGCAAATTAAATCGGCATCTTTTATCGTGGAAAGACGGTGAGCTATTACCAGCGTAGTGCGATTACGCATAAGATTCTCCAAAGCCTCCTGTACCAACCGTTCTGACTCGGTATCGAGAGCCGAGGTCGCTTCATCGAGAATAAGGATAGGAGGATTTTTCAGAATAGCACGGGCTATGCTCACACGTTGTCGCTGTCCGCCCGAAAGACGGCTTCCCCGGTCGCCAATGCAGGTGTCATATCCTTGTTCGGTCGCCATGATGAAATCGTGCGCATTGGCGATTTTCGCCGCTTCGATGACTTGCTCCATCGTTGCGTTTTCCACCCCGAAGGTTATATTGTTGTAGAAAGAATCGTTAAAGAGAATGGCTTCTTGATTGACATTTCCCATCAATCCCCGCAAATCGTGCACTCTGAAATCTTTGATATTGATTCCGTCGATGTAAATTCCCCCTTCATTCACGTCGTAAAAGCGTGGTAAAAGGTCGGCCATCGTAGATTTTCCGGAACCGGATTGTCCCACGAGAGCGACCGTCTGTCCCTTTTTAATGGAAAGGTCGACGTGCTTCACGACATTTTCGGTACTATACCGGAAAGAGACTCCCCGATATTCTATCCCCTCTTTCATTTCCTTCAATTCTACCGGATTCTTCGGGTCTTGTATGGGATTCACCGCCGACAGAATGAGATCGACCCTCACCATAGAGGCTAACCCTTTCTGTATGGAGTAAGCAGCTTTGGACAAATCTTTCGCCGGATTGATAATGCTGTAAAAAATAACCAGATAGTAAATGAACGAAGCGGCATCGATACTGCTCGTTCCCGACAAGATGAGCGAACCACCATACCAAAGGACGATACAAATGGTACACGTACCTAAAAATTCGCTCATGGGATGCGCCAACGACTGCCGGCGGTTGATTCGATTGGATATGCGATAAAAACGATTGTTATCGTCGTGAAACCATTTTATCATTTTATCCTCGGCATTGAAGGCCTTGACAATGCGCAACCCGCCCAAAGTCTCCTCTATGATAGACATCAACAATCCCCATTGATTCTGCCCTTCGAGAGAACGACGTTTCAATTTTTTACCGACCTGTCCCATAATGTATCCTGCCGTAGGAAGCAGAATCAAGACAAAAAGAGTAAGCTGCCAACTAATGGCGAACATGGTCGCCAGACAGACAATAATCATAATGGGATTCTTGAACATCATATCGAGCGATGCCATTATCGAATTTTCTATCTCTCCTACATCTCCCGACATACGGGCCATGACATCGCCTTTCTTCTCACTGGTGAAAAAGCCGATAGGCAGACTCACTACTTTTTCATACACATAATTGCGAATGTCGCGCACGATTCCCGACCGAAGCGGTATCATGAAATAGGAACTCAAATAGGTAGCGGCTGTCTTGAAAAAGGTCATCACCATTAAAAAAACGCCCAATATCAGCAGGGCGAAACCGGCTCCTTTTTCATCGATTATGGTTGTAATGTAATAATAGAAATTATTTATCGCCACATCTTTAATGGAACCCGACCCCCATTCCATAAAAGTATAAGAAGCCTGTTTGAGCTTGAACAATATTTCCAATATAGGAATGATAAGAGCAAACGAGAAAAGCGTCAAGACCGACGCCAAAATATTGAAAAAGATGTTGAGGGCAAGGTAATATTTATAGGGGGGCACAAATCGCCGGAGTATGGAAAAAAAATCTTTCATGCTTCACATATTGAGCCCGGACAGAACCGAGCAGTTTACGGCTACAAATGTATTACAAATTCTCGATATACGAAACGAGAAACTGGCTTTTCGTCTTTCACACAACTGGGCGAGAATAACGGCAAAACAGTCCAAAATGAAATTTCTCCAAAGCAATAAACAAGTTTAACAAGGAAAATTCGGGGCCAGCTTTTACAATTAAATGGAAAACATTCCGTAAGTTTGACGCGCTAATCGATTCATAGCATTCAATAACTGGATAAAAAAATTCGTATCGTATGAAAAAGATATCAGCATTATGCCTTTGGCTATTGCTATTACCCCCATGCGGCGCATCGGCCCAGCTAATAGAAAAGACTTTGGACATATTTGGCAAAGACTCTTTGAATATTGTCCAAAAAGTAGATTCCGATTCGGCAGATTGGTCGAAGCTCAAACAGGAGTTGGAAAATTCGAGACTAAACGAAGCAAATCTACGAATGGAAATAGAACAGATGAAACTGAGACGACATGCAGAAGACTCGGTGAAACTGGCCCAACAACGAATCCGCATAGACTCACTTCGAAAAGTAACCCCGGGGATACCTGTGGTAGTAGAAGGCGATACGCTCTATTATATCTTCGCCAAACGAGGTGGCCATACTCCTCAACAGCGCGCCGAAATGAATGCGACGGCTATTTTGGAAACAGGCAAAAAAATCAACGTACAGCCCGACTCGGTGTATATCGATAACAGCGACGTCGTGACCGATGTGATGTACGGGAATAAAGTACTCGCCTCGTTCACCGACAAAGACGGCTTGTGGGAAAACTGTACCCGAGACGAATTAGCAGCCTACAAACGGGGGATAATCGTAAACAAACTGAAAATGATGAAGGACGAACACCGGCTGTGGCGCACCGGCAAACGAATCCTCTACTTTATGCTTGTAATTTTCCTTCAATATTTGTTGTTAAAGTTAACCAACTGTTTTTTTCACAAGCTGAAAAATCGTATACAGAATTTAAAAAACACCCGTTTGAAAGCTATATCCATTCAAAACTATGAACTGCTGAATACGCAGAAGCAGGTGAATCTACTCGTCTTTTTGGCAAATGCGATACGATATGCCATGATATTGCTGTTATTGATACTGACCGTACCTTTGCTCTTTTCTATATTTCCACAAACCAAAGGGCTTGCCTACCAATTGTTCTCATACATTTGGGACCCGATAAAAAGTATACTTTCGGGCATAGTGGGTTATATTCCCAACCTGTTCACTATTTTTGTCATATGGCTTACCGTGAAGTATTTAGTGAAACTGGTACGTTACCTCGCCAACGAAATAAAGACAGAGCAGTTGAAGATACACGGCTTCTATCCCGACTGGGCAATGCCTACTTTCAACATTGCGAGGTTCCTGCTCTATGCCTTTATGATCGCCATGATTTATCCCTACCTGCCGGGAGCCGACTCGGGTGTGTTCCAAGGAATATCGGTCTTTGTCGGATTAATCGTCTCATTAGGTTCAAGCACGATGATAGGGAATGTTATCGCAGGATTAGTCATCACCTACATGCGCCCGTTCAAACTGGGCGATCGTATCAAGCTGAACGATACAGTGGGCAACGTGATAGAGAAGACTCCGTTGGTAACCCGTATCCGCACCCCCAAAAACGAGGTGGTGACGATTCCTAACTCTTTCATCATGTCTTCTCATACGGTGAATTTCAGCCAATCGGCGCACGAATACGGGCTGATTATCCATTCGGAAGTAAGCATCGGGTATGATGTCCCCTGGCGGAAAGTGCATCAACTTTTGATCGAAGCTGCCTTGAACACTCCGGGCGTGGTAGACGATCCCCGCCCGTTTGTCTTGGAAACCTCGCTCCAAGACTACTATCCTGTTTACCAAATAAACGCATACATTAAAAATGCCAATCGGCTGGCAGAGATTTACTCGGATTTGCACCAAAACATTCAAGATCGGTTCAACGAAGAGGGTGTGGAAATCATGTCGCCTCACTATATCGCTACTCGCGACGGGAACGAGTCGACAATACCCACCAATGACCTAAGAAGCAGCTTCTCTCCCGTAAAGCCGTGATAAGACAAACTATTCGACCGATTTCCATATAAAATCTTGCACAAGCAAAATAATTAGACTATTTTTGTATAAATGCGAAAACAGGCTAACGCCTTTGTATAACCAGACAAACTTGCTACTGCGGCTTATCCTGTCTTCGCCCTCGACTATTAAAAAATTACTGCCTATGATTATATAAAGACATTCTATTACTTATAGAGAAAAAGACAGATTGAAAAAGCGTTTTTTGCTTTATCCTTTCATTGAAAATCGGCAAAATTTTAAGTGCGGGAAAAAGCAGTCGAAAAATGCTTCATGCGTGTGTTATATTCCACCCCCCCTATGGGGAACCGATATAATGGCACGGCGTGGGGTAGACTGTATATCGCACAAGGGTGTTTGCCGATGCCTCAATGAATGTATACAGAAAATAATTGCCCTACGCTTTTCTTATTTTAAAACGCCGTCCGAAGGGGCATCGGCAGCAGCAAAACACCAACACCATGAAACTAAAAAAGTTTTTTCTCCAAGCGATGATATGTATACTATCATTGCCTCTCTTTGCAGCCAGTAACGGATCGCCCAATGCCATACGGGTTAATTGGCTGAAAAAATACAATCCGGACAAACTCTCGGTTATCAGTTTCCACAACTTCATTTACATGGAAGATATAACCTGCGATAAAGAAGATATCATTCCCGCCAGTTTGGACTACATCATTGCCATAAACGGAAAAAAGACAGACTCCATAGCGACCGAAGATATATATCCCATACTCAACGGGCGCAATGGCCGGGTGGAACTGCTCATGCACTCCATCGCTCACGATGTCGATTATGAATTGGGATATGCTCCCATAAACCTGAACATGGAAGGTTTTGACGAAACCTTTGAAAACTTAGACGGACTTTTTATCCTCAATCAAGCAACAATAGACGCTTTTAAAAATAGCGGCGTGGAAATCAGAGCCGATCGCGATGTACCCGATTGGGGCAAATACAGAACAATATCCATCGTATTATCTTCGTCCGATCCTCTTTTGGAAAAAGAATTTGCTCAAAAAGCCCTCGACCATTTAAACAACAGCGGATTCCCATTAACCATCGACAACGAGAACCCCGACTTGATACTCAAAGTGTCTTTCAACGAAGAAGAATCGGTGACTTCGACCTATGTTCCACAGACAAATACCTACATAGACCAAGGCAGCAACACGTATGTCACACAAGGGAAATATGGAATCTATGTAAATTCTTTCAAACGCGCCCCTAAAAGAATAACCGAAGGCGGTTATACCCATGAAGACGTATCGAACACCCATTTTTTGGAGATAACGATACTCGATGCAAAGAAAATGTTAGATCCGGTACAAAACGTGCCTCCCATCTTGTGGCAATTACGCTATTCCAAACGATTGGATTATAGTCAAAGCCTCCGTTCGGTCAGCGATAACGTGCTTAAATATTGCCGTACTTTTCCGGGCACGAGCACAGTCATTCAACCTTGCAGGGCTTGGTCGGGTATCTGCTGGGACGAAAACCGGCCGATAGTCACAGACGTGTACAAGCACAGTCCCGCCGAAAAATTGGGATTGCAACCGGGTGATGAAATCCTGAAAATAAACGGAAAATCAAAAATCGGGATACGCAATCGAATGTGGCTCAACGGGAAATTAGTATGGGATAAAACATCGATGTCGGTTCGATTCAAGAAATATTGCTTGGGAAAACTTCTCACCGAGAAAACCGATGTATTTCCTCACGCGTTTCAAGAGAGTCCGACCTATCAAAAAGTAGAGAATAACCCCTATATCGATTATTCTGAAATTTCATTTCCCGATTTTATCCACAAAGCAAATAAAAACGACTCTTTTGAAATCAAGCGTAATGGAAAAAAGATGACATTGACCGGCAAACTTTATGAAGCTACATGGTTTTTCCCTGTCAACCTCACAGCATTGGACGAATAACTTTCATTCCCCATTCGGAGGAGTCATAAACTAGAATCGCAACGAACGGGAATAGGCCATAGTTCAACAATCACACTCAGGAAACCATGTCAAAACAAGATTTGACATGGTTTCCCATCTATACATACCCAGCAACGAGATTACTATCTTTTCTCACTCCTTTCGAAATAAAATCTTGCACAGGCAAAATTATTATAATATTTTTGCACGGATTGCGAAAATGGGCTTATCGTCACATCAAAAGATGGCCAAGCCGTCATTTTCGTTTATCTTATTTTTACCGATAGCGAATTATGGGCGAAGCCGTGCACACTTTATCGATTATCATTCCCGCATATAACGAGGAAAAGACTATTGCAGAACTGCTGCAACGGGTACTCGATGTCGATCTGGGGACCGGCATCGAACGGGAATTGATCGTGGTGAACGACTGTTCGACCGATTCGACAGAACAAATCGTCGAAGATTTTATTGCCCACCATGCCGACGCTCCTATCGTTTACTTGAAGCACGAAAGGAATTATGGGAAAGGCATGGCCGTACGCACGGGCATACGAGCCGTAACGGGCGATTATATCGTTATGCAGGATGCCGACCTCGAACTCGATCCGAACGATTTCAAGAAAATGCTTCCTTTTCTTTTATCGGGCGAATACCATGTGGTATATGGCTCCCGATTTTTAGCAGAGGAAAATTCACATACTTATTTCAGTTATCAACTGGGCGGGAAATTTTTATCGGTAATGACCAACATTCTTTATCGTCAGCACATCACCGACGAGCCCACTTGTTACAAAATGTTCACCGCCGATTTGCTGAAATCGATTCCTCTCGATTGCGAGGGGTTCGAATTTTGTCCCGAAGTGACGGCAAAAGTTTCGAGACTGGGCTACAAAATCAAAGAAGTGCCCATTCGTTATTATCCCCGCTCTATCGAAGAGGGGAAAAAACTGCGTCTGAGCGACGGTTTGAAAGCGATAGGCACGCTGTTGAAATATCGTTTCTGGAAAATACCCGAATCATGAAAAATAGCACCACAAGCAAAAAAAACACACCTTCCACCAAGAAGGGTACTGCAACGCCTCAAAAAGAGGGTATCTCTTTTTCGTGGGTAGCAAAGAACATTTTTGCCGTTGTCATCGTATTGTTTCTGCTAAACAAATTCGTCCTCGACGTACAACCGGGTTACAACTGGGCATACAACATGCTTCAAAAAAACTTGGAGACTATACGTCATTACTCTCGTACGACGACAGACAACCGCTTTGAAATGAAGCTGGGACTTTCTCATGTGTATCTGCGGTACGTGAAAGAGAACACTCCCGAAAACGCCGTTATCTTGTTACCGGGGAAAGAGGCTTTTTACCCCGAAGGAGAAGAACGCATATTCTCGGGCGAACCTTATAACAAACTATGGGCTATCCGGTTCTTATATCCGCGCCGAGTCATTATCCCATCGGAATTGGGTAAAACTCCTTGGAGCGAGAAAATCACCCATGTAGCTATCGTCAACGGTCGCGGATACGAATATCTCGACTACGAGGTAGAACAAAAAGCGCCTCATGCCGTATTGCCCATGCACCTAAAACCGTAACCATCATGTTAGTAGTATCAGGAATCATATTGACTTGCCTGTCGGGTCTTTTATTAACAGGAATCATCGGGACGCGTTTTTCGTGGACCGAACGCATAGGATTGTCTTTCCCTCTGGGTATGACGCTGCAAACCGTCGTGATGGCTTTGCTCGACTTAATGCATATTCCCCTGACCAGTTTTTCGGTTTTATCGGCGGGAGCCGTAACATTCGCCCTATTGATGTTTATCGTAGCCCGTTACCGAGGATTCGAAAGTTTCCGTATCACCTCGGCTATGCTCGATGACTGGAAACAAGCTAACTTGGTATGGGTATTGCTCATCATACTCATCGGTTATTGCGAATACATGAATTTCTCGAAATGCATGTTTTTCCCTCCCAGCGACCGGGACAGCCTTGCGGCATTCGATACCTTAGGTTTCGTGGCGGCACAAGACCACACGTATATGCGCATGAGTTTGTTCGATGCCGATTACAATCCCTCGATACACCGCGCCGGAGGTAGCATAGCATACGCTCCTTTCGTACAAATGAGCTATGCATACGTCTATATATTAGGAGCCGAAACATCGAAGTCGATACCGGCGTTGATGTATTTGTTCTTTGTCATTGCTTTCTACGGAATTTTGAGACGAAATACCGGGAAAACCGTCGCCGCACTGTCTACTCTGTTTATGATGATGGCTCCCGAAATGCTCGCGTTCTCGTCGTTATCGACCACCAACGTCATGCAAGCCATTTTCGCAGGACTGGGTATCGCTTATACCGCCAGTTGGCTACGCAGCCGTAACGACGACGAATTGTATGCAGGGGCGTTATTGTTGGGCGCCAATATGTGGTGTCGAAACGAGGGTATCGTATTCATCGGCGCAGCTTGTGCGATATTGCTGATCGATTGCATACGCCGCAAGAGTTATCGAAAAGGATTGTACTTTACCGGATTGTCCCTACTCCCGGCCATTATCTGGTTTATTTACATGAAAATCGGGGGCTTATATACCGAAGGCATGGCTATTACCCGCCTGTTCTGGGACGGGGAGAAAGCCGGATTGATCGTAAACGGCTTTTGGGCTCTGTTTACCAATCCCATATATTATGGCTGGACATTCTCGGTATTCGCCATTTTTATTCTCGGGAACAGCTGGTTCATGATTAAAAGGAAAGACAACCTCGCTTTATTGGGAATGATTGTACTGAGCATCGTATTCTACGGGCTCGTCGTTTACCACGTGGACTACGTATGGGATTCCATACAAAACGTATTGGCCTATTCGGCAAAACGATTCTTTTTCTGCTTCGTACCGATGTGCTGGTATTTCGCTGCCACCACACAAATAGCCCGAAAAGGTTCGGAATACATAGAGCGATTTCTATCGCTAAAATAAGACACGGATTTAAGAAACTGTTTTAAATTTATTGAGAATAATATTATCATTGCAAGTAGGTATGTTCCGGCCATATTGAACCCCTGTCTCGCATCTTGAATCCCTTGATTTTTGTCAATAGCCCGCTATTGACTGCATATCTCGGACTCCAATCTGCTTCAAACATAGGTCTCAATCTGTCTCGGAATAATTTTAAAACATCTTCTAAATATTAGCCTAAAAAATGTAAAAAAGCGAGTGGGCATTTAAACTTTGGCGGGGTGTCAAGGTCTTATAAACGTTGTGATCAATAGATTGATTTTTTTAAGATGAATAAGAGAGGTTTTATTGCCCTATTTCTGTGTATTTCTTTATCGACCATCGCGCAGAGCGTAGCGGCACAATTTACAATTTCGGGTATCGTTAAAGACAAAAACGACAATCTGCCATTACCGCAGGTGAGTATCCGGTTGTTATCGGCGAAAGACAGCACATTCGTTACGGGGATTTCCAGCAAAGACAACGGAACATTTTCTTTGAAAGTCCCGAAAGCGGGGAATTATATTGCCGCATTTTCGTTCTTGGGATATAGAACCGCATACGAACCCGTGCAGCTATCGAAAGGGCAGCCCCGAAGAAATTTGGGAGATATTCTATTGGGTAGCAACGATGTATTGTTGCAGGAAGCCGTAGTGGTGGGTAAAGCTCCCGAAGTGGTAGTTAAAGAAGACACGGTGGAGTTTAATGCCGACTCTTATAAAACACAGCCCAATTCTGTCGTCGAGGATTTGTTGAAAAAACTGCCGGGCGTCGAGGTGGATAGCGAGGGAAAAATAACCCATGCGGGAAAGGAGATTACCAAAATATTGGTGGACGGTAAAGAGTTCTTCTCGGACGACCCCAAAGTGGCTACCAAAAACCTACCCGTGGACATCATCGAAAAGCTGCAAGTCGTAGACCGAAAATCGGACCTTGCCCGCTTGACCGGAGTCGATGACGGGGAGGAGGAAACCGTTATCAACCTGACTATAAAAGAGGGTATGAAACACGGTTGGTTCGGTAACGTAACAGGCGGATACGGTCTGGACGGACGATATGAGGCCGGGGCTATGCTCAACCATTTCTTCGGTGACAACCAAGTGACTATCCTTGCAGGTTCGAACAACACGAACAATATGGGATTTACCGATATGGGCGGAAGCCGGTTTCGCCGATTCGGGGGTATGAACGGTATCAACACCAGTCACAACGTAGGAGTAAACTTCAATGTCGGTAAGGGAGATGCGTTCCGAGTCGGCGGAGATGTCAGTTACAACAACAGTAATCGAGACGTTTTGCAACGCACCGAACGGCAAAACATGTTCGAAGACAGTACCTCGTATTACAGCGGGTATAACAAAATGAAAGACAACGGGCAAAACATCAGGGGAAATTTCAGATTACACTGGGAAATAGACTCTCTGAATACACTCGAATTCCGTCCGAGATTTTCCGTGGCTCTTTCCAAATCGGACAGCTATGATTCGGCTCTTACTACTGCCGGCGACATAGCCCGCAGTAAAGTAAATTTCAGCGAAAGCGACAACCACAATAAGGGTACAGGGTATGATTTATCGGGCGAATTGATTTATAATCATAAATTCCGTAACCGTCCGGGACGCTCGTTCAGTATACAAGCGCAATATAGTTATAGCGACACAAAAGAGGACGGGTGGACCAAAGCCCTCTATAAATATTACATGCTCGACAAAGACAGTACGCTCGACCAAATGGACGACAATCACACGTGGAGTAATGGCTACGGTGCACGGTTTACTTGGACAGAACCGTTGGGCGACGTGAAGAAAGGACGTTTCCTAACATTTTCCTATCGGTTTCAAGCCAGTTTCAACAATGCCGACAAATATACTTATGACATCTTGAACGATCCTTTCGCCATACCTTACGACACGGTGCGAAACGATGAGCTGAGCAACAGTTTCCGTAACGATTACTATTCACATCGGGCACAAATCGGATTCAAGCAAGTGACGGCCAATTATACCTATGACATCGGGGTGGCTGCCGTCCCTTCGAGTTCTCAATCTATCGACTTGATAAACAGCGACCGTAATATACCCAAGCGCACGGTATTCAACGTAGCACCCTATCTGCGTTACCGCTACGCTCCTTGCGTATCGACTACCGGGGCTACTCGTCCCAACCGTCGATGAACCAGTTGCAACCGGTCGAAGACCGTTCGGATCCCTTGCGTATCGTCGTGGGTAATCCCGAACTGAAACCGGCTTTTCAAAACTGGTTCCGCGCCCGTTTCAACGACTATGACGAGAAGACCCAGAGAGCTATCATGGCTATGGTCAACGGAGGATTCACGACCAACAGCATCATCTCGGAGACTACGTATGATTCCAAAACCGGAGGACAACGGACAACCTATCGCAACGTAAACGGAGTATGGAATGCCGCCGGAATGTTCATGTATAGTACCCCTTTTCGAAACAAACACTGGCAATTAAACAGTTTCAGCAGAGTCAGTTACAGTAACAGCGTAGGTTATAATAACGGTGTCCGTAACGATGCCGGTTCGTTCAATGCCGTAGAAAATTTAGGATTGGCATTCCGATCGGATTATTTCGATGCCGAACTTCGGGGAAACTATCGTTATGCTTTGGCAACCAACAGTATGCAAAGTCGGAACGATCAAAGCACCCATAATTACGGAGGCACATTCAATGTAAACGGCTATCTGCCGTGGTCGATAACATTAGGAACCGATATAACTTACAGCGGATCTGCCGGATATTCTGCCGGATACAATACAGAGAGCTGGTTGTGGAACGCACAGGCTTCTTATCAATTCCTGAAAGGGAAAAACGCCACCATCGCTTTGAAGGTGTACGACATCTTGGGACAAAGGAACAGCATACGACGAACCGTCACGGGTAACTATATCCAAGATGTGGAATATAACACACTCGATACTTATGGATTGATAACCTTCACCTATCGATTCAATACATTCGGCGATAAGAAACCCGATATGGATCGTTTCGACCGAGGGCCTCGCGGATATGGGCCACCGCCGGGACACCCGGGTCGTCCGGGAGGGAGACGTTGGTAAAACGGCTCAGTAGAAAATCGGTGAGGATAAACATGAATTTTAACGATGAAATCTTTGTCGACAACCATGTTCAGGTCTCTTAGGAGAAGGGCTAAAAAAGATAGAAATCTTTGATCGTAGAATTTAACTCCCTCGCCTTGCGGGCACTCCCCCCTATTTCATCTACAATGAGCAGAGGGAGAGTGTCGATACCTTGATGCGTTTTCTCTGTTGTGGATATTTATTTAACCCCTCCGTCACTACGTGCCACCTCCCCTATATTTTGCTATGCAAAACACAGAGGAGGAGGGTAATACTTTCCTGCGTATCGGGTCTGTTCTTCTCCCCTGCCGTGTCCCGTGGTATTACGGGGAGTTGCGTTAGAAATATAGGAGGGACACCGAAGAAACTACCGTATCTTCGGAGAGGGGTTGAAAGAATTTCATAAGATTTTGGCTGTAAGGATTAACCCCTTCGTCACTTCGTGCCACCTCCCCTATATTTTGCTGTGCAAAACACAGTGGAGGAGGGTAATACTTTCCTGCGTATCGTGTTTGTTCTTCTCTCCTGCCGTGTCCCGTAGTATTACGAGGAGTTGCGTTAGAAATATAGGGGAAACATCGAAGATACGGTAGTTTCTGAGGAGAGGGGGTGAAAGGATTTCATAAAATTTTTGGCTGTAAGGATTAACCCCTTCGTCACTTCGTGCCACCTCCCCTATATTTTGCTGTGCAAAACACAGAGGGGAGGGTAATACTTTCGGGTCTGTTCTTCTCCCCAGCCGTGTCCCGTGGTATTACGAGGAGTTGCGTTAGAAATATAGGAGAGACACCGAAGATACGGTAGTTTCTGAGGAGAGGGGTTGAAAGAATTTCATAAGATTTTGGCCGTAAGGATTAACCCCTCCGTCCTGCGGACACCTCCCCTATATTTTGCGTCGCAAAACACAGGGGAGGAGTTTTTTTATTTCGGTGCAGCTTTATTTTTTAGATTGTTCTTGCAGGCTTCACATTCTCATGTTTTTCCTTCACATATTTGTTTCTTAAAGATATTCACTATATTTGCAAACACGAATATAGGATGCGGTTCGGCATAGTCAAGTCGGAAATGTGATTTCCGTTTGCCTTTGCACTCACCTTTTCTTATATTTGCAACACTTACGGTTTATCATCTGAATAAGATGTGATCCGAAAAGGAGATTATAAAGGTGTTTGGATTTGCAGTTTATCGCTTTATCAACCAATATAGAATAATTTGCACACTCCGAATTTTATTATCAACTAAAATATTCGACATGAATTATGGGCAAAACGTTCGGGGTAGCTTATCTGATAATGGAGTTTAATGCTCATCTTCTTGATTTCATTGAGAAACAAAAACATATTTTGAGTGCTCTTCTCATGCTGCTATGCGCCATACCTGCCTCGGCACGCGATGGCGCGCTCGTCAAAGAGTGGACAGGACTCGACGACGACCTGTATCTCTACCACGAACATACCAAAGGCAACGGAGTGCCGGTGTTCATTATGCCGGTGCATTTCGATAATAACGACCTTGTCGAAGGAGGTGCATTACAACGGGCTTCGACATGGGCGGCTGAATTAATTATACAGTCTGAATTGCTCGAAGGTGGCTTGGCCGATTATTTCGATATTTACATCTATTTAGACGCCGACTCCGTATCTCCCGTACCGCCGACAGGTTATGTAGACAGATTTTGGGAAAAATACGAAAAATCCAAATATCTGTATATGCAGCGAATTGGCGGTAGCGATTTAAACAAAATGCACTTCATCTATTTAGGAAACGGGCCGGTAGGCGGACACGCTTACGGTGGAGCCGGAACTTATTTGTCGTGGTATGCAGAGCAGGGTGATGCCCAACAGGAGAACGACTATTGGACGACACACGAGTTTCTCGGACATACGTTCACACGCTTGGCAGATGAATATGAAACGGCAGTCGGTAATGCTCCCAATATGGTTATTAGCGAAACCCGTCCTAACGAAAACGACGTGCCGTGGGCTGACTTTTTCGGCTTTGAAGCAGAGGGCGAGACAACGGTGGGACTATACACTTTCGAAAATCCGGATTATCATGGTTGGCGTCCCTATGAATACAGTTTCATGTCAGGCGGTTATCCGTGGTATGTACCCATGTACCACAAATGGCTTACTTACCAAAAAGTCATGGAGTATGCCGGATATTACAAAACCATTTTTGATTTCTGTGAATTCAAAGGTATCAAGTTACCCAAGCTCGAAGGACGCATTCCAACGAAAGAAGAACAATTTTATCAAGTGCTGTCGGACGGCGGTACATATCAATTGGACAAAGATATGACCGGAGACGAGGCTCTTAACAAGACGTTCATAGTGCAAAACAATCTCACAATAGACCTCAACGGGCATGCTGTCACCTTTAAGAACGGTATACGTATAGCCAACGGCAATACACTCACTATAATCGACAGCGCACCGGGCACGAACGAAATGCGAGTTTACGGCGGGACACAGCTGACTGCAATAGACGTTACCGGAGGGCAACTGATTATCAATAGCGGCAGATTAACCGCATTAGCCGCAGATACAGATGGCAATGTGCTCGAAGGTGCAGGCATTGGCGTGACGAAAAGCGTTGCCGGCGGACACGTTACAATAAATGGAGGAATTGTCAATGCCATAGGCGGCTATTGGTGCGCCGGCATAGGTGGCACAATCGACTGCTACGGCTGTCATGTGACGATCACCGGAGGAGTCGTAAATGCTTGCCGAAATGATGTAAACTGGGGCGATGCCTGCGATATCGGACAAGGTAGTAGCGGCAAGCCCGGTGTTACCACTATCACAGGAGGTTCGGTTATGGCTAAAAACAGTTCGGTAGATGGGATTTCCACCCAACGTTATCCGGTGTGTGTGATTGTAAAAGACACGAATGGCAATCGAATCGACCAAGCTGAGGTCTCTGTGGGTACTTATGTCGCAACCACAGGCGATAATCTGACCAATGATTTCACACCGGGTCTCACCGAACCGGGGGTAGCATGGCTTTGGCTTGAAGAAGGTGAAACCGAAATTAATGCACAACGCGAAAAACTATACGGGGAAACATCGATAAATGTCCGACGACAAACCGAGGTACAAACCGTAACGATTACTGTAAATGACAAACATAGCGGAATCCAAACGATTGAAGCCTCGCAAAAGCCGGTGCGTATTTACTTTGCCTCTGCCGGCAGTGAATTGCACATCGAAGGTGAGAATTTGACAGCTGGGACCCCGGTATATGTTTATAGATTGGACGGCTCTTTGGCAATAAGCGAAAGCTGTGATACGAACAACACCATTATAAATGTTTCACAACTCCCCTCCGGTTATTATGCGATAAGCGTCGGTAAACATACATCGACCCTATTAAAGCCGTAAATCTATCCCGCCTTATCTATAACCGACAAGACCTGTAATCCGTAGAAATGTTGTCTATTCAATGCACGGTAACCATAGTCGCTCCGAAACCATATTCCCGGAACGAGGCATCTTGACAAGAGCAGTTCTTGTACTTGTCGCGAATTTCTTTCAAGAGAGCATTTCGTAATACGCCTTCACCCTTGCCGTGAATGAAAACGATTTTACGCCCCTTTGCATGGCGATATTGATCGAGGGTCTCTCTGACTTTCCCCAACTGGTAGTCTAGTATTTCGGAATTGGTAAGCCCCGCTGTCGTATCAAGAAGCGCGGAGGCGTGGAGGTCCACTTCCACAATAGCCGTTTTTTCGGCATGTTTGACAACTGGTTTACGAAGGGGTATATCGGCACTCTTTTTCATCTTCATGGCTTTTTCGAGATCAGAAGCATCGAACACCACAGGACGCACGGGCATATCGTTCTTCACGATATCGAGCGTCCACGAAGGCTCATCAAAATAGAGACTCTCGCGGAACGTGTGCAGCTTGTAAAATTTGGTGGTATCCAAACGATACTCCACAGCGACAGGGCTTTTCAACGAGAAATGTTTATCCTTTTTGAAAGCGATGTACTGAATACAGATACGTTCGAGCGAATTGACATCTTCCTGTCCGAACTCTTCGAGCATAACTTGTATATTCGGCTCTACCATACCGGCATAACGGGTACGCCACCCCTCATCGTCCCGGCTGAGGTACGAGAAATAGAGATAGTAATTACTGTCATTTACCAAATAACAGGAAAAGCGGGTCGTATTGAGATGTTTGCTTTCGTCGGGGATATAGGCAAGAGCTATATTCAACTTTTCTCCTTCGGGTCGTTCCTCCACAGCGAACGAATCTTCATCGTCCTCCTCGGGAGCGTATGCCTTCTCTACCGAAGGAACCGTCACGACTTTCGAGGCTGGAACAGAAGCTGCTTTTTTCGCAGGTTCCGCCGGTTCCACAACGACGCACTCCCGTGCCAGTACGGGAGTCTCAAACCCGTCCTCATCGACATAGGCTATATCTTTCGCTATTCTTACCACGACTCCGCCCCCAACAGCATTGAGGTAACGGACTCTATCGCCAACTTTTACCATAATTTCATCATTTTAATATCGACCGCACCGTTGTACCGACATGCGATTTCGCTGTGGCAAACCGTGCTATATTCGGCAAAGTTGCTTATTTTTGCACGATATTCAAAACAGATTATGCAAAAAACTCAGAATATTCGTATCGAAGATTTCAATTATCCGCTACCCGACGAACGTATCGCTAAATTTCCTCTGTCCAAGCGAGACGACTCGAAATTGCTGGTTTACCGAAAAGGAGAAATCGAGGAACATCGATTTCACGAACTACCGAAGGTATTGCCGGCGGATAGTCTGCTGGTATTCAACAATACCCGGGTGATACAAGCCCGCTTGCATTTCAGAAAAGAGACGGGTGCGCTCATCGAGGTATTTTGCCTCGAACCGCTCGAACCGCACGAATATTCCCTCTCGTTCCAATCGACCGGCTCGTGCTCGTGGCTGTGCCTCGTGGGAAACCTGAAAAAATGGAAAAACGGCGTGCTGACCCAATCGGTGAACATCGATGGTAAAACCGTAAACTTCCGCGCCGAACGGGGATTGCCGCACGGTAATGCGCACGAGGTGCATTTTTCATGGGACGACTCCGAGGTAACCTTCGCCACACTGCTCGACCATGCGGGAGAATTGCCCATTCCCCCCTATCTGAACCGGGAAACAGAAGAGAGCGACAAAACGACCTACCAAACCGTTTATTCGAAAATAGAGGGTTCGGTGGCCGCACCGACCGCCGGACTACATTTTACTCCGGAAGTACTGAACAAACTGAAAGAAAAGAACATACCCACTCTCGAACTGACTTTACACGTGGGAGCCGGTACATTCAAACCGGTAAAAAGCGAAACTCTCGAAGGGCACGAGATGCACACCGAATATATCTCGGTGAACCGCAACCTCATCGATGAGCTGAGCCGTACCGACCGCCGGGTGATCGCTGTGGGAACCACTTCGGTGCGAACGCTCGAAAGCCTCTACTACATCGGGAAAATGTTGGAATATGACCCGAACATTTTACCGGACTCTCTCTCCGTGGGGCAATGGCAACCATACGACGGAAGCGAAGAAATAGACTCGCGACAATCGCTCCGCAACATCGTCGAATATCTCGACCGCCGGAATATGGACCGACTGGTAACCGCCACCCAGATTATCATTGCGCCGGGATACCGCTATCACATCGTGCAGGGAATGATCACCAATTTCCATCAACCGCAGAGCACTTTACTACTGTTAGTCTCGGCATTCGTAAACGGACGATGGAGAGAAATATACGACTATGCACTGAGCCACGATTTCAGGTTTCTCAGCTACGGAGACAGTTCACTATTACTGCCATAAGCCAGTTCCATAGAGTGCAAACACAATAAAACGGGGGAAAAAACGTATCTATAATAGATCGGTACAGGATAAAAACGGACGAAAGGCCGTCCGCTTATCGTCGGTTATATTCAATAAGATACATGAAGATAAAAACGGTACTTTGGGGATTGGCGACAGCCGCATTGCTGGTGTCATGTTCGGGGGCGAAACTAAGTGTCGCCAACGAACAGTATGCCCGGGGCGAATTTTATGATGCCGCCCAGACTTACCGTAAAGTATACAGCAAGACGAATCCCCGTAAAGAGCGGAAACTGCGAGGAGAAATCGCCTTCAAAATGGCCGAGTGTTACCGCCGCATCAACATGGCTCCGCGAAGTTCTGCCGCCTACCAGAATGCGATCCGATACGACTACCCCGACAGCATGGCTCTGTTTTATTTAGCCCGCAGCCAACAGTACGAAGGGAAATACAAAGAAGCTATCAAGAATTACCAAGCCTATTTGGAAACGAATCCGCAAAGCAGTCTCGCCAAAAACGGAATACGGGGTTGCAACTTAGCCCAGCAATGGAAAAAAACGCCTACACGGTATGTCGTAAAAAAAGCGACCATGTTCAACTCTCGACGGAGCGATTTCGCACCGATGTTTTTAGGAGAAGATTTCGATCAGGTTTATTTCTCCTCGTCTACCGAAAAGGCATTGGGCAAGAATAAAAGCGGTATCACCGGAACCAAAAACTGCGATCTGTTTTTCTCTAAAAAAAACGAGCGGGGAGCTTGGCAAAAGCCCGAACCCATAGAGGGTGACGTAAACACAGAAGACGACGAGGGAGTAATCAGTTTCAGTCCCGACGGTACGACCATGTATCTGACCAAAGCTCGCCGAGAACCTAACGCCGACACATCGGTAGAAATCTATACTTCCACCCGTACCGGCGCACAATGGAGCGCCCCGCAAAAATACGAAATAACGGCCGACACCCTATCGGCATTCGGACACCCGGCGGTATCACCCGACGGAGAATTCCTTTATTTCGTGTCGGACATGCCGGGCGGTTATGGAGGGAAGGACATCTGGCGTATATCGTTAACCGAGAAAGAGGGTACTCTCGAAAATTTAGGTGTACAAATCAATACACCGGGCGACGAAATGTTCCCCTATATCCGGTCGAACGGCGACCTTTATTTTTCATCGGACGGTCACCCCGGTATGGGAGGGCTGGATATTTTCAAAGCGAAAATGAACGACTCGGGTTTCTGGCAAATCGAGAATATGAAGGCTCCCATCAATTCGCAGGCCGACGATTTCGGCATTACCTTCGGGGAAGAAGAAAGCGGATTTTTTTCATCGAACCGCGGAGACGGACGCGGATATGACAACATATACAGTTTCGAGCTCCCGTCGATAAGCGTATGGATAAGCGGTACAGTCATCGACAAGGACGATGAACCCGTGCCCGATGCAATTATCCGTATCGTGGGCAACGACGGATCGAACCAAAAAGAATTTGCCCGAAAAGACGGCAGTTTCCGCTTCAAGCTCGACCGGGGAGTGCACTATGTCATGCTGGCCAGCTGCCGAGGCTATCTGAATTCAAAACAAGAATTTATCTCGGACAACGAAGAGGCCGATGCCGAATACGGTGTTAACTTCGTATTGGCATCTATCAGTAAACCTATTCTCATCGAAAACATATTTTATGACTTCGACCGAGCGACTTTACGTCCCGAATCGGAAACTTCGCTAAACGAACTGGTAAAGATGTTGAACGACAATCCCAACGTATCTATCGAGCTGGGAGCTCACACCGATTTAAAAGGGTCGGAGCAGTACAACCTGCGATTGTCTGACCGCCGTGCCCGCTCGGTAGTAGACTACCTTATCAAATCGGGCATTAATCCCGACCGTCTGCAACCGAAAGGCTATGGGGAAAGCCGTCCCAAAGTCATCACTAAAAAACTCGCCACACAATATCCGCAATTTAAAGAGGGCGATGTACTCGATGAGAAATATATCAACGGGCTCTCTCCCGAAGATCAAGAAATAGCCAACCAGATAAATCGGCGTACCGAGTTTCAAGTCCTCTCTATTACGTGGAACTTATATTAGAAGCTGTTTTAAATTTATTGAGAAATAATATTATCATTTCAAGTAGGTATGTTCCGGCCATATTGAGCCCCTGTCTCTCATCTAGAATCCCTTGATTTTTGTCAATAGCCCGCTATTGACTGCATATCTCGGACTCCAATCTGCTTCAACATAGGCCTCAATCTGTCTCGGAATAAATTTAAAACAGCTTCTTAATTTCACAGCCCTCTTTAAGTTCAGCAGAAAAATCCGTGGGGTAGACATGTATTTTAGCGATGAATGTGCTTGTCGACAAATACATTCCGGTCTCTTCGTGACACCTCCCCTATATTTTGCGCTGCAAAACACCCCGTAATACTACGGGACACGGCAGGGGGGGGAGTTTCATACTTTTGTTCTACTATTGTGTTTAACCCCCTCGCCCTGCGGGCACTCCCCCTATATTTCCTTACGGAAACACAGGGGGAGAGGATTGAAAGAGGCATTTTATGTTTTGGCATAAGGATAGTTTTGTGCATTTCTCTTCTATTGTTGCACGACACCCCGCAATGCCACGGGACACGGCAGGGAGGAGGGTAAAAGAGTCGATTTGAACGGCCTCTTGGGGTTTCCTCTTTGTTTCGTGGGGTTCCCCCTATATTCTCCCTCTATACGAATTTGCAATCCTTGTTATCCAACAGGAAAAATGACAAAGGAAAGATTTTAACAGACATTTATTAGCCATGCTCCCGAAAATATATGGTAACAAACCGAACGAGGGACACTATTCTTTTATCGGACTACAATAATTTTTACGGTCGATTTCGTATGAATAGCAATTAAATTGTATTTTTGTTCTCAATCACAATAGAAAAACCACTATGCTGAAACTCATATCTTGGAATGTCAACGGGCTACGTGCTTGTTACGACAAAGGATTCACCGATATATTCAGGCAATTGGATGCCGACTTCTTCTGTCTGCAAGAGACGAAAATGCAGGCGGGACAACTGGATTTGCAATTCGACGGTTACCAGTCTTATTGGAACTATGCCGAAAAGAAAGGATATTCGGGAACAGCTGTCTTTACCCGACTTCAACCCATTAGTGTCAGTTACGGCATGGATAGAACAGAACACGACCGTGAGGGCCGCATTATTACTCTCGAAATGGAAGATTTCTTCTTGGTAAATGTCTATACTCCCAACTCGCAAGAAGGATTAAAACGACTTGAATACCGTATGACATGGGAAGATGATTTTCTGCACTTCTTGAAACAACTGGAAACCCAAAAGCCGGTCATCGTATGCGGCGACCTGAACGTGGCTCACCAAGAAATCGATTTGAAAAATCCCAAAACGAACCGAAAAAACGCCGGATTTACCGATGAGGAGCGCAATAAATTCACCCAACTACTGTCTGCCGGATTCACCGATACATTCCGCTATTTCTATCCTGATCAAAAAGACATCTATTCGTGGTGGTCTTACCGTTTCAAAGCGAGAGAAAAAAACGCCGGCTGGCGTATCGATTATTTTCTTGCCTCTGCATCGCTCAACGAGAAATTGTGCAGCGCGAAAATACACACGGAAATTTTCGGCTCGGACCATTGTCCCGTGGAGTTGGAAATCGATTTATAATCATACATATACCTCTAAACAACTTCTCAAACGATAGTGAATGTCGCATTTACTATCTACCGCAGTCGCAGAGTATCGCCCACCGAAGGGGTATAATCGTCCGGGAGTTTGTTCATCTTATAGAGATTTTTCAACCGGATACCGTATCGTTGCGCAATGGTGTGCATAGAGTCTCCTGAACGGACGATACAGAAGTCATAGCCTTTCTCGGCTTTCTTCTTTTTCTTTTCGAGATAGACAATGTCGCCGGCCTCCAACGGATAGTCTTTGGGAACTTCGTTGTACTTCGCCAGTTTTTTCACCGAGAAACCGAATTCCTTCGCTATGGATTCGAGCGAGTCGCCGTCGCGAGCCTCGACATAAAGCAATCCCCACGAACGATAAACGGGATGCGGATTGGCTACGATAACGGGTAAAATGTCTTTCGCCCGAATAGGCTTGAAACTACGGCGGTCGTATTTATAAAGTTCGTAAAGCTCGATGGTCTGAATCAACTTATTGGCATACGACTTATCGGTGGCATACCCACAGCGCTTCAAACCTTTCGCCCACCCCCGGTAATCGGTCACTTTCAATTCGAAAAGAGAAGCATAGCGAGCTCTCTTTAAGAAACGAGCATGATCTTCAAACGAATCTTCCGGTTTATTATATTTACGGAAACAATCGTCTTTCTTATCATCGTCGTAATAAACCCTCTTCCCCTTCCAATCGCTATGACATTTGATACCGAAATGATTGTTGGACATACGGGCCAATTCGCTACGACCGGCTCCCGATTCGAGCAACCCTTGTGCCAGTGTAATACTGGCGGGTATGCCATACTGCTTTTGATGTTTTACCGCTAATGAACTGTATTTCTCGATATAATCGAGATAGGCCTTATTTTTACGTTGTGCCGAAAGTTGCGAAAACGAAAGAGTCAACGCAAGCAAGGATATGATGAATCGTAGTTTCATAATTCGCTCAATACTTAAAAATAAACGACAAGAAATCCGGTTCTCTCAAAATTTGTTTTTTATTTGCCTCTGCACTCACCTTTCGCTATATTTGTAAACACAAATATAGAACCGACTTAATTACAGTTATGGAAAACCGGAACATCACCACAAAGATAATCGTTTGTTCATATGATGAGCTAAACGAAGAGGAGAAAAAGTTGATCGACGCCGCCAAAGAGACAACAAACCGGTCTTATTCACCCTACTCTCGCTTTCAAGTAGGTGCTGCCGCCCTATTATCGGGAGGAACCGTCATCACGGGAAGCAATCAGGAAAATGCCGCTTACCCGTCAGGAATTTGCGCGGAACGGACTACTCTATTCTATGCCAACTCTCAATATCCCGATTTGCCCGTAGAGGCGTTGGCGATCGCCGCTCAAACCGGCGGGGATTTCATCGACCACCCCACAGCACCCTGTGGAGCTTGCCGGCAGGTAATTCTCGAAACAGAGGAACGCTACAACCAGCCGATGCGCATTTATCTCTATGGCAAAAAAGAAATTTATATCGTAGAGTCCATACGGAGTCTGCTGCCTCTCTGCTTCGGGAAAAGCGATTTGCCGGAATAGGGTACGGAAAAATTTTGTATATTTCAAAATATAGAGGGCAATTAGGTATGAAAAATAGATTTGTTCATTTTATCTTGCCTTCTTCCTTTCCTATATTTGTAGAATATATAAGATATGGTTCGGCATAATCAAGCCAGAAATGTGATTTCCGTTTGCCTTTGCACTCACCTTTCACTATATTTGTAGAATATCGGACGCGGTTCGGCATAGTCAAACCGAAAATGAAATTTTCGTTTGCCTCTGCACTCACCTTTCACTATATTTGCAAAAGAACTTAGAAAATCTATATGGACAATTATATCGTTTCGGCACGAAAATACAGACCATCGACGTTCCGTTCGGTCGTAGGACAAAAAGCATTGACACAAACTCTGAAAAATGCGATCGACTCGAACAAACTCGCTCATGCTTATTTGTTTTGCGGCCCTCGCGGCGTAGGGAAAACTTCGTGTGCCCGTATTTTCGCTAAAACAATCAACTGCTTCCACCCGACCGAATCGGGAGAAGCCTGCAACGAATGCGAATCGTGCCGAGCTTTCAACGAACAACGTTCCTACAACATCATCGAACTCGATGCTGCCTCGAACAACTCGGTGGACGATATACGCACGCTCATCGACCAAGTGAGGATACCGCCTCAAATAGGCAAATACAAAGTGTTTATCATCGACGAGGTGCACATGCTGTCAGCTGCCGCTTTCAACGCTTTCTTGAAAACGCTGGAAGAACCGCCGCACCATGCTATTTTTATTCTGGCAACTACCGAGAAGCATAAAATATTGCCCACGATTTTGTCGAGATGCCAAGTGTACGACTTCCAACGGATTACCACTACCGACATAGCCGAACATTTACAATATGTGGCTTCACAAGAGGGTATCACCGCCGAACCGGAGGCCTTGAACATCATCGCCCAAAAAGCCGACGGCGGTATGCGAGATGCTCTCTCGGTATTCGACCAAGTTGTCAGTTTTTCGGGCGGACACATCACCTATAAATCGGTTATCGAAAACCTCAACGTACTGGATTACGAGTACTATTTCAGATTAGTGGATACTTTTTTGCAAAACAACGTACCGCAGGCGTTGATGATATTCAAAGAAATACGGGACAACGGTTTCGAAGCCCAATTTTTCATCGGCGGACTGAGCCGTCATTTCCGCGATCTGCTGGTCAGTAAAGACCCGGTAACCCTCCCCTTGCTCGAAGTGAGCGAATCGGTGGCCAAACGCTATGGCGAACAGGCGGAAAAATGTACCTTACCTTTCTTATACCGTGCGATGGAACTGAGCAATCGTTGCGATCTCGACTATCGCATAAGCAACAACAAACAATTTTTAGTGGAGTTGACTCTAATACAGATTTGCCAAATCACAAACCCCGTTACTAGCGCTCCCGAAAATCCACCGTTGCAGAAGATAACGCCGGCTCCCAACGCCGGACAAACGGTAAGCCCAACGACCCAGACACCAAACACCACGGCCACTCAACAAACGGCAGGAACCACATCGGGAGTTACCCAGACTGCCGAACCTCAGGCTGCATACCGAGCCGCAACCATACGGCCTACAACTTTTAAACGGGATATTCCGGCAACTCCGACACAAACAAGAAAAGCAGCTCCCCCGACTCGTATCTCCATACATCAGAAACCGGCAGAATCTGTCGCAGAAGAAAACACATCGACCGTACAAACCGTACTCGATACATCATTCACAGCCGAAGCCCTTACCACAGCTTGGCTGGAATACGCCAAAACCATACCGACGGAAGTCGTGCTCGTCAATACGATGCAAAGTTGCCGCCCACAGCTCGTCGACCCCAAGAATTTCGTAGTGTCGGTCGACTCCCAAATTCAAGTGGACCACATCAACGAGCATTTCCACGAATTGATGTCTTTCCTACAAAATGCCTTGAAGAACAACCAGTTCTCCATGCAATTACGTATCAACCAACCGGGAGAGAAAGAAATTATTTTCAGTCCGAAAGATGTACTGATGAAGATGATCGAAAAGAATCCCGATATAAAAAACCTATATGATACGTTCGACCTCGAAATCGCTTGACCGTTTACGAGCAAAAGATACGGAAAGGAAAGAAAAAGGCAGCGGGATAACTCATGGAAAAATTAAAGCGGAATGCCATACTCATGTTTCACCTCGTCCATGACAAAAGTACTCATGAGCGACCCCATACTCTCTATCGTACCTAATACATTGATAATAAACTCCTGATAATATTTCATATCGGGAGCATGGATTTTGAGCAGATAATCGTAATCGCCCGAAATATTGTAACACTCGGTCACTTCCGGGATTTCCCGGACAATGCGGGTAAACTCGGCGGCTATGTCCCGATTGAGCCTACGGAGCTTGACGCTACAAAAGACGACGAAACCCCGATTGAGTTTCGCCGGATCGAGCACTGCCACATATTTTTTGATATATCCGTTGGCCTCCAAACGTTTCACCCGTTCAAAGACAGGGGTAGGCGACAAATTAACTTTTGCCGCCAATTCTTTGGTTGTCAAGCGAGAATTATTTTGTAAGACTCGCAATATCTGCAAATCGGTTTTATCCAATATTTCCATAGAATAGTATTCTTTCGGGGAAGTCCCCCAAGATTCCAAACTATATATTTGCTCTAATAACAACAGCAAATATAGTTATATTTTCCATATTTATAAAAATTCTTGTTCGATATATCTGCAATATATAGCTTTGTACAGGATAAACAAATAGATATTTCAATAAAAAAAACGAACGATAATGGCACAGAAAAAATTACATTTCGAGACCTTGCAACTTCATGTAGGACAGGAACAGCCCGACCCTGCAACCGATGCAAGAGCCGTCCCTATTTATCAAACGACTTCTTATGTATTCCATAATTCGGCTCATGCCGCCGCCCGATTCGAATTGAAAGATGCCGGCAATATCTATGGCAGATTAACCAACCCGACCCAAAATGTACTGGAAGAACGTCTCGCCGCACTGGAAGGCGGAGTGGCCGCCCTTGCCGTCGCTTCGGGCGCAGCCGCCGTCACTTACGCTTTTCAAAACATTACTTGTGCCGGCGACCATATTGTCGCTGCCAAGACGATCTATGGCGGGACCTATAATTTGCTGGATCATACCCTACCGGCTTACGGAGTGACGGCAACGTTCGTCGATCCTAGCGACTTGTCGAATTTCGAAAAAGCCATACAGCCGAACACGAAAGCTGTTTTCATCGAGACTCTGGGTAACCCCAACTCGAACATCATCGACATCGATGCCGTCGCCGAGATAGCCCACCGCCACAACATACCGCTCATTATCGACAACACGTTCGGCACGCCCTATCTGATACGTCCTATCGAACATGGAGCAGACATCGTCGTACACTCGGCGACGAAATTTATCGGAGGCCACGGCACATCGTTGGGAGGTATAATCGTCGATTCGGGCAAATTCGACTGGACGGCTTCGGGTAAATTTCCCCAGTTGAGCGAACCCGACCCCAGTTATCACGGTATCCGATTCACCCAAGCCGCCGGAGCAGCCGCATACGTCACCCGCATACGCGCCGTTATCCTACGCGACACCGGAGCTGCCATAAGCCCCTTCAACGCATTCCTGCTTTTACAGGGATTGGAGACCCTCTCCCTGCGCGTGGAACGTCATGTAGAAAACGCCTTGAAAGTAGTGGACTTTTTGTCCCGACACCCGAAAATAAAACGGGTAAACCACCCGGCTTTGCCCGACCACCCCGACCATGCATTGTACGAACGGTATTTTCCACAGGGAGCTGGTTCGATTTTCACTTTCGAGATAAAAGGGAGCACAGAAGAAGCCCATCGTTTCATCGACAATCTGGAAATCTTTTCACTGCTCGCCAATGTCGCCGACGTGAAATCGTTGGTCATTCACCCAGCTTCGACTACCCATTCTCAACTTACCGACCAAGAAAAAGAAGAACAGGAAATTTTCCCCGGCACGGTGCGCCTCTCCATAGGAACCGAACATATCGACGACCTCACCGACGATTTGAAACAAGCGTTGGAAAAAGTATAATTATAAATCAAAATCATAATGCGCCGAAACGTCCCTGCCCGATATACGGATAGGGACGTTTCAAGTTTTATATCGCCCCTTTTCACGGGAATCAATCACACACCTTCACTTAAAAACCGTTCTTATTTTTTTACGAGAAGCATCACACAAGCAATAAATATGTTATCTTTGTGGAAAAGCAAAAATATTCTATCCCATACAAAAGGGGATAAAAATATCGCTTTAAGTTTCTGAAAACACAAATACCGTAATCGATTCTTCACAAACCTATCCTCTTTTCGAGTTATGCCCGCTTTATATAGTTATCACAAAACACAGTTTAAAGAATAATTTATTTTAGAATCTACCGATATGACAAAGAAATTAATCATTGCAATAGTCGCAGGGATAGTCTTTCCCCTTTACGCCATAGCCGGACAACCCTCAGCCCAAATTACTCACGGCCCCTATTTACAGAATCTGTCCGAAGATGAAGTAACAGTCGTGTGGACCACCGATAAGCCTTGCAAATCGTGGGTGGAATTTAGCAAAAAGGAAGCCGGGAAAAGTTTCTACTCCCAATCGCCACGAAAAGCCTATGCCTCACAAGACGGTTTATATTGTGTCGACACGCTGCACCGGGTGACGGTCAAAGGACTCGAAAAAAATACGACCTATTTTTACAGAGTATTGTCGCAAGAAGTGAAAGAATTGCGAGCCTACCGTCCTGTTATGGGTTCCGTAGTATCCACCGACATCTGGAAAAAACCGTTGACCTTCACAACTCTCGACAACCATCGAGAAACCCTGTCAATGGTTATGGTCAACGACATACATGGGAATAACGAATTGCAAAAGAAACTACTGGGCATGGCTCCGCCACAGGACTTCGACATGGTACTTTTCTGCGGAGACATGTGTAGCCACATCAACCGGCAAAGCGACATATTCACCAGTTTCCTCAACACCTCCATCGAGTTGTTCGCTGCCCAAAAGCCATTCGTGTACGCAAGAGGCAATCACGAAACTCGCGGAGCATATGCCCGCAACTTCTCCCAATACCTCGCCGGCCCCAACGGTAAATTCTATTATGCCTTCACCTATGGTCCCGTTCGCTTCATCGTGTTGGACTGCGGGGAAGACAAACCCGACACCGATGTGGAATACTCTGGATTGATAGACTTCGACAGTTATATGCTCGAACAAAAGGATTGGCTGTCTCGGGAAATAGACAACCCTGAGTTCAAGAACGCCTCCTACCGTGTGGTTATCTCACATATTCCTTTCACGAAAGGCGGTTGGTACGGTTCCGAACGGCTGCGGGAACAACTACTGCCCTTATTGGAGCAAGCACAAATAGATCTAATGTTGAGCGGTCACAAGCACTCATTCGGATTCTCCGACAAAGGAAATGCGGCCTCCTTCCCCATCATCGTGAACTCAAACAACTCGGTATTGACCTTGTTTGCCTCGAACCATTCATTGAAAGTTCAAGTAAAACAGGAAGACGGAAAAATCCTGTTCGAAAAAGAATTTCAGAAACAATAAATAATACAATCGTATAAATCAAACAGCCGGAGAATTTTCTCCGGCTGTTTGATTTACGTAACAGAACCTTTATTGCTGATTGAGCAAAAAGTGCTTGAAAGCGTTGAAGCCGACCGGCATAAGGATACTTTGTTTTTCTCCCTGCATAAAGACTTGCAGTTTTTCGGGAACCGAAATCGTCCCGGTCTTCCAACGTTTGCCGCCGATCCACCAATCCTCGTTCGCATCCTATTCAAACTAATCATACATTTAAACAATCTTGAAATACCAAACATCTGATAGCGGAACTATTAATGTACATTTCATATGCCAATAAATTAAAACTACCGTTTGAAATACTCTTCTAAATAAAATTACTACCTTTGCCGCTCATTTTAAATTTATTGCGCATGAAAAAATTATGTTTATGGAACATAAACCGGACTATAATCGCAATAATGATGTTCACAGGAACATTTCTATCCGGTTGCTATGACGACAGTTATATTAAAGAACAACTTGACGATTACGGAAATAGGCTCAGTAAACTTGAAGCAGTATGCCAAGAGCAGAACAAAAATATTAGTTCTTTGAAAGCTATCGTTGATGCACTCGGGCAAAATGATTTTGTAACCGGAATTGCTCCAATCGAAAAAAATGGGGTCGTTGTCGGTTATACAATTTCATTCCACAAAAGCGGTAACATCGATATTTTTCATGGCAAAGACGGCGCATCGGGAGTGGACGGCAAGGACGGTTACACACCGATAGTAGGATTAAATAAAGATGTGGACGGGAATTACTATTGGACTATTGATGGAGAATGGTTATTATGTGATGGTCAGAAAATCCAAGCCAACGGCATTGACGGCAAACCGGGCACAGACGGAAAAGATGGTATAACTCCCCAACTGAAGATTCAAAATGGAATGTGGTACATATCATTTGACAATGGAGTCACATGGGAACCCGATCCGCTCGGTCCGGCAACAGGGACACCGGGGCAAAACGGAGATTCCATCTTCAGTAAAATATCGTATGACGATAAATTCATATATCTAACACTAAGCGATGGAGTTACAACGCTTACACTACCAAGATCAGCAAATGGTCAAGGAGTCGGACCTGTAACAATCTCTCTTGACAAAGTCACTTCAAATTCGGCAATTTTCAACGGTAACATCAACGCTACAGATACCAATCTTGACTATATTCAGATTATTATCCGTTACAGCACACTTGAACTGTTCAGCGCAGTAGACGAATCACTTCCATGTACAATCATAAATAAACCAGATCTGACTCCAGACAAGAACTTCACTGCGGCAATCACAGATCTGAAAGCCGGTACAACCTACAAATATTGCATAATCGTTCAGAACCGCAATGATAAGGAATATGGAGATGTATTAACATTCACTACTGCCGTAAACGACAGTACGCAAGGCGGTGGTCAGGGAGGCAATGAAAATACACCATCTTTCATAAACAACACCGTCTGGACTTACGGCATCGCAGGCATTCCCGCACCAGACACATGGGAAATTGTCGACACATACGGATATACCCAGTTTGGACTAAAATGGGATGCCTCCTATGGATGGTATGACTGCAATAAAACCGATCCCTACGGTAATATTGATTCAAAACTTTGCTGGGCGGCTTCAGCGTCGAACATGATTCACTGGTGGCTACGTTTCAATTCGGACAATATCACCCGCTACGGCAAATATACCGGCCCGATGGGTTACACAACTTCAACAGACGAAAATATATTCTATTTCTTCAAATCAGCATTTTTCAACAACGGAAACCCTGTTCATTTCGGACTAAACTGGTTTTTCACCGGACTCAACCAATTTGTCGGAGATTTTAATATGCCCCAAGACGATGTCATTGCGGGATTCTTCGCTGAAGTCCTCGGGGCGAATACAAACATCTGCGAATACTATCAATTTCCTTCAATATCTTTACTGACTGAAAAAATCAAAGATGCTTTCAGCAATAAGAAGTGTATCTCATTGGTCCATGACTATGCAGGCATACCGCACGCAATCAACTTATGGGGCGCCGACTTCGACAGCAATGGAAATATCACTACTATCTACATCACCGACAACAACGACATCGACCTTGAGTCCAACAAAGCACCAAAGACACCTGCCGGGCTTTTAAAGCGCGCTGTAAAAGAGGTGAACGGTAAAATGTGTATGGCGAACTGGCAGGGCGACTGCCATATTGAAATTCAAGGCATTACTCTTTTAAGCCTCATGACTGACAAGTGGAATACCTACTTTGCCACACATCCTTAATTTCTTTCAAGGCCAGATATAAAGTATTGTCGATTAGTGATTTTTTTTTAACAGTTCCCCATCGAAATACACCACCCCCGTAAACACCAAAAAGAAGTACAAGTCTCGTACAAGTTCATAGGGACGTTCTTCATAGGTGCATCTATGAGCATCTGTATCTTCATTTGAGTTTGTTCGGTTCCGAACGACTGCGGAAACAACTACTGTCCTTATTGGAACAAGCACAAATAGATCTAATGTTGAGCGGTCACAAGCACTCATTCGGATTCTCCGACAAAGGAAATGCGGCCTCCTTCCCCATCATCGTGAACTCAAACAACTCGGTATTGACCTTGTTTGCCTCGAACCATTCATTGAAAGTTCAAGTAAAACAGGAAGACGGAAAAATCCTGTTCGAAAAAGAATTTCAGAAACAATAAATAATACAATCGTATAAATCAAACAGCCGGAGAATTTTCTCCGGCTGTTTGATTTACGTAACAGAACCTTTATTGCTGATTGAGCAAAAAGTGCTTGAAAGCGTTGAAGCCGACCGGCATAAGGATACTTTGTTTTTCTCCCCGCATAAAGACTTGCAGTTTTTCGGGAACCGAAATTGTCTCGCCAATAGCGGATTCGACCGTTTCGAGAAATTTAGCCGGATTTGCCGTTTCGAGACATATGCCTGTCTCGCCGGGCTGTAATCCGTCGACTAACGCCTGATAGCCACAGGCTCCATGAGGATCGAGCAAGTATCGTTCGTTATGGAAAGTTTCGCTCATCGTTCGACGAATCTGTTCATCGGTGTAACTTACCCCGCTTACTTCGGCACAAATCGCATCGTACGAGCCTCCGTACAAATCGAGTATTCGCGCGAAATTACTGGGATCACCCACGTCCATCGCATTAGCGATAGTGGCAACCGAAGGCCGTGGCATATAAACTCCCGTATGCAGGTATTGCAAAAATACATCGTTGCGATTGTTGGCCGCAATGAACCGTTTCACAGGCAGTCCCATGCGTTTAGCCATCAAACCGGCAGTAATATTGCCGAAATTTCCGCTGGGCACACTGAACACGACTTCTTCGGGCTTCCCGACTAACCCGCACAACTGCGCATAGGCGTAAAAATAATAGAACGACTGGGGCAGGAAACGGGCCACGTTGATGGAATTGGCAGAGGTAAGATAGAGTTTCTCGTTCAGCTCCTTATCCATAAAGGCATTCTTCACCAATGCCTGACAATCATCGAATGTACCGCTCACTTCCAATGCCGTAATGTTGCGACCAAGTGTGGTAAACTGCTTTTCCTGTATCTCGCTGACTTTCCCTTGCGGGTAAAGCACAAATACTTTTACACCCGGAACATCTAAAAATCCGTTTGCCACAGCACTGCCCGTATCGCCAGATGTAGCTACCAACACATTGACCTGCCGCTCGCCCTCCTGTTTATTGAAATAGGCGAGTAACCGAGCCATGAAGCGCGCCCCCACATCTTTAAATGCTAACGTGGGTCCGTGAAAAAGCTCCAAACTATACCGGTTATCGGCCACCTGCACCAACGGAATATCGAAGTTGAGCGTCTCGTCGACAATCTCTTTCAATTTACCAGCTTCCACATCTTCCCCGAAAAAGGCCTCGGCCACGACAAAAGAAATTTCGCGCAAGGTCATCTCTTTCATATTTTGGTAAAATGCCGGGGGAAACCGGCGAATCACCTCAGGCATGAAAAGCCCCCTATCTGCTGCCAATCCTCTCACCACTGCTTCGCGGAGGGAAACCGGCGAAGTTTTTCTATTCGTACTGTAAAATTGCATCGCTCTTTTCTATTTTAATTTTTTCGAAAGAACTCTTTTATAAACTGCTCTCCTGCCAGCACCCCATAAGCGCCGCCGACTACATCAGACTCGCTGTACCGGGCGACTCCGTCGGGCTCCACCCCAGATTTGTAAATCACAAACGGGACGGGCTCGGCCGTGTGAGTGCGCAACCGGCAAGGGGTGGGATGATCGGGCAACAAGGCTATCGTCACCGAATCGTTCATTCGAGATACGGCATCGATGAGCGGTTTTAAAACCCGACGATCGAGATATTCGACCGTGCGAACTTTCAAATCGACATCGCCTTCATGCCCGGCTTCATCGCTGGCTTCGATATGCAAATATACAAAATCGTGTGTATGTAATGCCTCGATCGCCGCTTGAACTTTACCCTCGTAATTGGTATCATACAAACCGGTCGCTCCCTCGACTTCGACAGGCCGCAGACCGGCATATACCCCGATACCCCGAATGAGGTCTACCGCCGAAATGACAACGCCGCTCTTTATCCCATAACGCTCGGCCAGTGTCTCCATACGGGGCTTATAACCGGGAGACCACGGCCAGATGCTGTTCGCCGGATCTTTACCTTCGGCGACACGCTTCCGATTGACCGGATGCGACGGCAGAATCTGTTGCGAACGCAATATCAACTCGTTCAGACGATCGGCTGTCGGAGCAGCTTCGAGAACGAGGGGACGAACCATTACCTCACGAAAAAGCGTACCGGGAACATCGTGCGGAGGGGTACAGTCGACTCGCTTGTCTCCGCCTTTCAACTTCAACAGATGCCGATACGAAACGCCTCGAAAGAAATTGGCATCCTCACCTCCCAATTCTTTTTGTAAAAAATCGATTAATTCGGCAGCTTCGGCCGTAGAGATATGTCCGGCCGAATGATTCTTGATACGACCGTTTTCAATACAGACGAGATTACAGCGCATCGCCATCTCGCCCGACTCTATATCGACTCCCATACTCGCCGCTTCCAACGAGCCTCGACCCTCGAACACCCGGTCGAGGTCGTAACCCAATACCGACAAATTGGCGATTTCGCTACCGGGGTGATAACCATCGGGGACTGTCTTCAACAAACCACAACGACCATGAGCTGCCAACCAGTCCATAGCCGGAGTATCGGCCGCCTGCAAAGGCGTTCGTCCGCCCAATTTCCCGATGGGTTCGTCGGCCATACCGTCGCCCAAAACAATGATATATTTCATAGGCCCTTTGTTTTTTATTTATTCTCATATATCTGCGACAGTCTTCCATTGTCGTTCCACTCGCCGTACATCTTGTTTCGACAAGTAAACCGGATAAATTTGTCCAAACGTCGCCGATACAAATCCGAATTATTTCTTTTCATTTGTATATTTCCTATTTTCACCCGCTTATAAAGTTCCGGAAACCGAGAGAAATTGTCTATCGCCACAGGGTGTTTCCGCAGCTCTTCGACGATAATATCGTCTATCGTAAATTCCGTTTCAAGCAAATAGGGAAAAACCGCCCTTCCCGCATCAGTCATCGTCCCTTCCCGTTCGAGATACCTGAAACGAGCCTTGTTGAGCTCGGTCCAATCGCTTCCTTTTTTACGGGGAGTGAGCCGTTGCAACATCTTGTCGCCGACCCGCTTACAAGTAGAATCTATCCAGCCGAAACATAGCGCCTCATAGACAACGTCCAAATAGGGTAACCCGCAAGTGTGCACCCGATCGGAACGACAACACACTATCCAGACTTCATCGCAAGAATCGTGATTCTCGCTCAGCCAAGCCCGCAGCTGCTCTCTGGAACCGACATTCAACTCATTACTTATTTCCATGCTTCGCACTCGTTATAACCCTTATCGAATGTTGGCAATACCGATAATATCGGCAAAGACACCGGCGGCTGTAACTTCGGCTCCCGCACCATATCCTTTGATGACCATAGGATATTCCCGGTAACGCTCGGTAGTCAGCAATATGACATTGTTACTCCCTTCGAGATGGAAGAACGGATGAGCCGAATCGATTTCACGCAGCCCCACCTCGACATCGCCGTGGTCGAGCGTGGCGACGAAACGGAGAACTTTACCCCGATCGGCGACTTGTCTACGATACTGTTCGAACTCGGCATCGTATTGCGGTATCGCTTTCCAAAAATCAGCAAGGGAACCTTTGAAATAGTTGTCGGGGATAAAGAGCTTTTTTTTCACATCGCTCTGCTCTACCCTGTATCCGGCCTCGCGCGCCAAAATCACCAACTTGCGGATAACGTCCTGTCCGCATAAATCGATACGAGGATCGGGCTCGCTGTATCCGGCTTCCTGCGCCATACGCACGACCCGGCTCAACGGGACATCGGCTCCCACCACATTGAAAATATAATTGAGCGTACCGGAAACCACTGCCTCGATTTTCAAAATCTTATCGCCGCTGTTGATGAGGTTGTTAATCGTGTTGATAATGGGTAGCCCCGCTCCAACGTTCGTCTCGAAAAGATACTTCACATCACGCTTGCGAGCAGTCTGCTTCAATTCCCGATAAGAATCGTACGATCCCGAAGCGGCTATCTTATTGGATGCCACTACCGACACGTTGTGGTCGAGCAAAGTCTTATAAAGCGCGGCTATATCGGGACTTGCCGTACAGTCGACAAACACCGAATTGAAGATATTCATTTTGATAATTTCGTCCTTGATTTTTTCGGGCGAAGCAACCATTTCAGAACGATCGAGCAGCTCTTGACAATGCTCGACGTCAATACCCTCCCTATCGAAAAGACACTTACGCGAATTGGCAATGCCCACTAACCGAAGCTGCAATGCTTTCGTTTCGAGCAACCGTTGCTGTTGCTTGCTGATTTGTTGCAACAAGTCCTTACCTACCGTACCCACACCTACAACAAAAAGATTGAGCACTTGCGACTCGGAGAGGAAGAAAGAATCATGTATGACGTTGAGCGCTTTGCGCAGGCTGCCAAGTGCAATTACAAAAGATATATTGGTTTCAGAAGCCCCCTGCGCACAAGCTATCACGTTGATACCGTTGCGCCCCAAAACGTTGAACAGTTTTCCGGCAATACCGGGCGTATGCTTCATATTCTCGCCCACGATAGCTACGGTGGCAAGATCTTTCTCGGCCTCGATCGCACTGATTTCTCCGACAGCCATATCGTGGCGGAACTCTTCGCGCAATACTTTCACCGCCAACTCGGCATCGGCATTGCGCACGGCAAATGTCGTATTGTTTTCGGACGATGCCTGCGACACCAAAAAGACACTGATACCCGACTTTGCCAGCCGGTTGAATATACGTGAATTGATACCGATGACACCCACCATGCCCATACCCGACAAAGTGATGAGACACGTGTCGTTGATAGACGAAATACCCTTGATAGCCTTCCCCTCGGCATGCGAATTGTCCTCGGATATGAGGGTTCCGGGAGCCGAAGGATTAAAAGTATTCTTAATGAATATAGGTATATTTTTGTGAAATACCGGATAAATGGTCGGAGGATAAATAACCTTCGCACCGAAGTTGCACAATTCCATCGCTTCGACAAACGACAACCGCTCGATGACATATGCCGTATTGATTACCCGGGGGTCGGCTGTCATGAAGCCATCGACATCGGTCCAGATTTCGAGCTGCGAGGCATCGAGAGCGGTAGCCAAGATAGCTGCCGTATAATCCGATCCTCCACGCCCCAGATTGGTGACATCGCCATTGCTCTTGTCGGAGGCGATGAATCCCGGAACGACGGCTATACGAGGCAATGGATTAAAACCAGCTTTCACCAACCGGTTGGTCTCCTCGAAATCGACAATGTGTTTACCACACTGCATCTGCGTCTTGATGAACCGACGGGAATCGTAATGCTCGGCCCCGTCGATAACCCGGCTGACAATCAACGAGGAGAGACGCTCGCCGTAGCTGACAATCGTGTCGAGGGTCTTTACCGACAAATCTTTAATGAGAGACACGCCTTTGAAAATATTTCCCAACTCATCGAGCAACGGCTCTACGAGCGACAGAAGTTCGTCTCTCTTGCGCGAATCGACAGCACCATGTATCATGGCAATGTGCCTATCTACGATTTCACGAAAACCGTGTTCATAAGCATTACCGCCTTCCACTGCGATTTTGGCCGTGCCAATGAGTTTATCGGTTATTCCCCCCAGCGCCGAAACCACTACAATAACAGGCTCCCGACAACTCTCGACTATATGTTTGACACTCGACATGCTCTCTACCGAGCCGACCGACGTGCCTCCGAATTTCAATACTTTCATATCTGGTGAATTTCTATCGGTGTTACCTTCCCCAACCTATGGGGAATCATACACAAAGTTACAAAACTTAGTTAAAAGCCATACCCAATTACAGTAAATCGAGATAATGAAATAACGTCCTCCCCCCTAAGGGGTAGTACCCATAGCCGTAACCCCGAAGAAAAAATATGTTCTATATCGTAACCTTGTCATCAATATTATTATCTTTAAATCCTCTCAAACATGCAACAACCGAGGAATACAACCAAACTCTATCGACTGCCGCCCGATGTCATCTATTTTCTCTTTTATTGCAAAAGTAATCTATTTTTTATTTTTTGAATAAAAACAGGCACAAAATGATTTATAAAAATATCATTTCTTTTACAATTTTGTATTTTACAGACGTTTTTAAACGGCATTTTGAAAATATCTTTTTGCCACATGAAAAGGGAGATAGCCGATAATAGGGAATATTTTGCCAAACAAAATGATATTTTCCCCCGCAAATGACTATTTTTGTACAACCAAACAAAAAAATGTGGCATACCCGACGCAACCGAATCCTATTCGTTTCAGTCCGTATCCACTACTTTTTGTACAGAAATAAATCATTGATGTATGCCTGAAAATATAACATCGGTCCTTATCATTTACACCGGCGGAACTATCGGAATGGTAGAGAACAGCAAAACCGGGAGCCTCGAACCTTTTAATTTTCACCACCTTCTCGATAAAGTTCCCGAATTGCGACAACTTGGTTTTTCTATCTCGACGGTACAATTCGAGCCCCCCATCGACTCGTCGGAAATAGAACCGGACTCGTGGGTAAAACTGGTACACATCATCGCCGACAACTACGATTTATTCGACGGATTTGTCGTCTTGCACGGAACCGACACGATGGCATACACAGCATCGGCTCTCAGTTTCATGCTCGAAAATCTGAACAAACCGGTTATTCTCACCGGCTCGCAACTTCCCATCGGCATGTTGAGAACCGACGGCAAAGAAAACCTGATTACCGCCATCGAAATAGCTGCCGCCAAGAATACCAACGGCGAGCCTCTGGTCCCGGAAGTGTGTATCTTTTTCGGCAACCATCTGCTGAGAGGGAACCGTACAACTAAAATAAGTGCCGAAAGTTTCAGCGCATTCGTATCGACCAACTATCCTCCGTTGGCACAGGCGGGAGTACACATTCACTACGACGAAAACCAAATCGCCCGCACCACATCGAAACCTCTGCGTCCGCACTATTTGATGAATACCAACATCGTAGTACTGAAACTGTTCCCCGGTATATCGGAACAAACCGTGCGCTCCATTCTAAACATTCCGGGATTGAAAGGTGTCGTGCTCGAAACGTTCGGATCGGGAAACGCTCCCGTGAAGGAGTGGTTCCTCAACTTACTGAAAGAGGCCGTGGACAAAGGCATCGTTATTGTCAACGTGAGCCAATGTATGGGAGGAAGCGTACAAATGAGCCGATACGGAACCGGTTGCAAACTCGAAGACGTGGGCGTAGTGAGCGGCTATGACAGTACAACCGAAGCCGTACTTACCAAACTTATGTTCCTGTTCGGTCACCGCTATTCCACCAAAGTCGTAAAAGAAAATATGAATCGCTCGCTAAGCGGGGAAATCACATTGACGTTGCATAATTAGGCCAAGTAAAAAACACCGAGACACAAGACAACCGAATCAAAAAGAAGCAACAATCATCGGCAATCGGTTTCAAGAAAACCGTTCGAATTTTTTGGAGATAACAACAATTATGAACGGTATGGCAAGAGCGACAAGTAGCAGCACAAAGGTGTTCAACTCTACGATTTGCGCCACAGCCAGCGTAATATAGAGGAAGAGCAGCATAACGAGGTTCTTGATATGACCGATCATACCCGACATGAGTTTGTATGCACCTGCCTTATCGGTTATTTTGCAGGGATAGTTACACCATTGGGGTCGACGTTGCAAAAGGGTGAGTAATCCATACAACGCCAAAGCGATGACAGGAAGAAGAACGATCGTCCACGTGTCGCCCCACGAATCTATCTCGCCCCGGGCATTCCAGTGCAGAGGGACTTCTTCCTTTCCTTCGGTCATTACCCGAATGGCTACTCCAAAAGAAATCATAAGGAAGAGTATCGAGGGTATTTCTTTTATCTGCTTTTTCATGGCTTCAAGAGATTATTCTACCGCTCCATCTTTTCCCGCATTCCGGGCGTTGCCCAATAATCTATCCGGGTAGTATCGCTACCGTTTTGATAGAGAAACAGAGCCTCGACCCCCGGCAAAGAATCAACCAATGCCTTACTGCGTTCCAATCCCATAACCATAAAAGCGGTAGCGTATGCATCGGCGGTCATACAGTCGGGAGCCATTACCGTCGCACTCAACAACGTGTGTTGTACCGGATAACCTGTTACGGGGTCTATCGTATGTGCAATCCGTTTTCCGTCCACCATACGATAATTACGATAATTACCCGATGTAGCCAATCCGGCATCGGTTATCTGCACGATTTCTTCGATCGTTCCGGCTTCGCCATCGGCAATAGTGGGACGGTTCACCCCCACTCGCCACATTTTTCCTTCCGGATTTTTCCCACGGGTGAATACCTCACCGCCTATTTCGACCATAAAATCATCGATTCCCTTATCGGACAATAACTGTCCTATCACATCGCAGGCATATCCTTTGGCTATGGCCGAAAAATTGAGAGTAATACAAGTATCGGACTTTAATACCCGATGATTTTCAAGAGCCAATTTATTCATACCCACTTGCCTCAACAGGCTATCGACCTGAACAGAATCGGGAATAATCCCTTTTTTAAAACCGAATCCCCATGCATTGACAAGCGGAGATACGGTAGGGTCGAACGTCCCACCCGTGCGTGTGTATATACGCGTCGAAGCGTTGAACACATGCTCGAACCACCGGTCGGTCTCGACCGGTTCGTTGCGATTAACCCGTGAAATAATAGAAGTATCGTTAAACGGAGAGAGCGAAGCGTCGAATTGCAACAACCGGTTCTTGATTTCTTCGGACAACGATTCGGGATATTTATAGGTTATGTGGTAAAAAGTGCCGAATATCAGCCCCTCGTCATATCGATATGTGTTCTTGCCGCAACGACGTATGGCACTTGTCGACAGAAACACGACCAAAAACAGAACGACCGCCCACCACGAACGAGCATATCTTTTATCCATAACCTCCTAAAAAAACAAATGTTCCAACAAGATTTTCACGCCTATCCCTATCAAGATAACTCCCCCGACAACCTCGGCAAAGTTATGTATACGGCGGCCGAACTGACGACCGATATAAACCCCGACCAAAGAAAAGGCAAATGTGACACCGGCAATAACTATCGTGGGTGCAATCATCGTCATGTTGAGAAACGCAAACGAAATACCCACGGCCAAAGCATCGATACTCGTAGCCAACGAAAGACCTACCAACGTGCGCGTATCGGCAGGATCGATACAACAGGGTTCGGACTCTCCTTTCCGGGGCCAGCCTTCATAAATCATTTTCACTCCCAAAAAGAGTAAAACTCCGAATGCTACCCAATGATCGTAGGCTTCTATATAATTCTTAAACCCAATGCCCAAAAACCAACCGATAAGCGGCATAGCTCCCTGAAAAACCGCCATAAAAACGGCTATTTTCAAAACACGGGATAACGTAAAAGGCTTCAAAAGGACACCAGATGTCAACGACACGGCGAAGCTGTCCATGCATAACCCGACAGCCAAAACAAAAAGCTCGAATAATGACACTTGTTATTTGATTATGTTTCGGCGCAAAGTTATCGAAAAACAGCGGAATAATCGAAGAAAAATCGGCAATATCTCTATTTCAATATATTTTAGATTTTCGACGGCTCGATACAACCATTTGAAGAATAAACTTTTAGCAAATTATTTGAGAATCAAAGACAATAATTTATTAACAAATTGAATTTCAGATACTTGAAATACAATGCTATTCAATAATTCTTTCTAATATAGAATTAAAATAATTGTCGGGAAAGACAATACCAATAATCGAATTGTTGTATTTCATCTTTGCAAATTATCCATTGGGAAGAAGATAATCTTTTGAATTATGGTTACCTTTACAACTGAAAACCAAAACATAACCATAATGGCAAAGATTACTGTAAAAGATACAAGCGTTACAATTATATCAGTCAATGAAAATGACTATATTAATTTGACAGACATAGCAAAATACAAAAGTAATGACCCAACTGCCGTTATCGGGAATTGGTTACGAAACCGAAATACCATTGAATATCTTGGAATTTGGGAAAATTTATACAACCCGAATTTTAAACCCCTCGAATTCGAGGGGTTTAAAAAGGAAGCCGGACTGAACGCCTTTACCTTGTCGCCAACAAAATGGATTAACACGACAAATGCAATAGGCATAATCTCAAAATCGGGCCGTTACGGAGGAACTTACGCTCATAAGGACATAGCATTCAAATTTGCGAGTTGGATTTCCGTCGAATTTGAATTGTATATCGTCAAAGAGTTTCAAAGATTAAAGAACGAAGAACACCAGCAACTCGGTTGGTCGGCAAAACGCGAATTGTCTAAAATCAACTACCGCATACATACTGATGCCATAAACCAAAACCTTATCCCACAGGAAGTTACACCAGTACAAGCAAATATTATTTATGCGAACGAAGCTGACGTACTGAATGTAGCAATGTTTGGTATGACAGCAAAACAATGGAGGGAAGCCAACCCCGAACTGACGGGCAATATTCGTGATTATGCTACTATCAATGAACTTATCTGCTTGTCGAACATGGAGAATCTCAATGCTGTATTCATCGAACAAGGTATGCCACAGAGCAAACGTCTTGTTAGACTAAACCCAATAGCCATTCATCAGATGAGCATATTGGAAAGTGGTAATAATTACAGCCGTAAGTTATTGAAATAAAGAATCATGAAAGGCGATAAGAATTACGATCATACAGATGAATTCAGCGATATAATTCATACTGAAAGATTTATAAGTGCGGCAGAGTTATCTGAACTGTTCTTTTCTACCCCCAAATGGATAACCCTTTTGATGAAGTTCCGTAATGTCGTGATGAGACCTTTCGGATTGAAAAAAGAAAGAAAGTTATCGGATTTCGTGCATATCGAATCCGAGAATATGGCGACGGTATGCAAAAATGATAAACATCTTGATTTGGAAATTGTGTTTATGACCGAGAGCATGGAACGTGATAATCAACGCATATCTGTCAGCACAAAAGTCAGATTCCATAATAATTTAGGGAAATGTTATTTCGCCATAATCAAACCGTTTCATATTTTAGATTTTCATCGATTCAACTTAACCGATTGAAGAATAAAATTTTAGCAAATTATTTAAGAAGTAGTGGTTGCGAATTAGCAACCGTGCGAATTTCAGCGTTTTGCGCTACTATACTGTCAAATAACTTTTTATGGGATAAATATAATATCTTTTTCCGAAAGTATGATTTGTCGGTAGCAATTTTATAAAATTGGCTTGCAAAAAAATTATCCACCGCATGGGAGCATATCATGTAAATATAGAAATGGCGGTCAGTGACCGCCATTTCTATTTGTCACGTATGCCAACTATAGGAACTGTTTTCTCCATACCCGATTTAGCAGAATATTTGAATATTCCTATCTGTTTAGCACATTGACCGGAAGGTATCTGAATAACTTGGTTATCATAATAAGACTGCCCATTTTCATTCAAAAACAGTACTGTCAATCCTGTTGGTATTGTGGTTGAATATCCTTGCTTCACTTCATTAGCTAAAGCTTCACCCGAATCCAAAACTTGGAATACCTCAAAAGAATTTTCACTTATACATTCTCCCTCTTTTTCAAATAATGTAATTCCACTATAAGTAGAATTTCCACCAGCTATAAGCATGGAAACTACAATCATTAGAATAGCTCCAGTGACAACGCCACCAATGAATATAAATACTTTCTTCATAGTTGTCCTTGTCTAAATATCATCCAAATCATTTTGGATTTTGGCTTCAACATTTTGAGAATCACGATAGTGAATCATTACCATACCTTCATAAACTCCAGAAGACTTTTCAATTGAAAGTACTATATCTCCGCCTGTTACTTTCCATACACTATTGTATACAACTGTTCCCTGATACACTTCCGCCATTAAAGCGATATTGGAATCTGAATGGGCAGGGTTGTTTTCTTTTGAAATTGTCGGCTTGCCATATTTACGAGTAT
>ENA-UONZ01000650-UONZ01000650.1-human-gut-metagenome-genome-assembly--contig:-C93old-NODE-650-length-52116-cov-12.177926_pt1 | contig 52116 bp, 48 predicted proteins | sample MGYA00242468_ERZ724015 | MGnify/ENA metagenome assembly ERZ724015
CACTTTTACGTGCCCTTCGGGGAATTCGTTCATTTGCACATGCAATACTATTCTTCTGCAAACAGTATTTTAAAATGTGCGGCATTTCCATTCCTTACACCTGCCAGGAAACCACCGACAACTTTTTATTGTTCTTTCTTTGGCATCTCTTTTTTATACTACTGGACCGAAATTTCCACATCATTTACAACAAGCGTCTCCACCTGGCTCCAGTCTACGATGCGGTTAAACACGATCTTGATGGTATCTCCGTTTTCCATTTCGCCGCAGACATAGTTTGTGTTGTCCACATTTTCATCCAGAACGGTGTATTCGCTTCCGTCTTTGTATTTCAGCACCAGTTTTTTCAGGTAATATGGATCTACAAAGGTCTGTCCGTCTTCTTTCTGGATCTCATCGTCCAGTCCAAATCCATTTGCCAGATTCAGGGAAAGTGAAATTGCTGAATAAGCAAACTGTTCTTTGTTGTTTTCTGGATTCACTGCACTGGTCAGCGGCATTTTTCCGATTCCAAGTGCAATGTCTTCTTTCTGCGTAGCCATATCGTCATCTTTCAGTTCTGAAACTGGTTTTCCATACTGCTCCAGATGAAATTTCAGATCGGTATTCTTAGCAGAGCAGACATAGCTGGAATAGAGATAATAACAGGTGTCGCTGCTCTTTTTGCTGTCGATCGTCATTTTGTCTGCTACAAGGCTCTCATCTGCACCTTCCAGATAGAAATAGAAGTCACGATCCTGTGTAAAATAAGCACCTTTTGCCTCATTTGTTCCTTCATCTGCATGAATGGCTTTGATTCCGTTTGGATTTTCCAGTTTCAGAGACAGAACACCTGCATTTCCATCCGAAATATTATTGATGATTGTCAGGGTGTAATCTCCGATTTTTCTTGTGATATTTAAATCTTCTACGTAAGGCTCCACCAGTTTTTCTGCCTGTGCCTCATCGACTGCCACATATTCTCTTGACGGCATCGTCACAGTCGTGCCGCCTTTTCCATTATCTACGACCGTATCATAAGCTTCTTTTGTCGTACGGCTCTGCTGTCCGAACACATTGCCAAGCAGATCGGTATGTGCACTGATATACGCAGCTCCTGCGGTTGTGCCAGAGATCAGAATCACGGCAAGTGCCGCAGCGGCTGCCATACTGGTATGCTTTCTGCCCCGCTTTTTTGATGTTTTTGTATCTCTTCTGATCTGTGCATAAGTTTCCTGCATCCGCTTTTCTGTTTCTTTTGATATCGTAACGTCTTTTTTTAATGTATCCTGTAATTCTTTTTCTGTATATAACATATACTCCCGGCCTCCTTATAAGTATTTTCAAAGTATTAACTGACTTTTCAGACTTTCCCTGCCCCTTCGAAGTCTGCTCTTCACCGTGTTCTCACTGAGATCCAGAATCTCTGCGATCTCTCTTGTTCGAAATCTCTGTCCATAATACAGAAGAAATATATGTTTATATTTCTCCGGCAGACAGGAAAGCATCTCATAAAATTCTGCATCGGTCTTTGCCTGCGGCTCTTTGCCCTGCATGGAAAAATCTTCCGTGGCAATGCAGCGTTTCCGTTCTCTTAACACGTTGTTGCAGTTATTGATCAGGATTCTGGTCAGCCACGTCTTAAAATAAGCTGCCTTTTTCAGCTCGCCTATGTGTTCCCACGCCGAAAGTGTTGTCTCCTGCATCACATCTGCCACATCTTCTTCATTTTTCAGACAGGCTTTTGCGACTTTGTAGAGATCCATTTTATATTTTTCGATCAGAGCGACAAAGGCATCGGCATCTCCCCTCTGTGCCTGCTTTACCAGAAACATTTCTGTTCCCCCTTTCTTTTTGCGTCTTTCACTTATTAGACGAGGCTGTGTATCATTTGGGTGCATATACAGAAAAGTTTTTTACTCATTTACAATTTTATAGTATTCTCTGGCAGTGATCAGATACACGATCACATAAAATGCGGCAAATGCCAGGAACGTAAGGACTGCACTGAGAACCAGAAGTTTCACATCCCAAAGCCCAAAACCACCCATCAGGATTTCTTTGACCAGATGGAAAGCAAAACAACTGTGGATTCCGGCTGCTGCAAGCGGCAGGAAGAACACCATCAGAACCTGGCTGTGGATAGAGGCGTTGATCTCACCCCGTTCCATACCGATCTTTTTAAGGATTGCAAAGCGTTCTTTGTCTTCATAACCTTCGGATATCTGTTTGTAATAGATGATCAGGACGGTTGCCATGACAAAGAGAAGCCCCAGAAAAATTCCAAGGAAAAACAATCCGCCGTACAGGCTGTAAAATTCTGCTCTGCCTTCTGTCCTGTTCTCGATTCCATACACAAAAGCGTGTGGTGCATCTTTTTGTTCTCCAAGATAAGTATGCAGACTGCTTGTCAGTTCCTGTATTTTTTCTTCCGGAAGATCCACATCAAAGCTGTATTCATATTTTACTCTCGATGCATTTTTTCTGTATACTTCTTTGTTTATTTTCCAGAGATCCTGCAGCTGTGCAAAATCTTTTACCACGATACGGTATACCGGATTTGCATAAAATTCCAGTCCGGTATCTCCCATCCTGGTATCCTCCGGCAGGTGTTTCACTTTCCACTTCATATTGTTGACAGAGAAAGTGTCCTGCTGCAGTGGGACATCTTCCAGAAATACCAGTGCTTCTCCATCCTTTAATGTCTCGTTCTTTTTTGTTTCCCGGTTATAATCTTCCAGCGTGACTGCCTGCAGCATGCACAGATTTTCAAAATCTTCAGAGTCGTAGATTCTGCTCGATGTAATCTGCACGTTTCCATCCTTCTGCAATGCAGCCACATCGATCACGGTCTGACTTTCTTCGTTTTTTACGTCAATTTTGTTATCTTTCAGGTAATTTTCTGCATAAGTACCGATTTCTTTTAATTCTTTTTCAAACTGTGTACTGTCATCCGGTTCCGTTCCAAGACTGAGTGAAATTCTGAATTCCTTCGGATAATGCATATACAGCGAATGCTCCTGTCCGACATAAAGACTTGTTGTAGAAGAGATCAGGAGCAGGACTCCGGTTGACATGATGCAGATCAAAGAAAGACTGGCCGCATTCTGCTTCATGCGATAAATCATTCCGGAAACCGAAATAAAATGATTTGTTTTATAATAGTAGCGTTTGTTTTTCTGCAGCAGTTTCAGAAAGGCAATGCTCCCTGCCGTAAACAGGGAAAACGTTCCGACGATAACGAGAAGTACTGCCACAAAAAAAGTATTCAGCCCGGTCATAACATTATCTGCCTTCAGTGCAAGGATATAGCCGCCTGCAAGTGTCACGATACCAAGCACTGCCAATGGCCATTTTGTTTTCGGCATTTTTTCACCGATCTGACCTCCTTTTAGCAGTTCAGCCGGCCGTACCATATAGATCAGGCGAACGCTGTTAAAGAAGATCAAAAGAAAGATCCCTGTAAAAAGTCCGATGGTTTCTGCCAGCGTAAAAGCACTGACTTCCACACCGATCACAACCTCCATCTTCAAGATTTTCAGAAGTCCCAGAAAAACCAGTTTGGAAAACAGGATTCCGCATGCGATTCCAAACAGGAGCGAGAGTATTGCCGTATAGATTGTTTCCCACAGCATCACACGGCTGATGTGGCGTTTTTCCATACCTAAAATGTAATAAAGACCAAACTCTTTTTTTCTGCGTTTCACAAGAAAACTGTTTGTATAAAATAAAAACAAAACTGCAAAAATCCCAACTATAACGCTTCCAAATATCAGCACAATTTTCATCGTTGCCCCGCCCCGCATTTTATTCAGTGCAGAATTCGTGGAAAGGCTGGACATGATATAAAACATCATGATCGTTGCAATACAAGTCAGAAGATATGGAAAACAGGTCTGTCTGTTTTTTTTTAGATTTGTCAGTGCTATTTTCGCATAAAAGAATCGTTTCATGCCTCTTCCCTCCCTGCTGTGATCAGCGTCAGTGTATCTGAAATCTTCTGCAGCATTTCCCTCTGTCCGGACATTCCGCGGTAGATCTGATGATATACCTCGCCATCTTTGATAAACAGAACCCTGGATGCATGGCTTGCCGCCTGAATGCTGTGCGTTACCATCAAGATGGTCTGTCCTTCCCGGTTGATGGACTCAAACAGATCCATCACACCTGCCGCCGCTCTGGAATCCAGTGCCCCGGTCGGTTCGTCCGCCAGAATGATCTTCGGTTCTGTGATCAGTGCCCTTGCGATCGCTGCACGCTGTTTCTGACCGCCGGACACTTCATACGGATATTTCTCCAGAAGCTTTTCAATGGACAGTCTGCGTGAAAGTTCCATCATTTTCGGTGCCATTTCACTGTAAGTCTTTCCGGATAAGACCAGCGGAAGCATGATGTTGTCTTTCAGCGAAAACGTATCCAGCAAGTTGAAATCCTGAAAAACAAAGCCAAGATTGTTTCTGCGGTACATGGCAAGCTGTTTTTCCGGAATGCTGCTCATATCCACTCCGGAAAGCAGAACTTCTCCGGCTGTCGGTTTGTCGAGTGTTGCCAGAATGTTCAGAAGCGTCGTTTTTCCCGAACCGCTCTCTCCCATGATCGCCACAAATTCTCCTTCTTCGACGGAAAAATTCACATCCGAAAGTGCCTGCACCTGCGTGCCGCCGAATCTTGTGGTATATATTTTTTTCAAGTGTGAAACATTTAATAATTCCATTTCCAGTCCTCCTGCCATTTTTTACTGTGTCTTATCATACCTGCGGATCGCTTTGTATTTGATACTCCACCATCCACATGATCGTTTCAGGTTTTCATTCCTGACATCCGTTATTGTATAAAAACAGGAACTGCAAATCCATCGAAATGGCTTACAATTCCTTTTTTAACCTTACATCTGTGTAAGTTTTCAGTAATCCCGGACTGGATCGACTGCAAGATCCAGATAAATACATGTCCCTTTTCCCGGCTCGGATTTTGCCGAAATACGATGTCCCAGCATTTCCATGGTCTGTCTGCACAGGGCCAGTCCGATGCCGGTGGCACGGTTCTTGATCCTTCCGTTGTACCCGGTATATCCCCATTCAAAGATACGCGGCAGATCTTCCGGACGGATTCCCATGCCGGTATCTTCCACGACCAGCGTTTTTTCTTTTTCCGGATCCAGATAAATGGAAATTTTTCCTTTCCTAGTATATTTCACGGCATTGGTAAGTACCTGCTCCAGCACAAAGACCAGCCATTTTTCATCGGTCAGCACATCTGTCTGCAGATTGCCCAGCTCCAGGGCAAGCTTTGTCCGGCGAAAGAGAACGCCTGTTTTTTTCAGGGCTTTTTTGACAATACTTTCCAGGCTGTAATGGGCAAATACCAGATCTTTGTGCCCGCCTTCCAAACGTTGATACTGGAGTGCAAATTCCACATACTGTTCGATCCGGTAGATTTCTCCTTCCATGGCAGCACGATCCGGCTCTTCTTCCTCCAGAAGCAGGCGGAGGGCAGCGATCGGCGTCTTGATCTGATGTGACCACCTTATGTAATAACGATTTGCTTCACTGATCTGACATCTTGCTTCCTGCCTGGCATTTTCCCACTGTCTTCCCAACATCTCTGCAAGATTCTGATATTCTTTTTCAACAGCGTTTTCCGGCTTTCCAAAATGTTCCGTTTCCAGATAAACTTCTGCTTCTTTTTGGATATTTTTCAGTTGTTTATATTTTTTTCTTTGCTGCACTCCATCCAGAATGATCCATCCGCCAAAAATCAGAAGAATAAACACACTGCTGTAAGCCCATGCCTCCAGCGGCATTTCATAGAGATAAAACAAGAGCGTCTCCATCAGAAACAATATCAGGGCAGCCATAGCCTTTTTCATCTAACCTGCTCCTCCCTGATCTGATAGCCAATCCCTTTTCGCGTCTTAATAAATTCGCAAAGTCCGATTTCTTCCAGTTTTTTTCGAAGTCTTGTCACATTGACCGTCAGCGTATTGTCATCAATAAAATGTTCTGATTCCCACAGCGAACGCATCAGTTCTTCCCTGGAGACGGGTCTTTTTGGATTTTTCATCAATATTTTTAAAATTCCAAATTCATTTCCGGACAGCTTCAGCTCTTTCTCCTTATAATGCAGAACGGCTTCTGTCAGATCCAATGTCACGTTTCCGACACAGCAGAGTGCTTTTTCCGATACAAATGCATAAGAACGACGAAGCACTGCCTGTATTTTGGCTACAACCACTTCCATGCCGAACGGCTTTGCCAGAAAATCATCTGCTCCCATGTTGATCGCCATGACAAGATTCATGTCATCCCCTGCAGATGAGATCACAATGATCGGTACATCGCTTACTTTTCGTATCTCGCTGCACCAGTAATAGCCATTGAAAAACGGAAGTGTCAGATCCATCAGCACCAGATCCGGTTTCCACCCGGCAAATGCTTCCATCACATGTTCAAAATCCACCGTGTCAAATACTTCATATCCCCATCGCTCCAGCTGCCGTTTCAGAACACGTGTGATCGTCGTATCATCCTCCACCAGCATGATCCGATCATGATTCTTTTTCTCATCTTCTTGAAAATCCTGCATATGCTTTCTTTCCTCTCTTCGAAAAATGCCCATATATTGCTTTATTGCAGCACAATCCCCGCAATTCTCTCTCTGTTTGGTATTTGCATTTTTGTTGCAAAAGTCACTATTATTTTTTACCGATTGTGGTATACTAACCATGAAGATATCGAATTCTTCTTCGCATCTTCCGGCATTTCAAAGCCAGTATAACATGAATTACAGATCTGCAAAAGAAAGGAATGATTTTTTATGTTGATTTTTACAAGCGAAAACTTTGAAAAAGAAGTACTTCAATCAGATAAACCTGTTCTTGTTGATTTTTTTGCCACCTGGTGCGGCCCATGCAAGGCTATGCATCCGGTTCTGGAAGAGCTTGACCTGGAAGAAGATTTTAAGGTCGGACAGGTCGATATTGATGAGTACCCGGAACTGGTAAGCAAATATCGTATCATGTCCGTCCCGTTCTTTATTGTATTTAAAAATGGAGAAGTTGCCGGAAAAACGATCGGAGTTCAGTCAAAAGAAGAGCTTCTGGCACTGATCCGCGGCTGATAAATATTACCTTGATTTTGAAAAAGAGGATACTTTTCCGGTATCCTCTTTTATGCAAATAGTTTTCTCCACAATCTCAAAAATCCGGATCGGATCTGATAATCATCTTCCCGCCAGTCAAACAGACTTTCGTATTCTTCTTCGGTGAGGATGTTTTTCAGTTCCTGTTTTTTCTCATCCGGCACGATGACATTTACACTGTCAGCAAAGCAGAGGCCGGGGTAGAGTACACACCACCAGTTTCTGCCTTTTGCTTTCCCGATGCAGACTCGCAGTGCCTCATAAGTTCCTGCCGGAAAGGTGCAGTCCCCATAGGTTTTCATCGGAAAATAACACTTTTCCAGATTTACACTCACTGGATAAGTATAGCCTCGTTTCTGAATCTCCTGTTCTGCCACAAGACAGATCGTTTCCCGATTTTCTGTGATACGTTTTTTTGTTTCCTTAACATCTTCTGCTCCGTCCAGAATGTCTTTCATATAATCTACCAGCCGGTCTTTGACTTCCAGTTTCAGTTTCTGGTCTTCTTCGCTGTCGCTGTTTGCCAGCACATGAAAACGCAGGATTTCCTTTGCGATCCCCTGTTGGATCTGATCTGCTGTCTCTTTTGTTGTCTGTTTCTCTATTCCATGGATTGTTTTTGTTGTTTTTGTTTTCTTTGCCGTATTTTCGTTTTCTGTTTTCTTTAAAACATTGAGATAGTTTTGCGGCACAAGTTTGCCATCCTCTTCTTTGAGCTTTAAAATTTTATGTTCCCCGCTTCCGTTGTGCAGACGGTACAGAAGGCTTCCCAGCGTGGCAGCTTCTCTTTTATGGTCTGTGCTTTTCTGATAAAATCCGGTTAAATCCTGCGATTCTTCTTTCTGTTTCTCCCGCTGTTCCAGTACTTTGCCATCTGCTGTGAAAAAATAGATATTTCTTGAAAAAGCCGGGCGTTTTTCCAGTGCCAGCAATACTTCTCCCAGTTTTTCATCATCCTCTGCCAGATCATCTTCCAGCAGGATACAGCGTACCTGTCCATAATCCAGGTATTTGCTGCTTTTATCCTGCTCTGTCTGCAAAGATTTTTCAAACGGGACCGCACTGTCCCGGATCACTAGTGTATCCGGAAATTCCCGCTCCTCCAGCTCTCTTCCGCAGCTGTTAAGACAAAGGAGCACTAAAACACTTAGAATACCCAGGATTGCTTTTCGGGTTCTGTTTCCGTGCTTCCGATCTGTTTTTTTGTCTTCTTTTTGTTTTATCCTCTTTTTCTTCATACTCTTTCCCTTCTTTCTTGCTCAAAACGCTATCTGCAACAAAGAGCAATGGTCATAGATATTATTTTTTACTTTCTTTATTTGCAGTGTATTTTTCTTATAATTTTCAATAACGCCACCAGCATAGTGATCCCAAGAAATCCCAGGCTCACCAGCTCATACAGCTGTACACTTTTTTCATAAGACGGGCTTACGCACGCCGCCGCACTTGCTGCCGCTGCCATCAGCCACCACTTCCACTTCTTCTTTTTTCCGGGCAGAAGTCGTTCACTGCACGTCCCAAGAACGCTGAATCCTGATACCAATGCCCCACAGACCATGCCAAGAAAGAACACTGCAAATAAAACATCCCACCGCTGCAAAAAAATCCCCTTAATTTTGGAATTGCTCATCGCAGTAATGACAGAAAATGGCAGGGCACGGATGCCGCCGGCTCCAAAAACAGCCTGTAAAAGAAACAAAAGCAACAGACTTCCGATCAGCATGCTACCTGTTGTTTTCTCGAAAACACTTCTGCTTTGCTGCTCTTTGGTTGCTCTTTGCAGAAATACATCAGACCCCAGACCTGCAAAAACAGACAGCATGGCGATACCTGCGATCCATATGCTACCCGGAGCAGATGGCCGCATCATTTCTCCAAGTGTCCCAAACTGTCCGCCTCGGATCGTAAGCACCGCCAGAACCAGAAGAAGCAGCATTACCGGAAAGGTCAGGATCGGACAGAGCACTTCCAGAAATTTTGCCCGGACTTCCAGTCTGTGATCTGCCGCAAAACTGCAGACGGCTGCCGCCGGCAAAATCAGCATCCATATTTTCTGTTCCGGCAGAAGGAAACACTGTGCCACTTCAGCAAACAGACAAAGTAAAAAAAATACATCTGCCAAACCGTAGATCCCATATACAACGGTCAGGATTGTGATTTCCGCCTGGCCTGTGCCATCCTTTCTGTTTTCTGCTGCTTTGTTCTCCATTCCTTTTTTTCTGTCTGTGGCAGGATACTCCGGCAGTTTTTTACTAAAATCCAGCATGATCTTCAGATAGAGAAAGGTCAGAGCCGCCGTCAGAATCCATGACCAGACGGAAAATCCGCCCTCCGGGATCTGTGCCGGCAAAGGCAGCAGTAAACCAATCTTCGCAGCCTGCTCCAGGATCAGGATTCTTCTGATCTGTCTTTTTGAAATTTTTCCATTTCTGCCAAACATAATCCCTTCCCCTTCTGACATTTTCTATATTTTGCATCCGGATATTTTACAGCCAAAATGCCAGTGACATTCTTGAATTTCTGTATTTCAGGATTTTCTGCGAAACCGGATGCGATTTCCCCATTTTGCAAAGATCGGTCTGCGTTTCCGTTTCCTCGCTGCTGCCAGAAACATGGAATCTTTTTCATCTGCCCTTTCATTGAGATTGCCGCCCACATAAGGATAAAGCCAGGGAACTCCGTAACTTTCCTGCTCTGCCATCAGCATCAGCAGAAGAAAACAGCCAAGCATCACGCCCAGAATCCCAAAGCAGCTGCCCAAAAGCAGGATTCCATATTTCCAGAGCCGGAATACTTCGGAGAGCTCTTCGTTTGGTATGGAAAAGGAGCCAAGAGCCGTCAGAGCCGCCACCGTCACCGTGATCGGACTGACCAGATTGGCACTGACCGCCGCCTGTCCGACGATCAGGCCGCCTACGATGCCGATCGTATTGCCCGCCGGTCCCGGCATGCGAAGCCCGGCTTCCCGCAGAAGTTCAAAGGACAGTTCCATCAGAAGGACTTCCGCTGCCGTCGGAAACGGCACGCCGCTTCTTGCCTCCGCCATGGAGCGGATCAAATTGCCCGGCAGAAGCTGCGGATGAAACGTTGCCGCCGCCACATAAAGCCCCGGAAGAGCAAGTGCCAGAAAAGCCGCCACGTAACGGATCAGCCGCAGAAAAGTGACGATCCGTTCATTACGATAGTAATCGTCCGCCGTCTGAAACAGGCTGTTTAACGTTGCCGGAAAGATCAGGGCTTCCGGCGAATTGTCCGTCAGCAGTACCACGCGTCCTTCCAGAATTGCCTGAGCTGCCCTGTCCGGGCGTTCTGTTGTCTGATAAACCGGAAATCGCCCTTCTTTCTTTTTCCTTGTCAGATATTCGATCATTCCGCCATCCTCGATGCCATCCACCTCAAATGCATCCAGCCGCTTTCTCATCTCTTCACAGATCGGCAGATAAACGACACCGTCCAGATACAAAAGTGCCGTTGTAGTGGCAGAGTAACGCCCCACCTGTTTTTCTTCCGCTTTCATTTTTGCATTGCGTATTCGTTTTCTTATCAGTGCCGTATTCATCTTTACAGACTCAGAAAATGCTTCTTTTGAGCCTCGCAGACCTTTTTCTGAATCCGTTTTCTGGACACCGCTTCCCGGATAGCCTTTGCTTCCGATCTTGATCGCCCGGTCGTAACCATCCACAAACAGTACTGCATTCCCGGCAAACATGGCCGCCATCGCTTCTTCCAGCGTAAAAAGCTCTTTTGTATCAGAAATCCCGAGGCTGTTGTTTTCCAGCGTGCCGTAGATTTCTTTTGTATCCATCGAAAGCAGTCGGTTTAAAAGTTTTCCGATGACCGAATCCTCCAGCATCAGATTGCTGACCGCCACCTCAATGTAAATCAGAAAGGCTTCCGTTTTCTCCTTTTCTCCAATCAGCAAAGGGCGGAAAAGGATGTCGGCACAGTTTTCGATCTGCTTTTGCACCTCATTTTGATTTTCCGAAAGATGTAGTGAAATTCGCATCCGCCTATCCTCCTGGCTCATGTTTGTGCGGGGCACTAAGCCATAAAACCACTCCTGTGCAAGCACATCGTGGTTTCAGGCTTTTGCCCCTGGTATCAAAAAAATAGGAAAGAGTGTTTTCCTGTTCACTCTTTCCTATTATTTACCAGTTTTCTTTTTTTATACCTGTTCTGTGATTCTTCCCGCATCTCGAAGGCTGCTGATGATCGAACGTCTCTGGTTTTCGATATGAATACGGATCGCACTGCCCGCCTCTGCCTTGTCGTGCTTTTTAAGTGCACTGTAAATCGCCTCGTGCTCTTTTAAAAGCAATTTATGTGTGCCTGGCTCTTTGAGATATTCCATGCGGTAACGATACATCTGCTCCCTTAAATTATTCAGGATCTGCAAAAGACGTTTGTTGTTGGTCGCACTGTAAATGATCTCATGGAATGCCATATCGGTTTCCGCACATTTTACCAGGTCATCGGATTCCAGAGCTGCCTGAAAGTTATCTGCTGCTTCTTTTAATGCCAGTATCTGCTCTTCTGTGATATTCTCACAGGCATCGCAGACTGCCAGTTCTTCCAGTGCGGCACGCACTTCCAGTACATCTTCCAGATCTTTGATCGTGATTTCTGCAACTTCCGCACCTTTTCGCGGAATCATCAGCACCAGACCTTCCAGCTCCAGCTTGCGGATTGCCTCTCGCACCGGAGTGCGGCTCACGCCCAGTTTCTGTGCCAGCTGGATCTCCATCAGTCGCTCGCCCGGTTTTAGTTCTCCTTTTAAAATCGCCTGCCGCAAAGTCTGGAACACAACATCCCGAAGTGGAAGGTATTCATTCATCTCCAGTTGAAAATCACCTGTCATTTATTTTCCTCCGTATCTTTCTGATTTTTCCATATCTTTTATCAGGATACCCTGCGAATTGTTTCCTGTGCCCACAATCCAGCCATCTTTACATAGCTGTGGTTACGAACATCTGTCGGATCTTGTCTTCTTCACGCAGAAGTTCGGCCGCCTTTTCTGCCTGCTCACGCTCGTTAAAAATGCCGAATACTGTCGGACCGCTGCCGCTCATCATGGCGTTTACCGCACCGCACTGCATCATTTTATCTTTGATTGTCTGGATGATCGGATAAGCCGGTATGGTAACCGTTTCCAGCACATTTCCCATTTTTTTACAGACTGCTTCCAGGTCTCCATCCTGCAAAGCCCGGATCTGTCCGTCGATATCCGGATGACAGGTAAGCTCGTTGGCTCTCAGGTTGGTGTAAACAAACTTCGTGGACACGTTGATCGGCGGTTTTGCGATCAGAACAAAACATTTCGGCAGAGACGGAAGCGGGGTTAAAATCTCACCGATTCCTTCCGCAAGTGCCGTTCCACGCAGCACACAGAATGGTACATCCGCACCGATCGCCACAGAACGCTCCATCAGTTCCCGTTTGGTCAGTCCAAGCTGAAACATACGGTTCACACCGACCAGAACCGCTGCCGCATCCGAACTTCCGCCACCCATTCCGGCTGCAGTCGGAATAAATTTTCGAAGGTCGATCTCTACACCGGAAGTGACCTGAAATTCATCCATCAGAAGCTTCGCTGCTTTGTAAACCAGATTGTCTTCATTGACCGGCAGAAAACTGACATTGGTCTTCACACGAATCTGCGGTTCTTCCAAAGGACTGAGCCTGATCTGATCATACATGTTAATGCTCTGCATGATCATGCGGACTTCATGGTAGCCATCTTCCCTTTTTCTTGTGACATCCAGTCCAAGATTGATTTTTGCCATTGATTTCAGTTTGATTTCTTTCATTTGCACCTCTGTATCTCTCTGAATTACTTTTATTTTCATGATGCCAGATTCAAAGGAATGTTCTGTTTTTCCATAAAATGCGTATCTGAATTTGATTCTTAGCATCATTTTTTGCATTTTGTATACAATTTCCTCTATATTGTATCACTAAAAATACAAAATCGTCAATAGGATGTTTTGCTGTTCTTTTCTCAGGAGGCCGTATGAAGGACCGCTGATTTCACGATCAGTAGTTTCTGTCCTGCCCGGATTTCTTCTGTCAGATGGTTCATGTTTCTGATATGTTCGGATGTGGTGTAATACTTTTTCGCAATGTCCCACAGGGTATCCTCCGGCTGTACCACATAGCAGACGATCCCCGGGCGTTCCTGCAGTTTTTTCAGATCCAGCTCTTTCTCTTCGATATCCAGAATACAGTTCTGGTGCATGATCCGAACAGCAAACAGATTCAGGCTCAGGGTTCCTTTGATCTCCACTTCTTCCCCTGACATGGATGCGGAAAGCTGCTCGATCTGCGGATGCAGATGGAAACGGCATTCACTGGTGATGCCTTCTGCTTCCATCAGATGTGAAAACGGGATCATACCGGTCACGAGTGCAAAGGGATGCTCGTCGTCCGCTGTGATATACAGAACGGAAATCTCGATGGCTCCCTCCATTTTGATGCCCTGTTCAGTCTTTGCGATTTCATCCACTTTGACCTCTCCGCGACAATGGCAGATCTGCAGCAGACGTGGACTGTTCTCTGAAATACGGATTCGATCTGAAATTCTGCTCTTTGCATAATTTCGGATCAGCAGGCTTTCATAAGATTCTTCCCCGAAGACCGGCGTCAGCTCTTTTGACGGTGCATAGACATCTTCTAAAATCTGCACGGTATCTTCTTCATAAATGCGGATGTCAAGCTCCAGAACGGCATCGAGCTGCAGGATTCTTTCCTCTCCATCGTAATCCGGCCGCACTTCCAGCGTCCGTTCTGCAAGCGTCACCTCGATATCCGGCACCATCTCCGGCCGACAGCCGGTACAATCAATCTGTCCCTGAAACGGAAGGGCGGATTCGATCCACTGTCTGCTTCCATTTTCATCATCCGCAGCATAAAGTACGAACACAAACAGTTCTCCCCGGATATCCAGCACGCCTTCTCCCGGTCTTACATCCCACGACCGAAGCTGCACGCTGTCCCATAAAATCTCACCGATGTTCGGTTTGTTGGAAGATAAGCTGATCTCTTCTTTGATCCGGAAAATGTCTTTTTTCTGTACTGCCATGGAGAGCGGCTCAATCTTCTTTGTACGTACACTGACATCCGGCATCTCTTTCACTTCCACGGCCGCCTGCGTATCATAAAGCTCCTCAACGGATGCTTCAAACGTCACGAGTGCCTGGATACTGATCTTTCTGGAATTGATCAGACTGATCCGAATATCCTCGGTTTTCCATTTCAGACTGACATTATCTCCCGGCTTTGCCCCTTCCAGGTTCAGCTTTTCCGAAAACGGCAGTTTTGCCTGAAGACGGTAAACGGGATGCTGTTCTCCTTCCGCCAGGCAGAGCATCCACACTTCCAGATTTCCGCTTACCAGAATCTGATTTTCCATGATCTTGCTCTCTTCTACCCGGACTTTTGCACGGTGCTGGATGATCCCTGTGACATCTGCTTTACTGTCCGGGACATTCAGATCTTCTTCCAGCGTGATCTGATTCATTGCCTGACTTCTCTGACGGCTCATCCGAATTTTCTTTTTGACGATTTCCATAAAAAACTCCTCTCGCATCATCTCAAATCAATGTATGCGAAAGGAGTTCCCCTTATTACGCTTTATGGTTCAAACGTGACCTCCTGATCCATGTTCTCGATCAGCAGGATGATGCATGGATACGATGCCTCCGCTGCCGCCTGCTCTTTCTGTGGCGGGATCAGTGTGGTCGTGACATGCAGCCCGTCGCCCATAAGCTCCACGGCATCGGCACGGATGCTGTATCCGCCGGTCGGCTGCTCGCCGTATCCCCGGATGATGTATCTGCCTTCATCGCCCTCCCAGGTCATTTTGATCTCTTCTTTTTTATGCTCTTCGATGATTTCCTGTAACTTCTGCGGTGCTTTGTCAAAAGCAACCACCTGAAATGCAACGGAAATTCGCTCTTCCTTTGCTCCACCCGAGAGGCATCCGCTCATCCCGGCAAAAAGAAGTATCCAGCATAACAATACGATGACCTTTTTTGCTGTTCTGATCATTTTTTGCCCTTTTCGCTTCCTTGGAACAGTATACGGTCTGTCTTTTTTATTTATGCCTGAACGAAATATTTCCGCTTTGATCTGCCCGGAATATTATTTGCATGCCTCAACTTCGATGGATTCACCGAAAATCTCGATCGCCTTTACCTGACTGATGTCGATCGGCACGCGAAAGTCAAAATCGAGTTCTCTGGAAACTTTCACAGCATCTGCTGCTTCGTCATCACCGGAAAGTTCACAGTCCGCAATCCCCATTTCATAGTATTCTTCGGATAACAGACTGCCGTTTTTCAGGCGGATATGGACGTTGTCAAAATACTTGCCGGAATCTTTCTGCGACTGCGGCAGTGTCATATAAATCGAACATCCCATCGGAGAGAGCACTATGCGATTAATCTTGACGTCATCTTCTCCATCAGAGACGGTCTGATCACAGACCTTCTTATAGGAAATATCCTTTGCCTGATCCATATCCACAGTAAACTTCCAGGTTCCGGAACAGATGGAAACCGGATTCTCCAATATCCCGGAATCTTCCGAAGCGGAATAAGCAGATACTTCATCATCGGTACTTTCTGCCTCGTCTTCTGTCCCATCCTCCTGATAGTAACCGAAATCCTCGAAGGTAAATTCATACTGATCGCTGTCAAACCCGGCTTCTGCCGAATAATTCGTCACATAAACAAACTGGTTTGAGGCAAGACTCTTATCGTCCTCCTGATAATAATAAGCACCACTTGCCATCAGATCCTGCTCTGCATTCACATCGGTATTCAGAAAGCCGTAAGCATGTTCCTCCTGCGGTCCGCCTGCTGTCACAATCTGATCCTGCTGCTTTAACGTCCCCTCCACGATCATGGAAAAACGGTTGCCGCTCTTGATCAGCCCTTTCAGATCCAGACGGATATTATCGTCCTCGTAGACTGTACCTGCGGTTGTCACAGCCATGTCTGTCAGCTGTTCCAGATCCATCACCGCACTGTCTGCGACATGGTATTCTTTTGCATGTTTTTTAAAGAATGCTTTGAAATTCTCCGCTCCCATAAGTGCATAAGCAGCCGCTCCGACCGTACCGAAGGTAAACAGCAGAAAGCTTGCCGCAACTGCCCCATAGCGTACAAAGCGATATTGCCACCGGCGTTTCTGTTTTTTAACCAGCCCGTCCATTTTCCGGTAAAAATCATCGGACAGCTGAATATCCTGTAACTCTTCTTCTGAAGGCAGAGCATCCATCTCCTCTTTATGGTAGCTGCAAACTGCTTCTTTTAATAATTTCTCAAATTTCCTGTCGCTCTCTTTCATATTGCAGCACCTCCTTCATTTTCTTTTTGGCACGATACAGGCGAATCTCCACGTTCTTTTTGCTGATATCCAGAATCTTTGCAATCTCGCCGTTGCTGTATTCATGAAAATAGCGAAGCTCCAGCACCAGACGAAGCTTCTCCGGCAGAATCTTCATTGCCTCTAAAAGCTCCTTTTCTCCCTCTTCCTGTATCACATTTTCCAGCGGCTGATCCTTCTCGTCATGGAGTGCATAATCCACTTTCTCCAAATCGGACTGGAGACCGCTTTTGGATACACGCAGCATATCCAGACATTTGTTTTTTACAATGATCACACACAGGCTTGTCATCTCCTGCGATGTCAGATGCCGATAAGTGTCATATTTCTCTGCGAGTTTTACAAATGCACCGTGAACGGCATCCTCCGCTTCTTCTTTGTTTTTCAGAATTTTCAGAGCTACATAATACATGGTGCGGTAATTCTTCTCATAAATCTGCCCAAACTCCAGTTTTGTGTTTTCGTCACCAAGCCCGCTTATCAGTAGTAACATTTTTTCTCCCCTTGCAGCCACGCTGCTTCTTATTATTCAAGAGTGCCTCTGGCATTCTTACTGCGAGGTGCACGTCATGCATCGTATGAGATATTCTTCTGTGCACCTCTGCAATACGCCGGAGGCTATATCAGATGGGAGATGGATTCCCGTTACTGATACAAGCTTGCTACCCGCCGCCGACAGAAACGGGAGTCATCTTTCATCTGATATAACGATCCCTGTTCTTATTTTGCTACAAAATTTGTTCTATAAAGTGTAAAACTTTCGCTGTGTCAAACTTTTGTTCTCCAAAACTTGCTGCCGGCATCATGCCAAGCAGTGAATTTGTCACAAAGCATCCGTTAAACTTACTGATATCCTCCGGATACAGTTCTTTTTCTTCCAGAAGTACTCCCCTTCTTCCGGCTTCTTTTATAACATATCTCCGCATCACTCCCGGCAGCATCCCGCTGCTGACGGGCGGTGTGACCAGTTTATCATCCTGAATAAAAAAGATGTTTGTCGTACAGCCCTCGCTGATCTGCCCTTTCTGATTGAGAAAAATCTTTTCATCCAGCCCGCTTTTTTTTGCATTTCGCTTTTCCATAATGTTGTCTGCAATCCCAAGCGTCTTATGGTATGTGAGCGGTGAAGTCTCATTTCGTCTGATTTCGGAAAATCCAAGCCGAAATCCTTTCTGATACTGTTCTTCTGAGTAAATGTTTTTTCTCAGTCCAAACAACTTATTCTGTGCCGTCACTGTGATCTTGAGTGCTCCGTGCTGCTTTTCTTCCGACTGTGGACAGGCATTCAGATAAGCAAGCACTTCCTGATCCTCTACGCTCTGGTCAATTCCGAAAAATGCAAGGCTGTCACGCAGCCGCTCCAGATGCCAGGCAAGCAGCTGCGGTATGCTTTCTTCCACAGCGATCGTCTCAAAGGCTCCGATGCCAAAGTAAAACCCGTCATCCGCCAGAACCGTTGATCCGCTGCTTTTCTTTTCTTCTGTTTTATTCTGCATTTCCTGCCCCTTTCAGATACGCTCCAGAAAAGCTTCGAGGTCTTCGACCGTATCCACGATCCATTTTGCACCGCACGTTTCCAGTTCTTCCCTGCTGCCGTATCCATAGAGTACACCGACACAGAAAATCCCGAATTTGCCGGAGCCGAGGACATCGTGTTTGCGATCCCCGATCATCAGCACTTCCTGCATATCCGTGATCTGATTGTCCGAAAGTGCCGACTGTATCACATCTTCTTTGTGGATTTTGCTTCCATCCATGGAACTTCCCTGAATATCATCAAAATACTCTGCCAGTTCAAAATGCTTAAGTATCTGTTTTGCGTAAATCTGCGGCTTGGAGGTTGCCAGGATCACTTTTTTGCCCTGTTCTCTGCATTTTTTCAGCAAATGCGTGATTCCCGGATAAACTTTATTTTCGAAAATACCTTTCACGGCATAATATTCACGGTAAAGACGCACGCCTTCCTCTGCTTTTTTTTCATCAAACCCATAAAATTCTTTAAAAGAATCTATAAGAGGAGGACCCACGAAACGGTAAAGATTGCTCTTTTCTTCGGAAATCCCCAGATTTCCAAGTGCATAGGAAACGGAATTCGTGATCCCGTCTGCAGAGTCCGTGATCGTTCCGTCCAGGTCAAACAACAGATATTTTATCACTTTCTTTTCTCCCTTCCAACGCCTGCAGAACAGCTTTTGCTTTCTGAAGCGTCTCTTCGTATTCAAACTCTGTCTCCGATTCGCAGGTGATGCCGCCTCCGACTCCGAGATAGTACTTTCCGTTTTTATGTACTGCTGTGCGGATCACAATATTGAAATCGCAGTCACCGTCAAGCGTCAGATAACCGATCGAGCCGGTATAAAGATTGCGTCGGCTGTGCTCCAGTTCTTCAATGATCTCCATCGCACGCAGTTTCGGTGCCCCGGTGATGGATCCGCCCGGAAAGGCTGCTTCCAGAAGATCCACAACATTTTTATCTTCCGCAAGTCTTCCCTGAACTTCCGATACCAGATGAAAGACCGTCGCATACGTCTCGATGCTGTACATTTCCGTCACTTTGACGCTGCCTGGCATACAGACACGGTTCAGATCATTTCGCTCCAGATCAACGATCATAAGAAGTTCGCTCTTATCCTTATCGGACTCTTCCAGTTCTTTTCTCATCGCCGCATCTTCTTCTCTGGTGGCTCCGCGTTTTCTGGTCCCTTTGATCGGCCTGGTCGCCACAACACCGTCACGCATCTGCAAGAAACGCTCCGGAGACGCACTGACGATCTGCAGATCCCCATAATTTAAATAGCCGCCAAACGGAGAAGGATTGTCTCTGCGAAGTGAGCAGAAAACATCGTAAGGTGTACGAGTACTTTCCACAGTAAGATGCTGCGTCATATTTGCAATATAGATATCACCCTCGACGATATAGTCGATCATATCCTGCACCGCCTGCTTATAGTCTTCTTTTGTGAAATTTGGCGTGACTCTGATCTTACTGTGATCATCCTTTCTTCCCGGAATCTGACCGTTTTTCCACAGAGTATACGTTTCTGCGACTGTGTTTTCCACATCGTCAAGCAGCGTATCCACCTCTTTGGTCTGACCGTTTGCCACAAGATAAAAACGTTTTTCCTGATGATCCTCAATGATAAAATTATCATAAAAACAGAGGATCACATCTGACATATCCACCTCTTTTGGATGTCTGGCCACTACGTTTTCTTTCTCTCTTCCGTAATCATATGAAACATAGCCCATCGCACCGGAAACGATCGGCAGACCACTCTCATTGCTGTCCGGATGTTCCTTCAAATAAGTGCGAAGATAATTCTCAAAAGTCATTTTCTGCTTTTCGTCATTCACCCAAAAGCTATCTCCGTCCTGTACCAGCTTCTGATATGGCAGACGCCCGATGATGGAGTAGCGTCCCAGCCTGTTTTCCAGAGAAGAATCCAAAAAAACGATGTCCTTTTCCTCTTTCCATCTGGAAAATAAAACATGGATCGGCGGATATTCTCTGATTTCCCGGATCTTATGCATAACACACCTCCGTTCTTTCCTGCTGCCACTGCTGACAGATGCAGTGGAAATTCTCCAGAAGTTCGTGACCGTACTGTGTCAGCACCGCCTCCGGATGAAACTGCACGCCGTAGATCGGATACGTGCGGTGAGAAATCGCCATCACAGCCTGATCTTCTGTCCTTGCATCCACCTGGTACTCCTGCGGCAGCGTCGCCTCATCGATCACCAGCGAATGATATCTTGTCACCAGGAAATCCTGCGGCAGTCCCCGAAAAAGCCCCTCCCCTGAGTGTGTCAGAGGGCTCAATTTGCCGTGCATCGGGCGTGTCCCCTTTTTCACAATCGCACCTGCCACGTAGCCGATCGTCTGATGACCGAGACAGACGCCAAGGATCGGGATCTCACCTGCAAACTTTCGGATCACCTCTGCTGAAATACCTGCATCTTTCGGCGTTTTCGGTCCCGGGGAGATGATGATCCCCTCCGGTTTCATCTGACGGATCTGACCGGTCGTAATGCCGTCATTTTCCACAACAAGAATCTCATGTCCAGCCTCCTCAAAATAGGCTCTGAGATTGTACACAAAAGAATCATAATTATCAATCATTAAGTACATAGACCTTACCTGCTTTCCGCGCAGTCGTTATCCCCGCCGAAAAGGAGAGGTCCGTAACTCGCTGTTTATTTTCTATATTTCTGATGTCCGTCCAGTATATCATATCTCCCCCTAAAAGAAAAGAATCCTTTGTGCATTTTCACAAATTCTACCTTGCACTTCTCTATACCATACGGTATACTGGATACATAGGTCTGCAAGCACAGCCACTGTTCCTGCTTGCAGGATAAAGTGGCTGTATTGGCAGACCGTGAAAACATGAGGAAGTAGCGATTTACGCAGTAAATCCGTGGATTCCGAATGTTTGCAGGATTGCGAAAGCTGCATGGCATCTTTTTATAAAAAACTATTATATCTTAAAGAGAGGGCATACCAATGAATACACTGCACACAAGACTTTCGGGTGTACTTGTTCACCCGACTTCCTTCCCTTCCCCATATGGTATCGGAGATCTCGGCCAGGGGGCTTATGACTTTATCGACTTTCTGAAAGCTTCCGGTCAGAGTTTATGGCAGGTTCTGCCGCTTGGACCGACCGGTTTCGGCGATTCTCCTTATCAGAGCTTTTCTGCCTTTGCCGGACAGTCTCTGCTGATCAGCCCGGATGACCTGGTTGATCTGGAACTGATCACAAAGGACGATCTCTATCCGATCCCGGAGTTTGATGCAGCGAAAGTCGATTACGGTGCTGTACTGAACTACAAGAACGGTCTGTTTAAAAAGGCTTTCCAGACCTTCCATCACACACCGAACAAATTCCTGCTGGAAGAGTTCGATGATTTCTGTCTGGAAAACAAAAAATGGCTGAGCGATTATGCCGTATTTATGGCATGTAAAGATGCTCATGAGGGAAAATCCTGGCAGGAATGGGATGACGAGATGACCACTCCGACCGCAAAGGTGCGTCTTGCTTTTGAGACAGAATACAAAGAACAGATCAAATACTATAAATTCATCCAGTTCCTGTTCTTCCGTGAATGGATGAAACTGAAAAAATATGCAAATGAAGCTGACATCGAGATCATCGGCGATATTCCGTTTTTCGTATCTTTCGACAGTGCCGATGTCTGGGCAAACAAAGAGCTCTATCAGCTCGATACGAAAGGTCATCCGCTTCAGGTTGCCGGAGTTCCGCCAGACTATTTCAGTGCAACCGGACAGCTCTGGGGCAATCCGCTCTACGACTGGAAACACCATGAAGCTGACGGCTATTCCTGGTGGATCGACCGTATCAAAATGCAGATGAAGCTGACCGACTACCTGCGTATCGACCATTTCCGTGGCTTCGAAGCTTACTGGTCCATACCGGCTGATGAAGAGACTGCTGTAAACGGTAAATGGAAAAAAGGCCCGGGCAAAAAACTGTTCGAGGTTATCCAGAAAGAGCTCGGCGAGGATCTTCCGATCTGGGCAGAAGATCTTGGTGTGATCACTCCTGAAGTGGAAGAACTGCGTGATGAGTTTGCTTTCCCTGGTATGAAGATCCTTCAGTTTGCTTTTGAGGGACTGGATGAGAGTGATTATCATCCGCATAATCTTACAACAACCAACTGCATCTGTTACACCGGAACACATGACAACGACACGACAACCGGCTGGTATCAGAATCTTCCAGAACCGCAGAAAGACAAAATCCGCCGCTACTGCAACTGCGACGGCGGCATCATCAGTCTGGATTTCATCCGGATGTGCATGGGCAGCATTGCAAAATATGCGATCTTCCCGATCCAGGATTTGTTTATGCAGGATTCTTCCTGCCGCATGAACACACCGGGTTCTGCTTTCGCAAACTGGGCTTATCGCTATGAAGCATCCGCTCTTACGCAGGATCGTGTGGACTGGCTGAAGAGTACTACTGAATTATTCGGTCGCGGAAGGAGCAAAAGTTTATGATCCGTTCTCTGCTCATTGTAATTCTGATCGTTGCCTTTCTGATCCTGTCCATCCCGATTCTGATCGTTGAGTGGATCATCGGAAAGTTCAACCCTTACGCCCGTGATATTTCTTCACTGCGTATTGTTCAGTTTATGTTTAAACTGATCTTATTTATTGCCGGTACGAAAGTAACTGTGATCGGCGAAGATCGTATTCCAAAAGATACACCTGTTCTGTACGTTGGCAACCACAGAAGCTATTTTGACGTGGTTCTGACTTACGCAAGATGCCCGGGACTGACCGGTTACGTTGCAAAAGACAGTATGAAAAAAATCCCGCTTCTTTCCAGCTGGATGAAACGGCTGCATTGTTTATTCCTGAACAGATCTGATATCAAAGAAGGGCTGAAGACGATCTTACAAGGAATCGATCAGATGAAAAATGGTGTTTCCATGTGTATCTTCCCAGAAGGCACACGCAACGAAGCATCGGATGATACACTGCTTCTTCCATTTAAAGAAGGAAGTCTGAAAATGGCAGAAAAGACCGGATATCCGATCATTCCAATGTCAATCAACAATACGAGAAATATTTTCGAAGCCCATAGACCGTTTATCCGTTCTGCACATGTGGTTCTGGAATACGGCGAGCCGATCTATCCGAAGGATCTGCCAAAGGAACAGAAAAAATTCCTCGGTGCCCACTGTCAGGAGATCATTCAGAATACCATATCCAAAAATCAGTCACTGGCATAACAACAAACATAAGCCAAAAAAGCTCCGGCGAGAATGTAATCACATTCCGCCGGAGCTTTTTCTGTTTTATTTGTTTCTATATTTCCTGTAATTTTTCCACTACTTTTTCAAAATGCATGAAATGCGATGCCTTTACCAGCACGGTATCCCCGCTCTGGATCAGAGACGGCAGACAGGTCAGCAGTGCCTCCATCGTCGGAACCTGCAGCACTTCGCCACAGCCGCCGTTTGCCATGGCTGCTTCTGCCATATGGCTGCTGATTTTTCCGGTGCAGATCAGAAGGTCGATCTTGTTCTTTGCCGCATGGTATCCGACTTCTGCATGCATCTGTTCTTCGTTTTCTCCAAGCTCCCCCATGTCACCAAGGATCGCCACTTTACGGCCTTTTGCATCTCGCAGCACGTCCAGAGATGCTTTCATGGAAACCGGATTTGCATTGTAGCAGTCATCGATGATCTGGATATCTCCATGGTTAATGATATGGAATCTTCCGCCAACCGGCTCCAGTGCCTCGATGCCGGCTTTGATCTCCTGCATAGTCAGTCCCAGTGCCCTGCCGACAGCCGTCGCTGCCAGTGCATTGAGTACCATGTGCCATCCCGGGATCGGAACGGTAACACGGATGCTCTCTCCGTCTGCATGGATCGTGCAGGCAATACCGGAAAGCCCCAGGCTCTCGATCTCATCGGCATAGACCGGCTTCTGTCCTTCCACACCGAAAAATATCGGTTTGATGCCTTTTACTTCCTCGATCGTATCCAGCTTGTCATCGTCCCCATTTAAAATGATGCAGCCGTCTTCTTTCAGGAAATCAAAGATTTCCGTCTTTGCTCTTAAAATACCGTCGCGGTCTTTTAAAAACTCCAGATGACACTGTCCGATATTGGTGATCACGCAGATATCCGGTCTGGCTACTTTGGCAAGACGATGCATCTCTCCAAAATGGCTGATGCCCATCTCAAGGACTGCGATCTGATGTTCATCTCGCAGACGGAAAACGGTAAGCGGCAGCCCCAGCTCATTATTGAAATTGCCAAGGGTCTTCAGCACATTGTATTTCTGAGCTAAAACCGATGCGATCACTTCTTTTGTGCTGGTCTTTCCGACACTTCCGGTGATACCGACTACTTTGATATCGAGCTGCTGCCGGTAGTACTCGGCGATCCCTTTGACTGCCTCCAGAGAAGATGCAACCTGAATGTACGGTCCTGCCGGGTTTTCCAGCTCTTTTTCACTTAAAACAGCCAGTGCACCTTTCTCAAAAACAGATGGGATAAAGTCGTGTCCGTCTACACGCTCTCCCGGAATTGCCACAAACAGGCAGCCCTTTGCTGCCTGCCTGCTGTCTGTGGTAATACTCTCTACAATACTCTGTTTCATCTCTTCGCTTCCGTGGTAAACACCTCCGCAAGCCTGAGCTATTTTTTCAAGGGACATATTTTTCATGTTAAAAATACCTCTCTGTTCTTTTATTTTGCTGATACAGCGATCAGTTTCTCGCAGAGGTCTGCAAAATCCATGCCAAGTGCCTGTGCTTCCTGCGGCAGAAGGCTGGTCGGTGTCATGCCCGGAAGTGTATTGGCTTCCAGACAGTACATTTTGCCGTCCTTGGACATCATAAAGTCCAGTCTTCCGTAATTGTCAAGCTGCAGTGCCTTAAACCCTTTCACCGCATATGCCTGCATCTGCTCTGTCTGTTCTTTCGTCAGAACGGCCGGACAGGTCTCAACGGTGCTTCCGGCTTTGTATTTGTTCGTGTAATCATAAAAGCCTTCAATCGGTGCGATCTCAATGATCGGATAAGCTATTCCGTCCACGACACCGACTGAAAATTCACGACCTTTGATATATTCTTCCACAACGATCACATCTTCATAAGAAAATGCATCTGCAACTGCTGCTTCGTATTCTTCCTGTGTTTTCGGAATCGTAACGCCGACACTGGAACCTCCGCAACACGGTTTTACAACGCACGGAAGTGTCATGCCATGTGCCTCAAGCGAAATATCCTCGCCTTTTCTCAGGATAAATCCTGCCGGTGTCGGAACTTCATTCTGCCAGAAAAGCTGTTTGGAAAGTCCCTTATCCATGGCAATCGCACTTCCCAGATAACCACTTCCCGTATAACGGATACCAAGCAGGTCAAAAGCTGCCTGTACTTTTCCGTTCTCACCGTTCTCGCCGTGCAGTGCCAGGAACACAACATCTGCTGCCTGACACAGTGCGATCACATTGGTGCCAAAGAATGCTTTTCCTTCCTGAATGCTCTTCTCTACCTGACCGTCAAAACTTCTCGCATAAGCGGCTGCGGCATCGACATCGTACTCATCGGTAAATGCCTGCATCGGATCTGCATCTTCTCTTCCGAAATAGACATCCACCAGGATCGCCTGATGACCTCTGCTTCGAAGTGCCTTGCATACCTGTGTACCGGATACGATCGATATCTCACGCTCGGTACTGATACCTCCTGCTAAAACAACAATTTTCATAATGTTCCTCCTCATGCCGCACTTCTGCGGTCTTTTCTTTCTATATGCAGCTTTACTGCTATTCATCCATATTTGTATACGATGTCGGATCGGTCGCTGTATCTGCTGCACTGCCGGATGTTGTATCCGTTGTGCTGTCTGTCGTTGTATCAGCCGCACTGCTCTCCGGGGTGACTTCCACTCCCTGCTCGTTGATCACACGGGTCTCAGCCGGCTGTGAGATTGCCACAGAGCCGGTGCCCTGATTGATCGAAGACTTATAAACAACGATCGGTGTTCCGATCTCGATATTGTCAAAAATAATACCTGCCTGGTCCCACGGTGTATTGACACATCCATGCGAACCATTTCCCTGATAAAGCGTTCCGCCAAAGCTTGCACGCCATTTTGCATCGTGGATACCGACACCGCCGTTGAACGGCATCCAGTAATCAACCGGTGTATTGTAGCTCTTGCCGGTCAGGTTATCGGCTCCCCGAAGGATCGCCTTTGCTTCCTTGTCAAACAAGCAATAAAGCCCTAGCGGAGTCTCGTAACCGTCTTTTGTCGCATCGCCGGTAACGACCGGAGTATCAACCAGACACTGTCCGTCTTTGTAGAACCACATACGCTGGTTGGTGATATCAATCTCCACATAGGTATCGCCGATATCGTTTTCTTCCCCTCTTGCCATGGCACTTTCCAGCCACTGTGGCTGTCTTGTCGCAGATTCGCCTGATTTAAGTGTCTCATCCAGCCATGCCGCCTCGGTCTCCTCATCCATCTTCCAGCCGTAATTCATGCTGGTTACGGTCACGGTCTCTCCAAGTGAGGTATGGAATGTCTCATCGGTACCGAATGTATCGTACTTGTCTGCCAGCTGTCCGATCCAGTCTGCGATATGATTCCAGTCAAAAGAAACATTTCCGCTGGAATCTACTGTCATCCAGTCTTTGAATGTCTGGTAATCCAGCACATCGGAAGCATCTCCGATCTCATATGTAACCGTCATATCCCAGTATTTCTGCAAAGATGCCAGTTTCTTTTTCAGTTTTTTATTGTCACTGGTCTTCTTTGGTTTCAGATAGCAGTCGCTCTCTTCCAGATTTACTTCGGTCTTGCCGTCCGTCACTGCCTGACAGAGCAGCTCATAGACTTTATCTTCATCCAGCTGATTGCCTTCCACTTCCTCCACAATCTCAAATCCGGAAGACGTTTCATCAATATAGGCATCTTTCGGTTCGGTAACTTTATCGCTGTCAAAAGCATCCAGTTTTTCCATCGCTTCTTTGAGCTTTGCCTTATTGTAAACCGTCGGAGTCGTCATCGTATACTCCTGCGGATGGAAGTATGCATTGATCCATAAAAAAGAGTTCTGTGAATATTTCAGCTGCTGTGCCGCACCGTCTGATACATACTCAAACTGAATATCCGCACCGTCGATCTGTTCGGTCTTATTGTCTTTTTCATGCACCCGCAGTACATAATCCTGCACCTGGTTTGCAACCAGATTTTCTACTTCTTTTACGGTCTTGCCGGACACATCAATGCCGTTTACCGTCGTCCCCGGAAAGAAACGGTCCATATAGTAAACGCCAAATCCCAGATAAACAGCAACCATGATCAGGACAACAATGCCGGCCACGATAAGAGGTGTTCTGGAATGTTTCTTTTTCGGCAGTTCCGGTTTTACCGGCTGCTGCTCATATCTTCCTGGTCTTCCTTCTCTCCGGCTTCTTTCTGATCCCGGTGTTCTCTGCGGCTGTTCCAGTCCTTCGGCTCTTCTGTGCCGTTCTTCTCTTGAGCCTTCCCGTCTTGAACCTTCTGTTCTTGAACGGTCTCTTCTTCTTTTTCTTTTTGGTCCATCGTTTAATGTGATTTCCTTCATATGCTTTTCCTTTGCCTCTTAAAAATACTGTTATCATCCCCGGTATTTTGCAGCAGAGCAGCCATTTGCGTTCCGCTTTCAAAATACATTCCTATTTTAGCACGTATCCAAAAAAAGTAAACACCTACCTGTCAAGAAAAACAGACCGAAATTACAACATTTTAAATGCGATCAGTACAATCCCCAAAATCACAAGTACCACTCCGGTTGCACGGTTTAACGTTTCCGGTTTTGCCCTGTTTGCAAAACGTGCCGCAATCCTTGCCCACAGGAACGTGAACAGCACGCACAGCACCAGACAGGTGATATCCGGCATGCCGCCGATCGCAAAATGAGAAGCCGCACCGGTAAATGCCGTAAACGCCATGATAAACACGCTCGTTCCGACTGCGGTCTTCAATTCATAGCCAAGCACACTTGTCAGGATCAGAAGCATCATCAGTCCGCCGCCCGCTCCGACAAAGCCGCAGATAAATCCGATCAGCATGCCGCAGATCACAGACTGGATACAACGCTTCTTTTTTGAGACTGCCTGCATGGCTTCTTTGGTCGTCATAACCGGTTTTACGATAAATTTGACACCAAGCAGCAGTGTCATGACCATCGAAAATCCGCCCATGGTCGTACTCGGGAGCAGACTTGCGATATAGCTGCCCACCAGCGTAAATAAAAGTACCGTGACCATCATCACGATTCCGTTTGCCACATCCAGGTTTTTGTTTTTGCCGTAAGTATAAGCTGAGACCACACTGGCGAGCACATCGCTGGCAAGTGCGATACCGACTGCCTGATACGGATCCATGCCAAGAAAAGTGATCAGCATCGGACTGATCACAGCTGCCGCACTCATGCCGGCAAACCCGGTTCCGATGCCGGCTCCCATTCCGGCAAAGAAACAGACTAAAATCGTAAAAATCATATTTTGCCCTCTTTTCTTTTTTTGTGTTAAAGCCCATTATAAAGCATCTTCTCCACAAAAATCAATACCGCAGGAAACGCTTCTTTCGCTTCCTGCGGTATTTTACATAACCATTCAGCATTGTACTGAGCTGTCAGTATTTTATAAGATCAATTCAAATACTATCATAGTTTACATCGCTTTCCGGTAAAGCTCTGCGATTTCTTCCTGTGTGAAGACAACCGGGTTGTTCGCAACGCCTGCAGCAGAGACTTTCATGCAGTTTTCTGCCATCCACGGAATGTCTTTCTCCTCGATGCCAAGGTCTGAGAGGGTGATCTCCATATCCAGGTCACGCAGCAACGTGCGGATCTTCGGTGCACAGTCTTCTGCGGTGATACCGCCGAAGATGCGGGCGATCTTCGCATATTTGAAATGATCGCCTTTGTGCGATGCCTCGATGACAACCGGAGTCAGTGCTGCAAGTCCCTGACCGTGTACGATGTCCTTCAGACCGCTCGCCGGATGTTCCATGCCATGTGCCAGCGTAACGCCTGCTGTGTTGATTACCATGCCGCCGATCGTGCTGGCAAGTGTGATCTTCTCCCATTCTTCTTTCGTTCCTTCGCCTTTGTATACTTTGACCAGATTGTCTGCGATCAGTTCCATCGCATACAGGGAGAGGGCATCGGTAAACGGCTGTGCGATCCTGGATGTGTAAGCCTCCATGCTGTGGCAGAGAGCGTCGAATCCAACCGATGCCAGCACTTTCTTCGGCATGGTCATCATGCACTCCGGATCGACGATAGAAACTTTTGCCACGATTGCATTGCAGCGGAGCGATTTCTTGTCGCCATTTTCCGGATTGGTCAGGACGGCAAAACCATTTCCTTCGGAACCGGTACCGCAGGTAGTCGGGATCAGGATCAGCGGCAATGCGTTATCGCTTCTCTTTCTGTTAAAAATGTAATCGTTGATATCACCCTCGTTGACGGAAAGGAATGCGATCGCTTTTGCACAGTCCATAATACTTCCACCGCCGATCGCAATGACCATATCGCAGTGTTCTGCTTTGGAGAATGCCGCACCTTCCATGGCGGTCGTGGTAAGCGGGTTCTGTTTTACCTTGTCAAACAGGGCGGAGCCAATGCCTGCCTCGTTTAATTTTGCAACGACCCGGTCATAAAGACCTGATTTCTTTGCACTGCTCTTTCCGGTGACGATCAGTGCTTTCTTACCATAAGGTTTTGCAAACTCGCCGACCTTGTTTACCTTTCCGCAGCCAAATTCTACATGAACCGGAAGGAAATAGGAGAAATCCAGAACCGGTACTTCTTCTTCGACTTCCTCTGCACTTGCAGTCTCGATCGCGGATTCCAGTGCCACTTCCACATCGTCCGGCTCATCTGCTGCATCTTCGTCTGTGGCAACATCAATATGAGAACCGAATTTTTCTTTATATTTCACTTTGCAGATTGCAAAGAATACAACACCGAGAAGTGCCCAGCCGCCTGCCATTGCCCATTCCTGAACAACCAGTGTGCTTCCGGAACCCGGGATCATGTACATCGCTACCATAAATCCGGACATCAGAACAGCGATCGCTCCGACCAGTTTATAATGTTTTACTTTGTACGGGCGTTTCATATCCGGAGCTTTTTTACGGAGAATGATAAAGGAAAGTGCGACCATGCAGTAAGCAAGACAGCATCCGAAGTTACCGGCATCTACGATCCATACCAGCATTTTACGTCCGAGCAGCGGAGCCAGAACCGATAAGGCACCGATCAGATAAAGGGCATTGATCGGAGTTTTATGTTTTGGATGCAGTTTACGGAACGTTCTCGGGATCATGTAGGATTCTGCCATGGAGTACATGGCACGGCTGCCGCCAATCAGAAATGAGTTCCAGCTTGTCACGATACCGCACATACCGCCGATGATCAGGACTTTTGACATGATCTGGCTGTTAAATGCTTTTGCCATCGCATCAGCCGTTACCAGCCCGGAGCCTTCCATGGATGCGGAAATATCGGATGGGTTCATCATGTAACCAACGCCAAGAATAACCAGTCCGTAAAATACAACTGCCATTAATATAGAAAGGATCATGATTCCGCCGATCTTTTTCAGCGGCATATCGATCTCCTCTGCTGCCTGCGGGATAACATCAAATCCGATAAAGAAGAACGGTGTCATCATTGCAACACTCATAACGGTTTTTACGATCGATCCTGCGGAATCACCTACAAAAAGCTGACTCTGAAGATTCGACACATCTCCCGAAAATGCCGAAGCTACTACAAGAAGAATACCAACTGCTCCGATGATCACGGTCAGAACGGTCTGTAAAATGGCTGCTGTTTTTGCACCTTTAATGTTGATCCAGGTGATAAACACCGCCATGATCATCGCAACGGCCAGCCAGGAGGCATAAATATCAAATCCTGCAACGGTGTAGAGATAACCTTTTAAAAATCTCGGATAAATGTAAGTGATGATCGTTGGAAGAGCACACGCCTCAAAACATACAACGCTGACATATCCAAGAATGATCGCCCAGGTACAGATGAAAGATCCGACCGGTCCCATCGCTTTGTAACTGAATACGTGCTCGCCGCCGCACTGCGGCATTGCTGCGGTAAGTTCTGCGTAGGTCAGACCCACGAAAAAGATCATGATACCGCCGATCACAAAACCAAGGACTGCACCTAACACACCTCCGCGTTCAATCCAGTCGCCTGTGGATACAACCCAGCCCCAGCCGATCATGGCTCCAAAAGCAATGACCAGAATATCCCATGCACTTAATACCTTGTCAAATTCTGATTTCTTTTTTTCCATAATTTCTCCTTTCCACCGGCAGCTTTTTCTGGATTCTTTTATTTAAAACCGCAAAGGCGTTAAACGCTCATGGAAATCCATGTTTTCGTTTAACGCCTTTGTTAACCTTCTGCTGTATCCGGTATGACTTCTACCGATTTTTATTTCTTAATTTAATCTTCAAATTTCAAGTCGATCAGCTGCATAATATACTTCGCTGTCTTCTCCAGTCCCAGAACACTGCTGTCAATCATCATATGACGCAGTTTCCGGTCTCCACGCTTTGTCCCGGTCATATATTCATAACGGGAGTGAAGCATGCTCTCGTTATATTTCACGAGCTCTCTTGCCTCTTTTTCCGAAATATTATGGCTGTCCATCACATGGCGGACACGAAATTCTTCCGGTGCGTAGATAAAAATATTCAGGCAGTTTTTCATATCCTGCAAGATGTAGTTGCTGCATCTTCCGATGATCACACAGGAAGATTTTTTTGCGAACTTTTCGATTACTTCAAACTGCGTATAGATGACACGGTTTGTCAGATTTGCATATCTTGGCCCCAGTTTCGTCTCAAACTCATATTTTACCTTATCCCCGGAGTCTGCTTTTTCCACAAGTTCCCGGTCTACGCCAAGTTTATCCACAACTTTGTCAACCAGATCACGGTCATAATACTCAATGCCCATCGACTTTGCGATGTATTTTCCGATATCCGGGCCCCCGCTTCCATACTCACATCCTATCGTCACTACAAAATGTTTCATAAAAATCTCTCCTGTCATACCTGTTCAGCAATCATTATGTTCTTACGTTTTCAGCAGTAAGTGCCTCGATCTGTATGAATCGTTACGCTCGTTATTTTTCCAGTGCTTCTACCGACTCTTTTATGATCTCATAAGCCTTGTCACAGTCTTCCTCGGTAAGGATCAGAGGCGGAACCATACGGATCACGCTGCTGCCGATTGCTGTGATCAGAAGTTTGCGGTCAAAGCAGCCATGTTTTACATCTACGCTGTTGATCGTCTCATCAAATTCAACACCTACCAGAAGTCCCTGTCCTCTGACTTCTTTTACATGCGGAAGTCCTTTGAGTTTCTCCATGAAGTAGGCTCCCATCTTCTTTGCATTTCCGGCAAGATCACGATCCAGCAGCTCGTTTACTTCTGCCAGTGCTGCCGCACAGCATACCGGATGTCCGCCAAACGTTGTTCCGTGAGATCCGGCGGTAAATGCTTTTGCAACTTCCGCTGTCGCACAGATCGCACCGATCGGCATACCGCCGCCCATTGCTTTTGCCATGGAAACGATATCCGGTTTGATACCGTAATTCATATAGGACATCACGGCTCCGGTTCTGCACCATCCGGTCTGAACTTCATCCAGAAGAAGCAGCATGCCTTTCTCATCACAGAACTTTCGAAGTCCTGTCATAAATTCCTGTGTTGCCGGATGGACACCGCCCTCGCCCTGTACCGGCTCGATCATGATCGCGATCGTGTTTTCGGTACATGCATCTTTAAATGCCTGAAGGTTGTTGTATTCTGCATAAGTAAAACCAGGAACCATATCACCAAAACCGATCTGGCATGCATTGTCCGGCTGACCGGTCGCACTCATCGCACCAAAGGTTCTGCCGTGGAAGGACTGAGATGCTGTCACAATGTTGTATCTCTTCGGACCGTATTTCTCAACGCCGTACTTACGAGCCATCTTGATCATCGCTTCGTTTGCCTCGGTACCGGTATTCTGGTAGAAAATCTTATCCATGCCGATCGTCGTGCAAACCTTCTCTGCCAGCAGTGCCTGCGGAATCGTATACGGATAATTGAAGGTCTGCATCAGATCTGCCGCCTGCTCCTGAACTGCCTTTACGACTTTTTCATTGCAGTTGCCGGCCGCATTGACTGCGATGCCAGCGTAGAAATCCAGATACGGTGTTCCGTTTTCATCGTACATATACATGTCTTTGGCTGTCTCTGCCAGAAAATCAAAACGCTCATAGGTTTCGATCATATATTTCTTTACTTTATCCTTGATATCCTGTGCTGTTAAACCTGTATCTTTTAATCTCATGGCTGTTTCCTCCTCTATCCTGTTCTGTTTTTTTCCTGTTCAAAGAACTTGCTTTTTGCAGTTTCCTTAAAATATGCAGTCACCGCAACGTGCATCTTTCAGAGCGTCTTTCGATCTGCTGAAAATTATTTTCTGTAAATCAAAAAAGGCACTTACAACTCTGTGTAAGCACCTTTGCTCTTGTCTTTTATATTGGATGAACATACCTTATCACATTCATTCATGGATGTCAACTGTTTTTTAATTTTCTTTCTTTCTCGTTCATTGCCAATCATTTTATAGCATTTTCAGCCGTTTCATCCCCAAAAAATCATCCATTTCCGTCATTCATCCGTTCCGAAACTTTCTGTTTTTCAAATATTATAATACATTTCCGTCCATTATATTGTCCAATAATACCTCTGGCATTCTTGCTGTGAGGTACACATCATGCATCGCATTAATGGTAGTCCAGGAAAAAGCAGATCAGGCTGAGTCGTTTTTCGGTATCGTTCCGATAACTGTGCTGCTGATCCGTCTCAAAGCGGAACACATCATCCTTTCCGACCAGGTGGGATTCATCACCGCAGCGTATCGTCACTTCTCCCTCCAGCACAGAAATATATTCTCTCGTCTTTTCACCGTGGCCGCCACTGACATATTCTGCCCCCGGCTCAATGTCGATCCGGTAGATCTCTGCCACGCGGTTGTCCTCGTAAGGAAAACAGGTCCACACCTTGTATTCTCCCTCAGATTCCTTTATCGGATCGGTCTCTTTGATATGTACCAGGCAGGACTCCAGAGGCGGAGCCTGTATCAGCTCCTGGAATTCAATGCGAAGTCCGCTGATGATCTTTCCGATCACACCAAGGGAAGGGTTGGCAACCCCTTTCTCGATCTGGGCGAGCATACTTTTGCTCACCCCGGTCTGTTCTGCCGTCACCTCAAGGCTCATCCCTTTGGCCTTGCGGATCCGTTTTAAATTAACTGCAACATTGTGATTTAAATAGTCCATAAATTATTTTATACTTTCCGCTATCGCTTTCTCAAAAATGTCAAGACCGGCTTCCAGCTGTTCGTCCGTCATCACAAGTGGGGCAAGGAAACGGATGACATTTCCGTAAGTTCCTGCCCCTTCCACCATCAGTCCATGTTTTGCACAGTTCTGGATGATGGCTGCCGTCAGCTCCGGTGCCGGTTCTTTCGTTTCTTTATTTTTTACAAATTCAAAAAACATACTACTGACACAATTATCAGATCTTTATTTATGCTTTCGGCACAAATATCTGTTGACGCACTTTGACGGTAAGGAGTATGATAATGCCAAATATTCCAAAGAGGTTCTGTTATGTCGCTTTCCCTTCGAAACATCTGCGAAGAAACAAAGCAGCGTTACCGGCTTGAGCTGATCTGCGAGCGTTTTCTGAAAGAAGTGTACGCATCGTTTCAGTTTTTCCGTTATCGTGAAACCTTTCTGCTGATTGCAGTCGAAGATTCTCTGAAACATTTCCAGGAAGTGCTCTCCTCCCTTGCTATGGAATGGAAACGCCATTTCCCGGATATTTCTTTTTATGCCGGAATTGGAAGCCTATCTTCTGCCCTGCCTGAAATACCGCGAAGCTATGAACACGCCCTCGCTGCCCTCTCCATGGCACAGCAGCAGAATACACATCTGCTTTCCTTCGAAGATCTGAGATTTCTGGAAAGCTTTCAGAGCAATCCTTCTTAATTTTCTGCCGGATCGGATTCTCCCAGTTCTTTCCGGTACTTTTTTTTATGTTCTTTTTTCTGGAGGTACATTTCATGATCTGCCTGTTTTATAATATCTCTGACCTGCATCTCTTCATTTCCACCCTCTACTTCTACGATACCGCAGCTGAAACTCTTTGGATATTCCTTTGTCTGCCCGGATGAAAATTCTTTCTGTACTTTTCTTATTTTCTGCTCTGCCATCTCGTAGGGACAGTTATACAGGATCACGCAGAACTCATCTCCTCCAATCCTTGCAAACACATCTTCTTTTCGGATGTGTTTTTGGATCGTCTCAACAAAAAACGTGATATACCAGTCCCCTTCTGTGTGTCCGTATTGATCATTGATATATTTCAGATGATCCAGATCGCAGTAACAGAAGGTCAGGCTGCTCTCTTCTTTCAGCATATCCTCTGCCTTCTCCAGGAAATAGTGACGGTTTCCGATCTGTGTCAGCCCATCGCGGTTCGCTTCCATCCTCAGACGTTCTTCCCGCAGCTTCTCTTCCGTCACATCCCGGATAATATAAAGAAAGGCCTGTTCTCCCTGCCACTGCATATATCCGGTAATGATCCTATAAAAATGATGTCTTGAATCCTCTGCTTCCCATATCCATTCAAAAGAATCTCTGCTCTCTTCCGACCGGTGTTTCTGTGCGAACCGAATACACATCTGGTAAACTTCATTCCGGTTAATACTTCTGTCATTCCTCTTTTTACAGTACAGAATCCTCCTGCCGTCGGCACTGGTCACGAAAATCTCCTCTTCGCTGCGGTCGATCATCTCTACCAGAAGCTGATTGTAAGTTTCTACCATCCCGGCATGTATTTTTTCCCGCTCTGCTTCCTGTTTCAGTTTTAATTCCCGCTCCTTCAGCTGCTGCGTCATCGTATTGAATGCCTCTGAAAATTCCCCGAGATAAGATACTGTCTGAGAATAGTCACCCTTTGCCACCTGTTTTGCCTGCCAGGTCAGATGATTTAGATTTGCATGGATATTTTTTAAATTTTCGCACAAAAAATTCTCCCGCGGAGGCGGCTGCACCGACAGATTTCCTCTCGAAAGGGCTGCTGCGTACTGTTTTGTTTCTGTAAACGTCTTTGCAAAATACTGCAGTCCCCTGCCAAGCTTCCGAAAAGGCTCATCGAGTTGTTCCACATCAAGCGGCTGAATTTTTTTATCATACAGGATGCTTCTGAGGTATTCAAACAATAATTCGCTGTTTTTATCCTCCATGACTATGCTCCTATTTTTCGTCTTCTATATTTGCATGAAATCTACACACGCGGTCACCGGTTGCCCAGCAGTCTACCTCTACTGCCGTATAGAACTTTCCGGAATACATGCTTAAAATACCGCCGATAAATCCTTCGTCGTAATTGCATACCGTCTCGCCAAGGATCGGAAGTCCGGAACAGTCCGCATCCTCTGACACATTGAGAATGATCTTTCCGCTCTCCTCATCTACCTTTTCGATACGCAGCACACCGATCTTTAATTCCTGCATTTTACTCTGAAGCTCACTTACAAACTGATCCAGCGGCTGATCCAGATTCAGCATTTTCTTTGCAAAATATTCTCCCGCCTTGCGTCCGGCATTGCGGAAAATCTCAATCTGCTTTTCCTTTCCAAACTGTCCGATCAGCTCCTCTTTCAGGGAATATTCCAACAGACGGTAAACCATCACCGGAAGCTCTTCTCCGAGATTGCCTCTGCTGCCCGCATCATACTGCAGATAATCCTCCAGTGTAAGAACTTTCCCTCCCGTCATAAAAACATTTTCTTCCATTGTATTCTCCTCTGCCTGTGTCCATTTATTCCTTGACTCATCATTCTATATATTTCAGTATAACATCTCTGTTTTCTCAGTTCAACCAATTTTCCGATAAAAAGAGCCATAACCAACTTCATTTAAAGTCAGCCATGGCTCTGTTTTCTCAAATTTTTATTTATCTTCCAGAATCTTATCGATACTTACCAGTTTTACGCTCAGTACAAAGATTTCTGTTGCCGTTTTCAGCTCTTCCGGTGTCGGGTAAGACGGTGCGATACGAATATTGGAATCCTGCGGATCTTTTCCATATGGGAATGTTGCACCGGCATCGGTCATAACAACACCCGCTTCTTTTGCTTTGGCTACGATTGCTTTTGCACAGCCAGGCAGTGAATCAAAGGAAATGAAGTATCCTCCGCGCGGTTCAAGCCAGCTTCCGATCTCCAGTCCGCCCAGCTCATTTTTCAGTCCGCTCAATACAGCTTCAAATTTCGGACGCAGGATGTCTGCATGCTTTCTCATATGCAACACCATGCCGTGGATATCTTTGAAGAATCTTACGTGACGCAGCTGGTTCAGCTTGTCATGACCGATGGTCTGGATGGTCATCTGCTTTTTAATATCTGCAATGTTTGCTTTGGAAGTACCGATTGCAGCTACACCGGAACCCGGGAAGCTTACTTTGGATGTAGAGCAGAATTTGTAAACCATGTCCGGATTACCTTCTTTTTTACATTCCATCAGGATCTCAACCAGGTTGTCCTGTTTATCATCATATAAATGATGGATACCATATGCATTGTCCCAGTAAATACGGAAGTCTTCTGCTGCCGGTTTCAGTCTTGCGAAACGACGTACTGTCTCATCAGAATAGGTGATACCCTGTGGGTTGGAATATTTCGGCACACACCAGATACCTTTGACTGCCGGATCGTTGTTGACATATTCTTCAACCATATCCATATCCGGTCCATCTTCATGCATCGGAATGTTGATCATCTCAATACCAAAGTGCTCTGTAATCTTGAAGTGACGGTCATATCCAGGAACCGGGCACAGGAATTTTACTTTATCCAGTTTGCACCACGGAGTGCTGCCCATTACACCATGAGTCATGGAACGTGCCACCGTATCGTACATAACGTTCAGACTTGAGTTTCCATAAATAATAATATTGTCCGGAGATACCTCTGTCATATCAGCCAGAAGCTCTTTTGCTTCTTTAATACCATCAAGTACGCCATAGTTTCTGCAGTCAACGCCTTCTTCACATACCAGATCTGCATTGCTGTCCAGTACATCCATCATTCCCATTGACAGATTCAGCTGTGCGGTAGAAGGTTTTCCTCTGGACATATCCAGCTTCAATCCTTTGGCCTTTATCTCTGCAAACTGCTGTTCCAGGTTCTCTTTTTCCTTAAGCAGCTCTTCTCTGCTCAAATCCTTGTACGGTGTCATAGTAATCCTCCTCATCTTTCATGTCCATACGCAAAATACACTTGTTTGCCCTGCACGTATCCTGCTCTATCAGCTATTTTATTACGCACCTTGGGTTTCGTCAAGCTTTTTTCGATTTTAGTGATGGAACAGACGGATTCCTGTAAATGCCATTGCCATATTATATTTATCACATGTCTCGATCACCAGGTCATCTCTTACGGATCCGCCCGGCTCTGCAATATATTTTACACCGCTCTTATGAGCACGCTCGATGTTGTCGCTGAACGGGAAGAATGCATCAGAACCAAGTGTTACATCCTGCATCTGATCCAACCATGCACGTTTCTCTTCTTTTGTGAATACTTCCGGTTTCTCGGTAAATACTTTCTGCCATGCTCCGTCAGCCAGTACATCCATATATTCGTCTCCGATGTAAACGTCGATCGCATTGTCACGGTCTGCACGACGGATGCCTTCGATGAACGGCAGGTTCAGAACTTTCGGGCACTGACGCAGCCACCAGTTGTCAGCCTTCTGTCCGGCAAGGCGTGTGCAGTGTACACGGGACTGCTGTCCGGCACCGATACCGATCGCCTGTCCGTCTTTTACATAGCATACGGAGTTGGACTGTGTGTATTTCAGTGTGATCAGAGAAATCTTCAGGTCATTTAATGCATTCTGCGGAATGTCTTTGTTTTTTGTCACGATGTTGGAGAGCAGCTCATCGTCAATCTTCAGATCCTGACGACCCTGTTCAAACGTAACACCAAATACCTGTTTGTGCTCCAGTTTTGCCGGAACATAGTTTTCATCGATCTGGATCACGTTGTAATTTCCTTTTTTCTTCTGTGCCAGGATCTCCAGTGCTTCTTCGCTATAACCCGGAGCGATCACGCCGTCGGATACTTCACGTTTGATCAGCATGGCAGTGTCTTTGTCGCAGACATCGGACAGTGCAATAAAATCTCCGAAAGAAGACATACGGTCTGCACCTCTTGCTCTTGCATAAGCACATGCCAGCGGTGAAAGATCACCCATGTCATCTACCCAGTAGATTTTTTTCAGGACATCAGACATCGGCAGACCGATCGCTGCACCTGCCGGTGAAACATGTTTAAAAGAAGTCGCTGCCGGCAGTCCGGTTGCCTCTTTTAATTCTCTTACCAGCTGCCAGCCGTTAAATGCATCCAGGAAATTGATGTATCCAGGTCTTCCCATCAGCACTTTGATCGGAAGGTCACTGCCGTCTGCCATGTAGATCTTAGATGGTTTCTGATTCGGGTTACAGCCATATTTCAGTTCTAATTCTTTCATTCTGATTTCCTCCTGACGTTTCATAATATACGTTAATTCATAAGATGCCATACGAATTGTTCCGTACTTCGTACTCTTACAATTCTTATCTGTTTTTATTTACGATCTTTGTCTCATATTTTCCGGTTGCAATATCGATGTAACGCACAAACAGGGAGACTTTGTTATCCTCGTTCAGACTGTTCCACAGGGTTTCGGTAAATCTTTCCATATCATCCGGAATTGCAATCAGTTTCGGTTCTCCTTCGAAACTTGGCAGCGGATTGCCGTCGCACTTATAAGTATGGATGAAATGTCCTTCGCCTGCCACACAGTTTTCATATGCAAACGTGTAGCGGTTGCAGGAATCCGGATTTCCGTTATTGCTCTTTAAAATCGACATTGCATAGCTGTATTTTCCGTTTTCGATGTGCATTATACCGGAGATACGCGGTGTATAGTTCGGTGCATCCGGCTCAAACTCACGGCTTCGAAGAGACTGTTCAAATGTAAGCTGACGATCCATGCCTTCGTAGATGGTATCGGTCTGATCTCCGTTTGTAACGATCGTCTTGTTTCCCAGCACACGTACCGGTGCGTAGATGATCAGGCTCGGGTCAACCAGCTTGGAAGGATCAAATGCCTGTGTTCGGATGCCTTCTCCATCCTCCACAAAGATACGGTTGCGGCTGTTCTCGCTTCTTCCCATGATAAAATAAGCGGTCACTGCCTTTGTACCATCCTTGGATCTTCCAATGATGATACCTCTTCCCGGATAAGAATTTTCCTGAAGTTCTTTTTCAATCGGTAACATTTCCATGTTTGCATTCTCCTTTTCTTTTCACTCTCAACCTGCTTTGAAGCACTGTGCCAATCCACAGAACATTTCATTTTGCCAAAAATCCGAATTCAGACCAAGGCAAAAAAAATGTGCCGCACACTCCAAGCAAGATCTGCCCAGACGGTCGACACTTTTACCCTTATACTCCCTGTGGTCTATTCCACTTCCGTCAGTCGTATAATTATTTAAACCTTACCATTTCCCTGAAAAAAAGTCAACCTTGATTTTCGGTTTTCAGCCTTTTTCCATCCAGCACTGCCTCGGTCAGCACATCGCCCCGGTATTTCAGTTTCAGAGAAAAAAACGGATGCTCTTCTTTTAAAAGTTTAAAAAAGATTTTATCGCCTTCCCAGAGGTTCAGCCTTTCAAGCTCACTTTTCTTTACCCACTCCAGCGTTCCTTCATCGCAGGTGATCATATCCCCTTCAAAGCCATCCGCCGTGTAAAGACACATATATTCCGTTTCCCATGCATCTGAAAGAAACGTGACCAGTCCCCGGAAACGCCAGGAAGTGAGCGTAAGCCCTGTCTCTTCCTTTACTTCACGGAGCAGACATTCTTCCGGCGTCTCGTCCTTTTCAAAATGCCCGCCGACCCCGATCCACTTGTCTTTATTGACATCCACCTCTTTTTTGATGCGGTGCAGCATCAGATAGCGGTCATCCTTTTCCAGATAACAAAGTGTTGTAAGTCCCATTTTCTGTCTTTTCCTCCCTTTCCCGGTGCATGACGTGCACCTCGCAGCAAGAATGCCAGAGGCATTCTTGAATTAAGTTTCATACCTGCATATTTCCCTACATCTGCTTTCGGACAACTGCATATTCATCATCCAGCCGATAATATGGGCAACAATAGTGGCTGTCCTCCATAAAACGCACCAGCTCATCCTCATCAAGATTCACTGTACAGATGGATTCTTCACAGTCCTCGTCGTATACATAATTCACACAGGTTTCACAGTCATTACGCATCGCTTTCTCCCTTTCTCAATTTCCGTAAAACTGATACAGGCATCCCGTCTGATTTTTTTTATACTTTCTGTTCTCGGTTCTGGAATTGCCTGCTCTGTGTTCATCTTATCTTTTTTTCTTTTTTCTGTCAATGCCAGGAATCCAGGGTATCATGTTTCTGCTTTTTGGCTCTTTTACGACATATTTTGTCCTGTAAAGGCACATGCTGTCCTTTAACGGGACAGCCCTTTTTCAATTTTCGTTTACCATGTGTTTGACCAAACAATTTCCGCATGAATTCAAGTCGAACGCACGTGAGACTTGGCACGCGATTCTGGTCAGCCTGGCTAACATTTGCCTGACAGGATCGCTGTGCAATAAAGGGTTCAAGGAGACCTTATGAATTGTTTTACCAAAAAGGAGGACTTATATGCCGCGAATTATAGAAGGAAAAGAAATGAACCTGATCGGCGACCGGCTCCGGGTTCTGCGAAAAAAACATCACTTAAGCCAGCAACAGCTTTCCGAACGTCTGGAAACACATGCTGTTTATATCTGCCGCGGTTCCATTTCAAGAATTGAGGACAAAAGTCGAACCGTCACTGACATTGAACTAATGGGACTTGCAAAAGTACTTGGCGTAAAAATTCAGGATCTGTTTGAATAGTGTTATTTTCCACTGCAAAGCATTAACTTATTGACTTATTGTGCAGAAACTCTTACAATGAATAGATGAGCAGGATGCGAATTTTTCTTTATTCGAGAGCCATTCGCATACATCAAAACTACGATATATTCATTTATTCTTGAATCAGGAGGATTTTTATTATGCAGCAAGTATCTGTATTTGCAGAAAACCAAAGAGGTATGATGGAAAAGATCACAGGTGTTCTTCGCAGTGAAGATATCAATATCCTGGGATCGGTAACAAATGACAGTGCCGAATACGGTATCGTCCGCATGGTCGTATCCAATCCGTCAGCAGCCGTAGATGCTCTGACAAAAGCCGGTCTTCTGTGCCATCTTACGGAAGTAGTCGGCGTGGAACTGATGGATGAAGTCGGAAATCTGAACCAGCTTCTCCAGGCACTTTCCGAGAGCAATATCAATGTAAATTACCTGTACCTTTCCTTTAACCGCGAGACAGGCATGCCGATCATGGTATTCCATTCCGAGGATATTATGGAAGTGAAAGCCTGTATCGAACGCAAAGGGTATACAGTATTGTAAAAATTTGCGGAGGTTTTAGAATGTGCAAATGAACGAATTCCCCGAAGGCACGCTCTCGCTACCTCACATTGGCAGCGGTACATAACCGACCAAAATACGGTCGCTAAGTACCGGCCATGTTCGAGTACCTTCTCTGGAATTGTTCATTTTGCACATTGCCAAAAGCTCCTGGCTTGCCGGGGGGTGCTTAAGCGGAACAGTCCTTCAGGCCAAAAGGCAGAACACAAAAAAACAGAGACACTGTAACGGTAGTAAATTTCCGTCACTGTGCCTCTGCTTTTTTACTATCTTGATGCGGAACGTTTTGATTCTAAAAACTTTCTGCGTGCACCAGCGTGGCAAAAGGCTGTTTCCTGCCAGCGTGTAAAATATGATATGAAGTGTTTTTAAAAACTATGGCCGTTCAAAAACGTACAGCAATGTGCAAAATGAACAATTCCCAAGAAGGCACTTTTACGTGCCCTTCGGGGAATTCGTTCATTTGCACATGCAATACTATTCTTTTGCAAACACTATTTTTAAATGTGTGGCATTTCAGTTCTTTACATCTGCCAGAAAACCACCGACAACTTCTTATTTTGTAAATTGATCCAGCACTTCTCTGGCTTCTTCCACCTTCTTTTCATCGGTTCTCCAGATTTCAAATTCACTCATCGACGGCAGTCCCATATTGATCCCTTCTTTTCGATAAACCATACGGCTGTCCAGTGTCATTTTCCCGGACATATGGAAGGTCGTGATCCCGGTCTTTGGTGCCAGATAGCGGATCGCATCTGCATCGATTCCGGCTCCTGCCATGATATCAACTTTTCCGTCTGCTTTCAGGGCAAGCTGTTTTAAGATCTCTACGCCTTCTTTTGCACTTTTTCTCTGACCGGATGTAAGAATGGTATTTACACCCAGTTCTTTTGCCGTCTCCAGAGCTTCAAACGGATCACGGCACACATCAAATGCACGATGCAGTGTGATGCTCATATCTCCTGCTGCATCGATCATGCGTTTCATCGCTTCGACATCCAGTGTTCCATCCGGCTTTAAAGCTCCGATCACGGCCGCATCTGCACCAAGCTTTCGGAAAGTACGGATATCTTCGCATAAAATATCAATTTCATGTCTGGTGTAACAGAAATCTCCAAAACGCGGACGCATCAGTGCATGGATGCGGATATCCATCTGATTTTTAATTTCCTGAAACAGGGCTGTCCCCGGAGTCACCCCGCCGATCACAAGTCCCTGACAGAGTTCCAGTCTGTCTGCTCCGCCGTTTTTTGCTGCGATTGCAGATTCTACGCTGTCTACACAGCACTCTAAAATACCCTTCATGACGATTTCCTCTTTTCTTTCATATCTTTCTGTGATACCGGTTTACCATCTACCACGGTCTTTGCATTCGGATAAATCTGCTCCATTCGTTTATCCGGGAAATGTTTGTCTAAAAATTTTTCCAGATCCGTACGGCTGTCCTCTAGCACTGCTGTCATCTGCGGCGTTTTCTGAAGACTCCCCTGCTGTCTTTGATTGTAACGGTTTAGAGCCAGCGTTGACATGCCGGCATTGAAGATCATAAACAGGATCAGGATCCAGGTCAGAATATTTCCTATTTTTATCGGAATTTTTTCGATCAGATTTGAAAGTTTCGGATAGATGATCTTCAGCCAGACTACTGCGGCAATCCCCCAGAAAAAGCAGAACAGCAAATTGATCCTGCCGCCAAGATTAAAAGGCAGCTTACTGTAATCCCAGAAAACCGTCCCGAAAACCAGCTCGGTAAATATGCTGCAGGCATATTCATAAGCCCCGCCAAGCACCGTTCCAAGCATAAAAATATAACGGTCACTTTTCTCTTTATATTTATAAAGCAATGCCGTGAACATCGCACAGCCAAGTCCCCATACAATACTGAACGGACCATAGACCACGCTGCTTCTGCTCATCCATCGCCCCATGGAATAACGGCAGAAAAGCGTCTCCACAAGATCTCCGATAAAAGCCCCGATCAGAAACAGCCAGAAAATCTTGAAAAAGCAGCAGCCTTCCGCAAATACCGTCTTTTCTTTTTTTGTATTTTTCCTGACGGATTCTTTGATATTCTCTGTCTTAATATTCGGATATGCCCGCATCATACGCTTCTGTATCCGGACAGTTATGGCATTGCCAACGTTTTCCGATACTTTTTGCATATTTTCATTGAGCTGCATGATCCTTCGAAGTTTGATCTTCAGCTGTAAAATAGCGATCACAGAACCAAGGAAATCAATCCCCATCAGAATATACGCTACGATCAGGATAATCCTTCCAATAAAATGCGGGATCTGTTTTAAAATCTGCAGGATCAGAGGATTGGCAAATTTCATCATCACAACGATCGCCGCACCGAAGATCAGCAGATGCCAGATTCCAAAATATCCCTCGTACTGAAAACGATTCTTACTGTAATCCCACCATTTCCGATGAAAAATATGCTCCAGGATCAGCCCTGTCATAATGGACACGAACGCTGCCAGAAGTGCTCCTCCTATAAACAGGAAAAAAATCCGATGCCGCAGTTCCGGCAGGAAAATACAGCCCAGTACGGCACAGACACCATACGACAGGCAGAACGGCATGTTCATAAAACCGGTATTTACAAATTTTCGGTTACGTACGGCATTTGCCACAACGCCTGCACACCAGCCGGCAAAAGAATAAATCAGAAAGAACCAGCAAAGTTCGTAAAATGTATAGACCAATTTATTTTCCCCTTTTCTCTTTTTCTTATGTGTGTTACTATATAAAGATGCCAGGGTCAAAATGTCGTTCTTTTTTATAACGAAACAATTCACAGGCATCATTGATGTCAAAAGATTTTTGACTCTGACAGACAGTATACCTGTAAACAGGATTGCTTGCAAGAGAAAAACCAATTCGTTTTATTTTTATATAAAAATAATATAACTGTTATTTTAAATATACATTTTACATTTTTCTATTTCTCTGTATACTAAGGGACGGACTTTGAAGCGATGTCCCTGAATCCTGATGATCCCAACACAGATGCGTGAGCATCTTTATACCCCCGAACCAAGAAAGGATGGCGGCAGCTTATGTTTGATAAGTTATTTTTTACAAAAAACGGTCAAATATCGGAATCACTGGCTTTAGGAATTTTTCTGACTCTGGCAGGCGGTTTCCAGGATGCGTATTCTTACAACGTGCGTGATCACGTGTTTGCAAATGCTCAGACTGGAAACATTGTATTGCTCGGACAGAATATCGCTTCCGGAAACCTGATGCATGCCCTGCGTTATCTTCTGCCGCTTGCCGCTTTTTTTCTTGGTGTATACCTTACGGAATGGATCAAGCATTTTTATAAAACCAGCGTCAAGATCCATTGGAGGCAGATTGTTCTGATCATAGAAATCCTGATTCTCGGGATCACCGGATTTCTGCCGAATGAACCTACCCTCAATGTGATCGCGAACATCATGCTTTCTTTCGCCTGTGCCATGCAGGTCGATACCTTCCGCAAATTCCGCAGTATTCCATGTGCAACAACCATGTGCATCGGAAATATGCGAAGTGCGACCGAATATCTCTGCCTGTACCATATCAGCAAAGATCCGGCGATGAAATACAAAAGCATGCACTGTGGATTTATTATTCTGGTTTTTGCGATCGGTGCCGCTTTCGGTGCCTCCTGCTCCGCCTGGTTTGGCGTAAAGGCGATCTGGATCGCCATGGCCATGCAGGTAGTCGGATTCTTTATGATGTTTGCACATCAGGATATAGAAGCATTCGAGAAATTCGAAGAAGAAGAAAAAGAAAAGATCCGTCAGACACACGCCAGAAAAAAATAAACATGAAACTATGTTTATTGCTTACCTGCATATATATTTACTACTTACTCACACGAAAAAAGGAACTGCCGACGGCAGTTCCTTTTTCGTTTTCAAACTTTCTACCTTCCCGGTATTTTATTTTGCGTGAGGCAGACTCAGCTCATCGATCTTCTTCCGTTCTTCTTCTGTGAAATCTGCACTTTCCAGAACTTTCAGATTATCAAGGATCTGTGTTGTCTTGGATGCACCGATCAGCACGCTGGTCACTACATGGTCTTTTAATACCCATTTCAGTGCCATCTGTGCCAGGCTCTCACCTCTCTGTTTTGCCAGTTCGTTCAGTCCACGGATACTTGCCATTTTTTCTTCCGTCAGCTGATCTGCTTTTAAGAATCTTCCGTCCGTCGCAATACGGCTGTCAGCCGGGATACCGTTCAGGTAACGGTCTGTCAGAGTTCCCTGTGCCAGAGGGCTGAATGCGATGATCCCTTTCTTTGCTTCTGCTGCTGCCTGTTTCAGTCCGTTCTTCTCGATCGTACGGTCAAAGATGGAATAACGGTTCTGGTTGATGATATACGGGCAGTGCAGGTCTTTCAGAATTGCTTCTGCCTGCTTCATATGCTCTCCGTCATAATTGGAAATGCCTGCATAAAGTGCTTTTCCGCTGCGGACGATCTGTGCCAGTGTCTCCATGGTCTCCTCAAGCGGTGTCTCCGGATCCATGCGATGATGATAGAAGATATCAACGTATTCCAGCCCCATTCTTTTAAGGCTCTGATCCAGACTTGCGATCAGATACTTTTTGCTTCCCCAGTTTCCGTAAGGGCCATCCCACATCACATAACCGGCTTTTGTACTTACCAGGATCTCATCACGGTAAGCACCGAGATCTTCTTTTAAAATTCTTCCGAAATTGCGTTCTGCACTTCCCGGTTCCGGTCCGTAATTGTTTGCAAGGTCAAAATGTGTGATTCCATGGTCAAATGCAGTAAAACACAGTGCTTTCATATTTTTGTAATCGCAGTGTGTTCCAAAATTGTGCCACAGTCCGAGAGACAGCTCCGGAAGCAGCAGTCCGCTGTTGCCGCATCGGTTATACTGCATGGTTTCATAACGTTTTTCGTCTGCCTGATACATAGTAATTTCCTCCTTATGATCTCATGGCAATGTCTGCCAGTTCTTTGCAATCTTTCTTTTTACTCTTTACAAACGATAACACTTCAAGTACACTTGAAGTCAAGAACTTTTTCTATATTTTTGCATAAAGGAGATGCGTCATGGATACCTATACAATAAAAGAAGTTTCTGAAATGTTCCATCTGCCTTCTTCTACCCTTCGCTATTACGAAGATCTTGGCATCCTTACAAACGTCAGACGCAGCAAATCCGGCCAGCGTGTCTATATACAGGGACATATCAACCGTCTGAAGACCATCTGCTGCTTTAAGAAAACCGGCATGTCGATTGCCAAACTGCAGCAGTTTTTTGCCTGCGAAGAAGACGAATCTGCTCATATCGATGAGATTTTAAGCCTGCTGAATGACCAGCAGGAACACATTCTGAATGAAATCAGCCAATATCAGGCTTCTCTTACACATCTGCAGCGAAAACTTCATTATTATACAGACATCAAGACAAGTCTGGAAAATGGAACTCCGCTGCCGAAATGGGCAGATTACCGAGAGCATGCAGAACAGGCAAAATAACGGCTTGACCTTAACATTATTAAATTTATTTATCCGGAGGTATTTTACTATGAAATTTATTTATCCTGCTATTTTCAGCAAAACAACCGAAGGCACCTTCGAGGCTCGTTTCCCGGACCTGGAATGCTGCACGGCAACCGGCGAGACACTTGACGACTGCATTGAAAATGCAAATCAGGCTGCCTATGACTGGATCTATGTCGAACTGACCGAGTTTGATTCTGAGCTTCCGCCGATCACCGACCCGGATGATCTGGTGCTCTCTGACAACGAAACATTGCGAAATATTTCCGTAAATATTCGCCTCACCGATGGCTGGGACGAATAAATACTCTGACAGTTCCATACTATTTATAAAACAGTTGACATAACTTCTTGCAAAATCTTTCCCTATCCATTAAGATAAAAAGGTATGTTAATTCAAACCTGCGGAAAGGAAAGGTAGAAAACACATGGAAAAGTTCTTCAAACTGAAGGAAAATGGTACAAATGTCAGTACCGAAATCATGGCCGGAATCACAACATTCATGACGATGGCCTACATTCTCGCAGTAAATCCTAACATCCTGTCTGCATCCGGCATGGATCGCGGTGCGGTATTTACTGCAACGGCATTATCAGCTTTCATCGCCACCTGCCTGATGGCACTGCTGTCAAACTATCCGTTTGTTCTGGCTCCTGGTATGGGACTGAATGCTTACTTTGCCTACACCGTTGTCCTTGGTATGGGATATACCTGGCAGGCAGCACTCGCAGCCGTATTTGTAGAGGGTATTATTTTCATCGTTCTCTCTCTTACAAACGTACGTGAAGCGATCTTCAATGCAATCCCGATGAATCTGAAACACGCCGTATCGGTAGGTATCGGTCTGTTTATCGCATTTATCGGTCTGCAGAATGCAAAAATCGTTGTAAACAATGACTCCACACTGCTTGGTCTGTTCTCTTTCAAGGGTTCTGTTCAGGCCGGAACTTTCAATTACGAAGGCATCACCGTCCTGCTTGCTCTGATCGGTATTCTGATCACTGCGATCTTCCTGATCAAGAACGTAAAAGGCGGTATTCTCTGGGGTATTTTGATCACCTGGGGACTTGGAATCATCTGTCAGTTCACCGGACTTTATGTTCCGAATGCAGACGCTGGTTTTTACAGCCTGCTGCCTAACTTTTCAAGCGGTTTTTCCATTCCGGCTCTGACACCAACCCTGATGAAAATGGACTTTTCCATTGTATTCTCCCTTGACTTTGTTGTCATCATGTTTGCATTCTTGTTTGTAGATATGTTTGACACTCTTGGAACCCTGATCGGTGTTGCTTCCAAAGCAGATATGCTGGATAAAGACGGAAAGCTGCCGAACATCCGCGGTGCCCTGCTCGCTGATGCCGTTGGTACTTCCGTAGGTGCTATGTTCGGTACTTCTACCGTTACCACATTCGTAGAAAGTGCATCCGGTGTAGCAGAAGGCGGACGTACCGGTCTGACTTCCCTGACAGCAGCGATCCTGTTCGGACTGTCCCTGTTCCTGTCCCCGATCTTCCTGGCAATCCCGTCTTTCGCAACGGCTCCTGCCCTGATCATGGTTGGATTCTTAATGCTGACCTCTATCACGAAGATTGATTTTTCTGACTACACAGAGGCTATTCCATGCTTTATCGCAATCATTGCCATGCCGTTCATGTACAGTATTTCAGAAGGTATCGCTATGGGCGTTATCTCCTACGTTGTACTGAATGTTGCGACCGGAAAGGCAAAAGAAAAGAAGATCAGTATTCTGATGTATGTTCTGGCTGTGCTGTTCATACTGAAGTATGTTGTTCTGTAATGTAAATGATGTTGGGACCAAAAGCCCCAAACTATGATGCCTGCGGATTGTTCCGTGCGTCGCACTCCCACAATCTTTCTACGCTCCGCTTCGGTCGGTGCTAAACATGTGCCACTGGCACATGTTTAGCACCCCGGTATTCGCATATCGTAGTCAGAATGTAAAATTGACTAAAATAAAAGCCAGAACATATCGTCTGCAGCAATTCACTGTCAGCCTTATGATTCTGGCTTTTTCTTTAAATAAACTGTTTTAGATCCGTCAGTGTCGGCACACATGCATACAGCATATCTTTGATCTCTTCATCCGGCTGTGTCAGATCCGGAACCATAACCACTTTACATCCGGCCGCACAGGCACTTTTGATGCCGTTTGGTGAATCCTCAACCGCCATACATTCTTCCGGGGCAAGTCCGATCTGACTGCATGCATATTCATAGACATCCGGTGCCGGTTTTCCGTGTTCCACCATCGGTGCACAGACAATCTTGTCAAAATACTCATACAGTCCAAACTGTTTCAGATAACGTGTCGTTCTCTCCAGATCACTGGCCGTTGCAACTGCACGGTGTATATTCTTATCTTTCATATAAGTAAGAATCTCAACTGCCCCCGGTTTTATATCCACTTTGACTGTCTTCAGATATTCTTCCATAATTTTTCTTCGGTAACTTCTTACTGCTTCATAATCCAGGTTCGGATCATTCACCATTTTTTTCAAATACTCGGGTGCATATGGCCTCCCCAGAGACCTCAGTGTCAGAACCTGTTCCCTCGTAACCTTATATCCGAAATGTTCCAGAGCCTTTGGCCAGAACATAATATAATATTTCTCCGTGTCCAGTAACGTGCCGTCCATATCAAAAATAACTGCTTTTATCATTTGTTCTCTTCCCCCGTCAGTTTTACGACCGTCATCTCATGATGCATCGCTTTCATCACTGTATCAAACATATCTTTTGTTTTCACACGGATACTGGAAGTATTCACACACGGATGACATCCGATCCATTCTTCCTTGAGCAGATCCTCATCCACCAGAAGACGTACTGCATTGTCTTTGTCATTCATCAGTCCCATAATGCTGACCGCTCCCGGCGTAATATCCAGATATTTTTCCATATATTCTGCACTCGCAAAAGAAAGCCTCGCACTGCCGATCTGTTTTGAGAGTTCTTTCGTCTTGAACACCTTGTCCCCCGGTATCAAAAGCAGATAAAAATCCGTCTTCTGCCGGTTGCACAGAAACAGATTTTTGCACATTTCCACGCCAAGTGCCTCATCGACCTCTTTGCATGCTTCCATTGTAAAAGCTGCCTCATGATCCATCCTCTGATAATCTACACCAAGACCATCCAGAAAATCATAAGTACGGATCTCCTTGTCCATTCTGCCTGCTGCATCGGCAGGTCTTCCATTCTGTAATTCCATGTTGTTGTCTCCTGTTATTCCTCTGTATACCTCCGCGATCCGCCGGAGGATACAGCAATCCTGTGAAAAATCAAATCCCTCCACTGATATAAGCTAAAAGTCCCCTGCATCCACGCAGAATATCATCGTAAGTTGCATCAAAATCCCCTGTATACCACGGATCTGCCACGTCACGTGCCGCTGACAGCTGATGCGTCTTCTCATAATCCGCAAAAGAAAGCATCTTATAAATCTTATGCTCCTCATCACCGCCCACAATACGTGTCATGTTTCTTATATTAGCAGAATCCATTCCAATAAGAAAGTCAAAATTTTCATAATCCTGCCGCGTCATCTGCCTCGCATGATGTGCAATTAGCGGAATCTGCACCTGTCGCAGCTTGTTTCTCGTTCCATAATGCGGTGGATTGCCGATCTCCTCACGGCTGGTCGCCGCAGAATCAATCTCAAAGCAGTCTTCAAGCCCTGCCTGACGGACCAGGTAGGTGAAGACACTCTGGGACATTGTGCTGCGGCAGATGTTGCCGTGGCAAATAAATAGTACTTTAATCATCTTTTCATATCTCCATTTAAGTCTTGTATTTCTTCTCAAACGCTTGATATTTCAGGGTTTTCCGACTTTTGAGTTTTCCTTTCTTTTCAAGGTATCTTCTCAAA
>ENA-UONZ01000655-UONZ01000655.1-human-gut-metagenome-genome-assembly--contig:-C93old-NODE-655-length-51978-cov-14.781176_pt1 | contig 51978 bp, 50 predicted proteins | sample MGYA00242468_ERZ724015 | MGnify/ENA metagenome assembly ERZ724015
TGAAATCAGTAGTTTTTGAAACTTTTTCAAAGTTTCAAAAACTTAGTCAGCGGGGCGAAAAGACTTTTCGCCCCGCTGAGAGGCGGAAGCCGCCTCTTATCTTTTCAGCGGACGAAAGGAGGAGGACATGGACGAGAACAAAGACGACCTGCTGCCGCAGAAGGTGCCCGACCAGGAGCTGAGCACCGAAGGCGCGTACAAGGGCCGCCGGCTGCAGCAGGAGGGCAAGTGGCGCAGGCTGTGGCAGGATTACGGGTTCATTCCCACAACGGTGATCGTGATGCTGCTGCTGTTCAAGGTGATCCTGCAGATCGCCTGGGTGCCCAGCGGCTCCATGGAGACCACGCTGCCCACCAGGTCGCTGCTGCTGTCGTGGCAGCTGCCGTATGTGTTCTCCGATCCCACACCCCAGCGGGGGGAGATCGTGACCTTCTGGAGCGACAGCATGGGCAAGCTCCTGGTCAAGCGGGTCATCGGCCTGCCCGGGGACACCGTGTCCTTTGAGGGCGGCTATGTATATGTAAACGGCGAAAAGCTGGCGGAGACGTATCTGCCGCAGCAGGGTCTCACCGAGGCCAAGACCCAGCAGAGCTACCAGGTGCCGGAGGGCTGCCTGTTCTTCCTGGGGGATAACCGCACCGGCTCCTACGACGCCCGGTCGTGGGACGATCCGTATGTGCCCGTGAGCAATGTGCGCTCCCATGTGATGGTGTGCATATCGTTCCTTAAGGACAACAGCTGGCGCGGCATCCGGGCGGTTTCATAAAAAGGAGATGGTTCTGTGACTGAAAGAAGAAAAATTCGCCCCGGCAGTCTGCTGCTGGTTATTCTGGTAGTGCTGGGGATCATGATACTGATACGCAATATGAGCGGCGCAGGAACCATCGCCTACAGCGACATGTGCCGCTACTTCCGGGAGGAAAAGGTGCAGTCCTTCAGCATCACCGGCGACAGGCTGCAGGCCGTGCTGCAGGACGGCTCCGTAGCCGCCTGCACCATCGGCAGCGTGGAGACGTTTTACAGCGACATGGACGGCCTGGTGCAGAAGCAGGTGCAGAGCGGCACCGTGAAGCAGCAGGAGTTCATCCATGCCACCAACTGGGCCTCGACGCTGCTGCCCTATGCCATGGGGATCATCGGCTTTATCCTCATCATCAACCTCATGGGCCGCATGGCCGGTGGCGGTGCCGCCGCCCAGGACAAAATGGCCAAGTTCGGCCAGGCCCGGGTGCAGATGCCCGGCCGGGGTGAGGATCGGGTGACCTTCGACCAGGTGGCCGGAGCCGACGAGGAGAAGGAGGAGCTGCAGGAGATCGTGGAGTTCCTCCGGGAGCCGGATAAATACCTGCAGCTGGGTGCCCACATCCCAAAGGGCGTGCTGCTGGTAGGCCCTCCGGGCACCGGCAAGACCTTGCTTGCCAAGTCCGTGGCCGGGGAGGCGGATGTGGCCTTTTTGTCCATCTCCGGCTCCGATTTTGTGGAAATGTATGTGGGCGTTGGCGCCAGCCGCGTTCGTGACCTGTTCGAGCAGGCGAAAAAGCAGTCCCCCGCCATTGTATTTATCGACGAGATCGACGCCGTGGGCCGCCAGCGCGGCAGCGGCCTGGGCGGCGGCCATGACGAGCGGGAGCAGACCCTCAACCAGCTGCTGGTGGAGATGGACGGCTTCACCGCCAACTCCGGAGTCGTGGTGCTGGCCGCCACCAACCGGGTGGATATTCTGGATCCGGCCCTGCTGCGTCCCGGCCGGTTCGACCGGCAGGTGTATGTGGGCCTGCCGGATATCAAGGGCCGGGAAGCAATCCTGCAGGTTCACGCCCGGAACAAGCCGCTGGCGGAGGATGTGGATCTGTCCGAGATCGCCCGGGGCACCGCCGGCTTCACCGGCGCGGATCTGGAGAACCTGCTCAACGAGGCAGCGCTGCTGTCCGGCCGACGGGGCGACGCCATGATCCGACAGAAGACCATCCAGGAGTCCATCATCAAGGTCATCGCCGGGCCGGAGAAGCACAGCCGCGTCATCCCTGAGCAGGAGCGTAAGCTCACGGCCTTCCACGAGGCCGGTCACGCCGTGGTGATGCACGACCTGCCGGGCCAGGACCCCGTACATCAGATCACCATCGTTCCCCGGGGCCAGGCCGGCGGCATGACCATCAGCCTGCCGGAGGAGGATCGGTCGTACCTGTCCAAGCGGTACATGGAGGATGAGATCGTGGCGCTGCTGGGCGGCCGGGCCGCCGAGGAGCTGATGCTGGGGGATATCTCCACCGGCGCCTCCAACGATTTGCAGCGGGCCACGTCCATCGCCCGGAAAATGGTGGGCACCTACGGCATGTCCAAGCGTCTGGGCCATGTGGCCTTCAACGCCGGCAGCGACGAGGTGTTCATCGGCAAGAGCATGGGCCATACCCGCCCCTACTCCGAGAAGATCGCAGCGGAGATGGACGACGAGATCCAGCAGATCCTCGCCCACGGCTACGCCCGCTGCATGGAGATCCTCAAGCGGGAGCAGGATAGGCTGCAGGCCGTGGCCGACTTCCTGCTGGAGCACGAGACCATGACGGCAGAGGAGTTTGAATCCGTATACACAGAGAAATAAACCGAATAATACAGCAAATCGTCCCTTCCCCGCAGCGGAAGGGACGATTTATTATAGACAGCGGCGAAATATTATTGTGCAAAATCACGAAGTCCCGTGTCTGCCAATGGGGGACAGGGTACGGAGATTTTCCGGAAATGAACGCCGTATAAGGCTGACTGTCCGTGACATGCGGACATATTGTCTCTGAAATTTGAGAAAATCCTTTCCGCTTTGGGTAAAAAGACCGGAAATTTAATGCAACATTCTCACTTGCAATCGCCGGTATTTTCTTATAAAATATGTAGAAAGTCATAGGATGCACCGCTGCATTCCGTGGCCGAAATATTATATGGAGGAAGTAAAGATGAAAAAGTTTATCGCACTGCTGCTGGCTCTGGTCACAGCACTGTCGCTGGTTGCCTGCGGCAGCAAGGACAGTGGCGGCTCCACGGACGGAGATGTTGTGAAGATTGGTATCTTCGAGCCCACCTCCGGCCAGAACGGTGCCGGCGGCAAGAAGGAGATCCTGGGCATTGAGTATGCCAACTCCATCAAGCCCACCGTCACCATCGGCGGCAAGGAATATAAGGTCCAGCTGGTGACCGCCGACAACGCCTCCGATGCGTCCAAGGCTCCCGCCGCTGCCCAGACCCTGATCTCCCAGAGTGTGTCCGTTGTCATCGGTACCTACGGCTCCGGCTGCGCCATTGCCGCCGGCGACCTGTTCAAGGATGCGAAGGTTCCCGCTATCGGCACCTCCTGCACCAACCCCAACGTGACCCTGGGCAATGACTTCTATTTCCGTGTTTCCTACATTGATCCCTTCCAGGGCGCTGTGATGGCCAACTTCGCCAACAAGGAAAAGGGCAGCGTCAACTGCGCACTGATTATCGAGTCCGGCGACGACTACTCCGCCGGCTTCGGCAACTATTTCCAGAAGGAAATGGAGCGCCTGGGCGGTAAGGCTACCGTACTGGAGTTCCAGAAGGGTGAGGCTGACTTCTCCACCATGATGGCCACCATCAAGTCCGCCGGTTACGACGGCATCTTCGCCCCCGTATCCATCGAGACCGCTGCCATGATCATCAGCCAGGCCCGCGACAGCGGCGTCACCTGCCCCATCATGGCCGGCGATACCTGGGATGATATCTCCATCGCCCAGCGTACCGGCGACAAGGCCACTGACATTTATTTCTCCGCCTTCTTCGATGCCGCCGATGAATCCAACGCCGAAGGCAAGAAGTTCGTGGACGGCTTCACCAAGTGGGTCGCCGAGGACAGCACCCGCATCGAGAACAACGGCGGTACCGCCGAGGCTGTTTCCAGCGTGACCCCCTGCGGCTACGATGCCTACATGGCCGCTGTGAACGCCATTGAGAAGGCCGGCTCTACTGAGGGCACCGCCATCCGCGATGCACTGGCTGCCCTGGAGGTCAAGGGTCTGGTCACCGGCGACCTGAAGTTCGACGAGAACGGCGACGCTGTGAAGACCTATGCCGTTATCAAGACCATCAAGGACGGCCAGATCGTGTACTACAGCACCTACAACGGCTGATCCCCTGCCGCGGTACAAAAACAGACACACAAAGTGCATCGTGAGGGGAGGCAAACTCCCCTCACGATGCGGCGCGCTGAAGTAAAAACAATCCAGCGGTTTTGACCGCGCCGGGCATCCTTTTCGGGATCTCCCCGCGCACTCTTCCTTGCTGTTGCCGAAAGCTCCCTGTCCCATCCCGGCAACCAGAACGCAAACATTGATGGCTCTTGCGTTTTCGGCAGACGATGGACATCCTGCCCCCGCCTGCGGAAAGCGCAAGATTCATTTTGAAGGAGGTTTCCGTACTTATGCATGACGCAGCTTACTATATCCAGCTTCTGCTCTCCGGCGTCACGGTGGGCAGCCTGTACGCCCTCATCGCCATTGGCTACACCATGGTTTACGGCATCCTGCGCCTCATTAACTTTGCCCACGGCGACATCTTCATGATGGCGGGCTTTTTCATGGTTTATATCTCCGCAGAGTGCTCTCTGGCGGTATCCATCCCTCTGGTGCTGCTGCTTACGGTGCTTCTGGGCGTAGCCATTGAGCGGGCGGCCTATAAGCCCCTGCGCACGGCGCCGCGTATGTCCGTGATGATCTCGGCCATCGGCGTCAGCTACCTGCTGCAAAACCTGGCCAACTACATCACCGGCGGCATCGCCCGGGCCTACCCCGACATCCCCTTCTTCACCCAGGTGATGAACGTGGGCGGCCTGAGCATCAAGCGCATCACCATCATCACCCCCATCCTGACCATCGCCCTGGTGGCCGTGCTGGTGGTTCTTATCCAGAAAACCAAGATCGGCATGGCCATGCGGGCCGTGTCCCGGGATTTTGAGACCTCCCAGCTCATGGGCATCAAGATCAATAGCGTCATCTCCATGACCTTTGTCATCGGCTCGTTCCTGGCGGGCGTGGCCTCCATTTTGTACTTTGCCAACTATGGCCAGGTCAGCCCCATGATCGGCGCTATGCCCGGCCTGAAAGCGTTTGTGGCCGCTGTGTTCGGCGGCATTGGCTCCATTCCCGGAGCTGTCATCGGTGCGTTCATCATTGGTATCTGCGAGTCCTTCATCAAGGCCAATGAGACCATCGCCGTATTCAGCAACGCTTTCACCTTTGCCCTGCTGATCGTGATCCTGCTGTGCAAGCCCAACGGTCTGTTCGGTGAGAAACTGACGGAGAAGGTGTAAGCTATGAAGAATAACAAGAAAAGAAAACTGCTGCTGTCACTGATTTTGGCAGCTGTCTGCATTGCGTTTTTGCTGTATGTGGACAAATTCCAGCACTATTCCATGCTGGCCACGGTGCTGAAAAAGGGCGCCATCTACTCTCTGGTGGCGGTATCGCTGAACCTGCTCAACGGCTTCACGGGCCTGTTCTCCCTGGGCCAGGCGGGCTTTATGATGATCGGTGCCTATACCTACAGCATCCTCACCATCCCCGTGGCGGATCGGGCCGGCGTATATCAGTATTTTGACGGCGGCATCGTGCAGTTCTGCGTGCCCATGGTCGTGGGTCTGATTCTGGCGGGTATCGTGCCGGCCATCTTTGCCTGGCTCATCGGCCTGCCGGTGCTGAAGCTGAAGAGTGACTATCTGGCCATCGCCACATTGGGCTTTGCCGAAATTATGCGCGCCATCATCCAGTGGAAGCAGGTGGGTCCCCTGACCAACGCCTCCAACCTGCTGAAGAAGTTTGCAAACTTCGACTCCATCCTGTTCCCCTTTGTCGTGTCGGCTATCTGCATCGGCTTTATTGTGCTGCTCATCAACTCCACCTATGGCCGGGCCTTCAAGGCCATCCGCGACGACGAGATCGCTGCCGAGGCTATGGGCATCAACCTGGCCAAGCACAAGATGCAGGCCTTCCTCATCAGCTCCTTCTTCGCCGGTGTCGGCGGCGCGCTGCTGGCCATGTTCCAGTCCAGCGTCCAGGCCAGCACCTTTACCTCCACCATGACCTATGAGATCCTGCTCATCGTGGTCATCGGCGGCATCGGCTCCATCACCGGCTCCATCATCGGCTCGTTCCTGTACATCGCCTGCTCCGAGTGGTGGCTGCGCTTCCTGGACGACCCAGTGCCCTACCTGCATGTCAACATTCCCTTCATGCGGCCCGGCTTCCGGATGCTGGTGTTCTCCGTGGTCATTATGATCGTGGTGCTGTTCTTCCGCAAGGGCATCATGGGCGACCGGGAGTTCTCCTGGGACGGTATCATCGGCTTCTTCCAAAAGCTCTTTAAGAAGAAGGATAAGACCCCGAAGGAGGTGGCCTCCAAATGAAAAATGTACTGAAAGTGGAAAACGTCACCATGCAGTTCGGCGGCGTGGTGGCCGTGGATAACCTGAACATGGAGGTGAACGAGGGCGAGATCGTGGCCCTGATCGGCCCCAACGGCGCAGGAAAGACCACGGCGTTCAATGTCATCACCGGCGTGTACGCCCCCACCAACGGCCGGGTGTGCTTCAACGAGAAGTGCATCGTGCGCAATCACCCCACCGGCAAGATGAAAAAAACCTACAAGGGTGAGCATCCCGCCATGTATACCGCGCAGCTTGCCCCGGAGGAGGCCTTGGAGGACGAGGCGCTGAAGGCGTGGAAGCTTGCACAGAAGGAGCGGGACGAATACGCCTTCACCGACCATGTGCTCTCCCCCACACCGGATAAAAACACGGCTCTGGGAATGGCCCGTACCTTCCAGAATATTCGTCTGTGGAAGACCCAGACGGTGTTTGACAATGTGCTCATCGCCAAGCATCTGCGCCGCACCAGCAACCTGTTCACCGCGGCCCTCCACCTCAACGGCAAGGAGGAGGCCCGGCAGCGCTCAGAGGTGCTGGAGCTTTTGAAGCTGGTGGGCCTGGAGGATGTGAAGGACGAGCTGGCCACCTCCCTGCCCTACGGCAAGCAGCGCCGCCTGGAGATCGCCCGGGCCCTGGCCACGGCCCCCACGCTGCTGCTGCTGGACGAGCCCGCCGCCGGTATGAACCCTCAGGAGACCCTGGAGCTGACGGAGTTCATCGGCGAGATCCGCAAAAATTTCCACATGACCATCCTGCTCATTGAGCACCACATGGACCTGGTCATGGACATTGCCGACCGCATCTATGTGTTGGACTTCGGCAAGCTGATCGCCCAGGGCACACCTGCGGAGATTCAGAGCAACGAACGCGTTATTGACGCTTACTTGGGGGTGGTTGAAGATGCTGAAGATTGAGAATCTGCATGTGTCCTATGGCGGCATCAAGGCCCTGCGGGGCATCAGCCTGGAGGTGCCTGACGGCAAGATCGTCACCTTGATCGGTGCCAACGGTGCCGGCAAATCCACCACCCTGCGCACCATCTCCGGCCTGGTAAAGGCCGACAGCGGCTCTATCACCTATGATGGCCAGGAGCTGCTGGGCAAGCCCATCAACAAGATCCTGGAGGCGGGCATCGCCCAGTCTCCGGAGGGGCGGCGGGTGTTTGCCAACCTCTCTGTGCTGGAAAACCTGCGGATCGGCGCGTACCTGCGCAAGGATAAGGACGGCATTGAGAAGGATCTGCAGTGGGTCTACTCCCTGTTCCCCCGGCTGGAGGAGCGGAGCTGGCAGCTGGCGGGCACCCTCTCCGGCGGCGAGCAGCAGATGCTGGCCGTAGGCCGGGCGCTGATGAGCCGTCCCAAGGTTCTGATGATGGATGAGCCGTCCCTGGGGCTGGCGCCCCTGGTGGTGCAGGGCATTTTCGACATCATCCGCACCATCAATAAAGAGGGCGTCACCGTCCTGCTCATCGAGCAGAATGCCAACATGGCCCTAAAGGTGGCGGATCTTGCTTATGTGCTGGAGACCGGCACCATCACCAAGTTCGGCACCGGCGCAGAGCTCCTGGCAGATGAGTCCATCAAAGAGGCTTATCTGGGCAAGAGCAAAAAATAAATCAAAACGCCCATACCGCATTTGGTATGGGCGTTTTAGGCGGCCAGATTTTTCCGGGAAAGGAATTGCAATGACAGCTTATATAGTAATGGCCCTGGCGGCTCTGGCCGGGGGTATCATCCAGCCTTTGACGGGCTTCGGCTCGGCGGTAATTTTAATGGTGGCGGCCCAGCATTTTTTTGACATCACCGTAGCGCCCAGTGTGGTGGCGGCCATCTGCGTGGTGCAGTCGGGGATCATGGCTTGGGCCCGGCGAAAAAGCATCGATCTGAAGCAGATTCTGCCGCCCATAGCCCTGTATACCGTCTGCTCCCTGGTGGTCATCAGCCTCCTGGGACAGATGGATCTGCATGTGCTCACGGCCATCTTCGGCGGTTTTCTGGTGCTGCTGGCGGTGTATTTCCTGTTCATTGCCCGACGGGTGCAGCTGCGTCCCAGTCTGGCGGCCGGAATGCTGTGCAGCGCCTTTTCCGGCTGCTGCGCCGGGGCGTTCACCATCGGCGGGCCTATGATGGCCCTGTATTTTGTGGCTATTGCCCGGGATAAGGCGAGCTATGTTGCCAACATGCAGTTCCTGTTCGTCACCACCAACGCCATCAACCTGGCCATGCGGGCGGTCCGGGGCCTGTACGGGACGGCGTATCTGCCCATCACGGCTGTGGGGGCGGTATTTGTCGTATTTGGTATGGTCATCGGCAACGCCCTGAGCCGCCGAATAAGCGGCGATATCGCCCGGCAGGTGGTATACATCGGCGTAGGCGTCAGCGGTCTGGTGACGCTGCTGCAGCAGGTGCTATAGACCGCAGACGGCGGAACACGGCGCGGATAGATACGGAGCTCCCCTCCACAATAACCGGGGAAAAAGAACCCTGTCATTCCGAGGAGCGAAGCGACGTGGGAATCCGTAATACCTCTGTGCAAAGACGGGAGGCCGGATTGCGAAGTCAGTGTGCGCACTGGCTTCGCAATGACATTTTTACAAGGAGTGCATTGTGCGGCGGCACCCATGGGTGTCCGCCGCACACTATATTCTTTGTAGGGCTGGGCCCGTGTGAGCGGCTAGCAGATGGCAGCGCAGAGACGATACGAAAGCAAGGCGTTAAACCTGAGCGTTAGGTACGCGTGGCAGAAGATTTCCCATACAGGCGACACCCCAGCCGCGCAAAGGATTCCAAAACCATGGGTTTTGGCGGCGTTCTTTGGGTACTTTCTGCCGCTGTTGGCAGAAAGTGCCACGCGGTCGGCAAAACAAGGGGTGCAGTGCGTGGGGTATTACGGATTGCCGGGGGCGCGGTGCGTCCCCGCAATGCTATGCAATTTAACATAAAAACGGAGGCTCCCAATCGGGAACCTCCGTTCTTGCTTGTTACACCGTCGTATCGGCGGGCTGCTCCACCTGCGCGGCGGGAGCCTCCTTCTCGATGGTGACCTTGCCATCCCGCAGGGTGATGCGGGCAGTGTCACCGCTTTGCAGCTTGCCCTCCAGCATCTGCTCGGCCACGGCATCCTCCACCTCGTTCTGGATGGCCCGGCGCAGGGGACGGGCGCCATACTGCGGATTGAAGCCGTCCTTGGCCAAGGCCGTAACGGCCTCGTCGTCGACCAGAAGGGTAATACCCTGCTGGGCCATGCGCCCGCCGGTGACCTCCAGCATACGCTGGGCGATGTGGCGGATATCCTCCTCCGTCAGCTGGCGGAACACGATGGTCTCGTCGATACGGTTCAGGAACTCGGGCTTGAAGGTCCGGCGCAGCTCCTCCAGCACCGCCTGCTTGATGCGGTCAAAGCGGGCCTTTTCATCGGCCTCGGTCTCCCGGCCGTCAAAGCCCAGCGGCTTGTCGGCGGAGGTGATGTTCCGGGCGCCCACATTGCTGGTCATGACGATGATGGTGTTCTTGAAGTCCACCCGGCGGCCCTGGGAGTCGGTGACAATGCCGTCCTCCAGAATTTGCAGCAGGATGTTCCACACATCCTCGTGGGCCTTCTCGATCTCATCGAACAGCACCACGGAATAGGGCTTGCGGCGCACCTTTTCGGTGAGCTGGCCGCCCTCCTCGTGGCCCACATAGCCGGGAGGCGAGCCAACCAGCCGGGACACGGTGTGCTTTTCCATATACTCGGACATGTCGATGCGGATCATGTCGTTCTCGCTGCCGAACATCACCTGGGCCAGAGTCTTGCACAGCTCCGTCTTACCCACACCCGTGGGGCCCAGGAACAGGAACGAGCCGATGGGCCGCTTGGGGTCCTTCAGGCCCACACGGCTCCGGCGAATGGCCTTTGCAACGGCGGTGACGGCCTCGTCCTGGCCCACCACACGCTGATGCAGCGTCTCCTCCAGCTTCAGCATCCGCTGGCTCTCGTCCTCGGTGAGGCGGGTGACGGGGATGCCCGTCCAGCCGGCCACCACCTTGGCGATGTCCTCCTCGCCTACGGTGCCCCGGCTCACGGCCAGGTTCTTGCGCCAGTGCTCCCGCTCAATTTCCACCTGCTGGACATAGTTCTGCTCGATGTCCCGGAGCTGGGCGGCCTTTTCATAGTCCTGCTTGGCGATGACCTCTGCCTTCTCCTTGCGCAGGGCGGCCAGCTTCTCCTCCAGGCTCTTCAGCTCCGGGGAGGCGGACTCGGCGTCCATACGCACCCGGCTGGCGGCTTCGTCCATCAGGTCGATGGCCTTGTCGGGCAGGAACCGGTCATTGATATACCGCACGGACAGCCGCACGGCGGCCTCAATGGCCTCGTCGGTGATGGTCAGCTTGTGGTGCGCCTCGTACTTCTCCCGCAGGCCCTTGAGGATCTCAATGGCCGTCTCGGGGGTAGGCTCGCCCACAGTCACCGGCTGGAACCGGCGCTCCAGGGCGGCGTCCTTCTCAATGTACTTGCGGTACTCGTTGAGGGTGGTGGCGCCCACCACGCGAATTTCACCCCTGGACAGGGCGGGCTTGAGGATGTTGGCGGCATCCACAGCGCCCTCGGCGGAGCCGGCACCCACGATGGTGTGCAGCTCGTCGATGAAGAGGATGACGTTGCCGTCCTTCTTCACCTCGTCGATGGTCTTCTTGATGCGCTCCTCAAATTCGCCCCGGTACTTGGTGCCGGCCACCATGCCGGACAGATCCAGGGACAAAACCTTCTTATCCAGCAGCTCCTCGGGCACGTCCGCCGCAGCGATGCGCTGGGCCAGACCCTCGGCGATGGCCGTCTTGCCCACGCCGGGCTCGCCGATGAGAACGGGGTTGTTCTTGGTGCGGCGGGAGAGGATCTGGATGACCCGCTGAATTTCCTTTTCCCGGCCGATGACCGGATCCAGCTTGCCCTGACGGGCGGCCTCGGTCAGGTCACGGGTGAACTCGGAGAGGGTCTTGCCCTTCTTGCCGTCGTCCCGATGGGGGGAGGGAACGCTTCCGGCGGCGGCCCGGGGGCCCTCATTGATCTTCTGCACCACGGAGCTATACATCTTCTTGGGGTCGATGCCCACGGTGTCCAGCACCCGGATGGCCATGTTATTGCCTTCCCGCAGCAGGCCCATGAGCAGGTGCTCCGTGCCGATGTAACCGGCGCCCATACGGGCGGCCTCGGACACGGCCAGCTCCACGGCACTCTTGGCCCGGGGGGTAAGACCCTGGGAGGGTGCCGCGCCGGACAGCCCTCTGCCCACGCTGCGCTCCAGCACGGTGCAGATCATGTCCTCGGTCATGCCGTACTCCTGCATGACCCGGTGGGCGATGCCGTCCTCTTCCCGCATCAGGCCCAGCAAAATATGTTCACAGCCCACATAGCCGTGGCCCATTTCCTCCGCGGCCTCCTGGGCCAGGCGCAGGGCTTCCTCCGCGCGGGGGGTAAATTGATTCTCATGAGTCATATAAAACACATCCTCTCGTTGTCGTTATTTTTCAGTGGCCGCCGCCCTCACTGCTGCGAGGGCAGGGCGCGAAGCTCATCCCGGATGCGGGCGGCTTCCTCGTAATTTTCGCTTTCCACGGCAGCCTTCAGCTGCTCCTGTAAGGCGTTGCGCTGGCGCTGGGTGCGCAGCTCCGCCTGCTGGGCCTTGTCCACAAGTCCGCTCTGCTCCGCCGGCTGTACGGGTCCGTCGACCTGCACCGGCTGGCCCGGCTCCGGGAACTCCGTCAGCATCCGGGAGCCGAAGCCGTCCATAAACGGCTCCAGCAGGGAAAACGGACGGCTGAAGAAGTCATCGCCAAACAGGCTCATGGGCCGCATGCTGCGCCGCAGGGAATTGGTGTAGCCCATGGCCTGGGCACAGTCCTGGCACAGATGCACCTGGGTCACATGACCGTTTACGCTGCTCCTATAGAAAAAAGTGGCCTCGTTCTTTCCGCAATGTTCACACTTCATAATATGTTCCTCCTTACTTCCATTCAAACCAGATGGATGAGAATTTGTTTCAAAATATCCGCCCGCAGGGCGTCCCGCCGCTCCTTGGGAACGGTGCGCAGGGCGCTGTCGGACAGGGCCCACAGGGCCGCCTGGGCGGCCATATGGTCGATGGCCTCGGACTGGGCCAGGTTGCCCAGAATAGCCCGGGCGCTGTGTCCGTCCAGCTCATCGCCCACGGAATTGATCACATGCATCAGCAGCGTCTGCCGATCCATGTGCACCCGCCTGATGCGGATGTATCCGCCGCCGCCCCGGCGGCTCTCCACGATGTAGCCGTGCTCCGGAGAGAAGCGGGTGGACATCACATAGTTGATCTGGCTGGGCACGCAGCCGAACCGCTGCGCCAGGTCGCTGCGCTGCAGCTCCAGCACGCCGTTGGCCTCGTCCAATGCCTCCTGAATGAATCCCGCGATCATATCTGAAATACCCATTCCTGTTCTCCTCCGTTTCTTATTTGACCTTTCTTGACCTTGGCTACAGTATACCACGAAAGTCAACGAAGTCAATAGGCAATTTTTGACTTTATTTGACCTTTTTGAAAACAATTTGTGAACATGATAAAATCTTTGTATTCTTTTGCCAAAATGGGACTTTTCCCAATAGATTCTACTTGCTTTTTCAAATTCTTGTGTTACAATGGGGGTACAAATCTTAATGGAGGTGCTCTTATGGCTTATAAGATCGGTTCTGCCTGCGTCAGCTGCGGCGCTTGTGCAGATGCTTGCCCCGTGGGTGCTATTTCCCAGGGCGATGCTACCTATGTAATCGATGCAAACGCTTGCCTGGACTGCGGTTCCTGCAGCGATACTTGCCCCAACGGCGCTATCAGCCCCGCTGACTAATTTTTGCATAGTAGCAAGACAGACACCGCAGGGCTTTGCCCTGCGGTGCTTTTTTACTATCGAAAAGCCTTCGATTTTTCTGTCAAAAGATCTGCGGCCAGCCCCGGGGCATTGCCCTTGGGCGGTTTTTATACTATAATGAAAAAGACAAGCGAAAGGGGTGACCACCGTGATAAAACAGGATCAGCTCTGGCCTGGCGGTTTCCGCTTTTTCTTTGACGACGGCCTGTTCCAGCCGGGAACAGATTCATTCCTCCTGGGGAGCTTTCCACGGCTGCGAAAGGGGCTGCGGGTGTGCGACCTGGGGGCTGGCACGGGGCTTTTGGGCCTGCTGCTTCTGGCCCGAGAGCCGAACCTGCATGTGACCAATGTGGAGCTCCAGCCCCCGGCGGTGGCCCTGGCGGAGGAAAACGCGGCGCTGAACGGCCTGTCCGGCCGGGTCACCAACCTTCTGGCAGACTTGCGGGAGCCCGCCCAACTGCCCCCGGCAGGCAGCTTTGATCTGGTGGTGAGCAACCCGCCGTATTTCGACATCCATCGGGGTGCCGTGGCCCGGGCAGAAAGCCGGAGCATGGCCCGCTCGGACGCGGCGTGTACCCTGCCTCAGCTGTGCGCCGCCGCCGGGTGGCTGCTGCGCCATGGCGGCAGTCTTTGCCTGGTGTTCCGGACGGAGCGGATGCCGGAGCTTTTCGCCTGCCTGCAAAGCTGTTCTCTGGAGCCCAAGCGGCTGCGCCTGGTGCAAAACACCGCCCAAAGCGCCCCCAAGCTCCTGCTGCTGGAGGCCCGAAAGGGCGGAAAGCCGGGCCTCTCCCTGCTGCCGCCGCTGCTGCTGCGGGACGGGGACGGCAGAGAAACGCCGGAGTTGGCGCGGATCTATTTTCGGGATAAGGAGTCATAAAAATGGCCGGAATTTTATACCTGGTGGCAACGCCCATCGGAAACCTGGGGGATTTTTCGCCCCGGGCCGTGGATACACTGGAGAAAGCGGACTTCATCGCCGCCGAGGACACCCGGGTATCCGTAAAGCTGCTGAACCATTTCGACATCAAAAAACCTCTGGTGAGCTATCACGAGCACAACCGCGCCTCGGCGGGCCAGGCCATCCTGCGCCGTCTGCTGGCGGGGGAAAACTGCGCCCTGGTGACCGATGCCGGCACCCCGGCCATCAGCGATCCCGGGGAGGATCTGGTGCGCCTGTGCGGCGAGAGCGGTATCACCGTGGAGGCCATCCCCGGCTGCTGCGCGGCCATCTGCGCCCTGGCCGTGTCAGGTCTGCCTACAGGTCGCTTCACCTTTGAGGGGTTCCTTTCCGCCAATAAAAAAGAGCGCCGGGCGGCGCTGCTGAAGCTTAAAAGCGAGGAGCGGACCATGGTGTTCCATGAGGCGCCCCACAAGCTCCGCGCCACCCTCTCGGATATGGCGGAAATTCTGGGAGATCGGCCCGTGGCCCTGTGCCGGGAGCTGACCAAGCTCCATGAGCAGACCCTCCGCACCACGCTTTTTCAGGCGGTGGCTCTCTATGAACAGCAGGAGCCCCGGGGTGAATATGTACTGGTGATAGCCGGCGCGCAGCCGCTTGAGGAGCCTGCGGTGACGCTGGAGGACGGGGTGCGCCGGGTGCTGCACCTGCGGGAATCGGGTGTAAAAATGAAGGATGCCGTCCGCACCGTGGCCGGGGAAACAAATCTGAACAAAAATGAGCTCTATGCCGCCGCTGTAAAGGCGCAATAGCCCATGAATCTGCAAAAAGCAGAGGAGATCCACTCCTCTGCTTTTCTCATGCTTCCTTCAGCCTGGCTTTCTTCAGCCGCGCCAGACACTTGGGACAGATATTCTTTCCCATGAATGCTTGCACGCGCTCTGTGCTCTCACAGAAAACGCACCTCTCCTCAAATTTTTGCAGAATGACACAGGACCCGTCCACATAGATTTCCAAAGGATCCTTTTCCGCTATATTCAATGTCCGGCGCAGCTCGGCTGGCAAAACGATCCGGCCCAGCTCGTCGACCTTTCTTACGATCCCGGTAGATTTCACAGATATTTACCTCTCTCCCGCTTTCTTTTTTCTTAATTATGTCACAGAGTTGCTATAAAGTCAACCTAAATTTGACAAACTCGGCCAAGCGTGTGCTTATCATTCGCTGATTTTGTGCATATAGTCCTATGAGGTGAAGTGCAATGGCAATGGCAGTGGTTTGGGTGGTTATGGTCGCAGCGTCGGTCGTATGCGGAATTACAGGTGGAAATATGGCAGAGGTTTCCGCCGCGGCCCTGGAGGGAGCCAAGGCAGCAGTGGAGCTGTGTATTTCCCTGGCGGGGGTGCTGTGCCTGTGGTCGGGGTTTATGGAGCTGCTGAAGCAGTGCGGCCTGGAGAAGAAGCTGGCGGCCCTGTTTCGCCCGCTGCTGAGGCGGCTGCTGCCGGGAGCCAGCCGGGATCCCGAGACCATGGCCGCCGTCAGCGGCAATCTCTCGGCCAACCTCCTGGGGCTTGGCAACGCCGCCACGCCTCTGGGCATCCGGGCCGCCCGTCACATGGCTCTGGGCGCTCAGGGCCGCGCCAGCAACGAGCTGTGCCGCCTGGTGGTGCTGAACACCGCCTCCGTGCAACTGCTGCCCACCACCGTGGCCGCCGTGCGATCCGGCTGCGGGGCGGCAGCGCCCTTTGACATTCTCCCGGCGGTGTGGATCAGCTCGGTGCTGTCGGTATCCGTGGGGCTCCTGGCGGCTCGGCTCCTGGAACGGGTGGTGCGGTGATGGCTCTTGCCCGTATCAGCGATTATCTGATCCCGCTGCTGCTGGCGGGTGCGGCCCTGTACGCCCTGGGCCGCCGGGTGGATGTGTTCTCCGCCCTGACCACCGGCGCAGGCGAAGGCCTGTCGGTCATTCTGCGCATCCTGCCGCCCCTGGTGGCCCTGCTGACGGCGGTGTATATGCTCCGGGCCAGCGGTGCCCTGACTCTGCTGACCCAGGCGCTGACGCCGGTACTCACCCGGATCGGGATCCCTCCGGAAACCGTGAGCCTGCTGCTGATCCGCCCGGTCAGCGGCAGCGGAGCCCTGGCCGTGGGCAGCGAGATCATGCAGACCTACGGCCCGGACAGCACCATCGGCCGCACGGCGGCGGTGATGCTGGGCAGCACCGAGACCACCTTTTATACCATCGCCGTATATTACGGCGCGGCGGGAATTCGCCGCACCCGGCACACGATCCCCGCCGCCCTGGCGGCGGATGTCACGGGCTTTCTGGCAGCGGCGTGGACGGTGCGGTGGCTGTTTTAATGTTCGGAAAGCACCGGCAAACCGGCTGCCGCATGCATAATTCTGCCGCCCTACGGTAAAAGTACGCACTGGCAGACCGAGCCCCTTTCCCCGCCCGCAGACGGTAAAAGCGGTAAAATTTCTCTGCACTCACGTCTGCGGATGCAGGCCCCGTAGGGTATTTTTGCCAAAAAATATTCGATATTAGATATTGAATATCGAATATATACGGATTATACGCTTTTAAATACAATTAGTCAAGGGGTGAGCCGAAACATGGAATATTTTTTGCCGAAAAAGCAGGAAAAGGAAGTTATTTCCATTCGTATTTCGACTGATTTGCTTGCTACGGTGGATCAAAAATCCGCCTCATTTGACATCAGCAGAAACGAATTTATCAATCAGTGCATCCTGTTCGCTCTGGATCACATGGACGAAAGATAAAAAGACACACCCACCGGTATGGCTGGTGGGTGTGTCCTTTTTCTTGTGAGATCACATTTTTTCCGGCGCAGAGCAGCCGATAAGCTCCATGCCGTTTTTCAGAACGCTGCGGGCGGTGTCTGCCAGCAGCAGCCGGGCGTTCAGCAGGTCCTCCGCCTCGCCCTTGATGCGGCAGGCGTTATAGAACTTGTGGAAGGCGGCGGCCAGGTCCGTGAGATAGCGGTTGATGAAGCTGGGGTCATAGTCCCGGGCGGCCAGGCGCACGATGTCGCAGTAGTTTGCGATCTGCTTGATGAGGGCCAGCTCCGTGGGGTCTGTCAGCAAGGCAAAGTCCACGGCATCCGGGGCCGGGACGGTGTGGCCGTCAGCGGCCAGATTTTTAAGCAGGGTGCAGATCCGGGCATGGGCGTACTGGACATAGTACACGGGGTTTTCGCTGTCCTCCCGGACGGCCAGGCCCAGGTCAAACTCCATCTGGGTCTCAGGCCTGGCGTTGAAAAAGTAACGGCAGGCGTCCACGGGGACCATATCCAGCAGGTCTGTCAGGGACACGGCCTTTCCGGTGCGCTTGGACATGCGGACGATCTCGCCGTCCTGCACCAGCTTCACCAGCTGCATGAGCACGATGTCCAGCCGATGGGTACCGTCCAGCCCCAGAGCGTCCATAGCGCCCTTCAGCCGGGCCACATGGCCGTGGTGGTCGGCGCCCCAGATGTTGATGACCTTGTCAAAGCCCCGGACGGCGAATTTGTTGCGATGGTAGGCGATGTCGGCGGCGAAATAGGTATAAAACCCGTTAGCCCGGCGGAGCACATCGTCCTTCAGGCCCAGCTTTTCGATGGCTTCGTCGCTCTTCCCGGCGGCTTTCAGCTGCTCTGCGAGGATTTCGCTGGTCTTCAGCCACAGGGCGCCGTCCTTTTCGTAGGTGTAGCCCCGCTTTGTCAGCTCCGCCACGGAGTCTGCCACATAGCCGCTCTCGTGGAGGCTGGACTCGAAGAACCACTGGTCGTACTGAATACCGTAGCGGGCCAGGTCGGCCTGCATCTTGGGGATGTTGTGCTCCAGGCCGAACTTCGCCAGAACGTCGTGGCGGGTCTTTTCGTCCGCATGCAGCAGGTCGTCGCCGTGGGCGTCGGCGTAGAGCTGCGCCAGCTCCCGGATGTCGTCTCCGTGGTAGCCATCCTCGGGGAATTCCACCGCGTCCTCGCCCTTGAAGATCTGGAAATACCGGGCCTCCAGACTCTTGGCGAATTTTTCGATCTGGTTGCCGGCGTCGTTGACATAGAACTCCCGCCAGACATCGGCGCCGGACTTTTGCAGCACCGAGGCCAAGGTGTCACCCAGAACGCCGCCCCGGGCGTTGCCCATGTGCATGGGGCCGGTGGGGTTGGCGGAGACGAACTCCACCATGTACTTTTTACCAGCCAGCATGTCGTTTTTGCCGTAGTCGGCCCCCTCCCGCTGCACGGCGCAGATGGTCTCGCCGAACCAGCGCTGACCCAGGGTAAAGTTCAGAAAGCCCGGGCCGGCCATGGCGGCGGAGGTGAAGTAGCTGCCCTCCAGGTCCATATTATCCAGCAGGATCTGGGCCACCTCCCGGGGATTTTTCCTCAGCGCCTTGGCGGCGGCCAGGCAGAAGGTAGTGGTGTAGTCGCCGTTGGCGGTGTCCTTGGGGATCTCCACCGAGGGCTGCACAGGGCAGTCCGCCGGGAGCAGCCCGGCGCTGGCGGCCTTGCGGTAGGCGGACAGAGTCAGCTCCAGCACTTGGTCCTTGGCATTTTGGATCATATTCATAGCAATTTACTCCTTAAATTTTCTTTAGAAACAGGCTGACCCGCAGCGCGCTCACAGGCTGCATGCCAACCAGCAGCATATATTCCAGCACCACCGAGCCGTCCCTGCGCCCGGAGAGATCCCATGTGACCTCCTTGGTCTTCACGTTCAGGGTCAGGTTCCCCTGGGGTGTCCTGATCTGGGACGCGGTGACGGCGGCGGGGTCTAAGAGCAGACCGTAGCCCTCTCCCTCGTTGACCACAATGGCCCGACCGGTCTCGTTTTCCAGCTTCACATCCGAGCGAATGGCGGATTTTTCATCCTCACAATTAACGGCCTCGTATTGCAGGTGCCAGCCGTATTCAGTCTTCTCCACCGTAGCGGAGCCCTCCATGCGGATCACATCCTCCACGCCGCCGAACACGCTGCGGCTGGCGATGCGGATCTGTGTGTTTCCTTCCATAGCGCCCTCCTTAGTATCGGTCAATATCCACCGGCAGGACGGGCTTTCGCAGCTCCTCCTGCAAAAACTGCTGGGCCACCGTGCGGAAATCCGAGGGCTGGTCGCTGGCGTAGAGGGTGGCCTCCCCGCCTGGCCCGGCGGAGAGCAGGCCACCGTCCCGGAAGGTGCGTTTGAGATCCCAGGCGGCCTCCTCGCTGGCGTTGATGAGTGTGACGGCGGGGCCCATGATGCCGCCGATGACATCCATCAGCAGGGGATAGTGGGTACATCCCAGAATGAGGGTGTCTATACCCGTCCGGCCCAGCGGCTCCAGATATTCCCGTGCCACGGTCTCTATCACCGCGTCTCCGGGCCTATACCGTCCGTTTTCCACCAGCGGGACGAACAGCGGGCAGGCCTTGGCGATGACCTCCACCGCCGGGTCGATCCCTGCGATGCACTTTTCATAAGCGCCGCTGCGGACGGAGGCGGCGGTGGCGATGAGTCCCACCCGGCCATTTTTGGTCATCTGCACCGCCCGTCGGCAGGCAGGCTCCACCACACCCAGAATGGGCAGGTCGTTTTCTCCCCGCAGGACGGGCAGGCAGGTAGTGGATACGGTGCCGCAGGCCACCAGGATGGCCTTGATGTCGAAGCTGCGGAGAAAATGCACATCCTGCCGGGCATATTTCAGCAGAATTTCCGGGGAGCGGCCCCCGTAGGGCACACGGGAAGTATCGCCGAAGTATATAATGTTTTCAGAGGGCAGGAGTTTTCGCAGCTCCCGCACGGCGGACAGACCGCCCACGCCGGAGTCGAACACGCCCACAGGCCGCTGATCCATAGTGATTCACCTCGAATGATTATAGTAACCAATCAATTATACTATGGATCGCCGCCTATCACAAGGAAAATTTGGCGCAGCTGCCCATTTTTTTCAGTGGCATTTTCTTTTTTCATCTGCTATACTGAAACGCAATAGGGAAGCAAACGGCAAGGAGGTGTCTGCAATGGAGCTTAAACTGACGCAAAAACAGTTTCGACGGCTGCTGGATCTGGTGTATATCGGCAACTGGGTGCTCAACTCCACCCGGGGTGACGACCGCATCCGGGATTATGACCAGGTGGAGAGTCTGGTGTTTTCCCATTGCCTGCAAAACGGTATGACCCAGCTGACGGAGCTGTATGAGGGGGAGCTGATCCCCTCCCGGGCCTTTGCCGAGGGCGGCATCCACGAGGCCATCATGGCCTATGAGGACAATGTGTTTTTTGAGATCCTGGCCCAGGAGCTGGCGCTGCGGGATCTGGACGACCCACCCATCACCGAGGAAAATTACGACGAGGTGATGGAGCGGATGAACGAGTATCTGGGCGAGTTCCAGCGCCACGGCACCGACCATGTGACCGTGGAGATGGACGATTGATGCAAAAAAACAGCGGAGGGAAGCCTTCCGCTGTTTTTTGCACCTGGCGAAAAATCTTCGATTTTTCTGCCAAAAGGCTTGCAGTCTGCTGCGCGCATAATTTGTCCGTCAGATACGGACAAATTTCACACTGGCAGCCTGAGAGGTATTTTCTCTCACGCACAGGCCGCGAGAGAAAATGATTGTAACTTTTCGCGTCTGCGGACGCGAACTCTGCAAGGCTTTGGGGCACATATAAAAATAGCAGAGGAGAAGCCCTCCGCTATTTTTTTGCAGGCACATACAGAACCCGGGAGAATGTTACCGCTTTCTGCCCACCTCCTCGATGGAAAAGCCCCCGTGCAGAACCAGATAGGTCTGGGGCGCGGGGCGCATCAGGTTCCACAGCCCCACCCCCTGCAGTCCCTTTTCCGCCGCCAGGCGGAACTTGGCATAGCTGCTCCGGGCGTCCTCAAACCACACCTCATGCTCCCGGCCGTCCCGGGCGGTGTAGCGGAACCAAGGGGCCTGGGCCGTTTCGTCATACCGGATCTCCGCGCCGTACCTCCGGGCCAGGGCCAGAGCCTCCTGGGGCGACAGGGACTGGGCCCGGGTCGCCCCCTCCCGGAAGGGCAGCGGCCAGTCGTAGCCGTATACCGGCACGCCCAGAAACAGCTTTTTCGCCGGGATCTCCGTCAGGGCATAGTCCAGCACCTGGCGCACCTTGTCCAGAGGTGCCACGGCCATGGGCGGCCCGGCGGTGTAGCCCCACTCATAGGACATCAGCAGGGCGCCGTTGGCGGCATTGCCCAGGGCGGCGTAGTCGTGGGCCTCGTACAGCAGTCCCCGCTGGCCGGCAAAGGTCTTCGGCGCCAGAGCCACCAGCACCGAGTAGCCCAGTGGGTTCAGCGCCGTGCGCAGCATCGTCACAAAGGCCCCGTAGGCCGCCCCCAGCTCCGGGCGCAGGTACTCAAAGTCCACATCCACGCCGCCGTACCCCTTTTCTCTCAGAACCTGCGTGATCTCCCCCAGCAGCGCCTCCTGCCGCTCCCGGCTTTGCAGCAGCATCTCCCCCCGGCTGGAGGAGAAATTCCCCTCCTCCGTCAGGGTGGACAGGTGCATCCACGGCTGCACACCGTACCGGCCCGCCGCCAGGATCCCCTGGTCACTCAGAGGAGCCAGACCGCCGCCCGGGCCGATGCCATAGGTAAAGGGGGTCACATAGGTCATATAGGGCAGCACCTGACGCAGCAGATCGCCGTTTATGTAGGGATAGGCGTAGCCGTTCACTCCCAGGCTGCTCTCCCGGTGCGCCTCCCGCAGGGAGACGATCAGCTCCTCCCCCGGTATCAGGTTCCCCTGTCCCTGCAGGAAAATATTGTTCTGATACAGCTCCCGGACCGGGATGCCGTGGGCCCTTGCGATGGAGTATACCGTGTCCCCCGGCCGCACGGTGTGAATCGTTTCCGGCAGCAGCACCACCAGAGTCTGCCCCGGCACCAGGGCTCCGTCCGGCGGCACCTCATTCTGCTTTTGCAGCAGCCGGGCGGACACGCCGTACTGCTTTGCAATGGAGAAAAGCGTCTCCCCCTTTTTCACCACATGGATCCTCATTCTTTTCCTCCTCCCTGCTGCCACGCAGCACACCGGTATTATATGCGCCGTCCGGTGGATTTAGACGGCACCGGCGGCCCCAGCGCGGCATACAATGGGGAAACATCTGCGTCAAGGAGGAAGCGGTATGAGAGAGTTCACGGTGGCCCTGGCGGGCAATCCCAACGTGGGCAAGTCCACGGTTTTCAACGCCCTGACGGGCATGCACCAGCACACGGGGAACTGGCCGGGGAAGACGGTGGCCTCGGCAGAGGGCAGCTTCCGTCGGGGAGACATGCTGGTGCACCTGGTGGATCTGCCCGGCACCTATTCCCTCAGCGCCGATTCTCCGGAGGAAGAGGTGACCCGGGACTACCTCCTCTCCGGCCGGGCGCATGTGACATTGGCGGTGGTAGATGCCACCTGTCTGCAGCGGAACCTGAACCTGGTGCTGCAGATCCGGCAGATCACCGGCCGCCTGGTGGTGTGCGTGAATCTGCTGGACGAGGCGGAAAAGGAGGGTGTGGAGATCGACCTGTCCGCCCTGTCCCGGCTGCTTGCCTGCCCGGTGGTAGGGGCCGCCGCCCGCAGCAGGCGGGGACTCACGGAGCTGATAGATGCCGCCGCGGCGGAGGCCGCCCGGCCGGAAAAGGCCGATGACTGGTGCATCCGCTACCCCGCCCCCATCGAATATGCCCTGTCCCTTCTGCCGTTCTGTCCCCGGCACAGAGGGCTGGAGCTGCTGTGCGGGGAGCTGCCGCCACAGCCCCGGGAGCAGGCGGCGCTAAAGCAGGCCCTTGCCTCCCTGGGCGCTCTCACAGGCCGTGCCCTCCGGGACACAGTCACCGCCGCCCGGATGCGTCAGGCAGAAAAGATCGGCGCGGTCTGCCTGCGCCGCAGGAAGCCGCCCCACCGCCGGGATCGGCTGCTGGACCGGCTGCTGACAGGGCGGCTGGTGGGCATCCCTGCCATGCTGCTTTTGCTGGGTGGGGTGTTTTACCTCACTATTTGGGGCGCCAACGCCCCCTCGGAGCTTTTGCAGTCGGCGCTCTTTTCCCTGCTGGAGCCCATCCGGCATGGCCTGGCCTCTTTGGGTGCTTCAGATTGGCTGCAGGGGCTGGTGGCCGACGGGCTGTACCGCACCACCGCCTGGGTGGTGGCGGTGATGCTGCCGCCCATGGCCATCTTTTTCCCGCTGTTCACCCTGCTGGAGGACGCGGGCTATCTGCCCCGGGTGGCCTTCAACTTAGACGGGCTCATGTGCCGCTGCGGCGGCCACGGACGGCAGAGTCTGACCATGTGTATGGGCTTCGGCTGCAACGCCTGCGGTGTCACCGGCTGCCGCATCATTGACTCCCCCCGGGAGCGGCTCACAGCCCAGCTGACCAATTCTCTGGTGCCCTGCAACGGGCGGTTCCCCACCCTGGCGGTGTTCATCTCCCTGTTTTTTCTGGGAAATGCCGCCGGCCCCGGGCGGCGGCTGCTGGCAGCGGCGATATTTCTGGGCGTCATTCTCTTTGCCGTGGGCATGACGATGCTGTGCTCCAAGCTCCTGTCCCTCACGCTGCTTCGGGGTCAGGTTTCCTCCTTTTCTCTGGAGCTGCCCCCCTATCGCCTGCCGCAGATCGGAAAGGTGCTGGTGCGCTCCCTGCTGGATCGGACGCTGTTCGTGCTGGGGCGGGCTGTGACCGTGGCGATGCCGGCGGGCGCAGTCATCTGGGTGCTGGCCAATCTCACGGTTTCCGGGCAGCCGCTTCTGACAGTCCTGGCCGGTTTTTTGCAGCCCCTGGGCCGGGTCATGGGGCTGGACGGTATGATTTTGCTGGCGTTCCTCCTGGCCTTTCCCGCCAACGAGATCATGCTGCCCATCCTGGCCATGGGCTATCTCTCCACCTCCACCATGACCGCCCTGGAAACCGATCGCCTGGGCCAGATCCTGACGCTCCACGGCTGGTCGTGGCAGACGGCGGTCTGCGCTACGGTGCTGTGTCTTTTGCACCTGCCGTGCGGCACCACCTGCCTGACCCTCCTGCGGGAAACGGGCAGCCGGAAGTGGACTCTGGTGGGGATGCTGCTGCCGCTGGGCATGGGTGTGCTGCTCTGCTGTCTGCTCAGCGCCCTGTTCCACATACTCTGAGCACGACCATAAAGGCAGCATTTTACCCAGCATTTTACCCGACAATTAACCCAGCATTTACACCACATACTGTACTGCCAGATATGCCAGAACGGCGGAGATGGCCGCCTGAAGACCTTTTCCGAAAAAATAGCGGGTCATTTTCAGACCCGTCCCGTCCAGCACCGCCGCCGTCTGGCCGTGAACCGACAGACCGCCCCAGCCCAGAAGCACCGCCGCCCACACAAAGTCCCCGGGGCCGTTTCCCAGCTGGGCGACACCGCCGGTGAGTTCGATAAAGCCCAGGGCCGCCGGGTGGCGCAGGCCCGTCAGGCCCGCCAGCAGGGACTGCACCACCAGCGCAAAAACTACGAAGGCGCACAGGCGGAGCATGGCATCGGCGGACTCCTGCACGGAACGGAGGAAGGCGGGGAGGAATTTCTCCGGCGGCGACAGCGGGAGGCGGAAATTCACCCGGGGACGGTCTCTTTTCTTCAGGAGCACCCCCACCAGAAGGGCAGAGAGAATATGGAGCAGATACAAAATCACCCCTGCCCGAAGGCTCCCGAAGCAGCCCAGACCCACCACACCCAGGATGAAGGAGGGGCCGGCATTGTTGCAGAAGGCCAACAGGCGCTCCGCCTCCGGCTGGGACAGTGCCCCAGACCGGAACAGCTGCCCCACGGTGCGCCCGCCCACCGGATAACCGCCCAGAAAGCCCAGAAACAGGGCCGATGCTCCGGCGCCGCCCACGCCGAACAGCCGCTCCGTCACCGGCGCCAGACGGCGGCCTATGCCGCCGGCAAAGCCCAGAGAGGTGAACAGCCCCGACACCACAAAATAGGGAAACAGCGCCGGGATCACTGATCGGACGCACAGGGCAAGGCCCCGGCGCACCGCCTCGGCCGCCGCCGCGCTGTTCACAAGCAGCAGCACCAGAACACCCGCAAGAAGCAGTGCCTGCCATTTTCGCCGGTTCAACGCCTCGCCCCCTTACGCCACCACTGTATGCGCCGGGGGAGCGGGGCTTGCCTGTTTTCCGGGGGCATTTTTCCGGACAGGCAAGTTTTTCCCCGCCGGGGCATAGGATTTGCAAGCGGAAAGTAAAGGTTGGCAAGGAGAAAACGGATTGCCACGGCCGCGGTGCGCCCTCGCAATGACAGGTTTTTTGGCATGGGGTACGACGGGTAGCCCCGCCCTATAGGGGCGCGGAAGGGGAATATTCGGTCTTGAGCGGGCAGGAGGAGGAAGCAGGGATGCAGAAACGGAAGCTATCACAGGTGGGTCTGGAGGCGGTGGAGCGGATGGATCTGCCGCTGGAGGAGGCGGCGGGGCTGCCCCAGATGGAGCTGTACGGCAACAGGCAGCTCTACCTCTCCGGCCACAGGGGCGTGATCTCCTACAGCACGGAGGAGGTGGCCGTGGCCGGAGGGCGGCTGACGGTGCGCATAACAGGAAAAAATTTACAGCTGGCGGCCATGACCGAGGGGGAACTGCGGCTGACGGGATATATTGCGCAGGTGGAGCTGATGGAGTAATATGTATAAGAAAGTGATCCACTTTCTCCAGGGCAGCGAGTGGGTGGAGATCCAGTGTGCCTGCCCGGAACGGGTGCTGAATCTGCTGGGGACGAGAAACATCCTGTTCTGGGATCTGACATGGGAATCGGAAATCTGCATGCGAATGTGCCTGCCGGTGCGGCAGGACGCCCTGCTGCGGCAGGTAGCCCAGCAGACCGGGGCGGAGATCACCGTGCTGCGGCGGCGGGGCGCGCCGGCGGTATGGAAGCGGATGCGGAAGCGGTATGTGCTGCTGGCCGGGTTCGCCCTGTTCTGGCTGCTGCTGTTCGGCGGAAACCTCTTCATCTGGGAGTTCCGGGTCAGCGGCAATGAGACCGTGCCCACGGAGACGGTGCTCCGGGCCCTGGAGAACTATGGCATCACCATCGGCTCCCCGGGGCTGGAGATCGACCAGGAGGATATGCGCAACCACGTGCTGCTGGAGCTGCATGACATATCCTGGCTGACGGTGAACGTGAAGGGCTGCGTGGCCCACGTGCAGGTGGTGGAGCGGCAAAGGCCGCCGGAGATCGCGGAGAAAACGGGCGTGTGGAACATCGTGGCCAAGCGGGACGGCCTGGTGACCCAGGTGCAGGCCCTGAACGGCAGGGCCATGGCGGCCCCCGGCAGCACCGTGGTGGAGGGGCAGCTGCTCATCTCCGGCATCTACGAGCCAAAGGAGGGCCGCACCTACATGACCCACAGCTTGGGAACGGTGACGGCCCGGACGTGGTACACGATGTCCGTATCCGTGCCGCTTGAAATACGCGAAAAGAGCGGAGAAAAACGGGAAAAGTCCGCCCTCTCCGTGGATCTGGGCAAAAAAAGAATAAAATTGTGGGGCAGGGGTAGCATATGCGGTGCAAACTGTGATAAAATAACATATTATCATCCGCTGTCACTGCCGGGTGGTCTGCGGCTGCCCATCACCGTGGTCAAGGAGACGGTGACGACCTATGACGCACAGGCGGCCAAGCGCAGCCGGGAGCAGGCGCAGAAGGAGGGGGAGGCCCTCCTCCTGCAGCAGCTGAAGATCCAACTGGATAAGGACGCCGCCGTGACGGAGACGAAATTTTCCGCCGTGGAGGCGGGAGACTATCTAGTGGTGGAGCTGCGGGCAGAGTGCCTGGAGCAGATCGGCAGGCCCGTGCAGGTGCAGCAGGCAGAGGAAACGAACTGAGGAGGATACCCATGGAGCAGCGCATCAGTCTGGAGCGCATGGAGGAAGCAGTGAGCCTGTTCGGCTCTTTTGACGAGAATATCAGACTGCTGGAGAACGAATTTCATGTATCGGTGGTGAACCGGGAGGAGCAGCTCATCATCAGCGGCGAGCCGGAGGACACCATGCTGGCGGAAAAGGCTATTGAGGCCCTGCTGCGGCTCATCTCCCGGGGGGAGAATGTAGGCGAGCAGCACGTGCGCTACGTCATCGGTCTGTGCCGCAGCGGGCAATTGGACCGCATCGACGAGCTGACCCGGGACGTGGTGTGCATCAGCGCCAAGGGCCGGCCCATCAAGCCCAAGACCATCGGGCAAAAGGACTACATAAAGACCATTCAGACCTGCCCGGTGACCATCGGCGTGGGGCCGGCGGGCACGGGCAAGACCTATCTGGCCGTGGCGGCGGCTGTGGCCGCTTTCCGGGAAAAGGAGGTCAGCCGCATCATCCTCACCCGGCCGGCAGTGGAGGCCGGAGAGCGGCTGGGCTTTCTGCCCGGGGACTTGCAGAGTAAAGTTGACCCCTACCTGCGGCCCCTGTACGACGCCCTGTTTGATATGCTGGGGCCGGAGACCTATCAGAAATATCTGGAAAAGGGGAACATTGAGGTGGCACCCCTGGCCTACATGCGGGGGCGCACTCTGGACGACAGCTTCATCATCCTGGACGAGGCACAGAACACCAGCCGGGAGCAGATGAAAATGTTCCTGACGAGAATGGGCTTTGGCTCCCGGGTAGTCATCACCGGCGACGTGACACAGATCGACCTGCCCAGCGACAAGCCCAGCGGCCTGAAAGAGGCCATGCGGGTGCTGGACGGCGTGGAAGGCGTGGGCATCTGCCGCCTGACCCAGAACGACGTGGTGCGGCACGTCATGGTGCAGCGGATCATCGAGGCCTACGCCAAGTTTGAGGAGAAGAAAAAGAAATGAGAAAGGCTCACTACATCCCCGTTACCGCCGACGTGCCCGGGGCGGCATCGGACGGCAACTGCGCCCTCATCCGCCGGACCATCCGCATGGCTTTGGCGGCGGAGGGGATGGAACTTCCCTGCGAGGTGGACGTGCTGCTGACAAACGACGAGGGCATCCACCGGATCAACCGGGACATGCGCAATGTGGACAGGCCCACGGATGTGCTGAGCTTCCCGGAGTTTGACCTGACGCCGGGGGAGCTGCCCGCAGCGGAGGACGCAGACCCGGGGACGGGACTTATTCCCCTGGGGGACATGGTGCTGTCCATGGAGCGGGTAGCGGCCCAGGCCAAGGAGTACGGACACTCCAAGCGGCGGGAGCTGGCGTACCTGGTGACCCACTCGGTGCTGCATCTGCTGGGGTATGACCACCTGGACGAGGGGACCATGAAAAAGCAGATGCGGGCACGAGAGGAGGCCATTATGGGCCTGCTGGGGCTGGAAAGGTAAGACGGGGGAACGGATGTCCCTGTTGCGGTGCCCAAAATTTCTGCGCTGCCTTACGGCGGACGCTGGAAATTTTGACCGCGGCCACTCTCTCACTTCGCTTCTTCTGCCACTGGCAGCGCTCGGTTCGCTCCCCACGGCCAGTGTGCGCACTGGCCTCGCAATGACAGGTTTTTTGCAAGGAGTCGGTGTGCGGCGGGACACATGGGTCCCGCCCTACAGCCGAGCATTTTGTAGGGCAGGGCCCGCGTGCCCTGCCGTGAGTGCGGTACAAGCCCGCCCGGGCGGACAGAGGCGTCTGCCCCTACGGAGTGTAACAAGAAGTGCAGTGGAGCGGGCCAATGTAGGCATCGGCCCCTACGAAAGCGTTACAAGGAGTGCGTTCGGCATCGGGCGGGCGGGGTAGAACCCCGCCCCTACGGAGGGGTTACAAGGAGTGCGATGCGGGGAGGAATCCCCCAGTCACGGTTTCGCCGTGCCAGCCCCCTTCAGGCAAGGGGGCCAAGGGGACGGGGGATGCGGATTGCCACGAGTGCGGTGCGCCCTCGCAATGACAAATCCTTGCACATTTACAAAAGATGCGGAGAAAGGACGGAGGTATGGCGAAGAAGAAAGGGGTCTTGCTGGGCGCTCTGGCGGTTTTTGCGCTGGCTTTGATCTATGTGCTGTACCGCTTTAACTATCTGCCGCACCGGAAGTATACCAACGCGGACTTCGGCATCACGCCCTACACAAGCGCCGTGGACAAGGACGGCGACGGGGTAGACGACCAGACGGACATCTTGCAGAGTGCCTGGGAATATCTGGCCACGAAGCCCAAATACAAGAGCAAATACTATGGCACGGGCTATCCCGACGACGAATACGGCGTGTGCACGGATGTGGTGGCCTTCGGACTGCGGGGCGCTGGGTACGACCTGATGCTGCTGGTGGATGCGGATGTACACGCCCACCGGGAGCAGTACGGCATTGAGGATGTGGACAAGAACATCGACTTCCGCAGGGTCAGCAATCTGCGGATCTATTTTAAAAATAATGCCACGTCACTGACCACCGACCTGGGCCAGATCGACCAGTGGCAGGGCGGGGACATCGTGATCTTCACGGGGCACATCGGCATTGTGTCCGACAAGCGCAATGGCCGGGGCGTCCCCTTTGTGATCCACCACGCCCACCCGTACCAGCGATATTACGAGGAGGATATTTTAGAGGGCCGGGATGACATCGTGGGTCATTACCGGGTTAGCTGAGAAAAGGGAGACGGTTCTATGGCAACATTTGACGATTTTATGAAGCTGGACATCCGCGTGGGGACGATCACGGAGGCAAAGGTCTTTGCAAAGGCCCGGAAGCCGGCCTATCAGCTGCTGGTGGATCTGGGGGAGGAGATCGGCGTCAAGAAATCCTCCGCACAGATCACGGACCACTACAGCCCCGAGGAGCTGGTGGGCAAGCAGGTGCTGGCGGTTGTCAATTTCCCGCCGCGGCAGATCGCGGATTTTATGTCCGAAATTCTGGTGCTGGGTACATACAGCGAGGGGGGCGTGGTGCTGATCGCCCCGGACAAGAAGGTCAAAAACGGAGACAAGCTGGGCTGATGCCCGGCTGCCGATACATGCAAAAAATGCTCAAAAGAAAGTTGAGGATCACCTATGAGTAACATTACGAAAACCGCTATGATCACCGTGTGCGGGCGGCCCAATGTGGGCAAGTCCAGCCTCACCAATGCACTGGTGGGGGAGAAGATCGCCATCGTGTCGAACAAGCCCCAGACCACGAGAAACCGCATTTACGGCGTGGTGAACCGGGGCGACACCCAGTTCGTACTGCTGGACACCCCGGGCCTGCACAAGCCCCGCAGTCGGCTGGGAGACTACATGGTAAAGGTGGTGCGGGAGAGCCTGGCGGACGTGGAGTGCGCGGTGCTGCTGGTGGAGCCCATCGCCCATGTGGGAGAGCCGGAGAAGATCCTGCTGGAGCGCATCCGGGAGGAGAAGCTGCCGTGCATCCTGTGCATCAACAAAATCGACACCGTGGCAAAAAAGGATGAGCTGCTGGCGGTGATCGCCGCGTACAGCGAGGTTTATCCGGATTTCGCGGCCATCGTGCCTATCTCGGCCCGGAAGGGCGACGGGCTGGAGGAGCTGATGGGCCTGCTGGCGGGCTACGCCCAGGAGGGGCCGCAGCTCTTCCCCGACGGCATGACCACCGACCAGGCCGACAGCCAGGTCTGCGCCGAGACGGTGCGGGAAAAGATGCTCTTATGCCTGGACAAGGAAATTCCCCACGGCACGGCGGTGGAGGTGACACGGTTTTCCGAGCGGGATAACGGCATTATCGACCTGGATGTGACCATCTACTGCGAAAAGGCCAGCCACAAGGGCATCATCATCGGCAAAAACGGGGAGATGATCAAGCGCATCAGCTCCTTGGCTCGGCGGGATATTGAAAAGTTCATGGGCACGAAGGTGTACATGGAGACCTGGGTGAAGGTGAAGGAAAACTGGCGGGACAATGTGAATTTTATCCGCAGCCAGGGGTACAACGAGAATTAAGCCGGTGAAAAGCAGGGGGTCTCGGCCGGTTTTCCTGCGAGCGTAAGCGAGCTGCCATTTCATGGCATAAATTCGAAGAATTCCGTAGGCGGAATTCACTTCCGCCGTTAAGCGATTTGATCCGGGGTCCCCATCCGATGTCCCATCGGATGGGGCAAACTGGAGAGATAATGTGAACTTTATCCGGAGTCAGGGGTATAACGAAAACTAAGCCGTCAAAAAGCCGGCTGTTTCGGCCAGTTTTCCTGCGAGCGTAAGTGAGCCGGTTTCGAGGAAGTACCCCGATTGGCGGACACGGCAGTGGCCGGGAATCGGCTGGCACGACGGTGAGCAAGAGAACCCCGCCCCTATGGATGGCAAGGAAGCTCGTGCAGGCGGGCGACCACGAGGGTCGCCCCTACGGGTGCGTGACATGAAGTGCGACGGGTTCCCCGTCTGCGCGGTAGGCGCAGATGACATCCCTGTTCCACCTGGGCAGCGCGGGTCCACGTGAGCGGCCAGCGGATGGTGGCGCAGAAACGATACGAAAGCTCGGCGTTATACTTGAGTACTTGGTTCGCGTGGCAGGAAGTTTTCCACATAGACGGCACTCCAGCCGCGCAAAGGATTTTAAAATCTTGGTTTTAACGGCGTTCTTTGGGTACTTTCTGCCGCTGTTGGCAGAAAGTACCACGCAGTCGGCATGACCGCAAGTGCGGTGCGTAGGGCTGTTTTTTGTCAGCGGAGAATGACCATTTCTTTCCACGGGTAAAATACGCGGCTCTATGGCATGCTACCCTCAAAGGAGGCGGCGGCTGTGGAGGACTATTGGAGTTTATTTTTGGAGACGGGGGCGCCGGAGCTGTATGTGCTCTACCGGGCCTGCCAGGAGGAAGAAGCATGCCGGGAGAACAGGGAAAAACCGTCGCCCACGGGCTGATCCTGCGGGAAACGGAGACAAAAGAGGCGGACAAGATCCTCACCGTGCTGACGGCGGAAATTGGGAAAATCCCCGTCATCGCCCGGGACGCCCGGCGGAAAAACAGCCGCCTGGCCGCGGCCTGCCAGCTGTTTGCCTGGTCGGAGATGACCCTGTATAAGCGGGGAAGCTGGTACTATCTGGACGGGGCCGACCCGGTGGAGCTGTTCACGGGGCTGCAGACGGATCTGGTAAGGCTGTCCCTGGCGGCGTATCTGGCGGAGCTGACAGAATTCGTGGCGGGAGAGGAAAACCCCGTGCCGGAGCTGCTGCGGCTGCTGCTGAACGGACTGTACGCCCTGGCGAAGCTGGGAAAAGCCCCGGAGCTGGTAAAGCCGGCGTTTACCCTCCGGCTGCTGGCCCTGGCGGGGTTCGAGCCCATGATCGAGGGCTGCGCCGTGTGCGGGGCAGAGAAGGCCGTGCAGCCGGTGCTGGACGTGGTGCAGGGCGTGGTGCACTGCCGCAGGTGCGGCGGCGTGGGCTGGGACAACCTGCCCCTGTCGGAGCAGTGCCTGGCGGCCATGGAGCACATCCTCCACGGGCCGGACAAGCGGCTCTACGCCTTCTCCCTGCCGGAGGAGGAGCTGCGGCTGCTGGATCGGGCGGCGGAGGCCTTCGCCGGTGCGCAGCTGGAGCGGAGCTTCCGGACGCTGGGGTACTATAAGGCGGTACTTATTTGAGAGAACGGGCGACCCCGTCCGCCAGGGCCCGATAACGCAACACCTTGTAGGGCAGGGCCCGTGTGCCCTGCTGTGGGTGCGGGAAAAATTCGGGTCGGGCCGTCGAGGACGCTGGCCCCTACGGAAGCGTATCTTGTGGTGCGTAGGGGAGGGGCTCTGCCCCTCCCGCGGGCGGGGTAGAACCCCGCCCCTACGGAGGGGTTGCAAGAGGCGTGGGAAAAGAATCCCCCAGTCACGGCTTCGCTGCGACAGTCCCCTTTAGGCAAGGGGGCCAAGAGGACGGGGGATGCGGATTGCCACGACCAGTTTGCGAACTGGTCTCGCAATGACACCTTTTCAAGAAGTGCGGTACAAGCCCGGACGGGCGGGGTAGAACCCCGTCCTTACGGAGGGGTTGCAAGAGGCGTGGGAAAAGAATCCCCCAGTCACGGCGTCGCCGCGACAGCCCCCTTTAGGCAAGGGGGCCGAGGGGGCGGGGGATGCGGATTGCCACGGGCGCGTTGCGCCCTCGCAATGACATGGTTTTTGCAAGGAGTCGGTACAAGGCCGGCGGGCGGACAGGGGCGTTTGCCCCTACGGGATCATTTTGGTTTTAGTTACATAGGGAAAATTATATTTCCAAGGCAAAAGAGGAATATTCCATGAATACATTATTTGAAAAATCCATACGGACGCTGGAGCTGCCGGTGGTTCTGGAGACACTGGCTTCTCTGGCAGTGAGCGACGCGGCCAAGGAGAAATGCCGGGCTCTCGCGCCGGTGTGCGATCTGGAGGAGGCCCTGCACTTGCAGGAGGAGACCCAGAGCGCACGGGAGCGGCTGGGTCTTTACGGCAGCCCCAGCTTTTCGGGGATGAAGGATGTGTCCCGGGCACTGAACCGGGCCGACCATGGCGGCGTGCTGAACACAAGGGAGCTGCTGGATGTGGCGGACCTGCTGACGGCTTCCCGGCGGGTCTCGGAATACGACAGAGACAGGCAGGGGGAGAAATCCGTGCTGGATCATCTCTTTTCCGCCCTGCACACCAACAAGTTTTTAGAAGATAAAATTCACGGAGCCATTCTGGACGAGGAGACTATTGCCGACTCCGCCAGCCCCGAGCTTGCCGACATCCGGCGCAAGATGCGTCTGGCGGCCAGCAAGGGCCGGCAGATTTTGCAGAAAATCATCTCCTCCCCCTCCTACGCCAAGGTCTTGCAGGAGGCCCTCATCACCCAGCGGGACGGACGGTTCGTGGTGCCGGTGAAGGCCGAGTGCAAGGGGAGCATCCCAGGCCTCGTCCACGACATCTCCTCCTCCGGGGCGACACTGTTCGTGGAGCCTATGGGCGTGGTGCAGGCCAACAACGAATTAAAAGAATTGCAGGCCCGGGAGGAAAAGGAAATTGACCGCATTCTGCGCATTCTCTCCGGGGAGTGCGCGGCCCAGATGATGAACATCCTCTACGACTACGACATTCTGGTGCATCTGGACGTGATCTTCGCCCGGGGGCAGCTGAGCTACCGGATGAACGCCGCCAAGCCCATCCTGGCCCGGAAGGGCGGCATCGTGCTGCGGCGGGCCAGGCACCCGCTGCTGGACCAGGCCAAGGCGGTGCCGATCTCCCTGGAGCTGGGCACTTCCTATGACACCCTGGTCATCACAGGCCCCAACACCGGTGGCAAGACCGTGACGCTGAAAACCATCGGGCTGCTGACGCTGATGGCCCAGTGCGGGCTGCAGATCCCCGCCGACGACGGGTGCAGGCTGCGGGTCTTTGACCGGGTGCTGGCGGATGTGGGCGATGAGCAGAGCATCGAGCAGAGCCTGTCCACCTTCTCGGCGCATATGTCCAACACCGTGGAAATTCTGCATCAGGCGGACGAGAACAGCCTGCTGCTCTTCGACGAGCTGGGGGCGGGCACCGACCCGGTGGAGGGGGCGGCCCTGGCCATTGCCATCATCCAGAACGGGCGCAGCAAGGGCTCCCTCATCGCCGCCACCACACATTACGCAGAGATGAAGACCTTCGCCATGACCACAGCGGGGGTGGAAAACGCCAGCTGCGAGTTCGACGTGGCCACCCTGCGGCCCACCTATCGGCTGCTCATCGGCATCCCCGGCAAGTCCAACGCCTTTGCCATTTCCCGGCGGCTGGGCCTTGACGAGGAGGTTATCGCCGCTGCCAAGGCCCAGATGGACAGCGAGTCCATCCGCTTTGAGGATGTGCTGACCCAGCTGGAGGAGAAGCGCCAGCGGCTGGAGAAGGCCCAGGGCGAGGCGGACCGGCTGTGGCAGCAGAGCCAGGAGGATGCCCGGAAGGCCCGGACCTTCCGGGAGCAGATGGAAAAGGCCAAGGAAAACGCCCGGAGCAAGGGCGAAAACGAGGCCAGACGCATTGTGCGGCAGGCACAGCAGCAGGTGGACGAAATCTTCGCAGAGCTGGACGAACTGCGCAGGAAAATGCAGCAGCAGGCGGATTTCCAGGCCATCAACGACGCGAAGGTGTCCGCCCGGAAGCACATGAACGCCGCTCAGGAGGCCCTGCACCTGCGGGAGGAGACCCCGGAGCCGGAGAAGCCATCGCGGCCCATTGTGGCCGGGGATCGGGTGGAGCTGCCCGGGGTGCGCACCGCCGCCACGGTGGTGCAGGTAAACGGCGACGGAAGCCTGGTGCTGCAGGCGGGAAAGATGAAAATGACCGCAAAGCCCGGACAGGTGCGGCTCATTGAGGGCCAGCCTCAGCAGAAAAAGCAGCCCATGGCGCCCAAGACCACCCCCGTGCCCACGCTGCATCTGGAGCGGCGGGCAAGCTCGGAGCTGGACATTCGGGGGTATGAGACTCTGGAGGCCGAGAGCGTGGTGGAAAACTATCTGGATGCCGCCGTCATGGCCAAGCTGGAGACGGTGACCATCATCCACGGCAAGGGAACAGGCGCCCTGCGCAAGGCGGTACATGAAATTTTGAGGCGCAGCAAGGTGGTCAAGAGCTTCCGGCTGGGCCGATACGGCGAGGGCGAGGCCGGGGTGACGGTGGTGGAGCTGAAGTGATACGCGGGTGCGCAAAGTGCGAATAGAAACGGAAAGGCGGGTGGTTGGATTTGGCCGGGGCTGGTGATTATGGCGAAACGGAATGGGTTTGTTTTGTGGGAAAAGTAAAAATTCATCCGTGTTTTACCGGGGTTTGTCGCTTTTTTCGTGGTTTTTGCCATTGCAATCCCGCCCTCTATCCGTATAATTAAAGATGGTTAAGAAGGATTCATTCCGAATAACTTGCTGTGCGTAAAGGAGAAGAGGAATATGTATACACAGGAAGTCACCGTGAAGAACGAAGTCGGGCTGCACGCCAGACCCGCTACCTACTTCATTCAGAAGGCCAATGAGTTCAAGTGCGGCATCTGGGTGGAGAAAGACGAACGCCGCGTCAATGCCAAGAGCCTGCTGGGGGTACTGAGCCTGGGTATCGTGGGCGGCACTACCATCACTCTGATCGCTGACGGCGCAGACGAAAAGGAAGCCGTAGCGGCCCTGTCGGAGCTGATTAACAGCAACTTTGGCGAATAAAGTGCAAGAAAAGCGAAGCGGCTGGGACCGCTTCGCTTTTGCATATCGAAGAAATTTTATCGGGAGTCTGTCTCCGTATTGCAAAAAACGCTTGCATTGGCGGCATTTATATGGTATAGTGTAGGCAGTAAGGTATGTGTTTCGCAGAGTGGACTTCCCGGTCCGCTCTTTTTGTTGGCTAATTTGCGATCCTTAAAATTGCGGAAATGTGAGGACATTCGATGAAAAAGGTGACGGAAATCGTGGCGGAGCTGGCTGCGCCCGTGGTGGAGGAGTTCGGCTGCCAGCTGTGGGACACGGAGTATGTGCGGGAGGCCGGGCAGTGGTATCTGCGGCTGTATCTGGACAAGGACGGCGGCGTGGATATCCTGGACTGTGAAAACGTCAGCCGGAGGGTCAGCGACCTGCTGGATCAGGCGGACCCCATTGAGGGCAGCTATGTGTTCGAGGTGTCCTCCGCCGGGGCGGAGCGACAGCTGAAGCGGCCGTCGGACTTTGAGAAATTCATCGGCAGTCCCGTGCTGCTGAAAACCTACCAGAACCGGGACGGGCGGAAGGAATTCGCCGGGGTGCTGAAGGAGTACGACAGCGGCGCGGTGGTGCTGGAAATGGGCAGACAGGAGCTGCGGTTCGAGAAAAACGAGATCGCCATGGTGCGGCTGCGCATAGTATTCTGACCCAGCGAAACACTTCGTTCTTACCTGCTTTATGACAGTTCAATTTGTGATTCATGATTTTTCTAATACAGAACAGGAGATTCAGCTATGAAATGTGAAGAGATCTTTGCCGCTCTGGCGCTGCTGGAAAAGGAGCGCGGCATCCCGCAGGATTTTATGTTGGAAAAGATCGTGCAGGCTCTGGTGACCGCCTACAAGCGTGACCACGAGGACGTGGAAAACGTGGTAGTGGACGTGAACGAGGAAAAGCACGACCTGAAGATGTTCGTGGAGAAGACCGTGGTGGAGGAAGTGGAAAACCCCGCCGCAGAAATCTCCGCCGAGGAGGCCAAGGCCATCTCCGCCAAGTACCACGTAGGCGACACCGTGCGCTTCCCGGTGAAAAATGTGGACTTCGGCCGCATCGCCGCCGGCAACGGCAAGCAGGTGATCATCCAGGGTCTGCGGGAGGCCGAGCACGGCATGATCTACGATGAGTTCAACTCCAAGCAGCATGAGATCCTTACGGCCACCGTGCTGCGCATCGATCCCCGTACCGGCAACGCCACCGTGCGTCTGGGTTCCGGCGCCGATGCCACCGACGCGGTGCTGCTGCTGGGTGAACAGGTCAACGGCGAGCAGTACTACGAGGGTCAGATCCTGAAGGTCTACCTGGTGGAGGTGCGCCGGGGCAGCCGGGGCCCGCAGATGCTCATCTCCCGGACCCATCCGGGGCTGGTGAAGCGGCTGTTTGAACTGGAGGTGCCGGAGATTTTCGACGGGACGGTGGAAATTCGCTCCATCGCCCGGGAGGCCGGCAGCCGCACCAAGATGGCCGTATACTCCTCCGACGAAAATGTGGATCCCATCGGCGCATGCGTAGGCCCCCGGGGCCAGCGGGTGAACGCCATTGTGGAGGAGCTCCGGGGCGAGAAGATCGATATCGTGCCCTACAGCGACGACCCGGCGGAGTTTGTGGCCGCCGCGCTGGCGCCGGCAGACGTCATCAGCGTGCAGCTGGCGGAGGAGGGCAAGGCCTGCCGGGCCATCGTGCCGGACGATCAGCTGAGCCTGGCCATCGGCAAGGAGGGGCAGAATGCCCGCCTGGCTGCGCGGCTTACCGGCTACAAGATCGACATCAAGCCCGCCTCCTATCACGAGGAGGAAGTGGCGGAGTAAGAAGCCTCGCAGAGTTCGCGTCCGCAGACGCGAAAAATTGAGATCATTTTCTCTCGCGACATGCGCGTGAGAGAAAATACTGCTCAGGCTGCCAGTGTGGAATTTTGAGCCATGGGCTCAAAATTATGCGCGCAGCAGACTGCGAGCCTTTTGTCGGAAAATTCCAGAGGAATTTTCGACAGCATAAACTAGGGAGGTACGCCATGCAGAAGCAGCGGAAAATTCCCCAGCGGCAATGTGTGGGGTGCCGCACAATGAAGGATAAAAAGGCCCTGGTACGCATCGTAAAGACCCCGGAGGGGGAAATCTGCGTGGACGCCACGGGGAAAAAATCCGGGCGGGGAGCCTACATCTGCCCCGACGCGGAGTGCCTGCAGAAGGCCAGGAAGTCCCGGGCTCTGGAACGGGCCTTTGAGACGGCCATCGGACAGGACATTTATGAGGCGCTGCAGGCGCAGATCGAGGGCTGAGCATGGAGAAAATTCTGTCTATGATCGGCCTGGCCCACAAGGCGGGCCGGGTGGAGATCGGCGAGGAGCCGGTGGGCTCGGCGGCCCGGGCCAAAAAGGCGCGGATCATCCTGGTAGCGGGCGATGCCGCGGCAGGCTCCGTGCGGCGGGCCATGGCCTTCGCGGGCACGGGGAACTGCCTGTGCCTGGTGATCCCGACCACGAAAGAGGAGCTGGGAAGGGCATTGGGCCGCACCAGCTGCGCCATGGCGGCGGTGACGGACATCGGCTTTGCAGACGCGGTGGCGAAAAAGCTGGCGGCGCTGGAGCCGGAGAAGTTCACAGGGGCCGCAGAGCGCATGGCCATCAAGGCCCAGCGGGCCCGGGAGCGAAAGCTGGAGCAGCTGGCCCATGAGAAGAACGTACGCACGGGCAAAAAACGCCCGCCAAAGCCCCTGGAAAAGGCCGCGCCGCCGGAACATGAGTCCCGGGGCGGCGGGGAGAAGGAAAAAACATCCCGACCGGCCAGGAAAGAGCGCGGCGCGGCGGCCAGGAGCCGTCAGAAGGCCCAGGCGCGGGTCAGATTCGAGGGCAGCAAGCCCGTGAAAAAGGGCAAAGGCTCCGGGCGCAAAAAATCGTAAACTACTGCACACGGGTGCATTCGTATCACAATGATGGAGGTGGCTTTATTTGGGTAATATCGGGAACAAATACAGGGTGCATGAGGTGGCCAAGGACTTTGGCCTGCCCACGAAACAGATCACGGAGATCCTGACGCAGTATGCGCAGACACCCAAAAATCACATGCAGGTGCTGGAGGATCACGAGCTATCGCTGATTTTCGAGTATCTGACGCAGCACAACCCGGTGTCCGGCATTCAGGTGATCTTCGCCGAGGGCATGAAGCCTGCGGCGGAGAAGAAGGCCGAGCCTGCCGCCGAGAAAAATGCAGAGGGCAAGAAGGACGCTGCCAAGAGCAGCGCGCCCGCCAAGGCGGAGCCTGTCCAGAAGAAGGCGGAGACAAAGCCCGTCCAGCAGAACCCGCAGCCCACCAGCCGGGTGCCCAAGACCAAGGTGGTGGACACCAGCAAGGCCACCAACATCAACCTGGCCAAGTACGACGAGAAGCTGCAGGACATGGCCGACGCCCGCAGCCGCGGACGGCGAGATCAGCAGCAGACCCAGGGCAAGGAGAAATTCCGCAACAGCAAGCAGCGCCGGGACAACAACTTCGTCAGCAACAAGCGCAAGCAGGAGGAAGCTGACCGGCTGCGCCGCCTGCGGCTGGAGGTTATCAAGAAGACCCCCGTCACCGTGCAGATCCCCGACGAGATCAGCGTGGGAGAGCTGGCAAGCCGGATGAAAAAGACCGGCGCAGAGGTGGTCAAGTGCCTGATGAAAAACGGCGTTATGGCCTCCCTGAGCCAGATGATCGACTTCGACACCGCCGCCATCATTGCCGAGGAAATGGGCTGCAAGGTGGAAAAAGAGGTCGTCGTCACCATCGAGGAAAAGCTCATCGACGACCACGAGGACAAGGCCGAGGATCTGGTACCCCGGGCTCCCGTTGTGGTGGTCATGGGCCACGTGGACCACGGCAAGACCAGCTTGCTGGACTACATCCGCAACGCCCATGTGGCATCCGGCGAGGCCGGCGGCATCACCCAGCACATCGGCGCGTACCAGGTGATGGTGAACGGCAAGCCCATCACCTTCCTGGATACCCCGGGCCATGAGGCCTTCACCTCCATGCGCGCCCGGGGCGCTATGGTCACGGATATCGCCATCCTGGTGGTGGCCGCTGAGGACGGCATCATGCCTCAGACCGTGGAGTCCATCAACCACGCCAAGGCGGCGGGCATCCCCATCATTGTGGCCATCAACAAGATGGATAAGCCCGAGGCCAACCCCGAGCGCATCAAGCAGCAGCTCACCGAGTACGGCCTGGTGTGCGAGGAGTGGGGCGGCGAGACCATCGTGTGCCCCATCTCCGCCAAAACGGGCATGGGCGTGGACAATCTGCTGGAAATGCTCACTCTCACCGCCGAGGTGGGCGAGCTGAAGGCCAATCCCAACCGCGCCGCCCAGGGCACGGTCATCGAGGCAAAGCTGGATAAGGGCCGGGGTCCCGTGGCGACCCTCCTGGTACAGAACGGTACGCTGCACCAGGGCGATATCATCATCGCCGGAACTTCCGTGGGCCGCGTGCGGGCCATGGTCAGTGACAAGGGCCAGAAGATCACCTCCGCAGGCCCCTCCGTACCTGTGGAAATTACGGGCCTCAGTGAAGCTCCCTCCGCCGGCGCTACCTTCAACGCCGTGGCCGACGAGAAGCTGGCCCGGGAGCTGGTAGAGCAGCGCAAGGCCGAGGAGAAAGCCAAGGCCAACGCCCCGGTAAGCAAGGTGTCCCTGGAGGATCTGTTCAGCCAGATCCAGGCGGGCGAGATGAAGAACCTGAACCTCATCGTCAAGGCCGACGTACAGGGCAGCGTGGAGGCTGTGAAGGCATCTCTGGAGAAGCTCTCCAACGACGAGGTGCGGGTGCGGGTGATCCACGGCGGCGTGGGCGCCATCAACGAATCCGACGTGATGCTGGCTTCCACTTCTCAGGCCATTATCGTAGGCTTTAACGTGCGGCCTGACGCGGCGGCACGGGAGAGCGCCGCCCGGGCCAACGTGGACATGCGGATGTACCGGGTCATTTACGACGCCATCAATGAGATCGAGTCCGCCATGAAGGGTATGCTGGCCCCCAAGTATCGGGAGGCCCTGCTGGGCCACGCCGAGGTGCGCCAGACCTACAAGGTCTCGGGCGTGGGCACCGTGGCGGGCTGCTATGTGCAGGATGGCAAGATCCAGCGCAAGGACTGTCAGGTGCGTCTGGTGCGCGACGGCATCGTCATCCACGAGGGCGTGCTGGGCTCCCTGCAGCGGTTTAAGGACCAGGTGAAGGAGGTCGCCTCTGGCTACGAGTGCGGCATGACCATCGAGAAGTTCAACGATATCAAGGAAGGCGATATCATTGAAGCCTTTACTATGGAGGAGATTCCGCAGTAAGGAAAAGCTGCTGAGACAGGAATAACCCCGGTCGCCTTCCTGCGCAGCACGGCTGCGCCGCAGGTCGTGCGTACAAGTGTTTTGCAAAGCAAAACCTTGCTTTGGCGGAATTCACTTCTGCCAAAGAGGATTTGATCCGGGGCCCCCATGAAACCCCGTTTCATGGGGACAGGCGATATCATTGAGACCTTTACTATGGAGGAAATTCCGCAGTAAAAGGCGCGGTGGGACTATCCACAGTTGCCTAAGACAAGCGGGGCGTCGGGGACGCCGCCCCCTACACACTGTGTAATGAGCCGAGGGGCGGGCGCTTCGCCCGCCCTGTTTTTTATGAAATTAGATCGCGAGCTTTTTGGCAGAGAAAACGAAGTTTTTTCGCCAGCTTTTGAAAGGAGGATGTATGATGGCATCCAATCGTATCGGACGCATCAACGAAGAAATTCGCAAGGAGCTTTCGGCCCTGCTGCGCACGGTGAAGGATCCCCGGGTGGCGGAGGCGATGCTTACCATCACCCATGTGGACACCACCACCGACCTGCGCCAGTGCCGGGTCTATATCAGCGCCCTGAACTGCAAGGACGAAAAGGAGCTGATGAAGGGGCTCAAGTCCGCGGCGGGCTTCCTGCGCCGGGAGCTGGGCAGTCGGGTGGATCTGCGCTACACCCCGGAGCTGTTTTTCATCGCCGACGACTCCATCGCCTACGGGGCCCACATTCTGGACATGCTGAACCATGTGAAGCCCGCCAACCCCGAAAACGAGAACATCGTGCTGCCGGAGGATATCAAATGACCATTCAGGAGACCGCAGCCCTGCTGCAAACTATGGACCGGATACTGCTGCTGACCCATGTGCGACCGGACGGGGACACCATCGGCTCCGCCGCCGCCCTGTGCCGCGCCCTGCGGGATCTGGGCAAGACCGCGTATGTGCTGAAAAACCCCGGCATCACGGAGACCTATCGGGCCTACGCCGAGCCCTACTGGGCGGAGGAGGGTTTCACACCTGATTTCGTGGTGGCGGTGGACATTGCGGCCCTGGGCCTGCTGCCGGAGAACGCAAAGAAGTACGCCTCCCGCATTGACCTGGCCATCGACCACCATCCCTCCAACGAGGGGTTCGCGCCCCAGCTGTGCGTGATGCCGGAGATGGCCGCCTGTGGAGAGATCATCTATGAGATCGTGCAGCTGATGACGCCAGTGACGGCGGAGATCGCCCTGCCGCTGTATGTGGCCATTTCCACGGACACCGGGTGCTTCGTATACGGCAACACCACGGCCCACACCCACCGGGTGGCGGCGACCCTGATGGACACGGGCATCGCCGTGGCCGGGGTGAACAAGGCGCTGTTCCGCACCAAGAGCCGCACCCGTCTGGCCATGGAAGGCTGGATGGCGGAATGGGCGGAGTACTATGACAACGACCGGGTGGTCATCATGCAGATCCCCCGCTCCCTGTGCCTGGACTACAAGGCCACGGAGGCGGATGTGGAGGAGCTGTCCAGTCTGGCGGCCCTGGTGGCCGGTACCGACTGCGGCGTGACGCTGCGGGAGCTGGAAGGCGGCCGGGTGAAGATCTCCCTGCGCACGGGGCCGAGAGTCAACGCCACGGAGGTATGCGCCCTGCTGGGCGGCGGCGGACACGCCGCGGCGGCGGGAGCCACCCTCAGCGGCACCCTCAGCGAGGCCAAGCAGGCCGTTTTGCAGGCCATCGACATGGTGGTGGGCGAGTAAATGGCAAACGGTATCGCGATAATTGACAAGCCCCAGGGCTGGACAAGCATGGATGTGTGCCCATCCCCTCAAAATGGCGGAGCATTTTGCGGGGACCCCTCGCACCGATTTTAATTCCTCGGCGGAAGCGAATTCCGCCTGCGGCAAGATTTTCCCATGGAAAACCTTGTACGCGCCACTTGGCGCGGTTGGCGCACACACGGGAAAGGAGTGCCTGTATGGCGAATGGTATCGTGATTATTGACAAGCCCCAGGGCTGGACATCTATGGATGTGTGCGCCAAGCTGCGGGGGATACTGAAAACCAAGAAAATCGGCCACGCCGGAACCCTGGATCCTATGGCCACCGGCGTACTGCCGGTATTCGTGGGACAGGCCACCCGGGCCGTCAGCTTCGCCGAGGGCGGCGAAAAAGAGTACATAGCCGGACTGCGGCTGGGCCTCACCACCAATACCCAGGACACGGAGGGGGAAGTTCTGGCCCTGGCCCCCGTCACGGCGGGGCGGAGTGAGCTGGAGGCGGTGCTGCCCCGGTTCACCGGGGACATCAGCCAGATCCCGCCCATGTTCTCCGCCATTAAGATCAAGGGGCAGAAGCTCTATGACCTGGCCCGGCAGGGCAAGGTGGTGGAGCGGAAGCCAAGGCCGGTGACGATTTTCGCCCTGGAGGTGTTGGAGCAGGTATCCGAAACAGACTATATCCTGCGTATTCGCTGCTCCAAGGGCACCTATGTGCGCACTCTGTGCCACGACATCGGCCAGGCCCTGGGCTGCGGTGGGTGCATGTACGCCCTGCGGCGCACCATGGCTGCCGGGTTCACCCTGGAGGAAAGCGTGACACTGGAGCAGGTGCAGGCGGAGGGCGAAAAGCTGCTGCGGCCTACGGACAGCCTATTCCGCCGACACCCGGAATACCGGCTGAAAACGGCGAAGCAGGAGGAGCGCTGCCGCAACGGTAACCCGTTTTTCATCAAGGAAGAGCTGCCGGAGGATACCTACCGCATCTACAGCCGGGAGGGGAATTTCCTCTGCCTGAGCCGCCTACAGGGGGACACCATGACCTCCATCAAAAACTTTTTCGGAGAGTGAACAAATTTGAAGCAAACTGTCATTGCCCTGGGCTTTTTTGACGGGGTACACCGGGGCCACGGCGCCCTGCTGAATAAAACCGTGCAGCGGGCCCGGGAATTGGGTGCGGAGCCGGTTGTATTTACCTTTGACCGGCCGCCGAAAGAGGTGGTCACCGGGAAGCCGGTGTTCCTCATCAATTCCCCGGAGGACCGGCGGGAGCTGGTGAAACGGATCTACGGCATAGACCGGGTGGTTATGGCGCCCTTTGACCGGGAGATGATGACCCTGCCCTGGGACGCCTTCATCGAGCAGAAGCTGGCGCGGGACCTGAACGCCGTGCATCTGGTGGCGGGGCACGACTACCACTTCGGTCACAAGAACCAGGGCGACCCTCAGCTGCTGCAGGAAAAATGCCGGGAGCTGGGCCTGGGCTGCGACATCATCCCCAAGGTGGAAGTGGAGGGCATCACGGTAAGCTCCACCTACATCCGCACGCTGGTGGAAAGCGGCGATGTGGAGCGGGCGGCGGTCTTCCTGGGCCACCGGCACTGCATGACCCACACCGTGGGCCACGGGCAGCGGATCGGACGCACCATCGGCATCCCCACGGTGAATCTCACCGTGCCAGGCCATGTGTTGGTGCCCAAGCACGGGGTCTATGTGAGCCGGGTGTATCTGCCGGACGGCTCCAGCTTTGCAGGCGTTACCAACGTGGGCACAAGGCCCACGGTGAGCGAAAACGGCAGCGTGTCTGTGGAAACATTTATGCTGGGCTTTGACGGCGACCTCTATGGCAAGGATATCCGGCTGGAATTCTGCAAGAGACTGCGGGATGAGGTGAAATTCTCCTCCCTGGAGGCCCTGCGGGACGAGATCCGAAAAAATATCCGCCAGACGCAGGCGTACTTTGAGGAAAACGGAACGGATTGAGAGGGCAAAGTATAATTTGAACGCGATGCGGCGGGGCATGAGGCCCCGCCGCTGAGACTGTCGAAAAACCCTCCGGGTTTTTCCGACAAAAGGCTTGCAGTCTGCTGCGCGCATAATTTGTCCGTCTGTGACGGACAAATTCCACACTGGCAGCCTGAGAAGTATTTTCTCTCACGCACAGGTCGCGAGAGAAAATGATTATAACTTTTCGCGTCTGCGGACGCGAACTCTGTGAGGCGTTTTAACACGCTGTACGGCGGGGCGTAAGGCCCCGCCGATTTTTTTGTGGGGAGAGATATTGGGTTCGGGGCGTGGGCGCGGGCGATAGACAAAGAGGGCATCCCCGCCGTGCCAGGGCAGCGCGGCCCGCGTGAGCGGTCAGCGGACGGCGGCGCAGAGGAGAATGCGGATTGCCACACCAGTGACATCGGTCACTGGTTCGCAATGACAGGATTTTTGCAAGGGGTGCTTGCGGCAGGGTGAGGGTGTCCCGCCCTACGGGTGACAAGAAGGCCAGTGCGGTGGGCGACCGCGAGGGTCGCCCCTACGAGGGGTACAAGGGGTGCGGTGCGAGGAGGATACGGATCGCCGTGGGCGCGGGGTGCCCTCGCAATGACATGATTTTGGGCAAGGATGCGGTGTATTGGACATTGTGAATCGCTGCGGCTAACTTGAGAACCGGTGGGGCAATGACTGGCTTCAGGTTTCTTCCGCCGCGCCGGAAAATCCCCGGTGTGGTTTTTTCGTTGATTTCCCGACCCTTTTTTCCCGGGCCACCGCCTACAATAGGGGAAACAAAGGAGGGGTTCGCGTGAAAAGGAGACGAGCCATAGCCGTTCCAAAGGGTGTGAAACAGGCGGCGGTATGGCTGAAATGGCCGATTTTGGGCTTTCTGCTGTGCGGCGGGCAGGTGGCGGGTATGTACGCCCCCTTCGCCCTGGCAGCAGTGGCCGCCGCCGGGATCCGGCTGCCGGGCCTTTCGGCCGTGCTGGGTGTGGCCGGGGGCGCATTCGCATGGATGGATTTTCAGTCCGGGCTGCGGTGCACGGCGGTGGCCCTGCTGATCTTCGCCGCCAACACGGCGCTGTACGACACGGCCCTGTACAGGAAGGCCTGGTTTCACCCGGTATGCACGGCGGGATTTTTCCTGCTGGTGCAGAGCATCTATCTGCTGGGCCGGGACAGCCGAAGCTGGCTGCTGGCCCTATGCGCCGCCGCAGCCGCCGCAGGAGCGGCGTGGCTGCCCGGGACGAAGCTGGAAAAATGGGGTGTCCTATGCGCTCTGGCCCTGGCGGCAGTGCCTGTATCGGCCTTCTCCTTTTCCCTGGGCCGGGCGCTGCTGATGGCCCTGCTCATGTGCCTGTGCAGGGGATGCAGCGTCTCTCAGGGCGCGGCGCTGGGCGGGTGCCTGGGGCTGCTGGCAGATCTGGCGGATAAGGAGCCGGTGATCCTGTACGCAGTGCTCCTGGGCGCAGGGGGTGCTGCGGGCAGCTTCCTGCTGCGGCGGCTGCCCCGGCTGCCGGCTGCCGTATGCGCCGCAGGGGTATGCGGCGGTCTCAGTCTGCTGTTCGGTCAGGATGTGCTGCCGGTGACCCTGTGGGAGTGCATGGCGGGGGCGGCGGTGTTCGCAATCGCTCCGAAGAGGCTGCTGCCCCAGCGGTACGCCGCCGGAAAACGCGCGGAAAGCCCCTCACCCTCCGCCACCCCCTATGCCCGGCCGGCGGCGGCCCTGCGGGCCTTATACGACAGCTTTTTCCGGGGAGAGCAGCCATCGCCGCCGGAAAACCCCGCCATACTGTTTGACCGGGCGGCCCAGGAGGTATGCAGCGGCTGCGTCCTGCGGACGGATTGCTGGCAGGCCCACTACAGCGATACCTACAGCGCCTTCAACGACGCCTGCCCCAAGCTCCTGGCCCGGGGACGGGCAGAGGCCCAGGACTTTCCCCTGCATTTTTCCGCACGGTGCGTGCATTTTCCGGCGCTGGTGCAGGCCATTGACCGGCAGGCCCACGACTACCTGCTGCGCCAGCAGTTCCACAGGCAGCTGCAGGAGGTGCAGGCCAGCGCACGGGAGCAGTACGCCTGCTTTTCGGAGCTGCTGGATCAGGCGGCGGTGCCGGCCAGCGGCAGCGGGTGCATCGGATACCGGGTCAGCTCCTCCCTGCGGCCAAGGGCCGGAGAACGTCTGTGCGGCGACCAGGTGGAGAGCTTTGAAGTAGGCGAGGATGTGTTTCTGCTGCTGTGCGACGGCATGGGCAGCGGGCAGGAGGCCCACCGGGAGGCCGCCATGACCGCGCGGCTGCTGCGGCAGTTCCTGGAGGCCGGGATCAAGGCAAGCCCGGCCCTGAAAACCCTCAACGCCGCCATGAAGCTGCGGGGCGAGACCCACGGCGGGTTTTCCACCGTGGATCTGGCGGTGATGCAGCGTAAAAGCGGCAGCATACGGCTGTACAAATGCGGGGCGGCCCCCTCCTATCTCAAGCGGGGCGGCAGCGTGCGGCGATTTTGCTCCGACACGCCGCCCACGGGTCTGTCTGACTCACCTCTGCCGCCGGATCAGGTAAACATCCCGGTACAGGCGGGGGACTTTCTGGTGCTGGTAAGCGATGGTATCGCCGACCAGAGCTGCGACGAGTGGCTGATGAATCTGCTGGCCGGGTGGAACGGCAGCAGCACCGAGGAGCTGACGGGGCTGATCCTGGCCGAATCCAGGTGCAGGAAAGGACTGGGGGATGACTGCGCCGTGGCTGTGCTGTATTTGCCCCCGGCGGGGGAAAATCAAAAAACCGCGGTATGAAAAGCCGCATGAAAAACACGCCGCTGCCGATGAATACGGCGGCATCAAATAATCTTTTTAACGTCGCGACCGTGTATATTTTTTTGGATCTCTGCCCATACTGAAACCATCCGATCCACAAGAAGGAGGGTAAGAATCTTGGTCAAGGGTATTTCCAGGCGGGTCATCGTGGTGGATTCTCCGGATCCCCGCGTTTTTGATCAGGCGATCTTTATTCTGCGCAACGATATTCTGGCCGAGGAGGGCGTCTCCTCCCAGCAGCTGGTGGACCAGGCGATCCGCATCGCCAAAAGCTATACCCGATGCCAAGGGCTTCCCCCCAAGCGGCACCGGCTGACGCCGGCCATCGCCGCCCTCCTGGGCGGCGGGCTCATGGGGCTGGTGTGGCTAGTCGTGGCGCTGCTGTGACAGCTGACTGTGCTTTTCTACCATTTTTCTCCTCACTTACGGGCGGCCCGGATGGACCGCCCGGCTTTTTTTCTTCCACGGAGAGGAATTTTGTGCTATACTGTGGGGGAATCTTTGAAAAAAGTGAGGCAGAGCCATGTACATCGGATCGGTTTACATCCCCAACCCCCTGGTGCTGGCCCCCATGGCGGGGGTGACGGACCTGGCCTTTCGCTGCATCTGCCGGGAGCTTGGGGCCGGGCTTACGGTGACGGAAATGGTCAGCGCCAAGGCCCTGTGCTATCAGGACAGGAAAACCAGGGGTCTGCTGAAGATCGGCCCGGGGGAACATCCCGTCAGCGCACAGATTTTTGGCAGCGACCCGGTCTGCATGGCCGAGGCCGCCCAAATGGCGGCGGAGATCAGCGGAGCGGACCTCATCGACATCAACATGGGCTGCCCGGTGGGTAAGGTGGTCGGGAACGGGGACGGCTCGGCCCTGATGAAGGATCCGGAGAAGGCGGCGCGCATCGCGGAGGCCGTGGTGAAGGCATCCCCGGTGCCGGTGACGGTGAAGATGCGCCGGGGCTGGGACAAGGGAAGCATCAACGCCGTGGAGCTGGCGAAAATGCTGGAGCAGGTGGGCGTGGCCGCGGTGGCCGTACACGGGCGCACCAGGGCGCAGATGTACGCCGGAGCCGCCGACTGGGTGACCATCCGGCAGGTGAAGCAGGCGGTTTCCATCCCGGTGATGGCCAACGGGGACGTGTTCTCGGCGGAGGACGCGGTGAAAATTTTGCAGTTCACCGGGGCGGATCTGGTGATGATCGGCCGGGGTGCATTCGGCAATCCCTGGCTGTTTCAGCAGGCGCTGGCGGCCCTGGAGGGACGGGAGATCCCGCCGCTGCCGCCCCTGAGCCAGCGCTGCGACACGGCCATGCGGCAGATCCGCCGGACCGCCGAGGACAAGGGCGAGCACATCGCCATTCTGGAGGCGCGGAAGCAGTATGCCTGGTACCTAAAGGGCGTGGCCCACGCCAACTATTACAAGGAGCAGATCGTGCGGATGAACACCCTGGAGGATGCCCAGCGCATTACAGAGGGGATCAAGCGGGATCTGCGGTAGGGATTTCCCGGGCAAAGGGCTCCACGTCTTCCGGTTATGAATAAGCAATGCGTCCTCTGCGTACGGCTGTGCGCAGAGGACGCATATTCATTATGTTATACAAGGCTTACACGCTGTCGTAATGCTTGGGATCCTTGGGCAGGCAGATGTCCAGGATCAGCGCTACCACGAACACGCCGGCCACCATGTTCCCGGCAAAAATTTCACCGACGAAGGCGGGAAGCTGGTCGAAGAAGCCGTCCACCTGCGTCACGCCTACGCCCAGACAGATGGAGGTGGCGGCGATGAGGGTGTTGCGCTGGTTCATCCCGGCATCGTGCATCATCCGCACACCGGACATCATAATAGAGCCGAACATAATCACCGTGCAGCCGCCCAGCACGCAGGAGGAGACGATGGGAGAGATGATCCGGCGCCAATACTTGGCGGTAAGGCCCAAGATGCCCTCGAATATACCGCCGACGATCACGGCACCGACCATGATGCCGTAATCCTGCGACGCGGCGGAGAGGCAGGTGGCCAGAGGAGCAAGCCACTCACCGGCAGAATATCTGTATATAATTGGAAAACCATAAAAATCAGGCGGTGACCCTTTTGGATCGCCGCCTGATGTATCTGCCGCGGGGAGTATGAGCGATCTCGGCAGAGGACGGGAAGAATGCGGATTGGCAAAAGAAAAACCTTGAAGCCAGATGGCTTCAAGGTTTTCAGGTGCGAAAGAGTAACCAAACGGAGCAGAATTGAGGTAAAAGTAAGCAAAAGTAGTGTACCTGCCGCCCTATGTGGATATCCAGCGGAAGAACAGGAACGCCAGAAGACCCAATCCCAGCAGCGTGTCTATTGCGTCCCAGCTTGCACCGTCTGCGATGAATGATATCAACAGGATAGCGACGATCACGATGACGATCCAGCCGCATCCGAAGCCTTTGCCGCCACCACCGCTGCTGCTACCGCCCGAGCCACCGCTGGTGCTTTTGAACGCATGATAATCATTCATGTCGGGCATTGTGTTTTCCTCCTGCCTTAAAGAGTGAAGCTGCCGTTGTCTTTGCCGTCGATGGCGAATGCGAACAGCGTACCCTTGTTTACTGCTGCGAAGTAGCCGGTGCGCTCATATTCGTCACCGTAGTTCTTTTCGATCAGCTCCAGCGTTTCGCGCAGCTGCAGCATGGCCGCGAATTCGTGCTTGCAGTTGTAGCTGCAGAAGCAGGAACAAATCAGCTGACTGATCTCACCGTTGCGGTACTCAAACTCCACTTCGTATGCTTCACTGCCTTCGACAACGGCATAGCCCTTGGTACCGTCGATGCTGATGTATCTGACCTTGTTTTCCATGTAGTATTCATGGCCGCGCTCTGCGATCGCTGCGGTGACATTCATACCCTTGAGGTCATCCAGACGGAATGTGGTATCGTCGCTGCCGCTGACGAACTCATCGTCTTCCTTTGCCGGTGCCTCAAACCATGTTAACGCCTTGCTGCTCGGCAGTGCCTCACGATCGAATGTCACGAAGTGGCTGCCTGCCATAAAGAACTGGCCATGCACAGTAGTGTCCACCACAGCAATGACGCGCTTGTAGTCCGACACCTTAATCTTGAAATTATAATTGACCTCTGTGACGCGACCGAGCATGCCTTCCAGCTTGCCATCCACATAAACCATGTCACCACGATGCAGGTCGAACTGATCGTTGTAGTATGCCAGCGTCATGTGTCTGTCCGCGAAGTAAATCTGCACCACAGACTTGCGCGGTGCTGCCGCCTGCTGCGGCACAGTGTATGTAGCAGCGACGGGCTTCTTTTCGCCGGTGTCTGCTGCAAATCCAATCTTGAATGCCATCTATCTCACTTAACCTTTCTCACTTTATCAGCTCTGCCAAAATTGCGAACGGAAGAATCAGTATACATGCGATGATCCACATAATGCATCCTCCTTAAAAATCGTCGTCAAAATCGAATGGGTCGATACCGGCATCTTCCAATGCCTCTCTGCGTTCATCCGCGTCCATCCAGCTCAGTTCGTCTCTGTCGAGTCCTGCAGCGGACAGCTCATCGTCGGCTTCGTCTGCCATGACCACATCGTGAAGGAATTGGAACTATGCTGCGCTCTCGAATGCGCTCATCTTGCCGTCGCCGTTAAAATCAAACATGCCACCAAAAAGGCCTTTCCCCATGATCTATACCTCCATGTTTTGGAACGTTATCTCTTTGTATCTGATCTCATTCTACTCGCATATGTGTCCCATAAAACGGACTTTACGCTTATATTATAGAAAATCATTCGGATTTTTTCAATATCTCGATAATGTACAATAACTTGCGCAAATTGAAAATCGCATAAAAGAAGACATAGCT
>ENA-UONZ01000676-UONZ01000676.1-human-gut-metagenome-genome-assembly--contig:-C93old-NODE-676-length-50814-cov-13.744124_pt1 | contig 50814 bp, 42 predicted proteins | sample MGYA00242468_ERZ724015 | MGnify/ENA metagenome assembly ERZ724015
GTCGCCGACTTACATGAAACCCCTGAGGAAGAAATTCCTTGGGGGTTTGTTGTTTTTACATGGTACTTTCTTTCACTAGCAAAGAAATTGCCAAAGGTTTCTATTTCTGCCTGATTTTTTCGTACGGTGTGCTATCATAAGGCTGGAAACGCTTTTGGGAGAAACGCGTTCCCATGCAAAAAACAGTTGACAAAGGATCGGCCTGCTGTTTGACCACCACTTTTCGATCATGTGAGCATGAACTGGAAAGGAGCAGAAGAAAAATGACAAACAAGAAATTCAAGTTGGCAGCAATGTCGCTGGCTACTGCGGTTGCCGTGAGCACGGTTGGCCCCAGTGCTTCTGCGGTGACGTATCAACTGGAAAAAGGTGATGTGACTGTTGGTCAAGATGGTACTGGTGCGTACAGTTATCAGAACCAGACTGATGGTAAAACGGATAATGTCTATGTGGATCAGGATACCCAAAACAATGGCCAAATCATCATCACGCAGGCAGAAGGTACAAAAACGGATAATACCGTCACTGTGGAAGAAAATGTCACGAACGAGAAGGGCAAACGTGATGTGGATATCATTCTTGACGGCGTGAATGTAGATACCAGCGATACCAACACCCAGACTGACACTTCGGCTGAAGTGACCGCAGATGCAGATACCAAAGAAGATAAAACCATCATCAAGGTGGGCGAGGGTGCAGATGTTGACCTGACAGTCAAGGATTCCAAACTGACCACCGGCGGCAACGGCATTGATATCGGTGTGAATCTGGATGACAAAGATGATAACAAGGAAACCAACGTTGACCTGACGCTGGATCATACCGAAATCAATCTGACCGAAAAAGATAACACCGCAGGTATTGTTGCACGGGATCACTCCACGGTGAACGTCACATTAAAGGGCGAAAACACCATTGATGGCAAGGAAGCCTTGGAGGGTGCCGCCAGGGAAGCAGAAGAAGCGAAAAAAGAAGGCACGAGCAGCCCCAACCGCAATGTGGAAGGCATCCGCGTGGGCGGCGAAAACGCAGGTGATGACAGCAGTGGCGAGGGTGCGTCCCTGACCATCAAAGGAGACGAGACCAGCGACCAAGGCTCTCTGAACATTGATCATACTTCTACCGGAATGGTGATCTCTAACGATTCTGATGTGACCTTGACGGACAATGCCGATGTGGATATCAAGCACACAGAAGCAGGTTCCAGTACGCAGGGTGGACGCGGTATCGTACAGCGGGGCGATTTGACCGTAGAGGACAAGTCCAGCCTGACCATTGACACGGTGGGCAACGGTGCCTATAAGATCGATAATGATCAGGAAGGTTTAGTCTACGGCAACAATGGTTATGGCATTGACAGTACCGGTGACATCACGGTAACAGGTGACAGCACACTGGAGATCAAGGGAACACAGAGCTCTGCAATCTATGGCGGAACCGGTTCCAGCCTGACCGTAGAAGACAGCACGCTGAACATCGACAGCAATGGCCGTGGCATCGACTATGAGGGCGGTGCCGGGGACATCACCTTCGATAATTCCGAGGTGAATATCAGCGGCAATGGCATGGGTATCTCCGTTGCTCCCGGTGGCGGCACTAACATCACATTCGACAACTCCACCGGAAGCGTCAGTGCTCAGAATGGTACTGCCATCTACGGCCCCGAGAGTAACGGAAAGGGAAAACTGACCGTTACCAACAAGAGCGAGGTCAAATTGGAAGCTCCCACAGGTATCTACGCTGGTTTTGATGAAGTAGAAATCAGCGGCAAGAGCAAGGTTACCTCCATAGGCAGTGTTGGTATGATGTTTGTTGGCGGTCAGAGTGGTGCGACCAAACTGCATGTTACCGGAGAGAGCGAATATAATCTGCAAATGAAGGGTTATGCTCATGCTCTGCGTGTTAACCTAAGCAAGAATCCAAGCAGTATTCTGGTTGATCAAAATAGCAAGTTGCACCTTTCGCAAGCTACAAAAGGCGCAAGCGCTATTGTTCTCGGTAACGGTGCAACTCTTACCATGGATAACGGCACTCTTATCACCGAGGGCAATTTCCTCAAAGGTATCTATTCTAATGGCTCAAAATCTACCACTACCATCAAGAACGGCTCCCATGTGGATGTAAACTCTATCGTAGGCACTAAGAGTGACAAGGGTCAGAACCTCATCGTTACCGGCGGCACGCTGACCTATGATTACAGCGCCGACAACACCCTGTGGCCGGTGAACGAGCAGGGCGACAAGCTGACCAATTTCCTGCTGACCAAGGATGATACCCACGCAAACTTCGATGCCCTTTCCTATAAAGGCCAGACCTATACCTACCTCTCTGACCTGAACAAGGAGACCGGGAAGCAGTATCTCTCCGTGTGGGTGCCTGCCGCCGCACTGAACTATATGCTGGATGTGGACGGTTCCCACGACCCGGAGATCATCGGCAAGGCACTGGAAGAGCTGAAGCAGGCCGGATACAATTTCAACACTGCCTACCAGACCGCTGAGAATGGCGATCAGGTTGTTATTCTGCGGGATATGGTGGTGAACGGTAAGAGCCTGAACTTCACCAAGACCACCGATGCAGAGGGCAACACCAAGCTCATCTGGGGCAACTACGAAAAGCAGGCAGAGGGTGCTCCCAGCGCTTATGATATGGTCTATGGCACCGAGTACGAGTATGAGGGCAAGACCTATACCATCGTCTGGGGCTATGAGAGCCAGAACAATCCCAACACCACCGCAGCAGCGGGCGTGCTGGATGCTTTTGGCCCGGATTCCAACGTGAAGGTCACCGGCGAAACCATCGATGGCACCGACTCCGCACAGTACACCGTGACCATTTACGGCGCTCTGCGGGAAGTGACCGACCCTGTGATCCCCACAAACCCGGAACCGGAAACGCCTGAGGATTCCGATCCGACTCCTCCGGCTCCCACTACGCCGACTACCCCGGCAGTGCAGGATGCACGGCCCACCACTTCCGCCGTGGAGCAGGCAGTTGCTAAGACCACGCCCGCCCCGGAGACCCCAGTGAACCCGCCGGTACAGGATGCCCGCCCGGAGAGCGGCAAGCTGATCCAGACCGGTACCACCAACTGGATGGCAGATGTTCTGGTGCGTGCAGGCGGTGTCCTGCTGGCTGCCGGTTATCTGCTGGAGCGTAAGCGCAAGAGCATGTTCCATAAGGCACAGCACTGAACACGTTCTTGTAGATGACGTAAAAAGGTAAAATATTAAACTGGCTTGGGGCCGCTGCACAAATTTTTGTGGGGCGGCCCCACTTTTTGCAGAAAAAGGCGCTCTCGTCCCGTATTAGGGGATGAAAGCGCTTTTGATTTTGCAAAAAAGGATGAGAACGAGAATGAAAACTTCACCGCACCGCCGGAAGCACCGGCGCAGAGCCTTCCGGCGGCTGTTCTGGCTGCTGGTGCTGGCGACCCTGCTTCTGCTGCTGTGGCCCCGGCGGATCACGCTGGATGGGCTGAACAGTCCCCATGCCATTTTACTGCGGGCCGACAGCGGAGAGGTGCTGGCCGAAAAGGATGCCGACAGCACGATCTATCCGGCTTCCATGACCAAGATGATGACGGCGTTGCTGGCCATAGAAGCAAACCCGGACCTCGACACGCCCGTGACCCTGCCCGAGGAGATCTTTCCGGCTCTGCAGGCCCAGAATGCCTCGCTGGCGGGGTTTCAGGCCGGGGAAACGGTCACGGTGCGGGATCTGCTGTATGGGGCCATGCTGCCCTCGGGGGCCGAGTGCTGCGAAGCGCTGGCCCGGGAGGTGAGCGGCAGCGAGGAAGCTTTTGCGGCCCGGATGAACCAGAAAGCGGCAGAGCTGGGGATGACCGGCACACATTTCTGCAACCCCACCGGCCTGCACGACCCGGAGCATGTTTCCACCGTGCGGGATATGGCCCGGCTGACGGAAGCAGCCCTGCAGAACGAGACCTTCCGCAAGCTGTTTACCACGGAGCGGTATACCGTTCCGGCCACCAACTGCCACCCGCAGGGGTTCACGATGCACAGCACCCTGCTGAGCCAGCTGGACGGCACAGAGCTGCACAGTGGTCGGATCCTGGGCGGTAAGACCGGTTACACCGGGGAGGCAGGGCTCTGCCTTGCCAGTCTGGCCGAGGTGAAGGGCAGGGAATACATTCTGGTCACGGCCGGGGCAGGGGGAAACCACAGCACCGCGCCCTACCACATCGAGGATGCCGTAACAGTCTACCGCCGTGTGAGCCGGGGGTCCTGAACAGGGGAGCGGATGCGCTCCCTTTTTCTGTGCCTGGCTTTGTGGTACAATGGAACAAAACCATTCACAGAACAGGAGAACCATCATGCTCAAGGATTCACAGGTCGATCTCTGCGGCCGCACCGATTTTACCCGCACCGCGCCCCTGCTTGCCCGGGACGAGGCGTTTTCGTTTGCCTGCGCGGGCTGCGGCGGCTGCTGCCGGGGGCGGGAGGACATCGTGCTGTCGGGCTTTGACCTGTGGCGCATCTCGGCCCGCCTGCGCCTGCCGCCACGCACCGTGGCCCGGGCGTTCTGCCGGGGAAGCATCGGGCGGGTCAGCCGCCTGCCGGTGCTGCGGCTGGCCCCGCTGAAGGAGGAGCGCGGCAACTGCCCCTTCCTCACCGGGAACCACTGCGCCATCCACGATGCCGAGCCGCTGGTCTGCGCCCTTTACCCGCTGGCGCAGGAGATCACGAAGGACGGTCAGGTATCCTACTTTTTGCAGCCCACCCAGTGCGGCGGGCAGGTCATTGCGGCAAGGGTGGGGGATTATCTGGCCCGGTACGATGTGCCCACCCGGGAGGCCACCGATGTGCGCTGGGCGCAGGTGTGCATGGAGTTGGAGGATACCGTGGAGCGGCTGGAGGCTCTGTTTGAGCCGGTGTTTGCCAGGCGGATGCAGGAAAAGCTGTGGCAGGCGCTGTATTACCGGTACGACTTTGCAAAAGAGTACCGCCCCCAGCTGGAAGAAAATCTGCTCTGGCTGGACGGTGAGCTGAAAAAGCTCGAAGGAATGCAGATGCGGCACAGAACAATCGAAAAAAGTGATAGATAAAATTACTTTGATTGATAATTCGGGCTGATTCCCGGTTGTTTTGGAGCGGAAAGTGTGATATACTTCACGAGTGTAAAGCGGTAGCGCGATGCGATTGGCCGCTTGAATACTGACTTTCATGCGGTGTCCTGTTGCCGCGAAAGTAGAATTGAGGGAGTAATATCATGCGTAAAATTTCTCGTCGTTCGTTCCTGTCTGCCGCCGCTGTCTGCGGCGCAGCTGCTGCCCTGACTGCCTGCGGCGGTTCCTCCAGCTCCACGGCTGCTTCTTCCACCGCTTCCTCTGCTGCGGCTTCTTCCGCAGCGGCTGACGGCCAGAAGTATACCGTTGGCATCTGCCAGCTGGTGGAGCACGCCGCTCTGGACGCTGCCACCCAGGGCTTTGAGGATGCTCTGACCGCACAGTTCGGCGAGAATGTCACCTTTGACTTCCAGAACGCCCAGAACGATTCCGCAACCTGCGCCACCATCGCCAACGGCTTTGTTTCCGCAGGCGTTGACCTGATCATGGCAAACGCTACCCCCGCCCTGCAGGCCGCACAGGCTGCCACCGACAGCATCCCCATTCTGGGCACCTCCGTCACAGAGTACGGTGTTGCTCTGGGCCTGACCGATTTCGATGGCACCGTGGGCGGCAATGTCTCCGGCACCTCTGATCTGGCTCCGCTGGATCAGCAGGCGGATATGATCACCGAGTGGCTGCCCGAGGCCACCAAGGTGGGCCTGCTCTACTGCTCTGCCGAGGCAAACAGCCAGTATCAGGTAGACGAGGTTCAGAAGTACCTTGAGGCCAAGGGCGTTACCGCTACCCAGTACGCTTTCTCTGATTCCAACGATCTGGCCTCTGTCTGCCAGAAGGCTGCCGACGAGAACGACGCAGTGTATGTCCCCACCGACAACACCTGCGCTGCCAACACCGGCATCATCGACGGCATCTGCCGCCCGGCCAAGAAGCCCGTGTTCGCCGGTGAGGAGGGCATTTGCTCCGGCTGCGGCGTGGCGACCCTGTCCATCAGCTACTACGATCTGGGCTACACCACCGGTGAGATGGCTGCCAAGGTTCTGACCGGTGAGGCCGATATCTCCACCATGCCCGTTGAGTATACCAACGTGACCAAGAAGTACAACAAGACCATCTGCGATGACCTGGGCATGACCGTTCCCGAGGGTTACGAGGCCATTGAGGAATAACAGGCGCTCAGTCTGCTTTGCAGAAAGCTCCCCTGATAGGGGCGCAGAGTTCACGCTGCAGTAACGAAGAGACTTTACAATAAAATCAGCGGAGAAGAGTGAATTTTGGCTCTTCTCCGCTTTCCCGTATCAGAAAAAAGTGTAGTTACAGGAGGAAAACGTTTTGGATATTCTTGCAAGACTTGCCAACCTGCCCGGTGCCTTGCCCGGTGCCTGTGCGCAGGGCCTCATCTGGGGCATCATGGCCATTGGTGTGTACCTGACCTACCGCATCCTGGATGTGGCTGACCTGACCGTAGACGGTTCCTTTGGCACCGGCGGCGCGGTCTGCGTTATGTGCCTGCTCTCCGGCATGAACGTCTGGGCAGCGCTCTTCATCGCCCTGCTGGCCGGTCTGGCCACCGGCCTTGTCACCGGTCTGCTCCACACCTTTATGGGCATCCCGGCCATTCTGGCTGGTATTCTGACCCAACTGGCCCTCTACTCCATCAACCTGAAGATCATGGGCAAGGCCAACCAGTCCATCAACGTGGACAAGTACGACCTGCTGATCTCCCTGCGCTGGGTCAAGGAGCTTGCCCTGCACAACCCCATCATCATGGTCATTCTGGTCAGCGCCGTGGTCATCGGCGTGCTGTACTGGTTCTTTGGCACCGAGCTGGGCTGCGGCATCCGCGCCACCGGTTCCAACCCCGCCATGAGCCGTGCCCAGGGCATCAACACCAGCTTCAATGTGGTGCTGGGTTTGGCTGTCTCCAACGGTCTGGTGGCCCTGTCCGGCGCGCTGCTGAGCCAGTATCAGGGCTTTGCCGATGTCAGCATGGGCCGTGGTGCCATCGTCATCGGTCTGGCCGCTGTCATCATCGGCGAAGCCCTGTTCAGCCGCATTTTCCACAACTTTGCCCTCAAGCTGGTGTCCGTCTCGCTGGGTGCCATCATCTACTACATCGTTATCCAGCTGGTGCTGACCCTCGGCTTTGACGCAAACCTGCTCAAGCTGTTGAGCGCCTCCGTGGTGGCCGTGTTCCTGGCCGTGCCCTATTGGAAGAGCAAGTACTTCGCAAAGCCCGCGGCAAAGAAGGCACAGAAGGAGGATGCAAAAAATGCTTGAGATCCAGAATGTTTCCAAGACCTTCAACGCCGGTACCGTCAACGAGAAAACGGCCCTGAATGGTTTGAACCTGAAATTGAACGAAGGTGATTTTGTCACCGTCATCGGCGGCAACGGCGCGGGCAAATCCACCATGCTGAACGCTGTGGCCGGTGTGTGGCCTGTGGACAGCGGCAAGATCATCATTGACGGCACCGATGTGACCAAACTGGGGGAGCACCAGCGCGCCGCCTACATCGGCCGCGTGTTCCAGGACCCCATGACCGGCACCGCTGCCACCATGCAGATCGAGGAGAACCTTGCCCTGGCCGCCCGGCGCGGTAAGCGCCGCGGCCTGAGGATCGGCATCACCAAGGCCGAACGGGAGCGCTACCGTGAACTGCTCAAGAGCCTGGACCTGGGCTTGGAGGATCGCCTGACCGCCCGCGTGGGCCTGCTGTCCGGCGGTCAGCGTCAGGCACTGACCCTGCTCATGGCTACCATGAACAAGCCCAAGCTCCTGCTGCTGGATGAGCACACCGCCGCTCTGGACCCCAAGACGGCGCTCAAGGTGCTGACCCTTTCGGCCAGGATCGTGGAGGAGAACCACCTGACCACCATGATGATCACCCACAACATGAAGGATGCAATCAAGTACGGCAACCGACTGATCATGATGCACGAGGGCCACATCATCTATGATGTCTCCGGGGAAGAGAAGAAGAACCTGCACGTCTCCGACCTGCTGGCCAAGTTCCAGATCGCGTCCGGCGGCGAGTTCGCCAACGACCGCATGATCCTTTCCTGATGCATTTCTGATATAGGAAATCCCCTCCGGTGTGCGTGCCGGAGGGGATCTTTGCATCTTGTGCACCTTTGCAGGGTGTGCTACACTGAGAGAAAGAGGAGGTGTCTCTCGTGCGAAAAATCATCCGGCGGGCAGCTGCTGTGCTGTTGTCTGCGGCTCTGCTGCTGACGGGAACGGCCTCGGCAGCAGCCCAGATTGACCCGGTAGAGGAACGGCTTGCTGCCATGTCTCTGCGGGAGAAGGTGGGGCAGCTGTTCGTGGTGCGGGTCGAGGCACTGGACCCCAGTGGACAGTCTGATAGCACAAGGCTGACCTGGGCAGAACGGCAGGGGCTGAAAAAGTATCCGGTGGGCGGCATTGTGGTGTTTCGGCAGAATGTGAAAAGCCCGGAGCAGCTGAAAAAGCTTCTGGCAGATTTTCAGGCAGCATCCGGGACCGGTCTGTTGACCGCCGTGGACGAGGAGGGCGGCAGCGTGGCCCGGCTGGCCAATGCTTCCGGCTTTGATCTGCCCCAATACCAGAGTGCCCAGGCAGTAGGTACAACAGGGGACCCGGCCAATGCCCGTGCCATGGGGCAGACCATCGGAGGCTACCTCAAAACCTACGGCCTGAATCTTGACTTTGCTCCAGTGGCAGATGTGAACACCAATCCGGCCAATACCGTGATCGGGAACCGAGCATTTTCGTCGGATCCGGCAGTGGCGGCACAGATGGTGGCCTCCGCTGTACAAGGGTTTCACGATGCGGGCATACTCTGCACACTCAAGCATTTCCCGGGCCACGGAGATACCGCAGAGGACAGCCACTACGGCACGGCCAGCAGCACCAAGACTTGGGCAGAGATGCGGGAGACGGAGCTGAAGCCTTTTGCGGCTGGAATCGCAGCTGGGGCTGACGTAGTAATGACCGCCCACATCACCACCCCCAATGCAACGCAGGACGGCCTGCCTGCGTCGCTCTCCTACACTATGCTGACCGAGCGTCTGCGGGGGGAGCTGGGCTTTACTGGGGTCATCTGCACCGATTCGCTGTCCATGCAAGCCATTCGTGACCACTATTCTGCAGCAGAAGCGGCTGTAGCGGCGCTGAACGCCGGGGCAGATCTTCTGCTGATGCCGCCCGACCTGCCGGAAGCCTTTGACGGTGTACTGGAGGCTGTGCAGAATGGAACCATCAGCGAGGAACGCCTCAACGAGAGCGTCCGCCGCATCCTGATGCTGAAACAGAAAGCCGGGTTGGAGCTTGACACCCGCACCCCGCTGGAAAAGATGCTGGATGTGTTTCTGTAAGATTGAAGCATAATAAGAAGATCCCCTCCGGTGTGCGCGTACCGGAGGGGATCTTTGCGTATAAAGGAATGTTACCGCTTGATGTCGTAGTTCATGTTCATCAGGTTGCGGATGGAGCTGACATCATCGGTGATGTTGGCATCGCCGTGGATGGTGTGCTTGATGGCGCTGCTTGCCACGGCAAAGTTGACCATATCCATAGCCTTATAGTTGTGCAGCATGGCGTAGATCAGGCCGCTGGCAAAGGCATCGCCGCCGCCCACGCGATCCAGAATGTTAAAGGTGTAGAGCTTGCTCTCAAAGGTGTGGCCGTCGTACCACATAAAGGCCTTGAGGCTGTTCTCGCTGCCGCTGTGGGCATAGCGCACATGGCGGGCAATGCACTTGAGGTTGGGGTAGCGGGCAATGAAATGCTGGAAGATCTCGTCCTGCTGCTCATAGCTGGGCTGCAGGGGCACGCCGTCCTTCCAGTCGCCCTTGCTGTGATCGTTGTCGTCCTTCCACAGGTGGTAGGGCTCAATGCCCAGCAGAACGTCAACGTAAGGCAGGCACTCGGTGCAGAAATCGCGGGCTTCCTCCCAGCTCCACAGGGTAGAGCGGAAGTTGCCGTCAAAGCTGACGGTCAGGCCCTTCTTTTTGGCCACCTTGAGCATATCGATGATGAGGCCGCGGCAGTTGGGGCCCAGTGCCGGGGTAATGCCGCTCAGGTGCAGCCAGTCGTAGCCGTCCAGCAGAGCGTCCAGATCGACCTGGGAGAAGTCATACTCGGTAATGGCACTGTGCTTGCGGTCGTAGATGACCTTGGAAGCGCGGATGCCGTAGCCAGTCTCCAGATAATAAGTACCCAGCCGGTTGGAGGGGGTCTCGTTGGGCTCGGTCAGGATCATGGGGGTGCAATGCACATCGTTGGAGCGCAGCCAGCGCACCGCGCTCTTGCCCAGGCTGTTGTTGGGCACTACGCTGAAGAAGGTGCTGTCCACACCCAGGTTGGCCAGGGCCAGTGCAATGTTGGCCTCGCTGCCGCCGTAGCTGGCTTCAAAGCTGGATGCCATGCGGATCTTTTCGTAGTTCGGCGGGGTCAGACGGAGCATGATCTCGCCGCAGGTGATAAATTTCTGGCCGTTGGGCTCGCTGCCGAGGATGGGATTGTAGTGTTCCATAACGCTCCTCCTAAAAAGTCGTTTCTGGGATCCATTTCATGTGAGAACACATTGTTGTATCCATTATACCGCACTGCGCACCGGATAGCAAGCAAATGCTGTTTCGGCCGAGAGAAAAAGAAAGAGAAATTTTGGTTGTTTTGACGAAAGAACCCCTCAGTCACCTGCGGTGACAGCCCCCCTAATAGTGGGGCCCTTGGCATTGCGTAAAGCCTTATGGTTTTGCCAAGGCCGCCCCTACTAGGGGCGGTGGCATCCCGCAGGGATGACGGTGGGGCTCACACCCCTGTCAGGTCAAAGCTGGGCGTATACTCTTCCTTTGCACTGCTCTTCTGCTGCATATAGCCAGAGCTGAGGCCCAGATCCATGGCGTAGTTGACCACCCGGCGGTATTCGTAGGTGGTGATGCGCCGCCCGATACCGTGGTCTGCCGCCTGATAGAAGGGGGTGTACTGGCTCATCACGCTGGGCAGGAAGCACCCGGGGTCGGCCTTGTTCCAAGCCGCCATCTGATCGAGCACGGCAAAGCTGTCGTCCACATGGCCGGGCAGGGCAAGGTGGCGCAGGATCACGCCCCGCTGCAGGATGCCCTCGCTGTCAAAAACAGGGTGTCCGGCCTGAGCCATCATGGCTTCAATGGCGGGCCTGGCCTGTGCAAAATAGTCCGGCGCGGCGGAAAGCTCTGCCGAAAGGGCAGGAGAAACATATTTCAGGTCGGCCAGCCAGATGTCGATGAAGCCGCGCCAGGCGTGCACGCTCTCCACGGTCTCGTAGCCGCCAGTGTTGCAGACGATGGGCAGATGCAGCCCCTGCGCCCGGGCCAGGTCGAGGGCGGCGATGATCCAGGGCCGCCACTGCCCAGGCGTGACAAGGTTGATGTTGTGGGCTCCCTGCGCCTGCAGGTCCAGAAAGATCTCGGCCAGGCGCTCCACGGTGATCTCCTTGCCCAGTCCCTCGGCGCTGATGGGGTAGTTCTGGCAGAAGTAGCACTTGAGGGTGCAGCCGGAGAAAAACACCGTGCCGCTGCCCCGGGTGCCGCTGATGCAGGGCTCCTCCCAGAAGTGCAAGGCAGCGCGGGCCGCTTTCAGGGTGCGGCCCGCCCCGCAGAAGCCCGTCTGCCCGGCGGCCCGGTCGGCTTTGCACTGCCGGGGGCAGAGAGTGCAGGCTTCCGGCACGGCAACAGAAATGGTTTTGGGCATAATATCCAAGTCCTTTGCAAAAGATTTGACAGAATTCCTTTCGTTTATTATACCATTTATGACATGGAATGTGGTATACTATGATAGAATATTATATATCATGCAAAAATACTACATATCAGACGGAGGATGTCATGCGCACCGAAAACGAGGAGATCCGGGATCATTTGAAATATCTCTCCCTGCTGGCACGGGATTACCCCTCGCAGGCGGCCGCCGCCAGTGAGATCATCAGCACCCAGGCCCTGCTCAAGCTGCCCAAGGGCACCGAACATTTTATGAGCGACCTGCACGGTGAAAACGAGGCCTTTGTCCACATCCTGAACTCGGCTTCGGGTGTCATCCGGGAAAAGGTGGACATCGTGCTGGGGGAGAGTGTGCCGGAACAGACCCGTGCAGAGCTGGCAACGCTCATCTATTATCCCAACGAGAAGCTGCCCCAGCTCAAAGCTGGGTGCGCGGATGAGGAAGCGCTTGACCACTGGTACACAGAGACCCTGCTTCAGCTCATTGATATCTGCCGGTTGGTGTCCTCCAAGCATACCCGGCAGCATGTGCGCTCCTGCCTGCCGTCCAGCTGCGGGTATATTCTGGATGAGCTGCTCCATGCCCACTTTGAGGACCACGACAAGGACCTTTATTATGGGCAGATCGTGGGCAGCATCATCGAAAATGGCCGCGCTGACCGGTTCATTGTCCGGCTGTGTGAGCTCATCAAGCGGCTGGCTGTGGACAAGCTTCACATTGTGGGGGACCTGTTTGACCGCGGCCCCCGGCCTGACATCATTCTGGACCGGCTCATGCGCCACCACCATGTGGATATCCAGTGGGGCAACCATGACGTGGTCTGGATGGGTGCCGCCGCCGGAAGTCCCATCTGCGTCTGCACCGTGCTCAAAACGACACTGGCCTACCACAACCATGCCATGCTTGAGGACTGCTACGGCATCAACCTGCGGCATCTGCAGCGGATGGCCGAGCAGTTCTACGGAAATGACGACCTGACCCTCTGGATGCCCCACACCGACGCGGCGCGCGGCCCTTACACCGAGGGCATGCTCCACCGCTGTGCCGTGATGCACAAGGCCGTGACCATTCTGATGCTCAAGATGGAGTGCAAGGTCATCGACCGCAACCCGGATTTCAAGATGCAGGGTCGGGATTTCCTGCAGCACATCGATTGGGAAAAGGGAACAGTGACCCTGAACGGGCAGGCATACCCCCTGCGGGACACCAGCTTCCCCACCGTAGATCCGGCAGACCCCGCCGCCCTGAATGATGATGAGCGGCTGGTGCTTCGCAAGCTGGTGGAATCCTTCCGGCAGAGCGAGCGTTTGCAGCAGCATGTGGAATTTTTGTATGCCAAGGGCAGCGTTTACCACATCGAGAACGGCAACCTGCTCTACCACGGTGTGGTGCCCATGACCAAAAACGGCAGCTTTGCCGTGGAGCGGTTCGAGGGACACAACTACTCGGGCCGCGGTTTGATGGACTACTGTGACGAGCGGGCACGCCGCGGCTACTTTGCCCCCGAGGGCAGCGCTGCCCGGCGGAGCGGTCAGGACTTTTTGTGGTATCTGTGGTGCGGCAAGCTGTCGCCGTTGTTCGGCCGCAGCGCCATGACCACCTTTGAGCGGCTGTATATTGCCGACCCCGCCACCCACGAGGAAGTCAAGGACCCCTATTATACATGGTACAATGAAGAGGCCGCCTGCCGCCGCATCCTGGCGGAATTCGGTCTGCCCGGCACCAGCCACATCGTCAACGGCCATGTGCCGGTGCGGGAGAAGAGCGGCGAGAGCCCCATCAAGGGCGGGGGCCGTCTGGTCGTCATTGACGGCGGGTTCTGCCGCGCCTACCATGAAAAGACCGGCATTGCAGGGTACACGCTGGTGTACTCCAGCCGCACCATGTCTCTGCGGACCCATCAGCCCTTTGTCAGTGCCGAAAAGGCCGTGAACGAAAACATCGACATCGTGTCGCAGAAGAACATACTGGAAACGGAGAACCACCGCATTCTGGTGGAAGAGACGGACGAGGGAGAGATCCTGCGGGAGCGGGTACACGACCTGAAGCAGCTGGTCAAGGCATATCAGCTGGGCTGGATCAAGGAGACCTGCAGCGAGGATTGCGTCTGGTAAGGGGCGCTGATTGTAAAATTTTTGAAATAAGAAACAAAAATATCGAATATCTCCGCAGATTCTGGGCAAAACAGAAAATAATCCGGCAGGGAAAAAGGGGGCTTTGCTTTTTGCCCGAAGTTGTGTATAATAAGATAGTTGTATCGTGAGGGTGTGTGCCCGGCGGTGCGCGGAGAGATCAAGCAAGAACCCTGAGTGGCCCTGCCGCTGGCGGGCCTGCGACAAGGAGATTATAAAATTGGAAAAGTTTGTTATTACGGGCGGCAAGCCCCTGCATGGCGAAGTTACCATTTCCGGTGCAAAAAATGCGGCTGTGGGCATTCTGCCTGCCACCATTCTGGCGGCAGATGTCTGTGTGATCGAAAACCTGCCGGACATCAGTGATGTGGCAGTCAGCCTGAAGATCCTGAGCACCCTGGGTGCCAGCATCAAGATGCTGAACCGCAATACCTACGAGATCGACACCACCCACCTGAACAGCACCAACGTCCCGGACGATCTGTCCCGCCAGATGCGTGCCAGCTACTACTTCCTGGGTGCGCTGCTCTCCCGCTTTGGCAAGGCACAGGTGGCCATGCCCGGCGGCTGCAATCTGGGCCCCCGCCCCATCGACCAGCACCTCAAGGTGTTCAGCGCGCTGGGTGCAGAGGACAGCGTGGACTATGGCATGATCACCGTGCGTGCCAAGGAACTGAACGGTGCCCATATCTTCTTTGATAAAGTCAGCGTGGGCGCTACCATGAACGGTATGCTCTCCGCTGTGATGGCACAGGGCCAGACCATTCTGGAAAACTGCGCCAAGGAGCCCCATGTTGTTGATCTGGCAAACTTCCTGAATATGTGCGGCGCGGATGTGCGCGGTGCCGGCACCGATGTGATCAAGGTGCGCGGCGTGGAAAAGATGCACGGCTGCACTTACAGCATCATCCCTGACCAGATCGAGGCGGGCAGCTACATGGTTGCCGCTGCTGCCACCGGCGGCGACGTTCTGATCAAAAATGTCACCCCCAAGCATCTGGAACCCATCACGGCAAAGCTCCGCCGTGCCGGTGTGGATGTGGAGGAATTCGATGATTCCGTCCGCGTCTCCCGCAAGGGCGATATCCTGCCGCTGAAGATCAATACCATGCCTCACCCGGGCTTCCCCACCGATATGCAGCCCCTGATGGGGGTGCTGCTCAGCGTGGCAAAGGGCACCTCCACCATCACCGAGAGCGTGTGGGACAACCGCTTCCGCTATGTGGACGAGCTGCGCAAGATGGGCGCAGTGGTGCAGGTGGACGGTCAGGTGGCCGTGTTTGAGGGGGTGGACAAGCTGAACCCTGCCCCCCTGCGTGCTTCTGACCTGCGTGCCGGTGCGGCCATGGTCGTTGCTGCCCTGATGGCAGACGGCACCAGCGAGATCGAGGAGATCGGCCACATTGAGCGCGGCTATGAGAACATCGTGGAAAAGCTGCGCGGCCTGGGTGCTGAGATCAGCAAGGTGGAGCGGATGCCCGCCGCACTGGAATCGGCAATGTGATCATTCAGAACCTCTCAGTCTGCTTCGCAGAAGTTCCCCTGACAGGGAGCTTTTGTGAAGCCATGACGGAGAGGTTCGTTTCTTGAGGTTTGAAATGTCTGAATTCATCTCGTTATACTCTGGTTCCTCCGGCAACTGCAGCGTGGTGCGCACGGGGGAGAAGTACATCATCATCGATATGGGAAAGGGTGTGCGCACTACCTCGGCGGCACTCAAGGAACTGGGCCTGAACATCAGCGATTGTGCGGGCATTCTGGTCACCCACGAGCATTCTGACCACGTCAAGGGGCTGGCCACTTTCCTCAAAAAGAATCCGCTGCCGGTATACGGTGCAGATGATACGCTGGATTTTCTGGATGCAAACGGCATCGTGCCCGCCAGCTGTGAGCTGCGCACCCTGTCCGGCGGGGAAGAGGATGTGGGAGATTTCGGTGTGACGATGTTCCCCACCAGCCACGACGTGCCCTGCGTGGGCTACCGCATCCACACCCCGGACAACAAGACCATGACCATTGCCACCGACCTGGGTGTCCTGACCCCGCCGGTGCATCAGGCCCTGAGCGGCTGTGACCTGGTGGCGCTGGAAAGCAACTACGACCTCCACATGCTCCGCAGCGGGCGGTATCCTTACTACCTGCGCTCCCGCATCGAGTCCAACCGGGGCCACCTCTCCAACGATGAGTGCTCGGCAAAGCTGCTGGAGCTGATCCAGGAGGGATGCAAGAAGTTTGCCCTCTGCCATCTCTCGCAAGAGAACAACACCCCGGCGCTTGCTTTGCAGACCATGTTCAACACCCTGGGCGCGGCGGGTGTCGTGCCGGAAAAGGACTGCATCGTGCAGGCCCAGCGCCGCAATGAGATCAGCCCTGCGCTTACATTTTAAGAAAAAATAGCCCTCTCCATCATTGCTTTACAAAGCATGACGGAGAGGGCCATTTTTGTTGTTATGCCAGATCCGGCAGGATATCGGGCCAGAGGGCCTGCTCCTGCCGCAGGTCGGTAAAAACGCAGTCCAGATAGATCTTGTTCACAGCCGAGATGATGGTGCTGCGCAGGAGCTTGCGTGCATCATCAACATCCGGCTCCAGCTCGGAAAAGCTTTTGGTCAGGCCGAACACATAGGGCAGGTAATTCTCCAGCTCATCGCAAAAGGTATCATACGCCTGCGCGGAGGTATAATGCGCCCGCTGCATCTTGAACAGACTGTCGATGTTTTCCATGGACAGGACATTTTTAGAAACTACGATGTAGATCAGGCAGGCCAGCTGATCCCGGGTATACTTCTTTTTGATGGGGTGGCTGATGATCCCTTTCTTAACGTAGTTGCTCACCATGGAAGCGGTGAGCTCCACCCCCTGAAATGTGCGGAAACACCCGTTGACAAACTGTACACTCTGATCCAGATAAAGCCCTACGGTGGGGAGTTCTGCATACCGGGGCAGGGCAAACCCTGCGGCGCAGGCCGCAACGCGGCGGTTTGATTCTAATTTCATGCGGACAGTATACCATGTTTTGGAAATGTGGTCAACAGGAAATTGAAAACTTTTGAAATAATTCAATAAAACAGTTGACAGGGTTTTGAAAAGCTGATATAGTGATTCAGACAACAGGAAAAACTGCGGCATCCGCTGCCGCCGGAATGGAGATAAATGCTTATGAACACCAAGATTGTTGTGGATTCCTCCGCCAGCCTGTACACCTTGCAGGGCGTGGATTTTGAATGCGTTCCCCTGAAGATCATCACCGACGATGCCGAATATCTGGACAACGGCACGATGGATGCCTTGGGCATGGCCCAGACCCTGCGTACCTATAAGGGCAAGACCTCGACCTCCTGCCCCAACGTCAGCGACTGGCTGGCCGCCTACGAGGGAGCCGACGAGGTGTATGCCATCACCATCACGGGCACTCTGTCCGGCAGCTACAATGCCGCCCAGCTGGCCGCCGAGGAATACCAGCAGGAGAACCCCGGCAAGCGGGTGTTCGTGCTGGACAGCCTTTCCACCGGCCCGGAGCAGCGCCTGCTGGCCGAGCATCTGCGGGATCTGCTGGCTGAGGGCAAGGAGTTTGACGAGATCTGTGAAGAGATGCTCCGCTACCACAAGCACACCCATCTGCTCTTCTCGCTGGAATCGCTGGCCAATCTGGCTCGCAATGGCCGCGTGAAGCCTGCCGTTGCTGCTGTGGCGCGGATGCTGGGCATCCGGGTCATCGGACAGGCAAGTGAGGCCGGAGAGCTGGATGTTCTCTGCAAGACCCGTGGCGAGCATGGTGCGCTGGAGCGCATCGTGCTGGAACTCAAGGAGCACGGCTACACCAACGGCAGGCTCCATATCTCTCACTGCGGCAATCCCGCCGCCGCCGAGCGCCTGAAGCACATGGTAAAGGCTGTGTTTGATGGAGCAAAGGTGGACATCAGCGAATGCGGCGGTCTGTGCAGCTATTATGCAGAGCTGGGCGGCCTGCTGGTTGGTTATGAGGACGCGGAAGCATAAGCGAACGGCCCTCGGAAAAATTCTGCCCACGATTGAATAGGCGCTCATAGCGGGGAAAGCCGTTGTGGGCGCTTTTTTGTTTGCAAAATCTTCCGCTCTGCGCTATACTAACAGCATCAAAATCGCCGTGGGCGGCAGGGGAGGGATACCACATGTTCAGATTGCCCATCGTCAAGTTTTTCAACCGCATCTTCAACCGTGTCACGATCACAGTGGTGCTGGTGGCTTTACAGGTGCTCTGGCTGCTCTGGGCGTTCTGGTCGTTCACGGCGGGGCGGGTCTGGCTGAACGGTGCCCTGAAGGCGCTGAGCATCATGATCGTGCTGTATCTGGTGCGCAAGGATGAAAACAGTGCTTATAAGATCGGCTGGATCGTTCTGATCGGTCTTCTGCCCCTGCTGGGCGGCGCGCTTTATCTGGCTTTTGGCAACAAGGCCCCCGCCAAGTATCTGCGGGAGCGGATGCAGAAGGTGGAACAGGCCCATCAGACCGAGCTTGCCCAGCCCGAGGGCCAGACCGATGCGCTGGATATCTCCAGCCGGAACCTGAGCCGCTATGTGGCAAAGTTCGGGCCGTATCCGGCCTGGAAAGATACCGCTGCCCACTATTTTTCCTGTGGGGAGGAGATGTATCCCCAGCTGCTGGCGGATCTGGACAAGGCAGAGAAGTTCATCTTTCTGGAATTCTTTATCCTCCGTTCCGGCAAAATGTGGGACGGCGTGGAGCAGATCCTCCGCCGCAAGGCCGCTCAGGGGGTGGATGTGCGGCTGATCTACGATGATTTTGGCAGTCTGCTGGGTTTGCCCAGTGATTTTGTCATCCGCATGGAGAAGGCGCACATCCGCTGCATCCCCTTCAACCCGGTGGTGCCGCTGGTCTCGCTGGTGATGAACCACCGCGACCACCGCAAGATCGTGGTGGTTGACGGCAATGTGGCCTACACCGGTGGTGTGAATCTGGCGGATGAGTATATCAATGCCGAGCAGCGCTTTGGCTACTGGAAGGATGCGGCCATCCGGCTGGAGGGTGCCGCTGTCTGGAACTTTACCGTGATGTTCCTCAATGCATGGAACGCCTTCCGCCCGCAGGAGACCGATTACACCGCCTTTGCGCCCACCCGCCTGCCCGCAGTGCAGGATGGCGTGGTACAGCCCTACGCGGACAGCCCGCTGGATGAGGAACCGCTGGCCGAGACGGTCTATCTGGACATCCTCTCTCAGGCCCAGAGATATGTTTATATCTATACGCCCTACCTGGCCGTGGGCGAGGAGATGCTGGATGCTCTGAAAAATGCGGCCAAGCGCGGGGTGGACGTGCGGCTCATCCTGCCCGGGATCCCGGATAAGAAGCTGGTGTTCCGGCTCAGCCGTTCCTACTATCTGCCCCTGCTCAGGGCGGGCGTGCGCATTTATGAATTCACGCCCGGTTTCCTCCACGCCAAGTGCTATGTCAGCGATGACCGTGTCGCCGTGGTGGGCAGCATCAATATGGATTATCGGAGCCTGTTCCTCCACTTTGAATGCGGAACACTGCTCTTCCATAACAGCCAGATCGCCGCACTGCGGAAGGATGTGGAACGCACCCTGCCGCAGTGCCGGGAGATCATGCGCTCCGACTGCCGCACCAATCTGCCGGGCACAGCACTGGACAGCGTGCTGCGGCTGCTGAGTCCGTTGATGTAAGCGGCTGCGCGCAGCACTCGGGGAGCTTTTCCGCGCAAGTGAAACGGGCCATTCCGTCGCCCGCCCTATTGCCTGCGGCAACAGGGTCCCACCCCAGCGGACACTTGCTTTGGAAAACTCCCGTCGGCTGCGTAATTTTACGTTCTTCTGGACATACTATGGGGCAAAGGCCCAACGGGCCGTGTGGAAAGGGAGCGTATCTATGAATCAGAACCATCGGGCTCTTTGGAGCTGTGCCATGGCGGCGGCGCTGCTGCTGACCGCCTGCGGCAAAACGAACGCCGGGTCGGGCAGCTCCGGCAGCATGAGCGGAAGCAGCGGCACATCCTCCGCACAGACCCAGACAGCGGCATGGAAAACCGGTCTGGGTGTGGTGACAGAGGCCACCGATCAGGACAGGGCAGGGAAAATTGAACTGGCAGCGGCCGCTGTCCTGCTGGATGGCGAGGGCAAACTGGAGAGTGTTCTGCTGGATGAGCTGGAAGTGTCTGTTTCGGCGGACAGCACCGGCCATGTGACCCTGCCCACCGACTGGCGCACCAAGCGGCAGAAGGGGGACGATTACCCGCTGGCCGAGGTCTCTTCCCTGAAAAAGGGCTGGGGGGAACAGGCGGATGCCTTTGCCAGTTACCTGATCGGCATGACCCCGGAACAGGTCTCCATGCTCAAAGTGGATAAGGATGGCAAAGCCACGGATGCCGACCTGCTGAGCGGGTGTACCATCGCTGTGGATCGCTACCGGGATGCCGTGACCCGGGCCTGCGCCAATGCCAGGGCACTGGGTGCCGCCAAGGGCGACAGGGCCGCGCTGGGCATCGAAGCGGTGAACGGGACTTCGGACATCACCGCCACCGATGACAAGGATGTGAATGCGCAGGTGGATGTGAGCATCGTGGCACTGACCACCGATGCGGACCGCCGTGTGACCAGTGCCATTGCGGATATGGCCGAGCCGGCCCTGACGGTGGTGTCAGACGGCGGTGTGACAGCCCCGGACCTCGTCAAGACCAAGCTGGAGCTGGGTGAGGACTACGGGATGCGCGGTGCGTCGGCGCTGGGCAAGGAGTGGTATGAGCACAGCGAGGGCTTCTGTGATGCCCTCAAGGGCAAGACCCGCACCGAGATCGCCGGGCTTTCCGGCGGCGATGCCGACCTGAAGGCTCTGTGTACCATTGACATCACCGATCTGCAAAAGGCGGCGCTGGATGCCCTGAGCTGAGGGGGAAGCCCTTTTCGGTCTCGCAATCGCGCACCGGCTCTCCCGGATAGGGGGGCGGTGGCATTCCGCTGAATTTTCAGAGAGAAACATCTCGCCGCGTCTGGCAGCTGCCGACGCGGCGTTTTTGTTTTGTCAAATTGCCCGCTTTGCCGTGGTAAAGCGGTAAAGATTTGAGCAAACTGCGAAAAATCAGGTTTCCCCCTTGCCAAATGGCAGAAAACGCGCTATTCTATAACCACAGTTTAGCAATTTAGCATGGTAAAGCAATAAAACAAAGCTGCTTGCCACTGAGGGAGGAACCGTATATGAAACGTCTTGTATCCGCATTCCTGGCCGGTGCCATGGCACTGAGCCTTGCCGCCTGCGGCGGTGCCGCTTCCATTTCCACTGCCGCATCTGCTTCGGCCTCTGCTTCCGGCAGTGCTGCCGCATCCCAGACCGCAGGCAGCGACCTGGATTACATCAAGGGCAAGGGCAAGCTGGTCATTGGCTACACTGTTTACGAGCCCATGAACTACACCGATGCCGATGGCAACTTCACCGGTTTTGATACCGAGCTGGCCACTGCTGTCTGCGAAAAGCTGGGCGTGGAGCCGGAGTTTGTGGAGATCAACTGGGATACCAAGGTCGTGGAGCTGGATGCCAAGAGTATCGACTGCATCTGGAACGGTATGACCCTGACCGATGACATCATGCAGAACACCGCTACCACCAAGGCTTATGCAAAGAATGCACAGGTGGTCGTTGTGAAAGATGGCACCGATTATACCTCTACCGCTGATCTGGTGGGGAAGACCGTGGTTGCCGAGGCTGGTTCCGCCGGTGAGGCCGCCATTGAGGGGGACGAGAACCTGGCACAGGCTGATTACGTTTCCAAGGGCGTTCAGACCGACTGCCTGATGGAAGTTGCCGCAGGCACTGCCGATGCCGCTGTACTTGACCTGACCCTGGCCAACGCCATGATCGGTGAGGGCACTGACTATGCCGACCTGAAGATCGTGGACGAGCTGAACGCCGAGGAGTACGGCGTGGCATTCCGCAAGGACAGTGATGCTGCCGCCGCTGTGGATGAGGCCTTTGATGCACTGAAGGCCGATGGTACCATGCAGGCACTGGCCGATAAGTACGATTTGGCACTGGCTGACTGAATTTGTTGAACAACTCCTTCCGTCATCGCGATGCGATGCAACCTCCCTCGGTGAGGGAGGCTTTTTGTTGCCGATGCGTGAAAGGCTCCCGAGCAGAGGGAACTTTCACCGGCTGTGATGGAAGGGAATATGGATTCTGAATAAAAAAGGTGTGTTTTTGTGTCTGTGATTCTTATGCGCCTGTCCGGCGCGTTCCTGCTCAATTGTGAGCTCTTTGCCCTGACACTGCTGTTTGCACTGCCGCTGGGGCTGGTGGTCTCGTTTGGCTCCATGAGCCGCTGCAAGCCGCTGGCCGAGCTGGTCAAGACCTTTGTCTGGATCATCCGCGGCACCCCGCTGATGCTGCAGATCATTGTGATCTATCTGGGCCCCGGCCTGCTGGGCATGAACAACCCCTGGCCCTCCGGCTCCGGCGGACGGATGGTGGCGGCGGTGGTGGCTTTTGCCATCAACTATGCCTGCTATTTTTCTGAGATCTACCGCGGCGGCATTGAAGCAGTGCCCAAGGGGCAGACTGAGGCCGGGCAGGTGCTTGGCATGACCAAAACACAGATCTTTTTCAAAGTGACTCTGCTTCAGGTCGTCAAGCGCATCCTGCCCCCCATGGGCAACGAGATCATCACGCTGGTCAAGGATACCTCGCTGGCAAACACCATTGCCAATAAGGAGATCATTATGATGGCCAAGGAGTACAGCGCAAAGGGCCTGATCTGGCCGCTATTCTCCACCGCGCTCTTCTTCCTGGTGTTTGTGGGCGCACTGACCATCCTGTTCAACTGGGCTGAAAAAAAGCTCGATTATTTCCGCTGCTAAGGAGGCAGATAGATTATGGCGTTGCTCGAAGCTTCCGGTATCGGGAAAAATTTTGGCGAGACCCATGTGCTGAAGGACATCTCCCTGGATCTGGAGCAGGGGGAAGCGCTGGCGATCATCGGCTCGTCCGGTTCCGGCAAAACAACTCTGCTGCGCTGCCTGAACTTTCTGGAACGGCCTGACACGGGTGTGATCAAGGTGAACGGCGAGACCATGTGGGATGCCGCCGACCCTGCCACCCAGAAGGAAAGTGAGATCCGCAAAAAGCGGCTCCATTTTGGTCTGGTGTTCCAGAACTTCAACCTGTTCCCGCAGTACACGGCCTTACAGAACGTGATGCTGGCAGGAGAACTGCTGGCAAAGGAACGCCCGGAGTATCAGGCGAATAAAAAGGCCATCCACGCGGAGCTGGAACAGCAGGCAAGAGAGCTGCTGGCGCAGATGGGCCTTTCGGAGCGGGCCGGCCACTACCCGCATCAGCTCTCCGGCGGCCAGCAGCAGCGTGTGGCCATTGCCCGCGCGCTGGCGCTTCACCCGGATATCCTCTGCTTTGATGAGCCCACCAGCGCCCTTGACCCGGAGCTGACCGGCGAGGTGCTGAAGGTCCTGCGTGATCTTGCTGACCGTAAGACCACGATGATCATTGTTACCCATGAGATGCACTTTGCCCGCGATGTGGCCGACCGCATCCTGTTCATGGATGGCGGCGTGGTCGTGGAGGAGGGCCCTGCCAAACAGCTCATCGACCACCCCCGGGAAGAGCGTACCAGACAGTTCCTCGCACACTATTCAGAATGACCCGCCGCTGAGCGTTCCGGATGAGGATACCCCGCCTTCGGGCAATGCCGGAACGGGGTTCTGGAGCATTCTGTTCCAGCTGCTGATGCATCTGGCCGGGAAGCACTGAAAAATTTGAAAAAACCTCTTGAAAATTCATCGCAACCTGATATAATACCCACATGAACAAAAACGTCCTGCCCATTGCGCGGCAGGGCGTTTTTGTCGGAAAAAATTCGTGTGATAAGGTCTGTGATGCTTTCCCAAGGAGGAACGTGCGTATGACGAAAGATATGACGCAGGGCAGCCCGCTCAAGCTGATCCTTGCCTTTGCGGTGCCGTTGATGCTGGGCAGCCTGTTCCAGCAGTTCTATAATCTGGCGGATACCATCATCGTGGGCCGCTTTGTGGGCGTGGAAGCCCTGGCGGCAGTCGGCAGTGTGGGCGGTCTGAACTATCTGGTGCTGGGCTTTGTCAATGGCATTGCCTGCGGCTTCTCCATCCCCATCTCGTGGACATTCGGTGCGAAAGACTATGTGGAGATGCGCCGCTACACCGCCAATGCCGTCTGGCTGAGTGTCTTTTTTGCCGCAGTGCTTACCGTGGTCACGGTGGCCATGACCCGTTCCATTCTGGTCTGGACCAATACCCCGGACAACATCATTGATCTGGCGGACATCTACATCCGCACCATCTTTATCGGCATCCCGTTTACGCTGCTGTATAACATGACCAGCGCCCTGATGCGCGCTCTGGGCGACAGCAAGCGGCCTCTGTATTTCCTGCTGGTGGCAAGTTTTCTGAACATCGGGCTGGACTTGCTCTGCATCATCGTCTTCAAGATGGGCGTGTTCGGTGCGGCATTCGCCACCGTGTTCAGCCAGGCAGTGGCCGGTCTGGGCAGCCTGTGGTACATCCTCAAGCATTATAATGAGCTGCGCTGGAACAAAGAAGAGAGCCGCCTGAGCAGACAGCACTGTGTCAAGCTGTGCGGCATGGGCATCCCCATGGGTCTGCAGTGCAGCATCACGGCCATCGGTTCCGTTGTGCTGCAGGGTGCAGTCAATGGTCTGGGCAGTGACATCGTGGCAGCACAGACTGCAGGCGGCAAGGCGGCACAGTTCCTGTCCGTCCCGCTGGAGAGCATTGGCACGGCCATGACCACCTACGCCAGCCAGAACATGGGTGCCCACGACCTGAACCGTGTGAACAAGGGCGTGAACACTGCCCTGGGCATCGGCTGTGTGTACAGTGTGGCATCCTTCCTGATCCTGCGCGTGCTGGATAAGGCTTTGATCGGCCTGTTCCTTGAGAGCAGCCAGACCGAGATCATGGCCAACGCCCAGAGCTTCATCTTCTGGAACAGCGTGTTCTATATCCCGCTGGCGGTCCTTATCATTTACCGCTACACCATTCAGGGTCTGGGTTATTCCAGCCTGGCCATGTTTGCCGGTGTGGCAGAGATGATCGCCCGTGCTCTGGTGGGCTTCCTGTTCGTGCCGCTGTGGGGCTATTTTGCCGCCTGCATTGCAAACCCGGTGGCCTGGTTCTTTGCCTGCTTCTTCCTGATCCCGGCGTATATCGTTGTGTTCCGGAAGCTGAAACAGGAAAAAGCAAGACCGCACGCAAACTTGTAAAAATTGAGCCGCTCTTTTGCGAAACCGCAGAAGGGCGGCTCTTTTGTTGCCTAGTAGGGGAGGCCTTGGCGAAGAGGGAAAGCCTCACGCAACGCCAAAGCTGAGAGGTTGTATAGAGTAGGGCCTGCCCAATTCCTTTACAAATAACACCAAAACGATTATACTATAAATAATTATGTCACAAGGGGGTGAGGAGCATGGAGCTGGAACAGATCGAGGGAACGGTGGAGGACATTATCTACGAGAACCCGGATAACGGCTACACGGTGTTTGAAATTTCCGGCGGCGGCACGGTCACCGTGGTGTGCGGGATCGTGGGCGAGCTCCATGCGGGCGAGAGTGTGGTCTGCTGCGGTAAATATGAGAACCACGCCACCTATGGCCGCCAGTTCCACGCCCAGGAATGCGAGACCGATATGCCGAAGGATCTGGAGGCAGTGTATGCCTTCCTTGCCAGCGGTTCTCTGCCTTACATCGGGGCACGCACGGCCAATAAGATCATCGACAAATTCGGCGCGGCGGCGCTGGAAGTGATCGCCAACAATCCCGCCCAGCTCACCCTGATCCCCGGCATCTCGGCAGACAAGGCCGACCGCATCCAGCAGGAGTTCAAGCGGATGTTCGGAATGCGGGAGCTGATCGCCTATCTGGCCCAGTTCGAGATCAGCCCCCGCCGCGCCATGGAGGTGTTCCGCGTCTTTGGCCCCAGTGCCATGCAGGCCATCTCCCAGAACCCTTATCTGCTCTGTGGGGAACCCCTGCAGCTGGATTTCCGTCATGCGGACAGCATTGCACAGTATTACCACATGGAAGGGGACTGCACTCAGCGGCTGGAAGCGGCGCTTCTCCGTACCCTGCGCCATAACGCGGGCAACGGCCACACCTGTCTGCCCTGTGCGCAGCTGCTGGACACGGCATCCCACTTCATCCAGCAGCCGCCCGAAAAGCTGGCCCGTGCGCTGGACCACTGCATTGAGACCGGGCAGCTTGGCGTAAAGATGCTGGAGGCGGTGCCGTATATCTATCTGCCTGACCTGCTGGAAGCAGAACAGGCCATTGCCGACCGGCTGGCCCTGCTGGCGAAGCGGGAAAAGCAGACGGTGCGGGACCTTGATAAAAACATTCAGGTGCTGGAGCTGACCCAGGGCTTTGCCTATGCGCCCCTGCAGCGGGAAGCCATCCGCAAGGCCATGACCGAAAACTGCCTTGTGCTGACCGGCGGCCCCGGCACCGGCAAGACCACCACGGTCAACGCCATCCTGCAGCTGCTGGAACATCAGGCCGACCGGGTGGCGCTTTGTGCTCCCACGGGCCGTGCGGCCAAACGGCTGAGTGAACTGACCGGCCGCAAGGCCTCTACCATCCACCGCCTGCTGGAGGTGGATTACTCCGGCGGTGTGGTCAGCTTCATCCACAATGACAAGAACCTGCTCAAATGCGATGTGGTCATTCTGGATGAGATGAGTATGGTGGATGTGAAGCTGTTTCAGGCGCTCATTGCAGCCCTGCGGTACAGCTGCCGCATTATCATGGTGGGCGATGCCGACCAGCTGCCCAGCGTGGGGCCCGGCAACATTCTGGGGGAGGTCATCCGCTCCGGGCTGGTGCCCACGGTCTGCCTGAACGAGATCTTCCGGCAGGCTAAACGCAGCCTCATTGTGGAGAACGCCCACCACATCATCAGCAGTGAGCCGCTGCAGAAGGGCGGCAAGACAGACGATTTCTTCTTTCTGGAATCGGACGGCGATGCGGCGCAGAAACTGGTGTGCGATCTTGTCACCACCCGTCTGCCCCGGAGCTATGGCTTTGACCCTGTCAGGGACATTCAGGTGCTCTGCCCCACCAAGCTGGGACCCACCGGCACCCAGGCGCTGAATGTGGAATTGCAGAACCTGCTCAACCCGGAGCAGAAGGGCAAACCCCAGCTCCAGAGCGCCTCCCGGGTGTTCCGGGTGGGCGATAAGGTGATGCAGGTGCGGAACAACTACGAGATCGTCTGGAACCGCATTGGCGGGGAGCAGGGCGTGGGAGCCTATAACGGCGATATCGGCATTGTGGAATCCATCAACATGCGCGACCGCTCCATGGTGGTGCGGATGGATGACCGCCGCCTGCTCTACCCGGCGGAAAACCTGAACGAGCTGGAGATCGCCTACGCCATCACGGTGCACAAGAGCCAGGGCAGCGAGTTCCCGGCGGTGGTGCTGCCGGTGGCGCAGGTGCCGCCAAGGCTCTGCTACCGCAACCTCTTCTACACCGGCGTGACCCGCGCCCGCAAATTGTGCATCGTGGCCGGGCGGCGGGATGTGGTGAACCGGATGATGTCCAATGTCCGGCAGAACCTGCGGTACAGCGGCCTGTGCGAATTGCTGAAAGAGAATCTGCCGCCGGAACAGATGGCGGCAGATTGAAGGACGGCATCCCACAGGGAGGACGGCGAGGTTTGGTCTATACTTTTTTACTGGCTTATGCTACAATATAAATTGATTTGATTTCCCGCCCGAACGGGCATTTACGATAGAAAACAGGGGAGCAGAGAAAGGAACGTTTCATTATGGCACAGAATGACATCGGCATCGATCTGGGCACAACGACCATTATCATTGCACAGGCAGGGCAGGGGGTCGTGCTCAACCAGCCCAGCGTGGTGGCAATGGATACCCGCAAGAACTCCGTGCTGGAGGTGGGCGACAAGGCCCTGGCCATGGTAGGCCGCACCCCCAACTATATTTCCGCCATTTTCCCGCTGAAGGACGGTGTCATCAGCGACCACACCATGACCCGGGAGCTGATCTGCCGGTTTGTGAATCAGGTGTACAGCTCCCACATGGTCAAGCCCCGGGTGGCTGTCTGCGTGCCCGCTGCCATCACCGGCATTGAGAGTGATGCCGTGGTGGAGGCCGTGATGGCCGCCGGTGCCCGTCAGGTCTACCTGATCGATGAGCCCATTGCCGCTGCACTGGGTTCCGGCATCGACATCACCCAGCCCGATGGCCGGATGATCATTGATATCGGCGGCGGCACCACCGATATCGCTGTCCTGTCTCTGGGCGGCAAGGTCAAGGCCACCAGTGTCCGTGTGGCGGGCAACCACTATGATGACGAGATCCTGAAGCATGTCCGCAACAAGTTCAGCATTGCCATCGGCCAGCGTACCGCAGAGCAGCTGAAAAAGAACGTCGCCTGCTGCCCCCAGAAGGCTGATTTTGACGAGACGATGGAGGTCAAGGGCCGCAGCCTGCTGACCGGCCTGCCCATCAAGGTGAATGTTTCCACCAGCGACCTCTACGAGCCTGTGATGCTGTTGAGTGAGCAGATCGGCACTGCTGCCCATCAGGTGCTGGAAAAGACCCCGCCCGAGCTGGCAGGCGATATCTTCCGCAATGGTGTGGTGCTGACCGGCGGCGGCGCACAGCTGCACGGCCTGCCCGAATACCTGAGCCAGGAGCTCAAGGTGGATGTGACCGTCTCGCCCGATCCCGTGAACTGCGTGGCATTGGGCACTGCTATGAGCCTGGGCCTGAACGATAAGCTGGAGACCGGCTTCCTGGATGCGACCCCCCGCATGGGCCGCCGTTAACCGGGGCCCTGACCCGGCTTGTTAAGAAATTGGAAAAGTTGCAACAAAATTTTGTTCATACTTGTTGAATCAGGTCGGGAAATATTGTATAATATTTTCAAATCGCTTTTTGCGCGCCGGGGCCTGCTCCGGAGTGCGGAGTAAATTATTATTAGGAGGAAGACCATGAATCTGGGTTCTGATGTGGTTATCACCATTACCGGTATCGTGCTGGTGTTTGCCATCCTCGTCCTGCTGATGCTCATCATCATGCTGGAAGGCAAGATCTTCGACGGTATGGCCGCCAAGAAGAAGGCAGCCAAGGAGCCTGCTGCTCCCAAGGCTGCCGCAAAGCCTGCTGCCCCCGTACAGCAGGCTGCTCCCGCCCCTGTGGTGGAGGAAGGCATCCCCGGCGATGTGGTTGCCGCAATTATGGCTGCCATCCATGCCATGGGCAATGGCAAGTACACCCTGAAGGCCGTGCGCCGTGCTGCAAATGGCTGGAGCAAGGCTGGTGTCAACGACACCACCGCACCTTTTTAACACAGGAGGAAAAACATGACACAGTTTATCGATACTCTGGTCGGTATTTTCCAGAGTTCCGGCTTTGCACGGTTCGGTGAGCCGGGCGGCTACCTCTACGCGATCATGATCTGCGTGGGCTGCTTCCTGCTGTACCTGGCCATCGTGAAGGAATTTGAGCCCCTGATCCTGCTGCCCATGGCATTCGGCATGATCCTTGCCAACCTGCCCGGCAGCGGCATTATCCATATGCAGTACTTCGTTGGTGATGGTCTTGAGCACCCGATGTGGGTCGAGATCCTGAACAACGGCGGTCTGGCCGATATGCTTTACATGGGTGTCAAGCTGGGCATTTACCCCCCGCTGATCTTCCTGGGCATCGGCACCATGACCGACTTCGCCCCCCTGATCTCCAACCCCAAGAGCCTGCTGCTGGGCGCTGCCGCTCAGTTCGGTATCTTTGGTACTTACATGGGCGCTCGTCTGCTGGCTGCTACCGGCATTGTGGACTTCACCCAGAAGCAGTCCGCTGCAATCTCCATCATCGGCGGTGCAGACGGCCCTACTGCCATCTTTGTTACCTCCCGTCTGGCACCTGAGCTGCTGGGCAGCATTGCCGTTGCGGCGTACAGCTACATGGCTCTGGTGCCCGTGATCCAGCCGCCCATTATGAAGGCGCTCACCACCAAGAAAGAGCGCACAGTCGTGATGAAGCAGCTGCGCACCGTGTCCAAGACCGAGAGGATCATCTTCCCCATCATGGTCACCATCATTGTTTCTCTGATCGTTCCCGATGCTGCCGTTCTGGTCGGTATGCTGATGCTGGGCAACCTGATGAAAGAGTCCGGTGTTGTGGATCGTATCCAGAAGACTGCCGGCAATGAACTGATGAACATCATCACCATTTTCCTGGCTCTGTCTGTTGGCTGCACCACCTCTGCAAACACCTTCCTGAACAGCCGCACCCTGTTCATCATTGTGCTGGGTCTGATCGCCTTCTCCTTTGGTACCGCTGCAGGCGTTCTGTGCGGCAAGGTGATGTACGCCCTGACCGGCGGTCAGGTCAACCCCCTGATCGGCTCTGCTGGTGTTTCCGCTGTTCCAATGGCCGCCCGTGTTTCTCAGAAGGTCGGCCAGAGCGAGAACCCCTCCAACTTCCTGCTGATGCACGCCATGGGCCCCAACGTCGCTGGCGTTATCGGCTCCGCTGTTGCTGCCGGTATCCTGATCAACATCTTCGGCTAAGCTTTATCTGAACACTGCCGCCCCTCCTGTGCTGTACAGGAAGGGCGGTTTTTTATGTACAACCCTCTTGAATTGTGATATACTTATAAAGTAAGTGATTTTATAGAAGAACAGGTGAAACAATGGCAGCAAGTCTCCAACAGGAATTCTGCGCTCTGCGCGATACCTATATTGAAAAGCAGTTTGGCCGCCTGAACGATATGCAGCGGCAGGCGGTATTTACCACCGACGGCCCGCTGCTCATTCTGGCCGGTGCAGGCAGCGGCAAGACCACTGTTCTGGTCAACCGCATCGCAAACCTGATCCGGTTTGGCTCGGCCCACGGTTCCAGCTGGACCCCCCGTGAGGTGACCGAGGATGATGTCAAGGCTCTGAAAACGGCAATTATGACCGGCACCGATGCGCCCGCCTGGCTGGACGGGATGCTGCGGCAGAACGCTGTCCGCAGCTGGAACGTGATGGCCATCACCTTTACCAACAAGGCGGCAGGGGAGCTCAAGGAGCGCCTGCGCAATATGCTGGGCGGCGAAGAGGGGGACGAGGTGTTTGCCTCCACCTTCCACTCGGCCTGTGTGCGCATCTTGCGCCGCTGGGCAGAATCCATCGGCTACCCCCGCAGCTTTACCATCTATGATACCGATGATTCCCAGCGTGTGATGAAGGCGGTCTATAAGGAACTGAGCATCGACGATAAGTTCTTCCCGATCAAGAGCGCCATCAACCAGATGAGCCGCTGGAAGGACCAGCTGGTCAGCCCGGAGGAGGCGCTGCGCACCCCGGCCCGGGACACCAAGGGAGCCATTGCCGCCAAAGTCTACGCCGCCTACGAGAAAAAGCTCAGGGAGGCAGGAGCCTTCGACTTCGACGACCTGATCTACCAGACCGTGCAGCTGCTGGCGGAGCACGAGGATGTGCGGGAGTTCTACCAGAACAAGTACCGCTACCTGCTGGTGGACGAGTATCAGGATACCAGCGTGGCCCAGTTCCGGCTGGTCAGCCTGCTCACCGGCCCGGAAAAGAACATCTGCGTTGTCGGTGACGATGACCAGAGCATCTACCGTTTCCGCGGTGCCACCATTGAGAACATTCTGAACTTTGAGCGCATCTTCCCCGGCACCAAGACCATCCGTCTGGAGCAGAATTACCGCTCCACCTCAAATATCCTGAATGCTGCCAACTGCGTCATCCAGCACAACACCGAGCGCAAGGGCAAGACCCTGTGGACCCGGAACGACGAGGGCGACAAGGTGCAGGTCTACACTGCAGAGAATGAGCAGGACGAAGCCATGCACATTGCAGATGTCATCGGTGAGCACCTGAAAGAGGGCGGGCATCTGGCGGACCATGCGGTGCTCTACCGCATGAATGCCCAGTCGGCCCCCATCGAAAGCTACTTTACCCGCGCGGGCATTCCCCATAAGATCGTGGGCGGCCAGCGCTTCAACGACCGCAAAGAGGTCAAGGACATTCACTCCTATATGTCCATCGTGGCGAACGCCCGGGATGATGTGCGCCTGCGCCGCATCATCAACGAGCCTGCCCGGAAGATCGGCAACACCACCGTCGATGTGATCGCTGACCTTGCCGCCCAGCAGGGAATCAGTATGCTGGAAGTCATCTCCCACGCGGATGCATACGCCAAACTCAGCCGCGCCATGATGCCGCTGCTGAAATTCTGGCAGATCTACGAAAAACTGCAGGAATCGCTGGAAACCAGGACACTGGACGAATTTGCCCAGGATGTCATTGAGGTGACCGGCTACAAGGCCATGCTGGAAGCCGATGCGGCCAAGGGCCACGAGGATGCGGCAGACCGCCTGCAGAACCTGAGCCAGCTGGTCAACAACGTCAAAAACTACTGCGACCAGCACGGCGAGGATGCCTCATTGGAAGGCTACCTGGAGGATATCGCCCTCATCAGCGACATTGACAGCTACAACGAGAGCGCTGACCAGGTGGTCCTGATGACCATCCACTCTGCAAAGGGTCTGGAATTCCCCTATGTGTTCCTCATTGGCATGGAGGAGGGCGTGTTCCCCAGCGAGATGAGCAAATACTCCGAGGCAGATCTGGAGGAAGAGCGCCGTCTGGCCTATGTCGGCATCACCCGCGCCAAGAAGGAGCTGTATATCTCCAACAGCGTCTCCCGGATGCTCTACGGCCGCACCCAGCGCAACGAGCCCAGCCGCTTCCTGCGCGAGATCGAGCCTGAGTATATAGAAGAGACCCGCAGCCCGGCGCTGGAGCGCCGTTCTTCCATGGGCTGGGGTTCCAGTTACAGTGATACCGTCCCCGGCGGGGCCTCGGGTTACTCCGGCGCGTCCGGCTGGGGCCGCAATTCCAGCAGCTTCGGCGGCCGCACCGGCGGCAGCTACCTCAACCGGGAATACAATGCCTCTGAGCGCGGTGGCTTCGGCTCCGGTTATGCAGGCCGTGGCAGCAGTGCTTCCGGGTTTGGCAGCGGAAGCAGCGCCCCGCGCACGTCTGGCTCCTCCGGTTTTGGTGTGGGCTATGGCCGCCCCGCAACCCCCAAGGCAGCGTCCAAACCCGTGAGCTTTCCGGGGAGCCCAGCAGCTTCCCGCCCGGCATCCACCGGCCCAAAGCATTACGAGGTGGGCGACATTGTGGAGCACAAGGTCTTTGGCCGGGGCAAGGTGCTGGCGGTCAAGGCCGCTGCCGGAGACCAGATCGTGGAGATCAACTTTGAAAAGGTCGGCGTGAAGAAAACCATGGCAAATTTTGCGCCGCTGACGAAAATCACGGAGGAATGAGAAAACTATGATGACCGTTCGATTGATCGCGCATACCCCGGAACCGGAAAAGGTGGTGGCGGCAGCGGCCAAGCTCTGCTACTCCGATGCCCATATCACCGACCTGCTGGACGGCCTGACCGAGGAGAAAACGGCCAAGTTCCTGACCATGCTCAGCGACTTGGGCCATGCCAGCCCCATTGAACATGCCAGCTTCACCTTTGGCATTGAGGGTGTGAGCCGCACCCTGCTGGCCCAGATCACCCGGCACCGCATCGCATCCTTCAGTGTCCAGAGCCAGCGGTATGTTCGGCTGGACGACTTCCACTATGTCATCCCGCCGGAGATCGAGGCCATCCCTGAGGCAAAGGCAGCCTTTCTTGAGAGCATGGATGAGGATGCGAAGCGCTACCTGGACCTTGCAAAAAAGCTGGAGGACGGCCACACTGCCCGCCTGATGGCAGAGGGGATGCCCGAAAAGCAGGCCCGCTCCAAGGCCTCCAAACAGGCCAACGAGGATGCCCGCTTCGTGCTGCCCAACGCCTGCGAGACGAAGATGGTCGTGACCATGAACGCCCGCAGTCTGCAGAATTTCTTCCATCTGCGCTGCTGCTCCCGTGCTCAGTGGGAGATCCGTCAGCTGGCTGAGGAGATGTTCCGGCTGGTCTACCCGGTGGCACCCCATATCTTTGCCAAGGCCGGCCCGGCCTGTGTCAGCGGCCCCTGCCCCGAGGGCAAGATGTGCTGCGGCAGAACTGCCGAAGTCCGCGCAAAGTATGAGGCCATCAAGCAGGAGGCTGGTGTATGAGCAAAGGCAAGCTGATCGTTCTGGAAGGGCTGGACGGCAGCGGCAAGGGCACGCAGGCCAAGCTGCTGGCAAAGCACCTGACGGTGACGGATCATCTGGTAAGAGAAATCACCTTCCCGGATTATGACAGTGATTCCAGTGCGCTGGTCAAGATGTATCTGGCCGGGCAGTTTGGCGACAAGCCTGACGATGTCAACGCCTACGCGGCATCCAGCTTTTATGCGGTGGACCGCTATGCGGGGTATAAGTCGGACTGGGGCAAGTTCTACGAGGAAGGCGGCATCCTGATCGCTGACCGCTACACCACCTCCAATGCTGTGCATCAGTGCTCGAAGCTTCCGCCGGAGCAGTGGGACACATTCCTGCAGTGGCTCTTTGACTATGAATACCACCTGCTGGGCTTGCCTGCACCGGATAAGGTGATCTATCTGCAGGTTGACCCGGCGGTGAGCCAGCGGCTGATGACTGCCCGCTACCATGGCGACGAGACCAAGAAGGATGTCCATGAAAAGGACACCGAATATCTGGCCCGCAGCCGCCGGGCGGCAGAATACTGCGCCGCTCACCTCGGCTGGGATACCGTCCACTGCACGGCAGGGGAGAAGATGCGAAGCATTGAGGATATTCAGGAAGAGGTCAGAACTCTTGCTCTCGCTGTTATTTGAAACAAAAGGAGGCATCCTATATCATGTACCGTTTGATGCAGCCGTCCGATTGGGCGGAGGTGCTGGCCCTGTGGCAGGCCCAGCGCGGCGACACGGAGGAGTTTGTCCGTGGCGCTGTGGAGCGCTTTGCCGGGGTGCAGAATGTCTACGTCGCGGAGGAAAACGACCACATTGAGGCTGTGGCACTGGCTGTGCCGGTGACCCTGCAGGGCCGCCCGGGCAGCTATCTGTTCGGTCTGTGCGGGCAGGGCAGCCTGCTCCTTGCGGGCCTGGTGGATACCCTGTGTGCCCAGCAGAAACTGCGGGGCGCAGGCTTTGTGGTGGCAGTGCCCGCCAGCCCGGAACAATCAACGCTGCTGCAGGATAAAGGCTTCCAGAAAGCCTTTGCCCTGCGCTGCCTGCCCCGGGAGGTGGAGCGCAACCTGTGGAGTCAGGCGGAATTCGATTCCGTGACGGCAAAAAAACTCTGCGAGCTGCGGGCAAAATACTGGCCAGACACCGTTCAGCTGCCGCCGGAGCAGATGGGGGAAGTTCTGCGGGACCTGTATTCCCGTGGTGCGACCATCGTGTCCAGTGAGCAGGGCTACGGCATCTATTTCCGCAGGGAGGATACCCTTTACTTTGTGGAGATGATGGCGGAAAATGACCGTGCTGCCGAGGTGCTGATGGAAGCCGCCCGGGAGAAAGAGGTCATTGTGGAAAAGGCTGTCATCACGGTGGGAGCTGCCCAGAATCTGTTCCTGGGCGAGGGAACCCGGCAGGAGTATGGCCTCATCCGCTTTGAAGGAGAACCTTTTGATGTTTCGGAGAGCTACATGCGCCTGATGATGGACTGAGAGGAACGTGGATATGGCAGAGAAACACCAGAAAAAGAAAAAAGGCAGTGCGCTGAAGATCCTGTTGGTCGTGCTGTTGCTGCTGGTACTGACAGTCGGTGCGGCAGGCGTGTTTGCGTATAACGAGATCAACGGCAATGGAGGAAAGCCCGGTGCAGAGGTGACCGTCAGCATCCCCCAGGGCAGCGGCGTTGCTGCCATCGCAAGGGAGCTGAAGGAGGCTGGAGTGATCCGTTCGGCCTATCTGTTCCGCTGGTATGTGGGGCACAAGGGTGCCGCCGGAAAACTGCAGTACGGTGATTTTACGCTGCAAACCGGTGGATATTCCTACGATGGCCTGATCGCAGAGCTGTCCACGTATGCCAAGGCGGATTCGGTGCGTCTGACTTTCCCGGAGGGAACCACTGCCATTGCTATTGCCCGGAAAATGGAGGAAGCCGGTCTGTGTACTGCCGAGGAGTTTCTGGAAGAAGCCAACACCGGAGATTTCAGCGAGTACACCTTCTGGCAGTATGTCCCGGACGATGCCCCCGACCGCTTTATGAAGTGTGAGGGCTACCTCTTTCCGGACACCTATGAGTTTTTGACGGACGATACCGTGCATCATTATGTTGCAACGTTCTATGCACACTTCGATAAGCAGTTTACGGACGAGATGTACAAGAAACTGGAAAAGCAGGAGCTGACCCTGCCCGAGGTCATCACACTGGCCTCTTTTGTGCAGGAGGAAGCGGGCAACGATCAGGATTCCAATGTGGCGCAGGTGTTCCGCAACCGTCTGGCCGAGGGTTCGCCTTACCCCAAGCTCCAGAGCAATACGTCCAGCTATGTGCAGAGCGACGAGGACAACAACTACCTCTGGAACTGGGTGGCTCCGTATTATGGCGGCTGGGAGGATATCCCTGAGAACATCCGGAATGCCTACGATACCTACACCTGCACCGGCCTGCCCGCCGGGCCCATCTCGAACCCGGGCCTTGCCGCGATCCAGGCTGCTCTGGCACCTCAGTGTGATGAGGAAGTCAGGGACTGCTATTTCTTTGTTACGGACCTTTCCGGTCACTACTATTACGCCAAGACCTATGCTGAACATCAGGCCAACTGCCAGAAAGCGGCTGAAGTCAATCAGAGTTTGAAGAAGTAAGTCTCTCTCAGTCGGCTTCGCTGAAAGCTCTCCCAAGGGGAGTGCTAATTGCGGCTCAGGAGTCAGGTTTGCAGAAACCGATCCGGTGAGGCGGCATCGCGTCAGCGATGACAGAGAGGGTGTTAAAAAGAGAGGACGATTTTATGTTACAGATCCCGGAACTGCTGGCCCCGGCAGGCGACTTGGAGCGCCTGCGTTATGCCATCAACTATGGAGCAGACGCTGTTTATTGCAGCCTGCCGGAGTTCGGTATGCGGTCGGCTCCTGCCAATTTTACGCCGGAGCAGCTGGCCGAGGGTGTGATCTATGCCCATGCCCGCGGCCGCAAGGTCTATCTGACCATGAACACGCTGCCCACCAATGAGGAAGCTGACCGCCTGCCCGAAGCCATCAAGGCTGCTGCTGCCGCCGGTGTGGATGCCTTTATCGTGGCCGATCTGGGCGTGCTGGAAGCCTGTAAGCAGTTCGCCCCGGAGATCGATGTCCACATGTCCACCCAGACCGGCATCACCAACTGGGCCGCTGCGCGTGCCGCTTACAACATGGGTGCAAAGCGCGTGGTGCTGGCCCGTGAGATGAGCCTGCAGGATATCGCCACCCTGCGCGATAAGACCCCGCCGGAGCTGGAGATCGAGGCGTTTGTCCACGGAGCCATGTGCATGAGCATTTCGGGCCGGTGCCTGCTCTCCAATTACATGGCAGGCCGGGATGCCAACCGGGGCCAGTGCGCCCAGCCCTGCCGCTGGAAGTATTACCTGAGCGAGGAGACCCGCCCGGGCCAGCTGTATGAGATCGGCGAAAATGAGAACGGTAGCTATATCCTCAATGCAAACGATCTGTGCACCGCTCCCTTCATCGACCTCATCTGCAAGGCAGGTGTGGACAGCCTGAAGATCGAGGGCCGCGCCAAGACGTTCTACTATGTCGCCAGCGTCACCGCCGCCTACCGCAAGGCTCTGGATCAGTATCTGGCCGACCCGTTCAACGATAACTTTGAGCTGAGCGATGACGTTCTGGCCGAGCTGACCCGTACCAGCCACCGGCACTACTCCCCGGGCTTCTACTTTGGCCGCGAGCAGGCCCGTCAGGCAACCGACAGCGCTACTTATATCCGTGAGTGGGAGTTTGTGGGCACTGTGGAAAGCTGGGAGAATGGTGTTGCCTCCTGCCAGCAGCGCGGCAAATGGAGCCTTGGGGATACGTTGGAGGTGCTCTGCCCGGATGGGCGCAGCATCCCGCTGCACCCGGAGTGGATCAAAAACGAGGCAGGGGAGAGCGTGGAATCCACTCCCCACGCCATGGAAAAATACACCATCCCCACCCCGGAGCTGCCCCCCATGAGTCTGCTTCGCCGGAAGGTAGAAACTCTTGACAAATGATTCCAGAAGCAGTAAAATAATAAAGTCAAAATGAACGATGTCCTTTGGCTCTAGTGGTCAGAGGACAGTTGAGGGCTCGTAGCTCAGTTGGGATGAGCGTTCGGTTCGCATCCGAAAGGTCGAGGGTTCGACTCCCTTCGAGTCCATACAGCAGAAAACCGCTCTGTCGTAGCGATACGGCAGAGCGGTTTTCTTGTTTGCAGTTCTATGAGACGGTGAAGATTGTTCTGGCAGATCTGGAGCCGGTTCAAAGGTGGAAAATTACTACTCTTCAAACCTTGAAAGTGCTAGAAATCAAGGTTTCATGCGGGTTAATGCCGTGATACACTCGCAATGGCTTGAGGGTTGCGTTTGTTACATCGTTTTGGTATAACAACTCACAACCTCCACGTGACTTCCATTGTCCAAACACAAATCCGCGCCATTTTCGATGATAGGCAGTCGGAATTTGATGGACTTGAGCCACTGGCCGTTGGGCTGACGCTCCGGGTAGATCTGAATTTCGGAAATCAGGTGCTCCATCAGCTTTTTGCGTTCGACAGGATTCATCACATTGTAGAGCTTTTCAAAGCAGACGAGAACCTTGTAAATGTTGTCGCCGGTGATTTTGTCTGCTTCGATGGCCTGTTTCTTGGCACGAGCCGTCACAAGCTGATTCTCGGTACCCTCGATTTTATCGTACATCTTGTAGAGCCGTTCGTCAAGGTCGGATTTGCGCATGATGTAGTGCCGGTCATCCGGGTCAAGGGTGTCGATTTCATCCATGAGTTTGGATTTGACGGAGTAATACTGGCGCAGTTGCTTTTCGGCGGCTGCGATTTCCTGTTCAATGGCAGTGGTGTCTACTTTGCTGTTGATCTTTTCCTGCATCATGGCGGCAAACTTTGGATTGCTGACCAGTTTGATGATAACCTCCACCACGGCGTTGTCCAGAACTTCTTCCTGAATTTGCTTGTTGAAATCGCATTTTTGCCCACGCTGCATCTTGCGATGCTTGCAACTGTAATAAGAGAAAGATTTATAGGGTGTGCCATCTTTCTTTCGTTTGGTGCATTTGTTGCTGTACATTCCAGCACCGCAAATGGGGCACTTGATAAGGGCGGATAATAAATGCGCCTGTTCCGTCTTGCTGCGGTTGACTGGTTCGTATCGTTTAGACTGCGCCAACAGCTTGACCTGTGCGGCGTTCCACAATTCTTCTGATACGATGCCCTTGTGCAGGCCGTCCACCAGCAAATAATTCTCCTGTGGAACCTGATGATATTCGTTCCGGGTGCCGTGGATCTTTTCGAGTTTGCGGCGACCAAAGGCGATTTTTCCGCAGTAGACGGGGTTCTTCAGGATGGCACGAATCAATGTTGCACTGAAAAGGGGAGAGGTGCCATTTTGACGAGCAAGTTTCTGAAAGCCGTGGGTCTCCAGATATTTGGAAAGACCATTTGCACCTGTGTCCGTGTTTACATATTGCTCAAAAATCGTGCGAATGGCAGGGGATTCATCCTCATTGATTTGCAGCACACCGTCAACCAAACGATAGCCATAAGGCGCAAAACCGCCGTTCCAGCGACCTTCCCGTGCCTTCTGGATGCGGCCTTCCATGGTTTGGACACGGATGTTCTCACGCTCGATTTCAGCGACAGCGGACAGAACGGAGATCATCAGTTTGCCAGCGTCTTTAGAAGAATCAATGCCGTCCTCCACGCAAATCAGGTTCACACTAAAATCCTGCATTACCTGCAGGGTAGACAGTACATCGGCAGCATTGCGGCCAAAACGGGAGAGCTTGAACACCAGCACATAGGCAACGCCATCCTTGCCGGATTTGATGTCCTCCATCATCCGGCAGAAAGAAGCACGGCCTTCAATGGATTTACCCGATTTGCCTGCATCCTCATATTCGCCAACGATCTGGTAATTGTTGAAGTCTGCATAGGCTTTCATGCGAGCTTTCTGTGCATCCAGCGAATAGTCATCGATTTGCATGGTGGTAGATACACGAGTGTAAATATAAACTTTTGTCTTTCCCTGTGACATAAGAAATCCTCACGGCTACCGTTATTTCTTGTCGATTTTCTGCTCTAAGAACTGGATGGAATCCAGGTAGTCTTGTTCCACGTCGCTGAGCGTTTTAGCCTTGTATTTCCGATATTCAGTGGTGGCTTTGTCCACGGCCTGCTTGTGCGTCACAGTGCCGTTTCCGACAAGCAACTGCTCACCGCTCATAGTCAGAATACGGTCAAGGTGGTTTGCCCAATCCTGCATTGTCATGGGCTGTTCACGTTCTGCCTGACGCTCAGCAAAATCCAGATAACCGGAAACCAACTGCCCCATAGCACGAAGCTCTTTCTCGTTCAGATAGTTTTTGGCAATAGTAGCTTCTCGTAAAGTGGGCTGGTTTCCTGCAAAAGTGGTCAGACCCATAAATTCCTTTTCGGCATCTACACGATTGTAAATGACCTCAGCGGCAGTCTGACCGTGGATGGCATAATGAATTTTATTCTGGACTTTTTTGAAGAACTGGACGGAGATTTCTGCTTTTGGGTCGTAGTCAATGCTGGTTGCATAGATTTCCAGAATCTGACGATAAAACACTTTTTCGGAAGCACGGATGTCACGGATGCGTTCTAACAGCTCTTTGAAATATCCACCGCCGCCCAGATTTTTCAGGCGTTCGTCATCCAGCGCAAATCCCTTGCGCATATATTCCTTCAGGATGCCAGTTGCCCAGATACGGAACTGTGTGCCTCGTTTGGATTTGACACGATAACCAACAGAAATAATGACGTCAAGATTGTAGAATTCGACCTGATAGGTCTTTCCGTCTGCGGCAGTTGTTGCAAATTTTGCAACAACTGAATCTCGTTCAAGCTCACCCTCTGCAAAAATGTTTTTGATGTGACGGGAAATTGTGGATTTGTCACGTTGGAACAACTCAGCCATCTGGTCAATGGAAAGCCAGACGGTGTCACCGTCAAAGGTAGTATCAATTTTGGTCAGGCCATCTTCTGTGGTGTAAATGAGGATGGAATTTTTAGGAGAGTCATCTGGACGATTCATTTTCGTACCTCGTTCAAAATATGGAACATGGTGAGAGAATCTCACCATGTGTTTGGACAGCAATTACAAGAACATTATATCATGCTGCAAGAAGTTCATCAACAGCAATTTGCCCGGTTTCGATTTCTGGGATTAAAATTTCTGCATATTTTTCGATCATATCGGCCAGAAAGCTCGCCAAGGCACTCCATTCATCAAAGTTGGATGTGCAGGCGGAAACAGGAAAGATATCTTTTTCGCTAGCAGGATATTTTTTCAATAGGCGGCTCTATTTCCTTGTAGCTGGACAGTGTGTACCAGCGATTTTATCAAACTTCCTTTCAAACTCATCCAATCAATTCTTTCAGCCGTTCCAGCTTCTCCTGTGCGGTTTCTTTGCGGAAACTTACGCCAATGCATGAAATCGGAACGCACATTTCTAACAGGCGGTCATAGATTCGGGCATGCGCGGTATCCTGCGGATGCCGGATCTCGTCCAGTGTCAGGTTGGTCGTGACGATCAAAGGCTTTCGGCTGCGGTAGCGACTGTCTACAATGTTGTAGATTTGTTCCAGCGCATACTCTGTGCTGCGCTCCATGCCAAAATCATCAATGATGAGAAGTGGATAGCGGCACAACCTGTCTACCACCTCATTCCGCCCGGAAAAGCTGTTGTTCAGCTCGTTCAGGATGTGTGCGAAGTTCGTCATGCGCACAGGCACTTCCTGAGCTATCGGAGCGTTCGCAATACACCCGGCAAGGAAACTCTTGCCTGTGCCGACACCGCCCCAGAACAGAAGCCCAATGTTCTCTGAGCGCATGGTCTGCCACTGCTCTACATAGCGGTGTGCATGGTGCATCTGTGGGCTGCGTCCGTTGTCGTTTGCAAATGTCCAGTCCAGCAGAGCGGAATCAGAAAAGCCGTCTGCTTTCAGCCGCCGCACAAGGTCGAGGTGTTTCTGCGCCTTAATAGCTGCTTCCTGCTGCTCCCGTTCGGCTTTATGGCAGGCACATTCTACCGGATGCTTGTTCTTCCCCATCAGGACAAGACCCTTGGCAAAGAAGGCTTCTTTTGGGGTTCTGCACTTGCCGCAATAGAGCAGGCCATTCTCACCGGGATAGTCCGCTGCATTTTCGGGAATACTGGAAACGGATTGTTCCAGAACTTTTTTGATCGTCTTTATAGGCTTTCTCCTTCCTTGAAGGTGTAGTCCGGGATGCCCGGCGTCGATTTTCGTTCTGTTTTCTGCCGCTTTGCCCAGATACGCAGGGTGGCGGCATGGTCGGCGTACTTCTTATCTGTGGACTGGATATAAGCCGAAAGCTGTTCGATTAGATCATCCAGCCCGGAGAAATCAGCTTTGAGTCGCCTGTACTCCTTTGCTGTTAAAAAGACATTTTGATATTCTCCAAAGGTCAAATGAGCGTCTGTTGTTCTTATCAGGTGGCTATCTTTCAGGTTGCTCTTATTACGTTGGTTAGGTGTGCATTTCTGCGCAATCATACTACTCGTTTCTGCACAGTCATCCTTGGCATTTTTGTATACTGTGACTGCGCAATTCTGCGTAGTATGCGGAACCTTGAGCAGAATACGGCTGGGCTTGGAAAATCCACTGCGGATACGTTCCACGAGCTGTGCGTTTTCCAGCTCGGAGAAAGAGCGCGTTACACTGGAAATGCTGCATCTCAAGTCTTTTGACAGATGAGAAAGCGGATAGACTACATAAATGCGATCCTGTGCATCGATCCAGTTGTTCTTTTGAGAAAGCGTTGCTCGGTCAAGCAGCAGGGTGTAGAGTAGTTTTGCTGTGTGGCTCAGGTTGGTATCCAGCAGAAAGCGGGGATAGGGTAGATATTGTGGCAGGGGCGTAGTGACAGTCAGGTAGTCGGAAATAGAATTCACCTCCAGTGTCTTTTCATCAAACAAATTTTTGGAAAGCATTTTACTGGCTGTTGGTAGTCTTCAGAAGATGCTGCCGATGCTGCTCTTTCAGATGCACAATATAGCTTTCTGCCTTTTGCAAAGCAGCAATAACTTTTGCTTCAATCTCTACATTTGTCAGAAAGTCGGGATACAGAGCAAAGCATTGTTCGAGACGGAAAATAAAGCTATCAGAGGCACTGTTGATTTCACTGAACATTCCTTCGGCATCGGCGACATGATCAACCGTTGCCATCTTTTCTCCTAGCTCACGAATGGTCTGGAGTTCGGTGCTGCGCTTTCCCGATGAAATAAAAGGTCGATTCTCTGAGAGTGGATCAGCCGTTTGGATCTTCGATGTGGCAGCACTAGAGAAATTGCGTTCGGTGACCTTGGAAAGCAATTCTAAATTTTCATAGGTGTCTGCACTATCGTCTGGTTTACCGTTTAACTTTTCCTCTCGCCACGTTGATACCACGGTGGGCAATGCTTCTGTGGGAGTTCCACGGATAATGGTAGCCTCTCGCTGGGATAGCTTAAGTTTGCCGGATAAGATTTCTTCCTGAATGCCGGGGCAGTATTTTTCCATCAGCTCAACGGTTTTCATGAACTGCTCGGCACGAATTACAAAAGAGGGACTTACATTATTTTCTTTGGCGATTCGTTCGGTCGTGTTTTCTACCGATGGCAAATTGTCAATTTGACAGTTTGCCACCTGCGTGTACTGATTGCCATGGTTTCCCCCACGAGTGGATTTTTCAGAGTGATACTGCTTTCCAATCAGGAACTTTTTCTGTTCGGGTGTCAGATTCCGACGACCCAGCTGATGTTTGCAGATCCATGCCAGAACATCTTCACGGGTTTCGCAGGTACAGGAAATCGAACGGGTGGTATAAGGAATTTCCGGGTGCTGCTGGAGAATCTTATAGCGATTGTGGCCATCAACAAGAATGTTGCCCCAGACGATCAGGGGAGACAGGACTTCGCCCTCTGAAAGGATGTTTTCTTCCAGTTGCTGAAATTCTTCATCGGTCAATGCAGGAATCTGAGATTGAAATTCAGAATCAATGATAAATTCAAACTTGTTTTTCTTCATAGGCAAAATCTCCTTTCAAAAATCTATTGGTATTTCTGCCGTTCTCCCTGCATGGGTTTCCTGCCCCCTTCCGGCGGCGTTTTCCGGCTCGATCTTGCGAGGTCATGGCCGGGTATCACATGCAGACGGTCATGCGGTTTTCAAGGTTCGATGAAGGCTTGTAGAAAGCATATCACAATGAAGCAGAAATATTTAGGAAGCATTCCTTCCGGTTTTCAGTGGATTTTAGGAGGATCCCAAGGAAAAACCGGAAGGAATGCTTCCGCTTCTTGGAAAATGTTCTGGATAGAGCATACCATAAAGGCACTCGATTTTTTAGGACCTATTACTTCCGCTTTTTACCTTCAAAACCGGAAGTAATAGGTCAGGTTTGATGTGATATTGGATGAATCAACGCTGATTTTTCCGAAACGAATTTTTCTCCAAGAAATTTGCTTATTCAGCGTCCGTTAAGGTGCGGAACTAGCGTATTCTTGTGCTGAACATCGGGTTTGGGCGAAGCCCAACAAGTGTTTTGAAGCTGGATTTGTAAAATCGGATTCAAAAATTGCAAGTTGGTACTAACTCGCCCTACTTGCTGCGGTTGCAAACTCGAAAATTTTTGTGTAGAAAAATAACCGTCCGCTTCAAGTTGAACTTGAAAGCAGACGGTCCTGATTGCAAAATGATTTTCAAATTTGAAAAGCACCTTGAGAGGCTTCATAGCACCCGCAAGCAATGCAGACGTATATACATCTGCGAACTTGTCGGGGCGAGGCCCCTCCATCTGCTGTCGCAGACCATTCTGTCGCTTAAAAGCCCCACTGGGGCTTTCATTGCTGCGCTGCGCTCCGCAAACGCGAATTTTGCTCTGCAAAATACTTGTTGGGGACACCCAAACCCGTGAACTGCATCCGTTGGATGCAGGCTTGGCGTCTCCAAATGAGAAAGTCTATGGTTCTAACACATTGTCAGCCATTGGTAAAACAACTTTTTCCAGTCAAAAAAGAAAATAGCGATGATTAAAGATGAACATTGCAGAAAAATGTGATACAATAAAAGCAAAACGGGCGGGAAATGTCGTATTAACGGCGTTTCCCGCCTTTTCTGCTACTAATTTGTTATTAGTTCAATGTTTAAGCGCAGTTCTTCAATGTTCTTATGGGTGTATACGCGCTCACCCGTTCCCTTTGATTTATGCCCCATAAGACGATCTATACAAACCTTGTTCGCCCCGGCAGAATCAAGGCGAGAACGGAACGTGTGGCGGCACTCATGCGGGGTGTGATCCATGTTCAGCGTGTTCATTAGTTCATTCCAAACATCCCGGTATTGGCTTTCGTTCAGCTTCTTCCCGTTGTACTCAAAGAGATACCCGCTTTTCGACTGTTCAAAACGGCGTTGAACAATAGTTTGAATCTTTGAATGAATGGGAATAAGGCGGTTTTTACCCGCCGCCGTTTTTACGCCCCCGATCATCGTTCCGGCGTTGAGGTCAATATTTGCCGTTTTCAGCCCGATCATTTCAGAGATACGGAAACCCGTATACAGAAAGAACAGCACAGAATCCGCCCACTCTAAGTTTTGGTTGTCCCAAAGCCGTTGCACTTCATCATCTGTGAAAATCTGCTTTGTAGTTTCTGGGATGGGTGCGGACGTGAGTAGATCGGAACACTGCTTTTGGATTATGTCAAGTTCCATTGCAAAGCGGTCAAGATGCCCCCACAGGTTTTTTATTGCGCCTTGGGTTGAGTAGCCTTTGCCGCACCCGTCTATGCAATCCTGCATCTGGTAAGACTTGATCTGATTGTATTTCAGCCCGCCCAATTTGGTGCAATGATTATAGGCTGATTTGAGGGATGCCCGGTTAGCTTCACCCAATTTGCAAGCCCGCTTATCAAGCCATAGCCTATAAAGTTCATCCAGTGTGATCTTGTCCGCTTCAATGTCCCACGGGGTAGCGTTGAACTTTGCAAGCAGGATTAGACCATCTTCCCGCGTGGCCGTGTAGCCTATGGGTTTCTGCTGTCCAGATTTGCCCTCACGCACAACCCACGGTTTCCGCCTGTTCCCGGAAAGCCTTGTAACCGATCCGTACCGATTCGGATTTTTCACAGAAATCACCGCCTGTTCTTGCATTTTACACAGTTCGGCGGTATAATCAATATGACCGCCGAAATCACTTCATCCTTGATTTTTGGTCGTTTCCCCTGCTGGTGTTACCGCACTAGCAGGGGATTTTTTGTTTTTAGAAGCAAGCCTGAATAATAGCTTTATATTTGGATTCGTCAATATCCAAAAGGCTTTTCTTTCCATCTTTGAAGATAATTTTCACTTGATACCCGCCTTTCATTATCGCTCCAGCAGTTCCGCCCAAAACCTCATAGCTTTCAACCGTGGTGCTGTTTAGTGGTAATTTTTTAATAAGCCCTAACGAAATTGCAGTATTAGCGATACCGCCGCCAACAACAAGGCTTCCTGCATAATCACCGCTTGTAACCATGTTTTTCATTGATATGCCGTCCTTTCTTTGTGTTCTTGTCGTTACGAATAACAGTTACACAGGCTATCTTTACTATTATATATTATTTCTTATATGTTGCGTTACCGTATAATGATGCAACACAACAAGCCTAATATATAGAACGCAAACCACAATGTAACAAACGTGACAATATAAAATAATTAACGATTCCTAAATAAATTTTTGCTGTACGCTTTGAAATCTTAAAAAATGTACGGCGTGTAACAAGTGTAACTAGAACTTGACAAAGAACAAGTTGTCCTCTATCCGCACGATTCTTTGACAGAATATTTTTCGTTTTCAAGCAAATCTTCAATCTTGCCGATTGCTTTCCACTGATCGGAATTATCAAGCCTTGAGAACTTTTTCAGCATCTCACAAGCTGGATCACCATAGGTGAAACGAACAGCGTTCAGAAGATCAAGGCTAGAAATTTCATTAGATACGCTGGTATCCGTCAATAGATCATCGGTTGAAACGCCTAAAGCACTTGCAATTTTGTCGATCATGGTTATTCTTGGGTGCTTTATACCTAAACACCAATTTGAAACTGTCGCTTCAGTACAACCTAAACGCTTTGCAAGGTCTACTTGCTTCATACCTTTATCGGCAAGGATAGAATTTAGATTTGTCTGGAAAACTTTCTTAGCGTCCATCACTTCGCCCCCTTTCATCTAATAGAATACAACTTAAAGTGAAGAATTTCAATATTTTTTTGAAAAAATTCAACTTTTAGGGTTGACTTAACTTTTAGTGAAGTGTATAATATGCTTGTGCTTAACGAAAAGTTAAGAAAGGATGAAGTGAGCATGAGCGCAACGAGCCTAAAGCCTGTCATTGAGAAACTTGAAAGTTTATTTTCAAGTTTCAATCAGAAGTTCTACAACGGCGAACTTCAAACCCCGGTTATCACGGTAAGCCCGGACACGACAAAGGGCGCGTATGGGTGGCGTACTTCGTGGAAAGCATGGAGCAATCTTGACCCGGACAACAAGACCACGGATATTTCCCAAATGAGCAAAGCGGACTTTGACGCAATGCAGAATGAGGGCTTTTATGAAATCAATATCTGTGCTGAACACCTTGCAAGACCCTTTGAACAGGTTGCGGAAACCCTGCTTCACGAAATGGTTCATCTGTACAATCTTCAGATCGGCGTACAGGACACAAGCCGAAACGGTACATATCACAACAAGAAGTTCAAGGAAGCGGCTGAAAAGCACGGTTTGAACGTGGGCAAAGACCCTAAATATGGGTGGACAATTACAACGCTGGACGAGGAAGCAAGGGCTTTCGTGGACAGCTTACAAGACAAGAAGTTTGAACTTCACAGAAAGCACTTGCCGAAAATTCCCGGTTTGTCAAAAGCCAAACAGTCCAGCCGAAAATATGTTTGTCCGATGTGCGGCTTGATTATCCGGGCGACAAAGGAAGTCAACGTGATTTGCGGTGATTGTGGGTGTGCTTTTGAAGAGGATGAATAACATGAACGATAGAGCGAAAGAAATCATTGTTAGAGAACTTAAACAACTGGTTTGGATGTGCCACAAGAACGACTTTGACGCAGAACAGACGCAACATGAATTTTTTCGTTTTCGTGGAATGACCTTTGCACTGTGTCAAGCTGGCCTGATCTCTAAAGAATATCGAAAGATGATGAATGAGAACAGCAAGCGGGTTTACTGGAAAGCACGAAAAAGCCATTCGGGGGAGTGATCCCCCTGCCTAATGTAGCCGTGGACGGTCACAAGCCCGTGTAAATACAGAGTGGGTAGCACCTTGAAAATTGAATCTGTCCGGCAACAGTATACAAAACTGGTAAGGGGTGACAATGTTAATCCCCTGCATAAGTGCCGTACATAATTTTGAAAGAAAGGGGATATGCAGAATGACTAATTTTAAGATTTCTTTAGCCGCCGCCCGTGTCAACGCGGGGCTTACTCAAAAAGAAGCGGCTGAAAAGCTAGATGTTAACATTGGCACTATGCAGAATTGGGAAAGCGGTAAGACCGCACCCACGGTTGATAAGTTCATTGAACTTTGTAGGCTGTACAACTGCCCGACAAGTGCCGTTTCTTTTGCAAAATAACTTAACTTTAAGTTAAGAAAGGATGAAGTGATTTGAAAACTGTTCAAGATATTATGCGTGAGAACAATTCACTTGCAAACGTGGAGAGGTTCAACGCTATGCAGAAGTGGGATTACAAACGGAAAGTAGCCCATGCGCAGGAGATGGCGGAAGCCTTTTATAGCTGGGCGCGGGAGCATGGGAAGAATGTTCATCTTTCCGTTGGTGGTCTGGATTCCATCACCCTGCATTACTTTCTTGAAAGTATCGGGTTGCCCGTGACCTGTATTTCCTGTTCTTCCCTTGAGGGGCGCGGCGTACAGGAAGTTCACAAGCGGATCGCGCAGGAAATGAGCGCAGAATACAAAGACTGGATGGGTGACGGGGAAGCCCCGGCATTCGTCTTTCTGAAGCCGCTAAAGAACAAAGTACAGGTTTTGCAGGAATGCGGATGGCCTGTCATTTCCAAAGAAAAGGCCGGAAAGATCGCCCTCTTGCAGAATCCCACTCAAAAAAACGCCACAGTTCGCCACGCTATTATCACAGGCGAAACGGGCGAGTATGGCGGTTTTCGCAAAAGTACCCGCATGAAGTTGCCGCAAAAGTGGCTTGAACTGTTCGGCGGTGCTGATCCAGAGGGCGCGGAACTGGGATATAAGGCCGCACCGTTCAAAGTATCTGATCGGTGCTGTTACTACCTCAAAGAGAAGCCTTGTTCCGACTGGGCGAAAGAACACAACAGCGTTCCGTACATGGGACTTATGGCAAGCGAGGGCGGCAGACGTGAAAAAGCCCTCAAGCTGAACGGGTGCAACTACTACGGTAAAACTACCACCCGTTCCGCACCATTCGCAATCTTCAGCCGACAGGATATTTTACGCCTTGCCCTTGATCTGAACGTACCCGTTCCCGCCGAATATGGCGAAATCGCCATGGATGAAAACGGGCAGTTGTACACCGCCAAAGCACAGCGCACGGGCTGTACCATGTGCGGCTTTGGTATTCATATTGAGAGCCGCCCCCACCGTTTCGATGTTCTTCGTGAAAACAACCCCCGCGAATGGGAATTTTGGATGAAGAACGTATGCACCGATGAAAACGGTGAGAAATACGGTTGGGGTCGGATTCTTGATTATATCGGCGTGGAATGGGAGTGATCTAAAAATGTCGTTTGCAAACAAGCTGAAAGGCTTGATGGAAGAACTTGATCTTACACAGGCTAAGGTTTCGGACTTAACCGGGATCGGGCGTTCTTCTATCAGTCAGTACGTTTCCGGCAAAAATGAGCCGTCTAAGGAACGCCGGAAAGAGATTGCCCGTTCGCTGGGCGTACAGGATAACTACTTTGAAGAGTATGACCCGGTTGCAACTGTTCAATACAATTCAACCGTTAATCTCCCTGTTGAACTTGTGGCAAAGCTTATGAAGAAATCCCCCCGGTTTGTTCGCCGGGGCTTACAGGACGGGGTTTTCCCGTGGGGCTACGCCGTAAAGCTGGAACATTGGAGTTACTTCATTTCCTCTGTTAAGTTCACCGAATGCACCGGGATTCAGATTCCCGCTGTTGAGGTATCGGCATGAACGGCAAGTATTACGGACGCTTAGAAGTCCGTTACCACAAGAAAGAAGCCGCAAGGCTTGAGCATATCAAAAACAAAAGAAAGAGGTCTAAGACGATGGTTAAAGGCTATAAGGTGTTCAACCCCGATTGGACGTGCAAAGGTAAGCAGTATACTTGCCCCGGCACTTTTGAAGAGGATGTAAACCCGTCTATCTGCAATGTGGGTATGCACTTCTGCAAAAATGCCGCAGACTGTTTCCGTTACTATGATTTTGACCCGAATAACCACGTTGCTGAAGTGATCGCCCACGGTACGGTTGCAGAGGGCGAGGATAAGTGTGCAACGAACAAGCTGGAAATCGTGCGGGAAATCCCTTGGGCTGAAGTCCTTGAGATCGTGAACACGGGAAAGGCTTGCACTGGACGTTGTAACAGCGGCAACCGCAACAGCGGCAACCGCAACAGCGGCGACTGGAACAGCGG